>JAABUK010002255.1_pt1 | contig 35059 bp, 33 predicted proteins | sample 5559141 | NCBI WGS metagenome assembly JAABUK01 (sample SAMN10711869, study PRJNA513367) | rock metagenome | isolation source: Antarctica rocks | place: Antarctica: Victoria Land, Pudding Butte nord | collected 2016-01-03
CACATCACTCAAAAGCACCACGGTTCCGCTCTCCGCCCGACCCCGCGCCTTGAAACCACCATCTGTTCCAAGCTCTTCAAACGGACTCGGGCGTTTAATTCAACAAGCTCCTAGCTTTCTGCTCTCTGCGGTTTGGTGTAATAGCCGCCGTAATTCGCCTGATAGTAATAACTGTTGGTTACATCGCGGTTTACCTGATTGAGCACGACGCCCACCACGTTCACGCGAAGACGCTTCAGAGTCGTTAGTAAGGAAGCAACTGCCTTCTGCTGAGTCTGCCCCGCGCGGGCAACCACGATGACTCCATCCACGGCAGCGGCCATGGTGAGCGGTTCCGCGAAGCCGATAGCGGGAGGTCCATCGAGGATGACCAGGTCATATTCAGCGGTGGCTTCTTCAATGATTCTGCCGATGCCGCGTCCCATCAATTCCGGCGCGCAGGTGGAGGGCGGTCCGGCGGGAAGCAGATCCAGATCCGGGTAGCCATCTACTTTTTGAAGCAGGTCTTTCCAATCGCATTTGCCTTCAAGCACGTTGACAAGACCCTGCTTACAGGAAATGTTGAACCGCTTCTGCAAACTGGGGCGGCGTAAATCGCCATCGATCAGCAGAGTGCGTTTGTGTTGCTCCGCATGCGCGATTGCCAAATGGGAAGCGGCCGTGGATTTGCCCTCGCTGGCATTTGAACTGGTGATTAATACGGAACGCAGGTTGCGATCGAAATCGGCCAGAAGAATTGAGTTGCGCAATGTGCGGACTGCCTCCTGAAACTCAGAGTGGCGTTGGTTCGTGCCGGCTAGCGCGGGAACCAGGCTGGCACCCCCGGAATCTCCCGAAATCTGGTTGCGCCAGTTGCGAACGCTCGGTAAGCTGCCCAGCACCACAGTGTTCATGCCGCGCGAGATCTGTTCCGGATCGCGGACGGTGTTGTCCAGAACATCGGCCGTGATGACCGCAGCCATCGCCAGCAGCAGCGCACAGATAAAAGCTATGCCCAGGTTCAGCGGGATATTGGGAAACACAGCCTTATAGGCGGGCCGTGCTAAATCCGCAATGCGGATTGAGCTGTTTTGGAAGCTGGTGTTGATGGTGGCCTCCTTAATCTTGCGGACCAGTTCTTCGTAGAGCTTTTTATCGGCATCGGCTTCGCGCTTCGCGGTTTGGTATTCGAAGCTGCGCGCGTTCAGATGATCGAATTCCGCTTTCACCTGGCGCACCGCATGCTGCCCCAGCGATTCGCGATTCAGTGCTTCGGAATATTCCACCTGCGCCCGCTGAGTAATTTTTTCTCGCATGGCGGTGATGTTTGCCTTGATCTCTGCAATCTGCGCCGCGCTCTTGCGATTCTCCGGATGGTTCGCCGCGAAGCGTGTCGCCACTTCGGCGTATTTCTCTTCGGCATCGCTCAGCCGTTCTGAGAGCCGCCGCAGTGCTTCGCCTTGCGTAGAGACCTGCCCGGCTTCCATGCTGCCGCTTTGTACCGATTCAAAGGCGGCTTGTTTCTTCATTCGTTCGCCTTGGGCGTTCGTGAAGTCTGTGTTTAACTGCAACAGGCGCGAAGAAAGGATACTCGTTTTGTCGTCCGGATTGATTACGTTCAACTCGCGTTCGAATGCCGCGAGCGCGGCACCGGACCGTTCCATTTTCGCTTTCAGCTCTTCCAGTTGCTTTTCCATGTACACAGAGACACTGGCGGCTGAGTTGTACCGAATCTCATAGGTGTGCTGCAGAAAACTTTGTGCCACGGCATTCGTTACTTCCGCGGAGAGTTGCGGATCCGGTGAGCGGTAATTAACCAGCAACAAGTAGGTGTTAGGGGGACGCGAAATCTTAATCTGCTTCAGCAGAATGGGCGCGTTACCGGCCGTGCGGCGTCCTTCTTCAGAACGTGCTTTGAATTGCTGCTCTAGTTCCAAAAGCTTGTACTTCTCCGCAACGGGCCGCAGCACGGCGTCTGAGGTGACCAGCCTCATTTGTGTAGCCAGAAACTGATCGGAATCGTTCGAGGCGGCGCGCGTGGAATCCTGCCCGATGAGGGCGGACGGGCTTTGCCTGTCGATATCGATTACCGTAGTCGCCTCAAACATGGGAGTGAGGCGCTTGGAGACTACAAAGGTCGCGAGTACGCTTGCGGCAACGAAGGCAAGAATGCGCCAGCGGTTGCGGCGTACAATCCAGAGGTAATGGCTGAGAGGGACGGAGGATTCATCCGTATTCTGCTCCCTGCCGTTGCCGTTTCCATACATTTCGGCGAGGATCGCCAGGCTATTCTGGACGGACGTATCCGCGGGTATAAGTTTATTCGTCATTTAACGTCTCCACACCAGAAGGCCGGATGCCGTAGCGGTGCTAAAACCTAAAGCCTTCTCCAAAACGCCTACCGTGGCGCGCTTAGTGGCGTTGTCGGGAATATAAAGAATGTCGTTCGGCATCAGCACGACGTCGGGGCTTTTTCGCGACATTATTCTACTGAGTTCGACTGGGATATCGTGCTTGGCTCCGCCGTCATCGCGACGATAAATGTAAGCGGTGTTGTAAGCAAAAGGCATCAGCCCCTCGGCATACGCAAGCGCTTTCAGTAGAGTGCACTCATTCTTGCCGCCAATTGGGTAAGCACCGGGCTTTTTGACATTGCCCACGACAAAGACCTTGCCCGATTCCGGTACGCGAACCTCTTCACCGCCCGTCAAGGTTACATTCAGCAGCGGATCGGCGTCGTCAATCAGGCTCTTGACGGGAATGCGGCGAACAAGAGCAGGCTCGCCATCTTTTGAGGGGCGGCCAACGGTGAGCAAAATCTCGCTTCCCGCCTCAGGGCTAAGGCCCCCTGCTCGCGCGATGGCGTCCAGCAGAGTAACGTTTCCGACGGCTTGAAATTTGAGGGGAGTCTTCACCGCGCCCGCAACGCTAATCGGGCGGCTGGCGTATTCCGCCATGGTGACTGTGACAACGGGACGCACCAGAATCTTTTCCTGATCCAGGGCTCCGGCAATTTTCTCTTCGAGTTCGGCGGGAAACAATCCATCGGCTGTGATGCGCGTCTTCAGCATCGGCAGATGGAGTTGGCCGTTGGCACCTACGCGATAGGTCCGGGACATTTCTGGCGCATCGTAGACGGAAAGAGCCACCAGGTCATTTGGCCCAATTTTCTGAACTTGCAGATTGGGCGCGGAAGCATCAGGAACTTGAGGGACGGGGTGATCTTGAGCCCAGGCGGCAGTAAGGCTCAAGACGGCGAACGTGGCAGCGGCACGCATCGGAACAAACGGTGTAGGCATAAAGGGTGACTCCACTTCCAAACAGGTCAAGTGCGCACCCTGCCAAATATTTCTCCCGCCGCAAGAAGATTGTTTGCCCCAATGCCGCACTAGAGCAGTTCATGGAAAAAGTGAGTTGCGTACTGGCCGGGCTGACGGCGGCGTTCCTTTTAGGGATTGCAGTGCATGGCGCGGTAAAACCGGTTCGTACCAACGATGCCGAAGTGTATCTGCGCCGGGGTGATCAGGAAGGTTTTCGGCGCGCGGCATCGCTAAGCCCACAAAGCTCGGCACCGTGGATCGGTCTTGGGCTACTGGCGGAAAACAAAGGTAATGTCACCGAAGCAGAGCATCATCTTATGTATGCGGCAACGCTGGACCGCGGTCATATCCCGCGCTGGACATTAGCCAATCTTTATCTGCGACACGCCGACGCACGGGCTTGGCCCATGCTGGCGGAGGCTTTGCGGATTGCGGTACACGGCGGGCAGGATTCGGCGGCAGTGTTTGAAACGAGCTGGCAATTCCGCCCCGATTCAAAATTTCTGTTGCGCGAAGTTGTTGGCCGCTCTCCCGAGACTCTGCGTTTGTACGTCAGATTCCTATTGGATACGCGCCGCACCGATGCGTTGTTGGAGCCTTCGCTCCTGCTTGCGGCGAACGCTCCCGGAAGCGAGATGGCGCTGCTGATGCAGGCATCGGACCGGTTGCTGAGTGCGGGCGATGGCGCTGGTGCAAAACGGATTTGGGAGACGATCAATCCGCCGGATCACTCAGGCGAATTGCTCACGAACCAGGAGTTTCGCACGCCGAGTCAACTTGGCTTCGATTGGCGTTACAACTCCATCCCGGACAGCCGGATTTCCTTCAAGGGCTTAGCGCAATTCGATTTCACCGGGAGGCAGCCCGATCCGCTGGAGCTACTTTTCCAGACTGCCTTGCTGACACCAGGCGAATATACCTTACTGTGGGAGGCGAAGCAGGTGCCAGCGCAATTGCAGGCGGGTTTATTCTGGCAAGCGACTGATGCAAGATCGGGAGCAGAGCTCTTTCGCCACACTTTACACGCAGGCGATGATTGGCGGCCTGAGAGCGAACACTTTGTGCTGCATACCGCGGCGCTGGTGCGTTTATCACTTCACACAGAACGCGCGCTTGGCCACGCCCGGTTTGAAGGCACTGTCTGGCTGCGCCAGCCCAGCCTTAAAATTCAATGACATACTTTCTACTCGCCATTGCAATGTATTCGGTCCTGGCAGCCTGGGCACCCCTATTGTGGGCCGTTACCATTCCCCAGATTGCCCTCTTTGCTGCGGTTATCTATGTTTGCGTCCGCCACTTTTCAACGGGCAGTCCGCTGCGGTTTCCACTGTTCCTTGCCGCGCCCGCAGCAATGGTGACAATCGGAGCGGCGCAACTGCTTACCCACCGGGCGGCCTATGCGTTACGAACGGAAAACGCAGCGCTCGATTGGGCAGGTTACCTGGCATTCGGCTGGCTTGCGGCACAGCTTCCTTTTGGCAGCTTTGCCCGGGACCGCCTTCTGCTATTGTGGGCTTACTTTGCGGGTGCCGTTGCCACCGTTGCTATATTGACGGCGCTCACCTCACCTTTTCAGATCTTTTGGCTGGTGCCGGTCAGATTCGAGCAGACGTTTGGCCCTTATGTGTACCGCAATCATCTGGCGGGATTCATCGAACTGTCTCTGGCCGTGGCAATCTATCTAGCCATTCGAGAAAAAGAGAGGCGGGCGGTGTTCCTTGCGATTGCGGCGGTGCTTGTATCGGCCTGCGTTGTGGCAGCCTCGCGGACCGGCCTGATTCTAGCCGGAGTTGAGCTGTTCACCATGCTCGCGCTCGCGGCACATAAGCGGTGGCTTACAGCGAAGCAATCGATTGCGTTTTCCCTTGTCTTAATTTGTTCGGTTCTCGCGGGCATTGCGGTGGCTGGGTTCTCACCCGTTCAAACACGATTTGCCGAAGACCATCCGTACTCTGTCCGCTATGAAATCCTGCAGTCCACTCTCGACATGGCCCGGGCAAGACCTTTGACAGGCTGGGGGCTGGGAAACTTCCGCACGGTTTATCCTTCCTATGGCCGCATCGATCCTGGCGTGCTGGTCAATGAAGCCCATAACGATTGGGCGCAGTGGGCGGCAGAAGGGGGCTTCGCAGCTCCCCTCGTGATGCTGGTGTTCGCGTTCTGGGCAGCACGGGCAGGCGTGCGAACGGGTTGGGCACTGGGTGTGCCTGTAGTTTTCTGCCACGCTCTTGTGGACTATCCGTTTGAAGAGCCGTCTTTGGTAATGCTGATTATGCTGCTTTCCGCGCTTGCCTGGAGCTCTGGGGACGCCCAAGAAAAGCCGCGATCGCATCGCCACAGCGCTCGGCAGCGCACCCGTCCCATAGTTCAGGAATTGAACCCTGTTTAGGCCGGTCCTGCTGGTTCCGCCAAGCGCGAAGAATAGAATTCATTGAGGTTCCCGCCAGCACGTTAGTGCCTTGGGAGATGGTGATGGGGCGCTCAGTATTTTCGCGCAAGGTAAGACACGGAATCCCCAACGCCGTTGTCTCTTCTTGAATGCCGCCGGAATCCGTCAGCACTACGGCGCAAGATTGCATCAGGGCTAGAAAATCCAGATAACCTAGCGGGCCGGTCATGTGAATGTTGTCGGGCAATTCCATGCCGGAAGCTTCGATGCGTTCGTGAGTACGGGGGTGAACGGAAAACCAAAGCGGCAATTCATCGGAGATCAGCGCTAGAGCGTCAATAATCGCGCGCAGAACCTTAGGATCGTCCACGTTGGACGGGCGGTGAAGGGTAACGACCCCATATGGCCGGCCGGGCGGAACTCCCAGACGCTGCTTCGTATTGCGTTCGCTTGCTTTTCGTAAATGGAACCGGAGCGTATCGATCATCAGGTTCCCCACAAAACGAACCCGTTCCCGCGGTGCGCCTTCCCGCACCAGATTCATCAATCCGGTCTCTTCAGTAACCAGGAGCAAATCGGCAATCGCGTCAGTCGCCAGGCGATTGATTTCTTCGGGCATGGCGCGATCGAAGCTGCGCAACCCTGCTTCCACGTGAATCAAGCCAGATCCCATTTTTTTAGCGACCAAGGCGCAGGCAAGCGTGGAATTCACATCACCTACCACAATGACGGCTTTTGGCCTTTCTGCTTCCATGACAGGCTCAAAGCGCTTCATGATCTCACCGGTTTGCACAGCGTGGGAACCGCTGCCAACTTGCAAATTATGGTCTGGGCTCTGCATTTCCAGATCACGGAAGAAAGAGCCTGACATATCCTCTCCGTAGTGCTGCCCGGTGTGCACCAGAATGGCGCGGAACTCCGCTGGCCGTCCTGCGAACTCGCGCATAAGCGGCGCAATTTTCATATAGTTGGGCCGCGCACCGGCAACCACAATCACTGTTGAAGGGTTCATTGCTGAATCTGAGTGCTTGTGGAACCGCAAATCCTCTCACAAATTCCGGCCGGTTCAATCGAGCGCGCCAAGCATTGCGACAAAATGAGCAACTTCGTCGGTCACCACCATGGCATCGGCTCGATTCTGGCAACACAACACGCCTGTAATCCCCTTCACCGGATCTACCCACCCATGTGTCTGGTAGTAACTGCCGTGCCCAAACGTGCCCACCGAATGGTTGCGGAAGATTCCATTGGGGCTTGTGACGAGTGAAAATCCGTATCCGTAACCCATGCCCGGAAGAAAGCCGGCGTTGCGATCTTCGGTCTGCACGGAAATCATATGGTTCGCGCTCTTTTCCGATAAAATACGTGCGCGGTTCGATAGGCCTCCGTTTCGGATCATTTCGTAAAATCGCCAAAGGTCAAGTGCCGTTGTCCGCAGGCCATTTACAGGCGCAACGTAGCGCAGGGGATTCAGCGTATCTTCCACATCGGGTAGCAGGACGCCCTCGGCAATTCGATAGACTGCTACAACTCGCCGCTGCTCCTCTTTTGGCACATGGAAGTAGCTGCTGCCCATGTCTGACAGATCGAATATCCTTTTCTGGACAAAGCTCTCATAACTCAGCCGGGAAATCTTTTCGATAATCCGGCCCACCACAGCCAGACCACCGTTGCTGTACGCCCAATGCGTCCCCGGTTCATAACCCAACGGAGATCGCGCGGCAAATTGCGCTATATCGCTCAGTGTGAAATCTGTGTTCAGGAATTCAGGGGAGAAGCTATCCACCAATCCCGAGGAATGCGCCATGAGCTGCCAAACTTTGGGGCCCTGATTGGGCTTGGTTCCATCAGCCAGCCGTACACCCGTGAACTCCGGGAGGTGTTGGGCAACTGTGTCTTGAACGGACAGTTTGCCATCATCGACCAGACACATGAGAGCCGCACAGGTGACCGATTTCGACATCGAAAGAACACGGAAGATGGAATTTCTGCTCATGGGTATTTGAGCTTCGCGGTCCTGCCACCCAAAAGCGCGGTAGCTCCCCAGCTTGCCGCCTTTCGAAATCAGGATGACGGCACCCGCCAGCTTGCCTCTTGCCGCAAAATCGGAGACGTCTTTTTCAATTTCAGCTATGCGCCCGGTTAAAAAACCAGCCTGAGCGGCATCTGCCTTGGGAACTGCTGGCTCAAGAAATCTTTGCAGCCAACGAGGGGCAATCATTCCTTAAGAAAAGAACCGGCAACAGTCCGCAACGGAGCGGTAAGCCTCCACGAAAGCGAATCCGTCAAGCCCTCAATGCGGGCTTCTTGCACGGCCGTGAGATTTTCGAGATTCAGGATTGCCGCGTCCTTCCAGGCAATTTCTTGGCGCAAGCCCTCAGCTTCCGTGCGAAGGGCGAGCAGCAGCCGGTTGAGCTGCTCTTCGCGGGTGGCCGCCGAAGCAAGTTTCTCCTCCAGAATACTCGCGTTTTTGCCGCGATCAGCCAAGTGTGTTTTGGCGAAGGTCAAGTCCCATTCGAGACGTGTGCGTATACTTTCCTCGCGCGTTAACGTAGTCCGAAGGCCAGTCGAGTGGGCACGCCACTCGCTAAGTTCCGCGCGCGCTTGAGCAGTCTGCGCTGACGCAGCAGCACTTTCTGTTTGCAGAAAAGAAATCTGGCTCTGAAAATTCTGGTTCACGATTTTTAAAGCATTTAAATCGGATTCCCACCCCGCAGAAGGCTCGGTCGTTTTTTTCGAAAGGAGTAGATCACGGACTCCTTCCAGATTGAAGGCAACGCGCATCGCAAGCTCCAGCGTTAAGGGCGCGGTGGTTTTCATGCTCTCCGGCAAATCAAAAGCAAATTGCGGATCGGTGCCCCAGCTAAAGAAGCTCGGCGTTTCGCCTGAACCGAGGCGCATGATTTGTTTCAGGCCATAGAGTGCGGAAAGCCCGGCACCTTCCAGGCGAAAGCTTTCCGTTCCTACTGTGTTGCGAACCGTAAGCCCGGTAATTTCAATCCATGCCGGCGTGTTTACGGGATCGATACGAATCGATCCACCAGGAGCCCCTTTCAAAAGTTCGACCACATGGCTCTGCCAGACTCCGCCTTCCAAGTTCACCACTACGCTCTCATTTTCCACAAAGCCAGCATCGGCCATTCCTGGAAACACCTGCAGGTAAGGTCGATCGGCTTCCGCCGCCCCTTGGGAATTTGGGCTGCGTTCCCGAAAATTCAGTAAATCTGCCGCGTCGTTGTAGCAGTCACGAATATGTTTAGAGGTAAGCTCGTCCGCTTCGCAGAGCAATTGCAGGAAAGCCGGAAGAGGCTCTCTGCTGCCTGGTTTTAATAGAACTCCCAAACCCCACCAGTGCGGAAAACAAAAATGCCCATACTCGCGCGCAAGTTCTTCCCACAATCGCCACACTTCAAAATTGGCGTGCCGAACATTGACATCGTGTAACAGCACCACGCCGCCGGGTTTAACTTTCGGGAACCAGGTTTCAAAATCGTGCTTAACCGCTTCATAGGTGTGAAGTCCGTCGATATGAAGCAGATCTATGGAGTCAGGCGCAAACTGCGTGCTTGCCTCATCGAAGGTGCTGCGAACGAGAGCAGAAAACCTAGCGTACTGCTGCTGGTTATATTCATTCACCTCTGCGTAAACCGGTTCTTCATAGAAACCCGCATGCTCATCCCCGCGCCAGGTATCCACGGCAAAGCAGCGGCAATCCGCCCCACTCTCTTCTACAGCCTGGCAAAAGCCGAAGTAACTCTCTCCGTAATGAGTGCCTAACTCCACAAGCAAGTTGGGCCGCAGTTCGTGGACTAAATCGCTGGCGAACGGCAGGTGTCCGGACCAGGTACCTAAGTTGCCGGGGCGGTAGCGTTTTGGAGAGAACCGCCGGAGCGGCAGCGACAAAAGTGAAGTCATTCGTCAGTGTTAGGCGAGATCGTAATAATCTCGCAACATATTAAGGTATCCTGTGCCGCGTGCTTCCGGTGTGGGTGTGTGCATCCGGCCGGCTTCTAGAAGAGCTTCATTGATACGCGCGGCTCCAGTACCAAGAGGAAGCAGTATACCCGTCCGGGTGCGCCGAAGGCGTTCGGCAATGGCACCAAGATCGAACGCCACCGCGGGCAGACCGCAACGGAGCGCAATCGACAATGTATACGAATAGGTTTCCGGCCATATGCTGGCAAGCAAAGCAACCCGGATACCCAGGCGTTCAATCATGTTATCTACATCGTCTTCGTTGTAAGGTCCGGTAATCTCAACATTCGTGAGCTGGCTAAATTGATCATCGCCGCTGGTGTAGCCAATCACCACAAATTGCAGAGGAAGTGCCCACTCCAGCGCGTGCGCCGCGCACTCCCTCAACACGCGGAGACCCTTGTGCCCGGCAAGCCGCCCGATAGCCGCCACCCGGATCACTTCACCTGGAGCGGCGTCTTCGGTGCGCCATTCCGGGGCAGCAATCCATTCCGGGTGAGGGCGTACGGCGACATTGGTTAGATCGAACTGCCGTTGCACCCGATCCCGTGTGTCTTCTGAAGGACAAAAAACGCGGCGCGCGCCGGACAAATCCGCCTGGGAAAGCTCTCGCAGCCGGGCCACGCCACCCCCGGTGCACATCTCGCAAACCTCAACCGGGGGTTCCCCGCAATACTCGCCGGAATGGTTGACCAGAGTGACGCGAGGGCAGAACCAGGCGTAATCGTGAATCGTGATGTCGTAAGGAACGCCCAGCCGCGCGGGGATTTCGAAAAGCTCGCGCGGAACTTCAACATTGGAGTGAATGTGAAAGTGACTTACTTGCAGACGCTTCAAATCGCGAATTAAAAGTTCAAAATCCTGATCGATGCGGTACTTCAGATGTTCCACTTCCAGAAGGCTGCTAGTCGCAAGCACGATCCGGCGATCAGGCAACGCGAACAGGAGAAGTGAACTTACTCCATCGATTGCCAAATCTTGGCTCAGATCTTGCAGGTGCTTTTCCGTGCCACCTCCGCCGCCGTGCGTGACAAGGCAAAAGAATTCTCGGTTTAGAGCTACGAGTCTGGCTATATCCAGCTCTCTCTTAGCCGGAAGCGAAGGGTCGTCTACCAGGAAGTCGGTTATAGAATCCGCGTAGAAAGGACACCAGCGTTCAAAAGCATCCCGAGCCATTTCTATTGCATTTGCATCGCGTTCGGCAAACGAGACAAACCCGCGGTGCTTCACGAATACATTTGTTGCCAAAATGGTACGCCAGCCTTGAGCAGCAGCATTGACGCTGAAGTATTTTTCCGCATAGTAGCCGCCGCTCGGCACGTCATTGTGAAAACAGCCAAGATCATCCAAACAACCACGGCGTATATAGAGGCAAAAGCCCATGGCGGCTGGAATAGGAATTGTGCGCACGGCTCCGGTTTGGTTACCGAGACTTCTAGCAAAGTCGTCCAGGCGATCGAAGGGAGCGTCCTCCGGCAGATCCATGCCCCAGGCAGGATAGCTCAGAAACTCAGCACGGTCGGTGAGAGGATTCACCATACCCGCGCCTGCGCCCTCGTAGGCTGCGTTTTGCAGGCGCAGCAGCCAATCGCCATGCACTTCGCAATCGGCCTGCAGAATGACTATGTCACGATCGCGATGCAGCATCATCGCGCGATTCGCGCTTTCCGCAAATCCGACACTGGCGTCATTCTCCATCAGTACGATTCGTTCATCCGATTCGGCTAACCCCCGAAGAAGCGCACGCAGGCCGCTGGCTGCAGGGTTATCCAGAACGCAGATCAATTGAAAACGGCAGCCGTTGGCTGCCTGCAAGAGGCTATTCAGGCAACGCTTTGTCTCGTTCAAGCCTGCATACACCGGCACAATCACATCTATTGGGCGATCCCGATGCGAATTGCGGGCGCGGCGAGGAATGGACAGCGGATAGTGACTCCCCAGAGTGGAGTAGTCCCGGCGCGCGTAACGTTCTGTAAGCTGCTGCTGCATGGGCCGCAGAAAGCGGCGCCGCAGTTCCAGAATATCGGCGACGCTGCTGTCCTGCAAAAGCAGATCGGCGAAATTCTGCCGCTCTTCCGCGCTCAGATGCAAGTCCGGCCCCCGACCCTTGCCAGCCCACATCAACCGCTGTTCCAGATAGTGAAAGGCCGTGTTCAGTTGTTGGGCGGCCTTCACAAGACGCGGGCGCGCCAAAGAGAGGACCGGACTACCTTGCAGATCGATATCCGTCCCTGAAATACGAGCCAGAAGCACAAAAGACCGGTCCATCTCCGCCGTCTTTCGCAATTGATATTGAAAGCCGATGGACTCGCGCAGATCATCGCGATGGAGATTTGCGATGGTGTGGGCGACCGCTAGGCCGTTTACGTGAATCTCAAGCTCAACCGGGGTTGCGGGCCGCGAACGGTCAATTGCCCAGCCGGAGATCAGGTTCTCAGAAAAAGGATCGATAAAGCCGTCGTATCGGCTTTCGAACGGTTGGCGGTGGGTTTGTCCGTCGCAGCCAACTTTAATATAGTGTTGTTGCCCGTCAAAACAGAAATCGGGTAAGGGAATGCGGAACTCAATTGGCTCAGGATCCTCCGCATTTAACTTTTCCGTCCTCTCGAAAACATCATCGATCCAGAGATCGACAACAGGGGTTGAAAGTTCGCCGGTCTTTCTGTTTCGCAATCGCCCTGTGACGAAGGACGCGCGAATGGCATCAACGTCAAGGGCCCAAGTCACGAGGCGTGCTTCTGATCCAGCGTCTCCTCATACACCTTGATGAAGAAATCGCGTGACGAGGGCGAGCAGCCCACATGCATGGTACCGGCTGATTCCTCGGCAAAGCCAAGGTACCCATTCCAGCCCATATCTTCCAACACAAAGTTCAGGCACTCTTTTTCATGTGGCGGCAAAATGTCGAAGGCCAGATCAAAAACCTGCCCGGTGCAATGAACGGGCAACTCTCCCGATGCCGCTTTTTCCTGGAAATCGAGCGGCCTGACCAGCGCAGTCACTTCGAGGGGTACAAATTTTTCGCCCTTCGGCTTCAATTCGTTAAAAAGCCGGCGTGTCTCATAGGCAATGTAGGTGAGCGTGCCGATAGCCGATGGCGAGGCCTGCAGATAAAAGTTCTGATTCTTCAAATCCCAACTGCCAATTGCTCCAATGCCGGAAGTTCGTAATTGGAAGCCAAAAAATTCGGGTTTATCCAGCACGCGGGCCAAGCTCTTTCCTTCTTCCCGCTTAAGATCCTCGCAGGAGTGATACTGCAAGTCCTGTGGCTTCAGCCAGGCAGCAAGTCTGGTGGAGGCACGCCTCGATGGGTCGCCAGAATTCCGGTACTGTTCCACCAAGCTGCGGAACGCATCCGGGTCAGCCTTGTACAGTTCCAGAAGCTGCTGGGCACGCATGATGCGGAAGAAGTAAGTGGGCGAGTAATCCCGGCCCATATGGTATTTGATGCGTTCGTAAATTTCACGGTTATGCGCGGGATTAGCGGAAAAAAAGAGCCGCGGAACCGTGACCTGGTGATCGCGCAAGCCAGGAGTCTGATGCGCCAATTGAATAAATTCTGAAACACAGCCTTCTCCGCAGTGGTATGCAAAAACGGCGAGATCGCGGCTGCCGAACTTTGCTTCCATGCCGGCCAGGTACTTTGCCGCGGCGGGAATAGCGCGTTCCGGAAGCAGCCGGTCATCACGCACCAGCACCTGGTATGGCACTTGAGTAGAAACCGTGCGCGTCACCATCTTCCCGCGCAACTTCACCCGCCTGGTCTCCCGCCCCGTGCGGTATCGCGTGGCATACACAATCTGCAGGCCCGTCCGCTTGGCGGTAGCCCCGGAAAATTGCATAATGCCTTTCGGGCCAGCGGAACTTTGCGCGCTGGCATCTCCCCAACTTTCCAGATAGGCAACGGCAGCGATCAGGCTGGCGGGCAGGCCGCTTTCTTTAGCAGCGGAATCGAAGATTTTCTGCAGCTTCGGACTGGTGATGCGCTGTGCGCCTTCAAGCGCATGGGAATCGCGCATGATGCTGAAAGTCTGAGAATCCGTCATGAGCTCTGTGCGCTTTTCAAGGACGGCGTCTGATACATCTTTCCGCTCAGCGCCAATCCCGGAAATCCGATGAACGGGCTGGAAATATTTGTCGTTGTGAAGAAAGCCAAACTGCCCGTGAAGGCTGCCAGTAAAAGCGAGAGCGAATATGAAGGTGCGCATCTTTATTTCTCCGCTGCCTGATGTCCGGCGACATTTCCGGCAACGTTTCCGGACACCTGGCCCGTGATCCGGACATTGCGAAACATAGCGGTTTCAAAAAACGAACCCAATCCTACCTGTCCCGCTCCCAGGCTTAGATCGATTCCATGCAAGGAAGTATTAGGTTGGCCATTCACCGCAACGTCTACGGTTCCACTAGCGGCGTCAAAATCAAGACGCACCTTATACCATTCGTCTGCAGAGGGCAGGGAACCCGGGGCATCGGCGCGGCTGATACGAACGCGGTCGCCCCCATATACGTGAAAGATTCCATTGTGAACAATCTGCTCTTTGGCGGAATCACCCGATAGGTGGGCATAGTTAAAGTGCAGGTCGTCCCGGTATGCGTACACAATGATCAGCGACTTTGCTAACCGCTTCACTTCGGCTTCCACTGTCACTTTTTCGAAGGCACCCGTCTGGGCCAGCGCGAATTGCGTAGGCTTACGCGGTTTATCCTTTTCAGGCGGATGGGCCGTAAGCATGGTCAGTACCGGCGTACCTTGCTGGCTTTCTATTTTCCAATCTGAAGCCACAGGTACACTCCACTTAACTCCAAATGCCTGCAGGCGATCTTCTGCGGTTAAGCCGGCCGTCAATAACAAGAAGCTCAAGAGCAGGCACATGCCTTATGTTAGTCTGGCGCGGGGATCAGGGGGCAACCATAACGTTCACTGCCTGCAGGCTGCCATCGGGATTTTTTGCCACGTCAAGTGAAAGCCTCGTCCCAACCGCAATCTTTTTTGGATCCAACGGCTTGCCAGCCTTTAGAAAACGAGTCTTATGATTGCGGTAAATGGTAAGAGACTCATCCCCGCCGGAGTCCAAAATGATCACCTTTGAGGTGAGTTCTTTCAAAACGCCATTAAACGTGACAGCGGGAAGACTGAATGCGCCGGCAACATCGGTCGGCTGTTGCGGTCCGCGCTTGGGCCTTTGGCCATCCAGGTTTTTGGCGACTAAAATTGAAAGCAGCAGGCCCCAAGCCAGATACATAGGTTTTAGAAACTTTGCAGAGCGTGGGATAACTGGGACAAAGTGAATGGCTTGGGCAGGAAGCCGGTTGCTCCTTTCCTCGATAAGCGTTCGTATTCAGAACTCATGTTGAAGCCGGTTGAGACTAAAACCGGCAGCTGAGGCGCAATCTGGCGAATACGCTCAAGTGCTTCTTCGCCGTCCATCACCGGCATTGCGAGATCAAGCACCACTCCAGTCAGACGGTCCTTCTCTCGCGTCACTATATCAACGCCATCCTGCCCATTCTCGGCAAGGAGAACCTCATAACCTAGTTTGATAAGAGCGGCATCAGCGAACGTACGGACAGTGGCTTCGTCGTCAATTACCAGAATCAAACCACCACCGGAAGAAGCGGTTTCAGTTGCGGATTTTGCTTCTTTGTGAGCAACAGGCTGAGCCACGGCGGGCAAATAGAGCCGGAACGTGGTTCCCTGTCCGGGCGAAGTCTCCAGCTTGAGATAGCCATGATGTGCGCGAAGAATGCCGTGGACTGCTGAAAGACCAAGACCCCGGCCCGTAAATTTAGTGGTGAAAAACGGATCGAAGACACGCGCTCGAACATCGGGTGCCATGCCCGAGCCCCAATCGCGAACGGAAAGCAAAATATATTCGCCAGGCTGGATATCGTGGTCACCTTTCAGGAATGTTTCGGATGTCGTACTGACCACCACTTTGCCCTTCCCTCGCTCGCCGTAAGCTTCCGCTGCGTTGATCACCAGATTCATCACAATCTGCTGCAACTGCGTGGCATCCGCTTCCAGGGAGGGAAGATCCTGCGCCAAGTTAAATTCCAATTGAATGCCGTGTGGTATCAAGCGGCTAAGTAGAATCCGGTTGGCGGCAATCTGTTCAGAAAGATTGAGCAACTGCATAACAAAGCGGCCTTTCCCGGCATAGGCCAGCAATTGGCGTGTAAGATCGGCGGCGCTTTCGCTTGCTTTTACAATTTCTTGCGCCATCTCAGAACCAAGGCTTCCACTTGGCAACTCATCCAGAAGAAGACTGGCATTACCAAGAATGCCGGTAAGCAAATTATTGAAATCGTGCGCAATTCCGCCCGCTAAAACACCGATACTTTCCAGTTTCTGAGCGTGTTGCAACCGGTTTTCAAACCGCTTGCGGTCCGTTATATCGGAAGCTGTACACACGGCCCCCGTGAGCAGCCCTTCTGGGTTCAAAACTGGATCGAGATGGAGCAAAATGGTGGAATCGCCATCCGATTGCTCGCGGGATTGGCGCATACGCGTGGCCTGTGTCTTTTTAAAGAGCGAATCGCAATCTAATTTATGCTCTAAAGACAAGTGTGTGTAGCGCTCATTCGCGCGCATGGTACTGCCATCGCGATCCAGCAACGCTACCCCATCCTGCAAAGCATTGAACGCGGTAGCCCACTCAGCTGCGGTGTTACGAACCTGTTCTTCTGCTTTTCTAAGACGTAGGAGAGAATTAACCGTCGTTAACAGTCGTTCACGCTCGACTGGTTTCGTAAGATAAGCGTCAGCCCCCGCCTCAAGGCTTTGCACTCTGGCCGCTTCATCACGGTACGAGGCGGAGACTTGCAGGATTGGGGTATGAGCAGTTGCGGCGTTTTCCCGAAGCCGTTTACATACTTCGAAGCCGTTTAAATCAGGAAGAAGAATGTCCAGTAAAATCAGCTCTGGCCTAAACTCAACGGCTAAACGGATTCCATCTGTACCGGTGGCGGCTTCTATTACTTGAAATCCGGCTTTGGTCAGATACCGGGAAAGCAACTGACGGCCATCATCGTCATCGTCAATATTGAGAACGACCCGTCTCACTACACTCAAAAGGAGCCCTCACGAGATATTGATACCGCTTGTAAGAAATGCGCAGTCACGCCCCACTTTTTTGGAAGCACCTCTAAAGAAGATGATAACTGAAAGTTAATGATTGTGCGTTAAACGGTCATACACAAAGCCAGCCCCGCCACCGCTAAGAGCGCCAATAGCAGCACCCTTGCCGCCACCTGCTAAAGCTCCAATGGCAGCACCCGCGCCCGCGCTTCCCCCTACAATTGCGACCGATTTACCAGTGGAGCGCCCCTGATGAACTTCATTACGATAAACCCGCGTTGTGCGTTTGCCTTCGTAGGTCCTACGCGCTGGCTCCCGATCCGTAATCACTTCTTCCGTCACCGTTTGGGGAACATTTTGGTGAACGTAAACCGGGCGATGAGTGGAAGAATAGTATCCATCCTGCTGATAGCTTCCCGCGTAATTGTTGGAGTAGCCTGAATCCTGCACTTGCAGCCGCGATGTTGCAAAGTTGCCTTGCCGGGGAGCAATAGACCCCTGTTGATTATTGGACACATAGGAACCATTCATCGGAGATGGATAATCGGCTTGTGGTGACGCCACCAATCCATTAGAACCGGTTAAATTCAATGCTGGGTTAGAAGGTGTGTGCCGCGTCCAACCTGCTACCGCAATGCCAGCCAGCACAACACATCCAGCAACTAATCCTAAAATTCGTTTGTCTTGCAGCATAATCTCGGTCCTCACCCTACGATAGTGCTATTCGGGTGCCATACCTATCAAATGAATATAACTTTCATTTGGCACGCGGATTGCACCCAAAGGGAGGTAAATGCCTGAAAATAATGATGAAACTCGATCTTCGGGTGAAGGATATGCAGATCCGGCGGTTGAGGAAAGGCACCACTTTGCAGAAAGGCGCGATACGGGTTTCCCTTCCAAGCCGCCAGTAACTCAAAACAATCCGAATCCGCTCATCTGGATTATGCTTGGCGTACTCGCTCTGGCTGTAGTGCTCTTCGTGCTGCTGCTTCCCACACGGCTTTACCCGGTGGAAGTTTCGGGTAAATATGGATTCATTAAGCGTGACGGCTCTGTGGTAATTGCGCCGCAGTTTGATGGCGCAAGTAGCTTCTCAGAGGGGCTCGCTCCGGTACTGAACGGCAATTCCTGGGGCTATGTAGATAAGGCGGGTAAATTGGCGATTGCACCGCAATTCGACTTGGCGGACCCTTTTACCGATGATGGGCTGGCTCTGGTCGGTACAGGCGGCAAACTGGGATTCATTGCAAAAGACGGCCGCTTTGCGATCAATCCGCAATATCAGGCTGCCGGGGTGTTCGGAAATGGAAAAGCTCCTGTTCTGATAAACGGAAAATGGGGCTATATAGATAAAAAAGGGGCAATGGCAATTACTCCCCAATTCGATGAGGCTTCGTCATTTTCAGAAGGCATGGCTGCAATCCGGATTGGTAATACCCACGGCTACATAGGCAAGAGTGGAAAAATTGAGATAAACCCGCAATTCACTGTAGCCGGCGATTTTCATGACGGCCGAGCCGTAGTTAAAACGAGCGATCGTTTTGGCTACATCGACAAAGAAGGGAAAGTTGTGATTCCTATGCAGTTTGAGGCTGCGGGAGACTTTAACGATGGATTAGGCCTTGTGGGTTTAGGGCAGCGATTTGGCTACATTGATAAAAGCGGAAAGCTTCAGATCAATCCTCAATTTGAGAAAGCCGCTTCGTTTTACCAGGGCTTAGCGGCGGTGTGGGTTGGAAACCGCCAAGGTTACATTAACCGCAAAGGTGAATACGTTTGGAACCCGCGAGCTTAGTGTGAGAAGTAGCGCAACGTCAGCTCCAGCCCTTCTTCTAATTTCACTGTGGGATTCCAACCCAGCAAAGTCTGAGCTTTCGTAATATCGGGTCGCCGCTGTTTTGGATCGTCTTCCGGCAGCGGGCAAAACTGCAGAGCCAAGTGGCTTCCTGCTGCTTCCTGGATAGCATCCGCAAATTCCCGCACGGTCATTTCGCGGGGATTTCCCAAATTCACCGGATAACGTTCGTCTGACATCATCAGGCGGTACAAACCATCCACTAGATCGCTTACATAGCAAAAACTTCGGGTTTGGCTGCCGTCTCCGAAGATAGTCAGCGGAAGGCCGTGCAAGGCCTGATCCACAAACGCAGGCACAATGCGCCCGTCGTTCAGCTTCATTCGTGGACCGTATGTATTGAAGATGCGTGCAATGTTGGTTCGCACGCCGTGCTTACGGTGATAAGCCATCGTGAGCGCTTCGGCGAACCGCTTGGATTCGTCATAACAGGAACGCGGGCCGACAGGGTTCACGTTGCCCCAATATGTCTCCACTTGAGGATGAACGTGCGGATCGCCATAGCTTTCTGAAGTGGACGTGAGCAGGAACCTTGCCTGGTGCTGCTTCGCTACTTCCAGCATGTTGCGCGTACCCATGGAACCGACGTCAAGAGTTTCAATCGGATGTTCCAGGTAGTCCTTGGGGCTGGCCGGAGAGGCCATGTGTAAGACCGAGTCTACTTGTCCCTCCACGTTGAAAGGCTTAGTAACATCCTGGTTTTGAAAGGAGAAACCTGGCTTCCCTTCCAAATGCGCAATGTTCCGCATGGCACCGGTAATCAGATTATCGAGCGCAATAATCGTGTGGCCTTCAGCCAGGAGTCGGTCGCACATATGAGAGCCGACAAAGCCCGCGGCGCCGGAAATGACTATACGCAATTGCAATTCTCCAAAACTTCAGTTTCTAGCTATCGATAGCAAACGTTTCAGTGTAGCCAGTTGCGGCACGGAATTGCTGACGGCCCGCTTTGATAGAGTCGAATGGAATTCACATGGGCGAGTCGACCGTCGCTGAAACCGTTCTTCTTCTGGTTCTGATAGCCGTTAGCCTCAGCTTATTCTGGCGCCGCTTCGGACCGGTCTTGCGCATCATCCGGGAATCGCGCGCGGAACCCGGTTTCGAGTTGGGTCAGTTGGGGCCGCGCATCGGTAATTTCGTTTGGGAAGTGCTCTTGCAAGCCAAGGTGATTCGAGACCGCCCGCTTCCGGGCCTGGCGCACGCCTTCGTGTTCTGGGGCTTTTTGGCATTTGGGCTGGTCACGCTGAGTCACGTTGCCGAAGGCTTCCATCTGCACCTGATGCGCAACGCGGGTGCTTTAGGCCAGCTTTATAGCGGTTTTGTGGCGTTATGGGCGATTGCGGTTGCCATTTCCATTAGCGGGCTATTTTGGCGCCGGTTTGTGACGCGGCCGCGCTGGCTAGGCAACGTTTCAGTGGAATCCGGCGTGATTGCGGGCCTGATCTTTCTACTGATGCTGACTTATCTGCTCCGCTTCACGGTTGTGGAGGGTTCAATCTTCGGAAAAGCGAACTGGTGGGCACACACCCTCGCACTCCTTATTTTTCTTCCTCTCATTCCGCACACCAAGCATTTGCATCTGCTGCTTAGCCCGGCAGCTATTTTTGCGAAACGTCAAGGCTTCAGCCAGATTCCGCATTTGAGCGGCGATGAAGATGTAGGCTTGGTTGCGCGCGCGGATGTCACGAACATCGATGCTCTTCAAGCGTTTTCCTGCGTGGAGTGCGGCCGGTGCACGGAACAGTGCCCCGCGTTCAATACCGGAAAAGTGCTGAACCCCAAGCAGGTGATTCTGGGGCTGCGCGACTATCTTCGCGACGGAAATACAAGTGAGCCCATCGTCGGAGTGCATGTCCTGGAAGAAGCTATTTTCCAGTGCACCACTTGCGGCGGTTGTGAAGAATCCTGCCCAGTCGGAATTCAGCATCTACCGGTCATCATCGGTCTGCGGCGAGGCCGCGTCAATACGGGTGAATGGGAAGATTCCTACGGCACGAAGCTGTTTTTGACACTTGAGAAAAATGGAAATTCGCTGGGTTTCGCGGCTTCGGAACGCACCAAATTTATTGAGCGTGCAGCTCTCCCTATTTGGGATGGCTCGCAGGAATATTGCCTGTGGCTGGGCTGCATGGGCGCGTACGATCCAAAAGGCCGAGATACGATTCAGTCTCTAGCGCGAGTGCTGAACCACCTGGGAGTTACATTCGGGGTTTTACGAAAAGAGCGCTGCAATGGCGACCCCGCGCGCCGGCTTGGGAATGATTTACTTTTTGGACAGTTAGCGGAAAGCGGCGTAGAAGGCTTGCAATCAGCCGGCGTGGGCCCCGCGCAAAACATGGTGTCCATCTGCCCTCATTGCGTTCGCACCCTTGGCACGGATTGGTCGGAAGCGGGCGCTACTTTTGCGATTGAGCACCATACGGAATTGCTCGCGCGGTTTGCCGATCGGTTACCCAAGCCCGACGGAAGCATTGTTTATCACGACCCCTGCTATCTGGGGCGCTATCGCAACGTTTACGATCAACCGCGATCTTTGCTTGGGAACAATCTGATTGAGCCGGGGCGGACGCGCGAGAAATCCTTCTGCTGCGGGGCAGGCGGTGGAATGATGTTCCTTGGTGAAGAAAAAGGCGAGCGCGTGAATCTGAACCGGGTTAAAGAACTGGTAGACACGGGGGCCGAAACCGTGGCTGCCGCGTGCCCGTTCTGCCAGAGCATGTTCCGCGACGCACTAGGCACTGTCACGGACCGGCCTGTCAAGTTGCTCGATATCGCTCAGATTATTGCGGCTGGCCTGCCCTCAGTGCTGCCTTCCGCGCCAACAATATAATCGAACTATGCCTTTCGACGGATTGCGTGTGCTGGCTCTTGAAAGCCGCCGCGCTGCTGAAATGGCGATACTTATCCGCAAGCAAGGGGGCGAGGCGTTTGTCGCGCCGTCTATGCGGGAGGTTCCCATAGACCGCAACGCCGAGGCATTCGCGTTCGCGGACCAACTTTTTGCGGGCGGATTCGAAGCCCTGATTCTTCTTACCGGCGTGGGCACCCGCTATCTGGATCGGATACTCGGAACACGATTCGCACCCGGCCGGTTTCAGGAAGCGCTCCGAAGCCTCACCTTGATCGCGCGCGGTCCAAAACCGATGGCCGTCCTGCGCGAATGGAACATACCGGGTGCGATTCTGATTCCCGCACCCAACACGTGGCAGGAGATCCTGACGGTGATGCAAAACCGCCCTGAGCGCCGTGTGGCGGTTCAGGAATATGGCCGAAGCAGCCCTGAATTGCTGGAAGGTTTGCGCGCTATGGGCTGCGCGGTTCACCCCGTACCGGTTTACCAGTGGGAACTGCCGGAAGACACCGGCCCCCTGCGAGAAGCGGCAACGCGCCTGGCCGATGGCGGCTTCGATGTTGCGCTCTTCACCACATCGATTCAGTTGCCGCATCTACTCCAAGTGGCGGCGGAGTTAAAAATTCACCAGGCTGTCTCTGATCGGCTGCGGCGGATGTACATCGCGTCAATTGGGCCCACTACGTCGGAATCTCTTCAAGAACTGGGGTTTGCCGTTAGCTTCCAGCCTTCGCAATCCAAGATGGGTATCTTCGTCGCCGAATGCGCCGCAGCCGTTCACGCCGCAGTGTCAGTCAAGGAAACACTTGCCTAAGGGACCAAATGATGGAGGGTTCAGCCAATATACGGGCCTGGCATTCCTGCTTCCCGTCTCCGCCCTTGTGGGATGGGGAATGGGATACGGCTTGGACAAGCTGTTTCATACCGCTTTCCTTCAGTACGTCTTTCTCTTCCTGGGAATTGTTGCGGGAATGATTGAGGCCGTGCGCGAATCGCAGCAACCGTGATTCGCCGGCTGCACTTTTTTCTGGCCATTTTGGCGCTAGCCGGAATCATGGGCTTCGGTGCGTATTCCGGATGGCCCGGAGCCGCCGGTTTTGCAATAGGCGCATGCGCTTCCTGGTGGAATTTCCGCAAGCTTCGCGCGTTGGTGGATCTGCTGGGCACTCCCGCCTCTACCGGAATGGTGGGCGCGGCCGCCTGGACCCTGTTTCGATTCATTCTCCTGGTGGTGGGCGCGTTTGTTATCCTGAGATTTACGCAAATCAGTCTCCCGGCAGCCTGCTTCGGACTTTTCCTGTCGGTAGGTGCCGTGGTTATGGAAGCAGTTTTCGAATTCACCTATGCACGATGAAGAAGTCTGGCTGACGCGCCTTTTCAACGACCACTTGGCTGGAGTGGGAAACAGCATACTCGCGTTGTTTCGCACCCACGCGGAAAATCCGGAACGCCCCTGGGCTAATTTTATTGTGATGCAGCTTCTGGTAGCGCTCATCATCGTGGTTCTCTTTGCGTTTTTGCGCTCGCGGCTTTCGGTTGACCGGCCTTCGAAATTGCAGCATATCTTTGAGGAGATGTATTCATTCCTGCGCGGTACCGCCGAAGACAATATAGGCCATGATGGGCCAGCCTACCTTCCGCTGTTCGGAACGCTTTTCATTTTTATTCTGTTCTCAAATTTGATCGGCACCATTCCCGGATTCGAATCTCCTACCCAGGTCCCCTATGTGCCGGCGGGATGCGCCCTGATCGTTTTTCTCTATTACAACTGGATGGGAATTCGCGCCAACGGAGCCGGTAAATATGCGGCCCACTTTGCCGGACCTAGCATTTATTTGGCACCGCTGATGATCCCGATCGAAATCATCAGCCATCTGGCGCGGCCTCTTTCACTCACTATCCGTCTTTTCGCCAACATGTTCGCCGGAGAAAAGGTCACAATCGTTTTCCTTAGCCTTACTTACCTGATTGCGCCTGCTGTTTTCATGGGCTTGCACGTATTCGTCGGCTTTTTACAAGCTTATATATTTGCGCTTCTCACCATGGTTTATGTGGGGAGTGCCGTCGCTCATGAAGAGGCGCACTAACTAAAATTTATCCGGCTTTATCGCCTTCTCCCGCGTGAGGCCCTGGGCCCCCGCCTAGAGGCAACCACCTCCGGGAGTTGATCTTACTTACTAAGGAGCAACACAACTCAATGAATTGGAAACTGATGTTCGTCGTGCTGGCCATTCTTCTTTGTGCCATGCCAATTTTCGCGCAAGGAAGCGCCCCTGCCGGTGCTAATAACGGAGGTACCAACTGGATTGCCATCTCTTCCGGTTTCTCCATGGCAATTGCCGCCGCAGGTTGCGGGCTGGGTATGGGCCGTGCAATCGGTAGCGCAACCGAAGGTATGGCGCGTAATCCTGGTGCTGCCGCGGCTATCCGCGGTGCCTTGATTCTTGGTCTCGTTTTGATTGAATCTCTGGCGCTTTATGTGATCGTGATCATTTTCGTCAAGGTTGTATAGAATCCTGTTCTAAACAGAGTAGCCGGACGACTGCTGTGCGTCCGGCTACTTTGTTGTTTCCGAACGTCTCAGGTGTGTACCGGATTGACACAAGAAAACCGTTACAAACCGTTGACTGAAACTATGATATTTGGTAGTTTAGTAGGGTATTTGCGAGCGTACTGAGCCGATGTACCCCGTTGGCGACCCTAATTCAAGGATTTTGAATGGCCTTATTCAGACTTTCGCTGGCTTACTTTCTTGCTTTTGTACTTCTAGTCCCACAATCCCTCTTCGCACAGCAACTTTCCTTCCAAAGCGATTCTTCCCGGAATTCTTCTCTTGATGGTGACTCCAGTAGTTCAGACGTTTCAGAAACTCCCGAGGAAACTTATCTGGAGACTATTTCTAAAGCTGAGAATAAGGCTCAGCCATTCCATCCCACCTCTTCTGATCTACTGATTCAACGTGCAGAAGAGAAGTTTCGTAATGGGCGAAAGTTTTATCAGATTAAAGATTCGGATCGCGCCCGTACTGAGTTCGACGCTGCTATCGATCTTATGCTTAAGGCTTCAGACAATCCCTCCGACCGAGCGCTTTATGAGGACAAACTGGAGCGTTTAGTAGATTCAATTCATCGCCTGGATCTGGCAGGTCTTGGTTCCGCTGCCCCTTCTTCTGATGAGCCGCAGTTTGAGAAAGCTCCACTTGAAGACCTCTTGCAGATGACGTTCCCCGTGGACCCTAAGCTGAAGACCAAAGTGCAAACCGAGTTGTCCGCCACTGCCTCACAGCTTCCTCTCACCACGAACGATGCCGTCCTTGGTTATATCAATTATTTTTCGGGACGCGGACACCGCACCATCGTTGCTGGATTAGAGCGCGCCGGAAAATATCGGCCTATGATTTCTCGCGTGCTTGCTGAAGAGGGAGTTCCGCAGGAACTCATTCACCTGGCACAGGCTGAATCAGGCTTTCTGCCGCGCGCGGTCTCTAATATGGCTGCTACTGGCATGTGGCAGTTCGTGAAATTTCGCGGACAGCAATATGGCTTGAATCAAAGCGCGCTGGTGGACGAGCGCCTCGATCCGGAAAAGGCGACCCGTGCCGCCGCAAAACATCTGCACGATCTTTATACCGAATTCGGCGATTGGTACCTGGCTATCGCGGCCTACAATTGTGGACCGGGCAATATCGAAAAAGCCGTGGCCCGCACCGGGTATGCCGATTTCTGGGAACTTCGCGCCCGTCACGCCATTCCCACCGAAACCACCAATTATGTGCCAATTATTCTAGCCATGACGATCATGACGAAGAATGCCTCTGAATACGGTCTTACCGACGTGGTTCCTGAATCTCCGCTTGAGTACGATTCGGTGGACATGACATCACCCACTCATCTGGCACTTGTGGGCGATCTGACGGATACACCCGTTTCTCAACTCACCGCGCTAAACCCGGCGCTGCTCCGCAATATTGCGCCACAAGGTTATTCTGTACGGGTCCCAAAGGGGACCGGCTCAACGCTCTCTACATCGCTCGATCGCGTACCCGCTACGCAACGCGCGTCATCGCGTATGCATCGCGTAGAATCCGGCGATACGCTGGCTGCCATCGCAAAGCGCTATGGCTCTTCGAGTGGGCGCATTGCTGAAGTGAACAGTTTGCTTGCACAGGAACCTTCAGCGGGTGATCGTCTTTTGATTCCCGCCAGCTTGCAGCAGGCACCCACGGCTTCGGTCCGCACTCGCATAGCTTCACGGGTATCTGCCCGGCATCCGCGAAATAAGTTTTCTGTAATGAGCCGCGTTGCCTCTCATCGGACTCTTCATGCAAAGGCAACTAGCCGCACTGCTCTGCACCATAAATCTTCTGCATTGATCGCACGCCGCTAGACGAATTTCTTCTCTCCTCCTGTTTCCTCCCTCGCGGGCTCTTCGGAGTCCGCATTTTTTTTGCTTCGCGTAAAAACCGCGGCTGTGCTTACTTTTATTCACTTTTTTATTCAGATAAGGAGTATGCTATGGTTGTTCGGCTCTAAAACAGAAGGAGATGAAAATGTTCGACACATTATTTATCGCTGCTCGGGATGAAGAAGAGTTAGATGACTTCCGCGAGTACGACGAAGAAGCCGAAGGCGGGACCAAGTTGGATGAATACAACGAGGATGAGGATGAAGACGATGATGACGATTCATCTAAGCAGGCGCATCCCGTTAAGCATGCAACGCCCGGCAAACCTGCTCCAGTAAAAGAGCCGGATAGCGAAAAGCCTTCGCCCATCGAAGAACCTGTCACGGACACTCGGATGGATTCAGGTGAGGGCAAAGACGATCAGCTTGGTAATGGTATGTCAGCGGTTAAAAAGGTAGCGAAGAAGCCGGCGCGTTCCGCCTCATCGAGCGTTTCAAAATCCAGTACGTCCCATTCACGTCAAGCACCCGCTGCAAAAAAAGCAACGCCGAAAAAAGCTGCTTCCAAGAAAGCTGCTCCTAAAAAGGTAGCTCCCAAAAAAGCGGCTCCCAAAAATGCTGCCGCTTCTAAGAAGTCTGCTCTAACAAAACAAGCTTTAGTAAAACGATCCGCGGTAAAGAACACACCGGTGAAAAAAACGCCTATGAAGACTGCTACCAAGAACCCCACTGCCCCTAAGAAGGCTGCTCCTAAGAAGGCTGCTCCGAAGAAAGCTGCCGTCAAGGCCCCGGTGAAAAAGGCTGCGGTTAAGAAAGCAGTCACTAAGAAAACCACTGGCAAGCCGGCTGTAAAAAACGCGGCTCCCAAGAAAGCCGCGGTCAAAAAGACAGCCACAAAAAAGAAGTAGTTGTCGGGCAGGGCCGCTCCTGCCCGGAGTGGCCCTTTACAGCATCTTGTTACTTGCTGACTACCGTCTTACAGCGTTCGAATAGCTGGAGAAGGGATTCAGCGTACTCTTCGGACGTACGGGAAGGCTTCCCGGAAAAGCCAGCCGCGCTGGTGGCACCTTTGCCGTAACCAGTGGTAACGGCAATAAACTTCATCATTTCCAGAGCCACCTCGTCTTTCGTGTTTTTTGCGTCCTTATTGGCTTCTGTCGCCCCGTCAACTGCCTCTGCCATTCGTATCTCTCCCTAATTGTCAGCTTACTGCACTCAGTTGGAAGCTGAATTGCCTATTTGAGCCGTTATGAAACTGAAGGCACTAGAAGATCTGTTTGTCCGCGAGCTTAGCGAGATTTACGGTTCGGAGCAGCAGATTCTTAAAGCACTCCCGAAAATGATTAAGGCGACGGCGCAGCCCATTTTGCGCGAGGCTCTGACAGCTCACAAATCGGAAACAAAAGATCAGATTGCGCGCTTAGAACAGATCTTTAAGCTGCTTGGTGAAAAACCCATTAAGCTGAAATCGCTTCCTGTAACAGGTGCCATCGACCAGGGTTCGGAATTGATCCAGTCCAAAGACGTTGACAGCATGGTGCGCGACGCGGCATTGCTTTCCACGACGCAGAAGGTGGAGCATTACGAAATTGCTAGCTACGGTGCGGTTCATACACATGCCGGGTTGCTTGGTTACGAACAAGCCGCGGAGTTGCTCGCTACCTCTTTAAAAGAAGAGCACGAAATGGATAAGCTGTTAACTTCTATCGCAAAAGAGCATGTGAACCTGGATGCGGCACGTGCGCCATATGGGCAGGCAAGAACTGGTAAGCGCCTGTATGCCGCTGCCCAGTCGACTAACAACGGCAGTGCGGGGCGTCTCCTGATTGGCTTGAGTATCGGTGCGGCACTAGCAATATTTCTTGGCTCCGCAAGTTGGAGAAGAGGTGAATCTACGCTTTACAACTCATCTGGTGAGCGAGTTTAGCGCAGGTTGCGTGAATTTCTTGTTCTAGGAGCAGGCTTCACCGGGTTGCGGGTAGTAAACCTCCTGCGGAAACTGGGCAAGCCGGTTGTTTGGACGAATCGCCGGGGCGAAATTGGCGCTCATTGTTTTGACGCAACAACGAAAAATTTTCTACCGTTGATTCCCCTTATTAACTCGGACACGGTTATTCTTCATTCCATTCCTACGCTAAAAACTGAGATAGGTCTGCTGGAAGTCACACCAGACTTAATAACGGCACTTGCCGCTAACCCACCAGCGCGTATCGTTTATCTGTCGACAACCGGTGTTTACGGACAAAACCAGATCGTGAACGAATCTACTGCGGTCCAACCCCAAACCGAGCGCGAGCTTTTGCGTGCAGCAGCCGAAGCTGCCGTCCAGAGCGGACCTTGGTCTAGTCTAGTTCTTCGCCCCGCTGCTATCTACGGCCCTCACCGCGGAATCCATGCATCCATGCGACTAGGCACATTCCGCCTTCCCGAAAACCCAAGCAACTTTGTGAGCCGCATTCACGTGGACGATCTCGCCGCATTAGCCTGTGCGGCACTCTTGCAAGATGTAAAAGGCGCATATCCAATCGCTGATGATGAACCTTGCACTTCGCTTGAGGCCGCACAATTCTGTGCAACACTTCTCGGCGTTCCGTTACCATCATCCGCGTCGCCCCAAGATCTTGGCGAAACCCGCCGCGCTGACCGGCGCGTAGACGGATCGGCAATCCGCAAACTACTCGGCGTCCAGCTTCTCTATCCCAGCTATAAGACCGGCTTTCCCGCCTGTTTGGCAGCCGAAGAGCGGGCGCGTTCTATATCTTGAACCAATTGCTTGACCAGTTTGTCGGCGACGTCGGCGCTGGCTCCGCGAAACTTGCCGCCCTGGCTTTCCTTCGTCGCGGACCAAATGACATCCCCATCCCGGTTCACTAACCGGATTGCCGCAGACGATTCATGTTTGCGCTCCGATACATGGCTCGATTCGTTCTCGCCGGCGCTGATACCTTTGCTCGCGTAGCCTTTGGTGCCGCTCCCGCTTTCGCTGGTATTGGTGTGAATATTCAAGTTGTCGCTTGAGGAGTGGTCTTCCGTAAACACCAGGTCCTCGCCCGACCCTTTCAGCACCACGTCCGCGCGCTCTTCTTTTTCTGTGAGTTGCACCAGGTGCGTGCCGTGCAGTGCGCTGATCAGCATGTCTCGAATTTGCTCAGCGGTTGTGCCTCCGCCAAACGGTTCTACAAATACTCGCCGCATTGTCAGGATCGTGGCGTCTGTTACCGCCCGGTCAATGGCGCAAACTGGCACTGCAAACGCGGAAACGAGCACGCCCGCAATCACCCACCTCATCCCTTGCCTGCCTTCCTTGCTTCTTCATCCTGATATTCCACCTTACGGCCCGTCCGTGCTTCCAGACCGACTAGGACCACGCGCATATCGCCATGATTCAACTGAAATACCATTGCCTGCTGCTTGCCCGCTGTATCCGTGTACCCCACAGTAAGAAAATGCGCGCGCTTTTTCGCTAGCAGCAACATAGGCGAAATGAGCAGCGCTTCCAAATATCGCCTGCTCACCTTTTGCCCATACTCAATATTGGTGATGTTCTCGTAAGGTACATGCACCGAAAACTGCTTGGCGGCAAACAGCATCTCCGCCGCATCGGTTGTCTGGAGAAGCCCTTCCGCCTTTACCCGCAGATCTCCATTTGTCCCACCCACATATTGGGCCCGGCCGCCCGGCTCTCTAGCCTGAAGCAGAGGCAAAAGCAGTAACAATCCGATCACGATGCGCTTCATACAGGAACTCCCTTAAGCGAGCACCTTACGAATAGCAGCCCGAAAGCGGTTTGCGCTAGTGATCTTATACTGAAGGGGAATACCCCCTTATGGCGAGTGTTACGTTTCCCGCGCGCGGTGCCGCTGAACAAGTGGTTGCAACGCCAACCGCGGCCGCTCTCCCCTGGTATTGCTGGCTGGCCACCGTTTCCGTTACTTCCGCGGTAGTTGGTGTCGAGTGGGATATCTCCTGGCACCGCTCCATCGGGCGGGATTCCTTCCTGACTCCGGCTCACATCGCTATCTATCTCTGCGGCATCCTGGCCGGAGTATTCTGCAGCTACCTGATTCTGGCCACCACCTTTCATCGCACCAATCTCCACAAATCCTCTGTAACTATGTGGGGCTTTCGCGGACCGCTCGGCGCATTCCTCGCGTCGTGGGGCGGCGTGCTGATGCTCACCTCCGCACCGTTCGACGATTGGTGGCACGGCGCTTACGGCCTTGATGTCAAGGTGCTAAGCCCGCCACATGCCATGCTTGCGATCGGCATCATGACTGTCGCCGCAGGGTCGCTGGTTCTGCTGGCGGGGCAGAAAAATCGCTCCACAGGCCCGTTGATCGAATTTCTCTTCCTATACGTAGGCGCTCTGATATTGACCACGATCCTGGTGGTTTCCATGGATTACCTGTACGTCACCATGCAACACAGCGGGCTCTTCTATCGGGTGCTGTCGATGGTTGCCCCCGCCATGCTGGCCGCAATGGCTCTGGGCTCAGGACGCAGATGGGGAGCCACCACCGCGGCTGGCGTATATACAGTGCTTCAACTCGGCCTCATCTGGATTCTGCCCCTCTTCCCGGCAACTCCGAAGCTTGGCCCCGTGTTCCACCAGGTCACGCACTTTATTCCGCCGGAATTTCCCTTGCTACTTCTGATACCCGCCGCCGTGCTCGATACATTCTGGTGGCATACCAAAAGTTGGAACCTCTGGCACCGTGCTCTCGTTTCCGGCCTTCTCTTTGTTGCCGTAGCCATGGCCGTCCAATGGCCCTGGTCCATCTTCCTTGAATCCGAACCGGCACGAAACGCATTCTTCGGCATGAATTACTTCGATTACCTGTCGCCGCCTACCACCTATCACGTGCGCCACCTCTTCACTCCAATTGAGAAGACTCCCGCCGCGTTCTGGACCGAAATCGGAATGGCAATCGCCGCGGCAATCCTCACTTCGCGCCTCGGTCTTGCGCTCGGCCTGTGGCTCCGGCAAGTACGCCGTTGAGATGCGCATGCGCGGCATTACTGCTCGGCGCCTTCGCTCTTCAGGCGCACGTTGGCAGTCCTGACGTTTTCTTCGAAGGGAAAGCCGGCCCTTATCCAGTCAGCATCGCCATCCGGCCGCCCGATGTTGTCCCCGGAACCGCCGAAGTCGAAGTTCGCACGCCGGTAGATTCAATTACCTCCATACGCGTTGTTCCTCTTCCCTTGGTAGGTATCGGTTCGAAATATCCTCCTACCTCCGATCTCGCCAAACGCTCCACAGTCGACCCTCATCTGTATACAAGCTCGGTGTGGTTTATGGCGTTCGGGTCGTATCAGGTACGCGTCGAAGTCAATGGCACGCAAGAGAGCGGCATAATCTCCGTTCCTATACCCTCAGTGGCGCGCCAGATCAAACAGATGGATACCAGTCTCGGTTGGGTGCTGGCATTTTTAATGCTCCTGATTGTTGCCGGTGCGGTGAGTATCGCTGGCGCTGCCGCTCGTGAATCCACGCTCCTCGAAGGGGAATCGCCAGATGCCACTCGTCAACGCTACGCCCGTATGGTCATGGTGTCCACGACACTTGCCATCATTGCCATTCTGGCGTTAGGCAATTGGTGGTGGGGTGCGGAGGCGAACAATTATCGCGCTCATATTTATAGGCCGCCCGCGCTACGTGCCGACCTGGAAAAGGGCCTGCTTCACCTGCGCCTCAGTGAAACAAAGTGGGCGCTGCGCGCCAAGCTCAACGATTTTCTGCCCGATCACGATCACCTGATGCATCTGTTCATCGTGCGCATGCCGCAGATGGAGCGCATGTGGCACCTGCATCCCGAATTCGCCGGTAGCGGAGAATTTACTCAAGCTCTGCCGCCTATGCCCGCTGGCTCTTACAAGTTGTTTGCAGATGTTGTTCATGCCAGCGGCTTCCCAGAAACTCCAATCGCCGATTTCACTCTGCCAGTGGCCGTCGAAGGTAAGCCCGTTACGGGAGACGATGCAGAAGGCTCCGCGCCGCCGCTTTCCGCCTTCGCTCCGGAACGCACCATCTTTCCCCTTCGCAATGGCCACCGTATGGTTCGTCTGAACGCGTCTGGCCCGCTTTTTGCAAAACACATGCAGCATCTTGCCTTCGAAGTTCAAGACAATGCCGGCCATCCCGTGGCGGATCTGGAGCCGTACATGGGCATGGCGGGGCATGCGGAGTTCCTGCTGGCCGATGCTTCCGTCTTTGCTCATGTCCATCCGTCCGGCACCGTACCGATGGCTTCGCTTGCCTTAACCGCCGAATCGAAGAGCGCTGCATCCGGTCAACAATTTATGCACCACATGCAAGGCGCTTCTCTTCCCGCTCAACTCGCGTTTCCATTTGGCTTCCCAAAAGCGGGCCGCTACCGCATGTTCATTCAAATTCAACGAGCCGGTTTGCCGGAAACCGCATCGTTCGATTTCAATGTGCAAGATCGCGCGCGGTAACTTTACACCCTATTACCTGGCAGCGTAGATAATGGTTCCTTGGGCCATTTTGCGGATAAAACTGTTTTGGTCACGGGTGCCGGGCGTGGAATCGGGAAGCGGTTTGCTTTAGGCTTGGCGGGGGCAGGTGCCCGCGTCGGCCTGCTATCACGGTCTAATTCCGAACTTCACGCGGCACAGCTCGAAATTGAACACGCCGGCGGCCGGGCCACCGCTCTTCCCGCCGATGTCCGAAATTTTGAGCAGGTCTCGCTGGCCGTCAACGCCTTGTTCCAGACTTCCGGTCCTGTGTCCATTCTGGTCGCGGCGGCAGCCCTGCAAGGCCCGATTGGACCCTTCGCCGAAAGCGATCCCGCGCAATGGCGCGACACACTGGAAACCAACATTCTGGGTGTGATGAACTCCATCCGCGCTGTTCTGCCCGGCATGATTGAACACCGTTCCGGGAAAATCATCGTAATTACCGGGGGCGGTGCCGCCACTGCCCGGCCTTACTTCGCTCCCTACGCGGCCTCAAAAGCGGCAATCGTCCGCCTGGTAGAATCCGTTGCCGGTGAAGTGGACGGCGCCAACATCCAGATCAACAGCTTCGCGCCCGGCGGATCTTACACCAGCATGACCGATGAAATTCTGCAGGCTGGCAGCCTGGCAGGAGATCAGGAAGCGGAAGACGCGCAGCAAGTCCGCTTAAGCGGCGGCATTCCCGCTGAGCGTCAGATTGCGGCCATACTTTTCCTTGCCTCTGACCGGTCCAACCACATCAACGGCAAAATGCTTCATGTGAATGACGATTTGAAACGCCTGGAGCAAGGCAGCTTCCGCCCCGATACTTACACCCTTCGCCGTCTCAAGAATTAAAGGGCAGGCTTGCCCTTGGCTACCGGCAGTGAAATAATCTGGCCTGAGAACTATTCTGTGAAAATTCATCGGCTATTTGTAATTGTTTCTCTCGCGTTACTGCTGGTTTCCGGTCTTTGCGCCCAAACTCCGAAGCGCAAAAAGCTGCTCGTCATCGGTGAGGTGAAAGGCTTCCAGCACGATTCTGTTTCCCACGCCATGGCCATGTTCGACAAAATCGGCCAGGAATCCGGCCTGTTTGACGCCTTCCTGCGTACGGACACCGAACTAATCACAAAGAAGAAACTCGACAAGAACGCGAAGAATCTCGATTATTTCGACGCCGTCGTGTTTTACACAACCGGCGAACTCCCCTTAAACGACGAGCAAAAAAGCGCGCTGCTCTCCTTCGTGAAACAAGATGGCAAGGGCTTTCTGGGCATGCACAGTGCAACGGACACGTTCTATCAATGGCCCGAATATGGAGAGATGATCGGCGGCTATTTTGACAATCACCCCTGGCACAAGGAAGTGAAGATCAATATCGAAGATCACGCCTTTCCCGCTACCAAGCACTTTCCCAACAGCATCAGCTTGAACGATGAAATCTATCAGTTCCGCAATTATTCCCGTAAAGATGTCCGGGTCTTGATGAGACTCGATACCTCCTCTGTCGATATGACGGACAAACGTATCAAGCGCACTGACAAAGACTTCGCTGTGACATGGGTCAAAAATTATGGGAAGGGCCGCGTGTTCTACAGTTCCTTAGGCCATGAAAACATGGTGCTTGACCGTAAAGACATCCAGCAAATGTGGCTCGAAGCCATCAAATGGGCAATGGGTCTGACGCCGGGCGACGCAACGCCGAAAGGCGATCAGGCTACCAATTGACGCGGCATGTATTTCTGTTTTTTTTGCTTGCCTCACCCGCCTCTGGATGGTGGTGTGAAGGCCACGAAGTGATTGCTCTCATTGCGAAAAATCACTTGAACCCCGCGGCTCTTGCCGGAGTCACAGCCCTCTTACAATCACAACCGATCGGGCCCGAAGTTCGGCGTTTCTGCCAAAATCGCCCGGATGATTTGATGGCCGATGCTTCAACCTGGGCTGACGATGTGAAGAAGGCGGAGCAAACTGGCACTTGGCATTACATGGATATTCCGTTGGGCCAGAAGCATGGCGAAATTGAGCAATGGTGCAAGCCAGTTGGCCCGCAGGATAACGGTAAAGATCGAACCGGGTGCATTCTCAGCGCCCTTCGCTACAACCTCAACATCCTTCATAACGATAAAGAAAGCGACGCGGAACGAGCGAAAGCATTACGCTACCTGATTCACCTGGTTGGCGATTTGCACCAGCCACTGCATACCACTGCGAATAACGATCAAGGCGGAAATTGCACCGCGATTCAATTCTTCTCCGACGCAAAAATCACGAACCTGCATAGCGTCTGGGACGGAATGGTTTTCAACCGCGATATGGTCCCGCAAGGTGCCTCATTGCCGGAAGTAGCAGGCACGCTGGACCACAAGTTTGAGTCAAAACTCCACCATTGGACAAAGCAGGGAATCACTTTCGATAAATGGGCGATGGAGAGCCATGAGCTCGCTCAAAAACATGTGTATGGCAAGCTGCTGCCCAAGGTTGTGGTGGAGCCTTTTGACGCCGACGTCCGCTGCAAAGACCATTCGGAGCAGTCGCTGGCTTCGCACTTTCAGGTAAACGCCGCATATCAGGAAGATGCTGCGCCTATCGTGGAAGAACAAATCACCAAGGCCGGGTACCGCCTTGCTGAAGTTCTGAATCAGGTTTGGTAAGCATTCTTTGAATCGGTTATACTTTTCGTTAGTTAGGCCCAAGTGGCGGAACTGGCAGACGCGCTACGTTCAGGTCGTAGTGAGGGCAACTTC
>JAABUK010002256.1_pt1 | contig 35037 bp, 44 predicted proteins | sample 5559141 | NCBI WGS metagenome assembly JAABUK01 (sample SAMN10711869, study PRJNA513367) | rock metagenome | isolation source: Antarctica rocks | place: Antarctica: Victoria Land, Pudding Butte nord | collected 2016-01-03
GGGTAGGGGTAGGGGTAGGGGTAGGGGTAGGGGTAGGGGTAGGGGTAGGGGTAGGCGTAGGGTAGAGTGGGGGTAGAGGTAGGGGTGTCAATGGGGGTAGGGCCAAGAAGAGGTTTAGGTAGGGGTAGGAGTACAAGAGCGGGTCTGGGGATAGGCACCCTGCAATAGGCAGGCAGTGGCTGGGAGGCAAGAGCAGGCAGGCAGGGTCAAGTAGACAAGAAAAGGTAACAGCTGGCAAAAGCAAGCAGGGTGGGGCAGGAAGGCAGGCAAGAACAGGTAGAGGCAAACATTCATGAGCATGAGATTTCAAGCAGGCAGGCATAGACAATTGATTGATTGCAGCGAGTTGCATTGTGCACATTTGAATTGCAGGCATCAGGTCTCACCATCCCATATGAGCCCATGCCAAGTAGCCAATCCTCCCCATTTGCTAATTTGCAAATGTCAATCTCATCTTTATTGATGATAGAAGCATGCACAATCTTGGTGTGTGCCTTGTGCTCAGCGACTGCACCTAGCTCAAGCACAGACTTGCTCCCAGAGTCTGAATCCAAGACGTAGTGGACACTTGCATGAGGAGTTGCAAGATGGAGAGCAACCAGAAGGGACTGCAAGCCTGAAGATAGACGGGTGCGCAAGCTCTCTTGAGGCACTATAGGATTGAAGAACCTGGATTCGCGGCTGTCAGAAGTGCCGCTTGATCCTATCGATCCTATCAATCTAGATGTTGACTCTCTCTGCAGGACACAAGCGATAGATGTTCCTTGTGTTGTCTCAGAACCATTATTAGCGCAGATTTGAGGTCTCAAGCGTCTCTCTGCAAAAAGTGATTGCATATAGATGAAGCTGGCGCATTACAGGACAACAGATCAAAGGCGTGTTGATGTGATTTCATGCTGTCAAAAGCTTAGCTCATATTGGCAGCATGAGTGACACAAGCAGGTGCAGCCTGTTGTACCCATGCTGGCACATGGAACACAAGCAATAGAGCAATGTGTTGATGAATCAACAACGCCCTGCAAAACTTCATACAGCAAATAGGCGTCACTTCAAATGTGCTGCAAGACAAACATTACAGCCTACCTTCAGACCCAAAAGCTGCTTCTGCCTCCTGCGCTTCAACAACAGGAAAGGCAATATTGCAATGAGGAGGAGACCCGCCACACCACCCACCACAGCAAGGCCTATTTTCCAGCTTGCAAAGTGCCTTGACTCTGTTTGCTGCTCAGGTAATATGACCGTTGTGTTGCCTGTGACATGTCAGCATAGGCCATCAGTCATACAACACACATCCTTTTTGTGTTATAACAAACAATTGTAAAGCTGTCATGCACAGGACCAAGCAGCAAAGGCATGGACAGCCACACACTGCGGCTTGGAGCACACGATTCTGAAGTAGGAAGATTCTACCATCTCATTGTCTGATGCTGTCCAAAATAAGTCAAGATCACAAGCACAAAGCAGAGACACACTGCTGACATGCAAGGCACAATATGTGAGGCACAGCAAATGTCTGGGTCAAAGTACCATTTGGAGGCCAAGATTCAAGTTGTCACAGGGATAAGTTGAGAGTTGCTACCTATGGGACATTCGCCTACAGTATAGGGCATACATCTCAGCTGTGTATTGCTGTTTTGGATGACACAGCCACCAGCTGGAATGGTGAATGGAGCGGGCGCGGCAGTATTTCCGTCACTGTCTCGGCAGCTTTCGCAAGTCAGCTGACAGCCGTCCACATCACAGTCATTGCAAGAACCCACAAAGTCACTGTCTGGGCACACCTGGCAGCCTGTTACACAGCAATCAGCTGAGTGCATTGCTGCATTGTATGGTGTATGCAAGGTCATGTTGCATAGCATGCATGTGTTTGCTACATAGTGCAGCAAGAGCGCTGCGAGACCGGTGATATTGTATCATGTGCTCAACTTGGATGCCAAACATGAAGCAACATCCTGACAAAAGTGATCTGAGTATTTCAGCAAGTATAAACAAACGAGCATGGCTGTTTGATGGCATGCTCACCTATTCCAGGTGGACCAGGGATTGGACCAGGGATTGGCTTGTCTGCCCCTGCGCAGGGTACAAGACTATAATCTGAGGTCTGGACTCATGGCACTGGCATATAAGGCAGTAAAAATGCTTGGCATGCTTACCAAGCAAAGCTATGGTGATGTCCAACAATAGCCTGACCGGCCTATGCATTTGGGCTTTTGCAGAGCTCGCTGGCTACTGCCAAGCTTTGGACAGTGTAGTGCAATCACAAGGGTTAGTGTAGTGCACAGGTGAGCACAAGTCATGTGGTAAGCCGTGATCAGCCCAAAATTGAAAATAAACACAGTGCTAGTCACAAAGCAACACTTGCAGATTGCATGGCCGGTGTGTGCAGTAACAAGTTGGTATGAAAGCTGTAAGTGAATTCACTTGGCATTGGGCAGGTGCATCATGATGTGCATCAACTCAGCTGCACCCTGTGAATATGGGAGAACCTGAATTGGAAAAAACGCAAACAACATACATGAAGGTGGTATAGTGGTGTGACGGCAGAAAGATGCATTGCCAGTGGCATGTAAAAGTGATGTGGGCTCACTGCAAGTTCCTTCGGATCCTGGACGGCATTCCAGCTGATAGTCGTCGTTGCTTTGAAGAAGACAACCACCAGGTGGCGTTGAGAACAGGTCAGGATATCCAACGTGTCCAGCGCTGTCCTGGCAAGTGGTGCAGTTCAGGTGGCAATGCTCAAAGAAACTGCACTTGTGGCATTGAACAGTGAAAGCGCTCTCGATGCAAATGTCGCAACCTGTCACGGAACCCAACACTAGATTATTGTTGCATCAGATCACAGTCAAGAAAGGAAAGGCGACGCGTCATCTCGCAGAAGCACACATCATCATAGGGGCTCCAGCGGACTCATCAATACATGCAAGCTATTCTTTGTGTCAGTTTTAGGACATCGACAGTCAGCCAAAGTCTCTCGATCACGACTGGCGTCACAGCAGAAAAGTGTACAACTCACACCTGTCAATTGAGTGACGTTTATAGCCAGCACATTTCCCATTGCCTTGCGACGCGGTCAATACACGGACGCGATTCCCGCATCAGCCGGTGGAATGATCCGCAGCTAAACATATATGATTAGGTCAAGAGCTGCTGCATTAGTCAATGCAGATAGACTCTCACTAACAGTCAAGCATTATCCTGTCAAACGGGGGTGTATACAAGACTACCGTCCTAAAATGCAGACAGGTCAGTGTCTCAAAGGTGCCTGCAAAGCCGGGTGGTAGAATTTTGCTGGCACACTGAGCTCCCTGGCTGTTGTATACACTGCTACAGCCGATACATGTTTATTTAGGCGTTGATGTTACGCTTGTTCGTTTTGTTGATAGCTACAGCTTATAGCCTAGCTTGTGGCTAGACAGCCTACTCAACTGATGTGGCAACATACAAACCTGGCCTTTCAGGTTGTGTGGGCAGATGGCCAAAAATGACCGAAAATGTTATCAACCTATGCCGTACGGGGAAGCATGGAAGCGCTACTGCTTGTCGTGCAACGAATTGAAGGGATCTATGCCTGCTCTAAAAAAACACTAGGCTCGACTTGATATCAATGAATGAACGTGTACATAACTTCAGGCAACTCGCTGCATTTTCTTTGCTTTCTTCAACCTAGCATCACTGCTTTTTGAAGCGCCACTTGCCACTTTGCTTGCTGCTTGACTCGACTTGCGTTTCAGCGAAGCAATCATAGACTTGAGCTGTGCAGAATCATCTGCCACTGGACCGCCATCATGCTTGTTGGAAGTACGGATCTTAGCCTCTTGTGTAAGGTGACCCGAAGACTGCGCAGCTTTCACAACAGCAGGCTCATGTGCTACCTGGTGCTTTCGCTGGGTCGCCACCTCCTGAGCAATGCTTTTGGAGCCATCAATCTGCTGAAAGCGAGGGTCTGTAGGATCAAGCGCATAATCTGCTGATGTGAAGAGAGACTTGAAGCGGGGGTCTTGTAGGTCTGGCTGGAAACCCTTGCCTGCAGCAAGTGAACACGCACATTAAATTACCAATTTGTAGACTGTAACAGTGACAGAGATCCACATTGCCTGCTGTTGAGCCTTGTGTGTTTTGACACTACAGGCTCCATACAGCATTGCATGGGAGGATCCATCATGGGGGGCTAACAACAGACTGCTTTGTCTCATACCTGCATCTGCTGCATAGTATCCCTCTGCAAGAATGTAAGTACAGCAGGGGTACGAGTTCCACTGTGCTTCACTGTGAGACGCAGCAAAAGGAACCAGCTGTTGGCTTACATTCACCCTGATTTAGTACAAGCAGGGGTACACATGTTAGTGATCCACTGTGCTTCACTGAAAGCTGCAGTGAAATGGACCAGCTGTCAGCTCACACTCACCCTGATTTACATCTTCGTCATCACTGCCAGCCTGCCTTTCAGCACGCTTCTGGTCTCGCTTCCTCTGCAGGCGCTCCTTGCGAGACACCTTCTGCTTGCCCTTCTTGCCTCCCTGCTCATCTGCTTCTTGCACAGCTGGTGCCAGGTCACCACCTGCACTCAAAATGCACACAAGCAAGCTGAAATTATCTGGACCACTTTGTACAAGGTGAACTGCGTGAACTGCAACACCATGCTGCAGGAGTGTACGACCCTGTGTGTCACTCATGCCCTTACTATATGTCATCAAGCTATGTGATGCAAGAGCCACATGTGCAGAGCACCTCCTGGCATGGCACCTGACAAATTGACAATGCTTGGTGTGCCTTACTGCGGTTCATAACTACAGCCATTGTAGCTTGACGCTTGTTACACACAGCCTCACAGCAGCTGGGACAGGCTTGTACAAACAAGCAACAGCAGACTGAGCTCACCAATTCGTGCAACGTCCTGAAGAGCACTGTCATCCATCATGAGTAACTCCAGCTGCGCCTGTCGCTGCTGCTCAGCTGCCTTCTCAGCCTTGGAGGCAGCTGCACCTGTAGCTGCTTTGCCAGCAGCTTTGCCAGTTGCCTTTTGAGAGACCTTGCCTTTTTTGGCATCAGCTGGAGGTGCTTCAGAACCACCTTCGCTGTCCTGCATGCACACCATCACAGTCAATTTGATATCTTCGCCCATGCATTTATTGATGTGTCATCGCCTGTCTGCCCAGGTACACACAGTCATTGGACAGCTTACATTGCATGCATTTACAACAGGACATCGTCTGTACCTCATTGACTTGACCTGCCTGTGTAATCGACAGGCATGGTGACAACAGCTGAGTGTAGGATCACTACGCCGGCCGGTGTACAACAATAGAAAGCGCAGACATCTCTCCAGTGCAATGGCACAGACAGATCAATAGCACAGAGAGATGGAGCAGGGGTGAGGGCCATACCCTGAAGAAGGGGTCGTCAAAGGGGTTGTCTTCATGCTGGAAGAACGGGTCCTGCTCCCCATCGCTCCCTGCTTCTGCTTCCTCACCAGCTTCATCCTCTGACTCATCCTCTGAGCTGGCATGGCGCCGCCCTTGAGCCTTGGCCGCCAGCTTCTTCTCCCTGCAGTGCACAATCACCACAGTGTCAGCCTTACTCAGCAAGTATGAAGCATCAGGCATACCATGCTTGTGGCGAGGCACTGCATGCACAGACACACATGTCAAAATTGCTGTGGTGGAGTCTCGGCCTTTGCTCGCTGTCTTGAGTTATTTGGGCTTTCTTAAGATCAAGCACGTGTGCAAGTCTGACGACTGGAGTAATTGCACCTTGGCTATGAAGATTTGCACATGGAGTGGTGATCAGTCTGCACAAGTTCTGCATATGAAGCATGTTCAGCTAAGGGCAAGAGCTTACTTCTGCCTTCTCAAGTAGGCTTCCCAGACAGTGTCTCCCTTGCGCTGACTGGCTTCCTTCCTCTGGGCCAGCAGGCGGGCCCCCAGCCCCTCCAGCCCCGGGGTGAAGGTCACCTCCATGTCCATGTCCTTCCCTGCTCTCTTCTTCTTGCCCCTTGCCTGCACCAGAAGCCTGTTTGCTGGCAGCAGCCGGGATGCAGCCACGCTGTCTATTTGTCCACGCTCTTGGTCCCAGGTCCAAGAGAGCAAGCAAGACGGGGTGGCTGTTACATACTTAAAATGTGAGAGCATGACCCCTCTGCTGTGCAAGTTTTTGATGAGTACTGATGTTTTCAGCACAGCTGAGCATCAGTCAACAGTGAGCAGAGCATATGCCTCTGTCTCTCTCATCTGTCATCAGGATGCATACCCGCATTGCATGTACTAGCTGCCTGCCTAGAGCATGGCTGTTGTGACAGCAAGCCCAGCCCTTTGTCTCTCTGACTGCAAACTGTTACCTCCGCATACTGCAGAGCATGATGCGCTAGATTCTGTCACCAGACATGCATACCTCTGCTTCACCATCACTGTCTCCGGCAGCCTCACTGTCAGAGTCCTGGTCACTGCCTGAGGCAGCCCCACCCCAAGTGCGCCCCTTGACCCCCCCTGTCCTGGCATCCTCCCCCTTGGTGTTGGCCAGCAGCAACGACCTGTACCTGTCTCTCAGCGCATCTGCGTCTTCTTCGCCAGCTGACTCCTCAGAGCTGCTAGCCAAGTATGCCTGTGGCAGCTTAGGGATGTTCATGTCAGTGTACAAGACTGGGAAATGCAATTAGCCACATCACCAGATGTCATCAGCAAAACCTGGTGCTTGATGATAAGCAAGAAAGATTCTCATCATGCTGTGATGTTGCTGTCTCCAATGCTGAGGTATGTGGTCTGCTCTGAAAAGTCTGTTGGCTTTGGAAGACCATATCTTGTCTGCGCACATTGTTTTGTAGCAACAAGCTGCCATGTTTGCATCACAGGTGCAAGTTCAGACTGCAAGCCTAGCTCTGAATGCACGCGGTAAAGCATGGATTTTGAATCCAGCCCTGCTGTATGCTTTTCAGGCCAGAAGACTCTCAGTGTCTGAGCCCTAGACAATAGGTAAAGGATGTTGTAGCAGCAGCCGGTTGACCTAGTACATATCTTGTTCTGGTAGCCCTTGCCACTGATGGGACTGTGCAACAGCCTGTTCAGGTGAGGTGTCTTGACAGCAGTTTGGGGAGAGTGCTTGCTTGCCATCAACACAACTGGACGCCAAGGTCGATGGAGCTTTTTTTGTGCACACACAGACATGTTCATACTGTTTATGACCCTAGATCTGAGCTCTAAACAGGGGAGGCAGAAACGACAGGGCGCTCAGCTGCAAAGCTAACCTTGAAGTCATCATCTCTGATACTGTCTTCTGTCATCTTCTTTCGCAGGGCTTTCTTGCGTGTGTCATCATCAGCGTCCCATGTCAGCTTCACATTGGTGTGCTGCAATGCAGCCGTGGTGAAGTCTGGTGGTGCATAGTCGACAGGCACCTCCTCTGCCGTGTCTCGGACTTGTCTCTTTGCAAAGCTCTGCAGCAGGAGCAAAGCACAATCTGAGGGGCTGGGGCAGCCAGTGTTTCCATATCCAGTAACAAACCTGTAAAAGTAAACCTGTACAAACAAACCTGTACAAGTAAACCTGTACAAGTAGACCTGTACAAAGTAAACCTGCTAGATCATGACTTTTTCATGCAGCGCCACTTGTGCAGTAGGCACACGCTGTCTCAGCAGTTCATTTGTCAACAAGAAATTTTCTCAGATGATGATGTTCAAGCAATGCACAGACATAAAATGCAGAGAGCTATGTCTACATGTGTAGAACACCTGAAATGGCTCTCCTGAGCAGCAGACCAACACACGAGCATCAGTCAACACAATGAAATGGGCACAAAAGGCAGAGATGAAGGAAGAGGGTATGGGTGCATACCTGCTCATCAGGCACAAAGCGCATGTCCAGCTTACAGGCAGACCTCAGGAACTCGATGCCGTCACATTCTGCATACAGATGAGCAGCAGTGCGCACATCCTGGCACTCCACCACAGCATAGTAATATCGCAATCGTGACCTCTCATATAGCTGCAGCCTGCGTTGGTCTACTTCATTGCCAGAGTCATCCGATGATGATGCCTCATCATCCTGCATAGATCAACATGAAGCAGCATTTGTACAAGCAGCATTTGTCTTAGCAGCACTTGGATGTACACATCAAAGAGTATGACACCCAAAACATAGTCATAGCGCAAAGGCACTGTGCCAGTATGCCCTCAGCTCAAAGCTCAAGATTGGTGCGATACATTTGACATGGCTGTATCACACTGAACAATCAATGGCAGGAGGTACACAGTCAAAGCTCAAGCTCCTATCATTCAAGACACTGTACGCTGCAAAAGGTAGCTTAGTACGGGTGTCACCTGGAAGCACACAAAGTTACCAATGAAGGGAAGCAACAGCTGAAAGCACACATTTTACCAATGAAGGAAGCAACATGGTATCACCTCTTGAAGCTCTGTGCCATCATCAAGACTGTCATCGCTCAGCTCAGCAGCTGCCTCAAGCACAGCTGCATCAAGCTCAGCCGCATCCTCTGCTTCACTGTTCTCTTCACCACTCTCAGAGTCAGACATGCTCCTACCCCTGGCAGAAAATCTGCTACCGGCGCCCTTATCCTCATTGCCATTCATGACAGTCTTGCCAAATATGCTCTGCAACATACAGTCAGGTATCAGAAGCAGAAAGGCTCCAAAGCGCCAGCAGCACCTGACGTGCTCAACATCAGAAGGGACATAACAATGTGAACTGTGCACACACAACATGCACAGGTACAGTGCACAATCAGCAATGCATAGGAGTACTACCTGCCTGCACGGCATGCACAGGTACAGCGCATGAACAGAATGCACAGAACCAATGCCTAAACAGCATGCACAGGCAGAGTGCATGTGCGCCGCACAGTGTGAAGGGGACACCAACCTGAATAGTATGCACAGGACCAATGCCCAAACAGCATGCACGGGCAGAGTGCATAAACAGCTTACAGTGTGAAGGGGGAAACCTACCTGAGGACCAACAGCTGCTTCTTCTTTCATCTTCTGCAGGCCAAAGTCAGAGGGGTAGACAGTGACCCCCCCGATGGTTTGCCCCTTGCCCAGGAAGGAGCGCAGCACAGCCAGCAGGTCCACAGCGCGAATCTTGTCCCAGTCAAGGTCCACAATGGCCAGTCTGTGAGTCTCGTCTGAGTCTGGAATGTGCTCATCAGGATTGGCTGCCATTGCACCTACCCCCCACTCTCCTACTAAGGCTTCATCCTGCAGCAAAGACACAGTTTTGGAGAGAAGTAGCAATAGTCTGTTGTGGCTTTGCAGCATCACAGCATGATGGTGCATAGCATGTTGGATGTCATCAGCTGAGGTATGAAGACACAGGGTTGTCCTGTACATGTAAGCTTTTTGAGGCTGCTACAGGCAACGAGTGATACCCCTTTACATGGTGCCAAGTTGCTGCTGTTGGTCCAGAACTAGGGTGCGTATCAGAGATCCAGTACGAGGGCAGCACAATGAGTTCTAAGCACAATGCTAAGCATGATTGTCATGCCGCAAATCTGTAGGAAATATGGTTTTTGTGACTGTGCGCCATGCTTTTGTGACACTGAATCAAATGAATCATGCATGTGAGCCACAATTGCCTCACCTGGTCACTTTCTGCGGCAAGCTCTGCTGCATCTTCCGCCTCTTCTTCACTGCTGCTGTCGCCCAGCAAGCCTCTGCAAACAAGCACTCCTGAATAAGCCAGTGCCGGTATCAATGCTGCATTGGTAAAGCTTACAAGTGAGTCATCACCAGCATGCTGTGATGTGGTATTCAGAATCAGTGAGGAGGTTGCGGCACCAAGTTGACAAATGACAAGTCAGCATGACTTCACTCTGGTGGGGCTGGTGTGGCAGATTTTGGTTTTGATGATGTGACGCAGCCAAACACACAGATCATGTATTCTGCTAGTGTCCTGCCCACACCCAAATTGAGCAGGGTCATCATGCCAATCGCAACTGCCAGGATTTTTTTGCCTTTTACAGAGCTCCCATGAGCTTTTGACAAGGCAATCTGGGTGCATTTGCCTAGGTGGTTGAGAACGCATAAGCGGCAAGCACACAGCCAAAGGCCTGCATGCCATCATGCTGGGATGTGCAGCAAGTGGTGATCAGTGGCAGGGGATGAGAGGCACACCTGGCTCGGGCCCAGCGCTGGTCTACAAGGTCCTCAGCATGCTCTACTTCATCCTCCTCTGCCTCCTCTTCTTGACTGCTGACAGCATCTTCACCTGAGGGGCAAACAATATGCAATGTCAGCAGCATTTCGCATCTGAACCCTTGTGCCTGCTGCAATAGTCAGCCAGAACAGCAGTGACAGGACCCGGTCACGGCCCTGTTGAGCAGCACAGCAGGTGGAAGTGCAACATTAGTGTATGTATTGTATTGATTGCAGCTGTGTCATCACATGACACAGATCTGATGACAAGAGTAGCCAAACAAGAGACCTTGCTCACCCTGCGCTCTTGAGGCCAAGGTGGCACCGCTTTCAGGTTGCTCGTCAGGTCTGCTGACATGGGCATCTGATGAAGCCCTGTGCTTGGCCTTGACCTTGTTGGGCTTCTTACTGCCTGGAGCAGAATTTGTGTCTGCTCCCTGCATGCTGCCATCAGCAGTTTGCTTTGATGCTTGAGGTGGCAAGCTGGGCTCTGCTGCATCTTGGCGCCATGCATCCTGGACACGGCAGCAAACGTGTTGTAGGAGTTCATGAGATGTGGCTATGGTTGCCGTAGGCTTTGTTGATCTGATTTGTGAGGTTCAAGTGGTGTTCTGATGAGGCAAGAGCGGTTCCCAGCATGAACCTTAAGCACCATCACAGCAACAAAGCAGCAAGTTAGGTCTACGAACACAACACCAGACTGTGCCTTCGACGTTCAATCTTGCCTAGCAGCTGTCTTGAGTATCTGGTGAATGAGGGTGGAAACAGCATGATCAACAATAAAGAATACTGCAGCATACCTCGTCCTTGAGTTTGTAGTACTTGCGCATGTTCTCTTGGTTCTTGCGATTTGCCACTTTACGCCCACGTTTGTCCACTGTACTATGTTGCTGAAACTCTGGCTTGCTAAACATACCTGTGAGCAGAAGGTCGAACATTGAAGGCGGATCAAATGGGACGCAGAGCTGTTTGCTGTAGAGCAGTCAAGTGCCTACTTACCCTCAAAACGCTTGTCAATTTCGACATGCCGTTTGGCCTTTGGAAATCGCTGAAAACGTGGGTCCCACTGTGCAGCTTCAAAACGAGCGTCGGTGACAGTAGGACCTCGCTGACTTTGCTTCTTCTCCTGTTTGCTTGTCTTGCCAGCCTCGTCAGCAGCCATCGTTGCGTTCGACGGGCGCCTGAGTACTGACCTGTAAGAACAACAGCTGGGTCTGCGCAAACTGAAGGGGTTGGCTTCGCTATGCGTCGCGCTACTTGTGCAGAAGTGTGCTACTTGACGTAGAAAACGTTTCATCTCCTGCGCCCTTGGAGAGCCTGGCTGCAAGGGTCGAAGCAGGGTTTTGGTGCTAAGTACTTTTCCCAAGCTTAACAACAACTTGCAATGGTGTAGTCCTTGTCAACCACAGGGCAAGGCAGCAATGCCTCCAAAGCCTGCGGGCAAGGGCAAGGTAGAAGACACTCCTCCGGTGGGTGTCCAGAATTGTCAGCCATTTCCGTCATTCAAACGTGTTGCACTCACTGTTTGTTCTGTCCGCAGCCTCCTCCACAGACAGGCTCAGGCAAATTTTACTTCAAAAACGGCGCTACCTATGAAGGTGAGTGGATGAAAGCCCCTCCAGTCAAGGACGAAGCTGCAGAGGTGAAGCCTGCAGATGCCAAAGCAGCAGCTGCAGCTGCAGCAGCTGCAGCATCTGATCAGCTGGACGCTGCGCAGATCATGCGACACGGCAAAGGTGCTTGTTAGCTGGAAAGGCAGTGATTGACCGAAAGTGTTCTAGAGTCAAAACCGCCTACGTCACCTAGCCTACTACCAGCAAGTCTGCAGCCTATACAGACGTACGTGTCAAGGAACTCAACACACATGAAGGTTGTCATGGATACTGCAGGTCTGTACATGGACGGGAAGTACAAGTACTCAGGTGAATGGAACAAGGACACGATGCACGGCACAGGCAAATTTATATACGCCAGCGGTACAACATATGATGGGCAATGGGACAACAGTGAGTATCACGGCACAGGCACATTCTCTTGGCCTGATGGAAGACATTATCAGGTACAAGTCAGTGAGCGCATGATCAGTAAGCACTGCTCACCATGGCTACTCACATCCCTCAAAACCAGGCGAAGCTGTTGTGAGCAGTGCATATGTCAGTTGATGCTGTCATACCTGCTGTAGCAGACTGCATATTGGCACACCAGGTCACACTAGTGTTACTAGGATTCAGTAATTTACACTGCACATTACATGACAGAACATTCACAAAAGGGAATACGCTCTGATAGCCATGCTTCCTGTTTGCCATGCTCAGAGTCAAAAGTCAGCAGACATATCATCATCACCTGTAGACTAGTCCAATTGGCACACCCATCAAATTGTCAGAGTTCACTTACCCTGGCACATCCATCAGACCTGTAGGCTGTACCACAGATGTGATTGTGATAGTCTCTTTTGCTCTCATGCAGGGGTTGTGGGAGCACAACCGCATGCATGGACAAGGCATATATACAGATGCTGAGGGTCATCACTGGTCTGGGCAATTTTTCAATGGCAGTGGACCTGGACTCACTTGTATGCTATGATTTCATCTCTGCACACGAAGGCACAATATCAGCAGTTGGATCAGGCCCTTCCCAGCACAAGGCAATGTCTTTTTGTCAGTCGACCACAGCCAGTGTACTGACAGCAGAGCGGCTGGCCTGGAACATGTCAGGTGCTGGGCACCTGGTGCCCAGACCTCATGAAGATTCTGCCTTGCGTTGAAGCATGACCAGACTGAGTCCATGATACAACAATCTTTTCAATCGGATCAATATTGTGTGTCTTGTGTATACGCGTAGTGGAGATAACTTCATGGAATCTGAGCGTTATGGGCGTCACACATGTAGGCTAGCAGATGTTGTCCTCTACAATTGCTCGCTTAGCAACACACCTGCATTTGTGTGCATTGCTGTCAAAGCTTTGATAATCCTTTGTTGTCAGCTGGGTTGACCTGAAATTCTTAGGTTGGAATGTGCCAACACATGTGTGTGTGTTCCATTTGCCTACATTACCTTCGGGTTCGCCAGTGGTTTGTAGCACACCTCAGACACCCCACTGCAGCAGCCGCAATTCATGGTGGAAAGCGTGTTAGACAGGTTGGGTGAGGAGGTCACCGGCATAGTGTCGCCAGTGTCCCTATGCATGGCTCTGACTGTAGCGCTAGTAAGACTGCTGAATCCGACGGGCGACAATGCTGGCTCATCTGTGTACATTGCTTCTGCGTATTACAAAGAGCAGGTACGAGGGCCCTACAACCCCACAGCTCTCGCTGTTTCGCCTGGCTCTGATCTACTCGTGCAGATCAAGGTGCTAGTGCTTGCCGCAGGGAGACGATTCAACTGCAGAAAAGATCACCGGCTCAATTGTTAATGCTGCAATCTTTGTCGGCGTCATTGCCTTGATGACATTCGTGCTTGTGCTTCTCTTCAAGTATGGGGTGGGCGTTCAAGAGACTTAGCTTTCATAGCAATTGTTAGCTGCAGCACTTTATGCTGTGCATGCAAAATCACTGTATTCAATGCTCTGCTGTCACTGCAGTACACCAAGGCAATTTATGCCTACATGGCATTTGCGGGCTTCAGCATATTCTTTGTCCTGGTGGGCATAATTATGCTGCAGCTGCTGGTCAAGTTTCAGATCCCACTGGATGCGTTCTCCTTCAGCATCATGCTCTACAACTTCTCGGTGCACATTCCTCCCATGCATTCTCCCAGGGCTGTCAGGAAAGTTGCTTGCGAAACTCGCATGGTTGTATAGACACATTTTGCCCCTGGTATGTGCATTAACCATCCTATTCATTTGCATGTTCATGCCATGTCATTGGGTCGCTGTGATAACATGTAATCTATAGCAGACTTGCTTGCCTCTCATGGTACACAATGCTGTTGAAAACAGTGTATACCTCAACACATCTTGTGTTGTGAGTCACAACAGATCACATCAGCTTGGGTAGCTTTGTGCAGCTGCCATTGACAAAAACCAAAGACTTTTGAAACAACATCAAAACTTCATGAAATCAGTTTAGTGTCTCTGCAGGTGGTGGGTGTGACAGCCCTGTTCTTCTGGCCTGCTCCCATCCTCATGAAGCAGGGCTATCTGGTAGTCACCGGCGTGGTCACCGCATACATGTTCACTTTCATTCCAGAATGGAGCACATGGGTGATGCTGATAGCCATGGCGCTGTACGACTTGTGTGCTGTGCTCACACCCCACGGACCTTTGAAGGTGATCTTGTTGCAGATACACAGCAGCTGTCAGCCCTGATATGTCAGCAGCTGCAACTGCACAGGGTGCACATCACGCTGTGGTCTGTGGACCTGCATCAAACGTGACTTGCATACTCAGACTCATGCACATGCACAAATGCTACTGTATGCTGCTCATGCACATGTGCCTCCAGTCAAATGTCAGTGTTCAGAGTGTCTGCGGCAGCAAGTGCAAGCTCTGTGGAAGCAACTTGTTGTGACTGTCTGGGCAGGTGTTGGTAGAGCTTGCACAGGAGCGTGATGAGGACATTCCTGCCTTGGTGTACGAGGCTCGCTCAACAGGCCAGCCCAGAAGGCTGCCGCACACCAGAAGACAGCAGCGCCAGCCAGGGCAGCACCAGACAGGCACAAGTGTCAATGCACACCTGGATGACGCCTCCTCTGCAGCACTGCATCAAGTCACCATAGCTCAGACTAGCAACGACAGTCCAGGTGATAGAAAGCAGGCAGTTCTCAACAATGCACAGCAGTGACATGTGCCAGGATGTGCACTGCAGACTCTTACAGGCGCAATTGTCAGGCACAAAATTGCTTGAGAGCTAGATTGAAACAGCGTGCACGCAGACCTGCAGATGACTCTCCACTGGACATGTGGGTGATGAGCTGAGTTTGCGGCAAAAAGCTGCATAGTCTTGCTGCATGTTGTGTCCATCTGTCTGGCTAGCTCTCCTGGCCAATCATTGCCAGCCTCAGAACAACAACCCAACCCACACATTTAATTCCTGTGGCTGACACAATGTGACATTGTGTATAAGAGTGGCTTTTGATCCTGCAGAGAGGCCTGAAGCAGATGGGGCTGAGGGTAGCCCATCAGATGACCAGGGCAGGGCCACAACAGGGGGCATCATTGCACAGGGAGCTAGCGGAGAGCCTGCAAGGTCTACTCAATTTGCTGCAGAGGCAATCACAGGTGTGCCTTGGTGCCATTTCCCTCCAGCTCCTCTGCGGATTGAAAGTCAAACTTTCTTGCTGTACTTGCTGTTCGTCAAGTTGCATGCAGTACATTGGAAGGCTCACATCAGATGACCCTTTCAATGCTGGGACTTTGACACCTGTATTGGCGTCCATTACATGTGCAGTGTGTCTTGGTTTGAGAACAATTATGTGCACTGTCTTTTGTCCATGTGTCCGTAGATTAGCACCTCATTTAGTCACATCACCAGGTATCCCTACCCTGTTGTCTTCTGCAGGACTGCAACCAATAGCTCCATTGGAACAGGAAGCATCACCTGAAGGCGATGCTGGAGAAGGGGAGCAGTCACAGCAGCCTCTCCTCATAGGGCAGGAGTCTTCAAGCTTTACTGCGGCTCAAGATCATGCAGCAGTTGATCATGTTGACGGTTTAGTCTCACCCTTGGATGCAGCAAGCATGCCAGAGATCAACCCCAGCAACCACCAGCATCAGCACAGCAGGCCAGCTGCTGATAGGCATCAGCAAAATGGTGAGCAGGAGGGTTCAGAAGGCAGTGAGAGCTACTTGCCGGATGCAATTAAGCTTGGTTTGGGTGACTTCATCTTTTACAGTGTGCTGGTTGGACGCGCTGCAATGTATGACATGCTGACGGCACTGGTGTCGTATCTGGCTGTGATGGCTGGCCTAGGGACGACGCTGCTGCTGCTTGCTGTGTTTAGAAAAGCTTTGCCAGCCTTGCCAATTTCAATTGGGCTGGGCGTGACGTTTTACCTACTGGCTCGCCTGCTTTTAGAGCCTTTTGTGCTGAATTTAAGTACCCAATTGATCTTTGTGTAAAGCAATACTCGACATCAACAGATGTTCACGTTGACTTTGAGCAAGGCCACTTCTGTCATGCATGTGCTACTATCGAAGTTGCTGTATGTAAAAGCAGTATTTGCGCTGTGATTCTTACGAGCATGAAGGAAACAAGTGTGTGCACAAGTATGTTGCTAACATCGGTATCGATGTCAATGGCCATACAGGCTGCCTGCAGCATGGTCTGAAGCATTGCAAGCAGTAAATGCATATGCCATGCATGAATGTAAGACTCTCCTGTAGCAAATCTGCCACATGACTGCAAAATGCATGTCTGTTATTGGCACCAGATAATCCAAAATGATGTCAAGCTCAACACGGCTGTCACAAATGTAGATAACTAGCTAGATATCAAGTTCCTGGTTCATTTGGTTCAAAGAGCTTGCAGGCTTGTATATGCCACATGCAGGACTGGTAACACTAGATGTCTCACAACAATATAAGGGGAAAATCTAGCTGCTTCCAACCAAAAAGTGGTCTTGCTAACACTATAATTGAAAAACTCAATTGCCACAGAGGATAAAATGTCTCTGGTTTCAAGGGCTTCAGTAACAAGCGAGAAGTCAGTACAACAAGAGCAAAGTGTAATGCAAACTCTAGTCAAAGTCATTCAGGAAGTTCATGCGTGCTTTCATAGTGGACTTTATCTTATCCGCTTCTGCCTCTCCTTTCTGTGCTTGCTTGATCTCTGACTCTGACACCTGCCTCAGCAAGGATGGTGGATCTTTTGTTTCATCAATTTCTCCCAGCAAGACAACATTCTCCCCTCGCACGACATACAGCCCCAGTGGCACCTCAGCATACAAACTACCGACAATGATTCTTTCTGCAGCCTTTTCCAAAACTAGATTGGCAAACTGGTCAAAGGATCTGAGAATGCCAACGAGCTTCCTTCCATCTCGTAGCTGCACCAGCAACCGCTTGTCCAGCTCTTCAACCAGAGCTGTTCCTGGTGGCGGAACATCTTCCATGTTCAACATTTTAAGTTGCTGCTTTTCTTGTCGAGTCTCATAAGGCTCGTGAACAGAAGAGTCTTCAACTATTCGTGCCGATGAGGTCCCGCTGTTACACACGAATACCTCAGCAAATGCAAGTTTGGACGGGCTCGACTACACACCGACCAGATGAAGCGAGCGAGCCGGACAGCCTGATACTGCGCCTGACACAATGCCTGAAATGCCGCAACGCACGTCGCAGCTTTTGCACGCAAGCAGAGATATCTCAGCATGCAATGAGGGGCATCTGTACACCGCCCTACTTGTGAGCGTTATAATTGTCGAGGTCAAACAATTACTGGGACAGTTTCGTTGCCTCAAGCTATTCGGCAATGAAGTCCTCTGCGTGGCTTTGCCTGCTGGCATTCGCGGCGTCGTCGTCAACTGTGCTGGCAAGGGACATTTTGGTGCCTGCTCAGATAGCTTGGAACAAGCTTCCATGGTTTTGCCACGACCTGGAATGTCCACATTTTGACCTGCTGAACAAAACCGAGGAGTACGAGACTCGCAAATATCAAACTGGTACTGAGTGCTATGTTATTGTGATGTTGAGCTATTTGGCCTTGAGCAGCAACCCATAGTGGCGTTGCAGCGCGGTGGGTGTCTACACACTCAGAAGGACTATCTTATCAGACTGCAGTTGCAGCAGGCTTTCAGGTAAAGCTGACTTGTTGCTTCTTTGCCAAAATCTCAACATCATACAGTTGACACCTGCCTGTCTCCAGGATCTTTTCAAGTACATATCTGGAGGTAATGAAGGGAGGCACAAAATTGCTATGACATCGCCTGTTACGGTGCAAACCACCGCTGGCCAGGGACCAGCCTGCAAGAGTGACTTTCTTGTGTCATTCCTTCTGCCACAAAAGTACCAGGTTGGCCAATGATGGATTGGGATGTTGCGCATAATCAGATTGCATCAAAATCAGCTTTATGAGCAACCCAGCTTGCTTTACTTTTCACAATCAGCAAGCCAAATGCGGCTTGTGGAAATTCAATGTGTCACTGCTTTGGCCGGACTCTGGCCACAGCTTCGCTTATCACCGTGCTGTTTCCGCTAACAGCTACTCACTGCACTGACAGCTGCAGATACGGATTCTGCTACTGAGTATACAATCTTGCCTGTGTGCTAGCATGAGCAGCTTGACAACTTTTGTCATGCAGGAGAAGCCTCCTACACCCAAGAACCCTGATGTGATCTTTACAGATGTCCCAACATCTGTTGTATATGTGGCTCAGTATGGCGGCGTAATGACAGATGACAAAATCATTGCCGCAAGGACCACAGAGCTACTGGAAACTCTAAAAGCAGATGGGCAAACATTCGATGAGACCTTGGTCTTTACAGCTGAGTATGACCCACCGTATCGCCTGCAACACAGGCACAATGAAATCTGGGTTGCTGCCGGCTCCACAAACACAGTGGAAAGCTCTTGACGACGCAATGCAAATCTCATGCAAACTTGCATCCTTGCTGTGCACAATTTTGCTGCCTCCAGTCCAAATTTACATGTATATGCAGCATGCATGTTGTTGACAGCTGCTTGTTTGGTCGCTTCGGCCCTGCAGCCAGTGTGTTTACAGGCTCCACAAATGCTGTTCAGCAAACATGCTCCCACTGAGATGATTCTATCTTGCAGTGCTCATCAGTGCTGGAATGTTCGCTACATTGTACCCACTCATGGTTCACTTTGCTGTGTGAAGCTGCTTGTAACTTGTCTCTGCAAGATTGGAAGTTGGTGTGCGGTTGTAAACATATGCCTGTCCTTATACCCCAATTGTCAATGGTTGTGGCAATCCCTCCCTGACAACAAATATAAAGGGCGTTGGTGACGCATGCAAAGTACAGATGAGGTAGCAGGCTTCATGCAGAAATGCATGTTTCAGAAGCGAAGTCGTAGTTGTGCTCGCCACCAGCTGAATGCAGGGATCGGGTGAATGAAATGCTTCTTGGCCCAGCTGGCCATTTACAAACTCACAGCTGCTCCCAACTTCAGGCATAGAACCTCTTACGCGATACCACATGCCATCTGTAGCGGGGGGACCATTGCCTCCTCCCCCCTTTATGCAAGAACCCTAAGGCGTTGACTTGCCGCGCCCTTTCGACAGCGTCGGAAAGCAGCGGGGTGCACCATTTGGTAACGCAGCTCTGATCACACGCAAGCTTAGATCGGCACCATAGTCAAGCTGCCATGAAGATCGCGTGCATAGGAGCTGGTTATGTCGGCGGACCGACCATGGCGCAAATTGCACTGAAGTGTCCCGAGATCGAAGTAGTCGTAGTCGACATAAATGAAGCCAGGATCAAGGCCTGGAACAGCGACACTTTGCCCATCTATGAGCCGGGCTTGACCGAAGTTGTCAAGCAGTGCAGGGGACGGAATTTGTTTTTCAGCACAGACACTCACAAGCACGTAGGCGAGGCCGATCTTGTGTTTGTCAGGTATTCACGTACTCGTCTTCCGCGGGCTGCTTGCTTAGCCGAGTCGATTACATACACAGTTGGACTGGCACGCTGTGACTTTTTAGACACTGCATGGTTGTGTACGCTGACCGCTGGTTGATCTGCTGCTGTTGTATCACCGACGTCCTGGTGCACTGTTCACAGAGGCACTCATTGCCCCAGTTTGCTATTTCAGGCAATTGATCAGCCTCTTATGCAAAGTCTGGGTCAGTCATGTTGCTGTTCATAGCGTCCCGCCCTCGAGTCTTGCGACCCCCCAAAAGCTCAGTTTGAGGCTTGCAGTCTGGGGCTGTCCAGCTGGGTCAGGCTGGGGATTGTATTTTGATCAAGCTGACTTTGTCTGCAGTGTCAACACTCCCACCAAAACACGTGGTGTTGGAGCTGGCAAGGCCGCAGACCTGACATACTGGGAAGGGGCTGCTCGTATGATTGCAAGTGTTTCCAAGACCAGCAAGATCGTCATTGAGAAGTCAACTGTACCAGTCAAGACTGCTGAGGCTATTGAAAAGGTATAAGCATTGATGCTTGCTGCTGACATGCCTGTTTTGCCGGCCCCTGCATGATGCCTGCAGCAGCTTGATGCTAGAGGCTGCTGTTTGAATGATTGTTGGCAACTAACAGAAAAGCTGCTCACTTGACCTGTGCTGTCTGTTGGTACGCTCACACTGGGTCGTTCGTGAACAGGTGCTAAGGAGAAACTGCTCTGACCCTTCAGTCCACTTTGAAATCCTCAGCAACCCTGAGTTTCTGGCAGAGGGAACTGCAATGGCAGATCTGGAAAACCCTGACAGGGTAAGCACACATTCTGTACCTTGCCTGTGCGTAGGTATGCTCACAGGCAAGAAGCTAGTTTCACGCAGAGTGCAACTCATAACGGTCACAACAGCATGCATGCACCTCACATCAGCCTAGCCTTTGCACCACATGCAGACATGCAATTACCTTCCTGAAGATCTGCAATGTGGGTGCTCACATTTTGCTTTTAATATCAGGTCAAGCAATGACAAGCCAGGCGGCCTTGCACCTGATTCTCCTTCATGACTTCAGGTGCTCATTGGTGGCAAGGAAACAGAGAGCGGCAACCGTGCAGTCAATGTGCTCAAGAGTGTATACCAGCATTGGATCCCAGACGAGCGCATCCTGTGTGCCAACCTATGGTCGGCTGAGCTGTCAAAGCTGACTGCCAATGCCTTCCTTGCTCAAAGGATCTCCTCCATCAACTCCATCTCTGCGCTGTGTGAAGCTACTGGAGCAGATGTGCAGCAGGTAAAGTCCACAGCTGGCTGAGTCACGGTCACATATCTGACTGGATCAGTGCGGCACAACCCCATTTGTTGCCCCCACTGTCATAGAGCAGCACCAGCTGGCGTGGCATTGCATCCCATGTCATGGAGCTTGGAGTGTGCTCATTGCATGGGTGTGTGTTTGATTTGTGCTTCACATCAGCCTGTGTACTGTTTGTAATGCGGTTTACGCCTTACAATATACTTTACTGTACACCTGTTGGCAGACATGCTAACAGAAATTAGTGTATTTCATGCAGGTGGCGCACTCAATAGGTACTGACTCACGAGTTGGAGCCAAGTTTCTGTCAGCATCTGTTGGCTTCGGCGGAAGTTGCTTCCAGAAAGACATCCTCAACTTGGTATACATTTGTGAGATGCTGGGACTGAAGCAAGTAGCAGAGTACTGGCACTCGGTGAGCACATCACCTTGTCCTGCATGGCATCCATTACATGCTGCTTTGATTGATATGCGCTACAAAAATTGGTTGTGCTTGAAGCAATCCTTGTGCTTTCTTGCTTTTTGGGACTGTGTCCAATTCGCCCAAAATGTATTGCCTACATTGCTATAAAATATGTGCCATGTCTTGCAGGTTGTGCTTATCAATGACTACCAGAAGCAGCGCTTTGTTGAGCGCATCATTGATGCTATGTTCAACACCATCTCTGGCAAGAAAATTGCAATCCTGGGCTTTGCTTTCAAGAAAGACACTGGTGACACCAGAGAAACACCTGCTCTAGATGTGTGCAAGGGCCTGCTTGGTGACAATGCTCGCTTGAGCATCTATGACCCCAAGGTATGCCCTGCTGTCTCCATACAGCAATGGCAATGACCATGTAACATGTTTGCATGTGGTGCAAGCGTATATGCTTACTCCACAAGCAGCAGCCTCAGTGCCCATGCCTGTGTCAAACTTGCATGATTATGGCGCTTTGCCTGATGCGCTGCAGAGCAACACCACTGCTCCATTGTTGCAGATTCCACAGCTGTGCTGTGCTTAGGTTGCAAGCTGCTGCTGATGCAGCTGCCGTAAGTAGTAATCATGGCAGTCTGACATTGCAGCCTGCTTGAAAACCATTTGGATGTGCAGGTCACAAGGGAGCAGATCTTCACAGATTTGGCCACACCTAAATTTGAGTGGGATCACCCCGGCCGCAAGCAGCACCAGAAAACAGATGCTGTCTCTGTGACAACAGACCCATATGAGGCATGCAATGATGCACATGGACTGGCAGTGCTCACTGAGTGGGATGAGTTCAAGACCTACGACTTTGAGCGAATATATGAGACCATGATGAAGCCTGCTTTCATCTTTGATGGCCGCAACCTGTTGGACCATGAGAAGCTTCGGGAGATTGGGTTCATTGTGTATGCTCTTGGAAAGCCACTTGACCCATTCATCCAGAAGGCTTACAGCTAGACTGTTGGCTTTGTTGGTCAATGTACTTTGACAGTTAACGTCTTCTGTTCTTGTGCTGAACACCAGAACAAGTCACCATCCAACGACTGAATTGTCACTTTGACCAAACCCTTGTACAGACATGTACAACATTTTGTGTATTCTTTGATTGTGGATGTTTTATAGGTTTAATAGATCAGAAGCGTGCTGTACAGAGTGACGCCTAGGCAGAACTTTGCTGGCATGCCTTTAGAAACAAGCAGTACCAGGTCACTGCTAGTGACTTTTTTTTGGACTGGTGTATATACTGCAGACGTATGCAGCACAAAGTCTTTCACCGCTGTCCTCCAGTGTCAAATTGTTCACAAAAGTGTCAATGGAACTGTTCCTCTCATCCCTCGCGAATTGCATTGTGCTACTTCACACTCGGTGCATGGCGGCCCCGGGGTTTGAATGATGGAGTGGCCGGCTCAGGAGCCTCTGCCCAGAATAGTGGTGTTATCATGCGACCATTGCAGACTTGCAGTGCTGAAGCCCGCGGCTGCTCGTCTTGACAGCTTTGTGAGGTGTGCTGAGCAGTTCAAATACCGTATTGTGGATCGAAGCTGGCCGCCGAGGTGCCGCATAGAACCCAAACCGAACATGATCACGTTCACACGCAAGAAGCAAGCTCCCCAGGTCATGCTTGATTGCAAGAGTCACACGCAGGTGACCTTCGGCCCTCCAGCCTATAGCAAAGTGCTGCACACTAGTGTAACTTACAGGGCGACGAACGTGGCTCCCTTTCCCAGCTGCCTCCACTACCGCATGTCGAGGTGCAGGGTGGCCATACCAAGCTAAGTTCAACCACAGAAGTGGCAGCCAGAATGCCAACAGCTTTCCTTGCACCACCAGCAAGACAAAAGCACACTGGACCAGATCAATTGCTGCAGCTTTCCAAGCTACCAGTAGCTGGCTCAAGTCAACATCTGATCTCAAACAAGAAGACACTGGTTTCACAACAAGACATAACAGCTTTGCCCCTTCCTCCTGTCACTGTTCCCAGCAACCGCTTTAAGAAGGTCATCACACCCCCGACTCACCCTGAAGATAGGTCTTCTGACAGTGATTCAAGCTGGTCAAAACCAAGCAGCAGTGGTGCTTCCAGCTATCAGCCAAGCAGCAGATCTGCAGGACGGGAAGAAGAAGCAGATGATCACATCAATGCTCGAGCAGGCCAGCTTGCTGCAGCTAAACAGGCTAGAGAGCTCATCAAGGTGCTGGACAGATATGCTGGCAAGCCGCCTACCTACCAGGCTAAGTCAACAGCCCTGCAACTACCAGCTGCCACATCAAAAGGCACTGCAGCGATGGTTCAGGTATGTCCCAGCCTGCCCAACAGCATAAGCAACAGTCTTGTGGTTGACTACGTAGTTCGCTTTGTGCCACAGACTCTTTGGTGCAATGCCCCCAGCCTCCAGTAGAACCTGCATACCTTTGCTGGCTTGCTTTGCTCATCTTGCTTGCCTGTTCACTCCTTCTCCACTCATGCATTGTTGCAGGGCAAACAACAAGTAGCAGATGAGGCAGAAGGGCCGGCAGCACCAGCAGCCAAGCGTCAGCGCACTGGCAAAGCCATTCTCAATGTGAGCTCATCACAACACTTGCCGGCAACTGATACTGCCACCTGGATGCCTTTACAAGCTATGGACACGATTCCAAATTTTCCTTCAACAGGAAAGCATACGCTGGGCATCAGCAGACTGATAATGGTTTCATTTTCAGCTACATCTTGCTTGTCTGGCTGTTCTCATGTGGCTTTGCTTCTTGCGGTGTGCCCAAGGGTGATAATGCTGGCTTGATCTTGCACTGCTTGTTACCATGCTGTCGTGCTGCCAGCTGGCAGTAGATCTCATGACATGACTTGCATCCAGCACATACTGCCAGAGAACCAATCTGCGACTGACATAACTCTTGATAACAAGGCATGTAGTTGCTTGTAGGAAGCAGAAGTGCATATGTCCAACGCTGCAGTGAAGGGCGCTGACACTATTCTTGTGGAGATGCCAGCAGACTTTGACATAGCTGGAGACGCAGGTAGCATTGGTCGCTTTGCGCTGCAGCCAAGAAACTCACGTGAAGCCATGCAGATGGACATAAAAGGTACTGTTTGGGACAACAAGTAGTCTGGCTGCATACTGTCTACCACAACACCTGTGATCCAGGCAAATCACCGGGCTCTGCAAATCAGTGTATCATTGGTGACACATATTTGAGATCCAATCTATCAACGAAACAGTCTGGCTTGCCGATAGCGAGCTGCATGCCTTGTGCTTGCAGCTGCTGTTGCATCGCACAGCTGCATGTCACAGCTTACAATGAAGTCTAGGGATGTGACTACTTGATGCAGCCTTACAGCATGGTGTTTGATTGCAGGTAGCCTCTATGATACCAGGCATGTCAGCTGCAGCACAAGCCTATTGCTTGTCAAGGTGGCAAATACAGGTCTGGTCCTCCTACGCTATTTGCAAGCCTACTGTTGTACTCCTGCACAAGTCTGACCATTGTCCTAGTACGCTAGACTTGTTTGTCAGCCCCATTGCATTGATCCAGCATTTTGCCTATCAGCTGCACAGCCCTGGTTGTGAGTGCAGCAGGGAGTGGAGGTTCTGCGACCGTAGAGATGGCAACAAATGTGTACATTCAAGCCAGCACTGTTCAGACAGGGCCAGGTATGGATTCTCTGCTGACAGTAATGTGTGGACCCTGGCTTCAAAGAATGTGCTTAGGACATGTTTGCTTGTTCTGTCAATGAAGCATCATGAGTGCTGCTGCTGACACATCAACAGGTGATGCGTCATGGCTTGCTTTTGCAGAGCATGCTGACTGCACCAAGGAGTGGAGCGATGAAGAGAATGAGTGTTTTGAGCCAGCTGCCGCACCAAGTTTGAAGGCAAAAATGACAAAGCCAAAGGCAAAGCGCAAGCCCCGCACAAAAGTATCAGCCAAGATGAAGTGATTTTCACTGTTACAGCTCATTCATCAGATCTTCCATTTTGATCATTGCCTTGTAGACAATTTGTCTTCAAGCACTTTCTTCAGGACATACGTTTGCTGTCTGTTCAGAGATCTGCAAGTAATATCTAAGCTATCCATGATGCAGTCTACATTTTCAGACATGCCTTTGACCTTTCATTTGCGCCTGGGTACTTAGGAAGCTAACTGGGAAAGTAGACCCTACTATACTGATATTGAACCAATACAATCAAATGGTCGCTGGTCATATACTCCATCTTACTGTATAATGTCAGTCTAAAATGAAGTACGCAGTGAATGACAGAGTGTCAGTATGTGGCGCCATCATCGCCATCATCCAATGCGTCATCATACCCTTCATCATCATCAAACACATTGCCCTGCACGTGAGCACACCAGATTCTCAGTCACTGTTGCCATGCCGCATCATACCAAACATCAGGTAGGTAGTCTCAATGCCAAGTAGCTTTGCAAACTGGTGTACAGACAGCAATGCCTATAACAGCAGATGAGAACAGCCTCAACTTGCCCAATGCTCATGCTAAGACCGGTGGGTAATCAATCAATCAATCACTTTACATTTTCTGTCTTTATGACTCATCAGGGGAGTCAACAGACAATGATTGGGAAACTGACATACACTTAGCATCAAATGTGCAAGGCGTTCGACAACATAGTTTGATAACGAGGCAAGCTGAGCAGATGCCGTCACAGGCCCAGGCCATGCAGTCACCTAACCTGATAATAGTCGTCATCATCTTGAAAATCATCTTCATCCTCCTCTATAGCTTCATCTTCCTCTGCTTCACCCTCTTCAGCCTTCTTCTTCTGCCCACCCTCTTCTTCACCTTTTTCAGGTGTGAGCTTCCCAGATTCAGTCTCCAGTTGAGCCAAACGATCAAGCATTGGGTTATCTGCAAGCGCAATGTGTTGCATGACTCACCACTAGGAGCAAGACCTGCTGGCCTCGAGCTGCAAGACATGCGTGTGTTGAAGTCGCCTTTGTGGTGCTATGTTGACACATCAGCATTGCAGCAAGCATGATAGCATTGCCTGGGGGGTGTGCAGCTGTTGGCAAAATGGTCATGTCAGTGTGTCGCATAATTGTGCGCAGCATCCTGCTTCTTGAGCACTTTACTCAGCCTTGTCTAGACATGCTCAGAGTCATGCTGAGCTTGGTGCCACAGCAGCATACAAGCAATACCAAACTTACAGCAGGTTGACTTTAGCTGCTCACCATTGCTGATTTTGCTTGCCTCTGCAGCCCAGTATGCTTGCTGAGCTGAAGCTGAAGCTGCACGTGACGATACCCTGCACCCGAAACAATGATCACAAGCAAGCCACAGTGCAGGGTAGGGTTGTGACAAGATAGCCAAACAGTCAAAACAGTCATCATGCTTTGTCATGTCAGTGTCATCTCTGATGCTAGATGCATAGCATCAAAGCTAAGCGTTCATGCAGTTACGACTCGTGTGCTGCCTCCTGTGTGTTGCAGACATACATGCAAGTAAACGCGGCATTGTGATGGTGCAAGGGCGCACGAGCATGGCACAACTAGTCAACGCAAATCAAAGCCTGCAGGCATTGATGACGCATGTAGTGCATACAGCAAGATGGAATTGACAAATGTGAGCCAAGTGCTAAGAATGGTGACTATGGTGAGGCCTGTACTCTATCTGCTGCTGCACAAGGCTGCACGAGGAACGAAGACGGTGACAGGCAGGAGCTCTTACTTGCGCTCTTTGCTTGTGTACAGCTCCTCAGGAAAGTAGCCGGGATCCAGACTCATGACCATTGCCAACCTCTTTGCATCTTGACCAGCTGACGGATCTTTGCCTGTGTATCTGGCAATGTCAGCTGCAACGCCATCTGCATTCCAATAAAGACGTATGCCATGACTGCTACAAGGAGCATGTTTGATACATCAAGTAAAGCAGCCAATGTTATGCCAAGACCTGCGCTGAGTATGCCCGTCATGGTGATGCATGATACTCTGCAGCCATTTTGGCACAGTCAGAGCTGTTGGTGGGCCTGTATTTCCAAACAACATCTGCTTGGCTTGATTGCTGTTCAGCTGACATTGACAGAGGCAGGTTGAGACAGCCAAAGTGTAAAAGCCATGTATCAGCTGGACAGTGTCAAGCCAGTGAGGAGGCAAGCTCTGACAATATGGTCATATCATGCACAGTTGAATTGGGAAAAGCATGGGTCTGCTTCTGACCTTTGGCTGGACCTCTTAGGTGGTAGGGAGACTTGATGTAGTACTGATTGAGTCCTCTCCACCTCTCCATGAGCCTCTGATCTTGAGCCTCTATCTCAAGCATTGGTGGCAGCTCGACGTTCTGCAGGACTAAAGCAAGTGATACACCAGTGTTGTACTTGCAAAACCAGAGGTTTTGGTAAAGATTAGCAGCCATCGGCTTGGTTTAGCAGCTTACAGGGAACAGAGGGGGCGGCCCCAATTCAGACGGCGGCACAACATTGCCTTCATCATCTGTGACTTTGGGCAAAATGGGTCCACGGCCGCGCCCTCGTCCGCGTCCACGCCCAGACATGCTGGCTGTCCAAAGCCTATCAGCTTATACGCCAAAGGAGTAGGAACAGATAGAAGCACCTTCACCACCGCAGTCAGGACTTCCCAGGCGTCTCTCAGCGCAGCAGTGCGGTGTGCTACAGCTGCGGTTTCGTTGTGATCGCGCCGAAACGCCTGCTGGGTCTGCAAAAGATAAAAGTCATGTTGAACGGGCGTCGTAACAGCCGAAGCTGGCAATGAATATGAAGACGCAACCATACTTTGTTCCTGGCATGTTGGGCCTCGCTCATCCGTGACTGCAGCGTATAGCAAACAACAAGCCCGACCGGCGACTGTAACGCTCACTTTGCATGAGTGTATCAGAATAGGCTCCTTTAGCTATAGGCATTGATGCGCATTGCAATAGATACACATGTCAATTCATCCTGCAATCCATGAAGTACGTAAGTGTAGCACGCTCGACCACTTTACCACTTCCTGTCTCGCGACGTGTTTCGTTGACAACTGAGCACAGCAAAGCTTCCTGGCATTTCTGCCCAGAAGTAACCAGACTTCCTGTACGCTCGATACTGCAATCACGAATACAACAGCGCAAGCGTAGGAGCGTACCATCGACGCTATCAGCTGTTCAGGGAGATGTATGTACACCACATGTTCAAGAGGAAAGGCATACTTTGCCAGATGGCACTCAGCTAGAAGTCTTGAGGTTGGATGCTAATAAGGTCGGCTGACACGTTGTTGCAGCTTTGTTTTGCTGCCAGTCTCACCATAATGGCGTGTTTTGACTGGCCTATCTTCCATACTGCAGGCACCAAGACATGCCAAGCCCCCATTAGTCATGCTGCATGGCTCTGGTCATGCAGCTTGGTGCTATCAAGTAAGAGAGTCAGCCTTGGTTGTCTTTGCACCAGCAAACGCATGAATTTGTCTTGCTGCCTTTGTCCTGCATCGCCATGCTTAGTTACCACTTCATGTCACGCTTCTCTGCTGAGCACAAAAAGGACATATGCACCAAATTGCCACAACACTCGGTGCATGAGCAGTTATGTGTGCTTGCTCCCATACAGCCTTCAACCTGTGTCACACGATCACAGAGCGCTGTATAGCCCGCAAAACCTGAGTACCAGACGTGGGCTTTGCATGCACAGCGCTGTTGAGCATATATATACCACACAGAAGTTTTTGCATGGGCTTTACTTGGCTTTCCATAGCACTTGTGCCATGCTGACTTGGGACTGTCATCCTCTGTAATGCTGCCAACAGCCAGTCTATGTCTTTGCATGCAGCTGTGACTACCACGCCGCCACTGGTGCTTTTTCAATGATCACAGGAGACTTTCATGCCCTACTTTGCTGACAGGGGCCACGACACCTTTGCCATCAGCTTTCGCTTCCAAGGGAAGAGCGACAGACAGCTGGGGGTCAAATCTGCCGGCACTCTTGGCAGCCACGCAGCAGACCTGGACCACTTTATTAGCACCCTTGACCAGCGTCCTGTCATCATCGCGCATTCCCTTAGTGGCTTAATTGCCCAAAGGTACCTCTGTTGACCTCTCGGAAACCTACAGTTCTAGTCAACAGCAAGCTCATGCAATTGCTCTGATCCTTGTGGCCCTGGCACTGTTGGGATTATTGTCCCATGAAAATCAATGAATGTGTGCATGAATAAACGTCCGAGCTGTTGAGGCTTACAAGTGCAGTCTTAGGCAATCATTGACTCTCTTGTCTGACGCTAATATCTGCTGACCTGCCCTCAGGCAACAGTATGTTTGTGAATAGGCGTGTGTGCCAGCGCAGGTCGTTGTGGCTCAGACTTTCACATTTTCAGACGTTTGCACGTGAAGAATGTAGCATGTGCTGCATTGAGTCACAGGGCACATCTGACCTCGATCAGTTCTGTCTACTGGACCTAATGTGTGACGCTATCTTGACATGGCTGGTAACTGCAACATTGCTGTTAAGCAGACCCTTCTGATTCACGCCCAGCAGTGCAGGTATGTGCTTGGAGACAGTACTGCAAAGCCACATCGAAAACCAGCAGGCCTAGTGTTGCTGGCCAGTGCACCTCCTGCTGGCAATGGCAGCTTGGTGGGGCGCACCATGCGCAGAAGGCCACTGTTCAGTATCAGGCTCACATGGTCAGCTCTCACACTTTACGCAGTTGTTATGTCTAAGACACTGGCCTAAGGCGCTTGCCAAAGTCTGCTGTTCAGACAGGTTGCAGAAAAGGTCATCATGCTGTCACGTGGTCTGTTGCCTCAATGTGATGTTGTGGCTGTTGAGCAAAGCTTCAGCAGACAGCTCAGCTCACACCTCCATGACAGCCAAGCCAGCATAGTCTACCAGAGTCCACTTTGTGCAGAGCACATGCTATGTTTCTTGGTCTCAATGCATGGTGATAGTTTAGCATCTGCAAATGGTGATATAGAGTTCTGCTGTACTTTGCAGGGGCTTCATTACACGTTCGTACAGCAGGTCACAGTCACTCTTCAAGGAGATGTTCATGTCACATGATATTCCAGAGCAGAACCTGCAGCGGTGAGATTGTGCAACCCTTGCAAGATTGACAGCTGCTGTGTTCAGCATGACGTCCACAGTCACTAGGCAAATCAATGCCAGCTCATGTCATGTTGCATAGTGTTCATGATCTGGATATAATAATAGTGATAATTGAAACGCTTTCCAGCCCATGATGAGCTAGGTATGTGCAAAACAAATCAAGCTAAGTATGTGCAGGACAAGTCAAATGATCAGGATGCTGTTGCTGACTCGTTTTTCATTGCTCTTGTTCATGCTATGACCATCCTAGGCTGCTGCTAGGTGGTTCAAGCTGCTACAAGACAACATGAGTCCAGTGCAGCTGGTGGATCTGGGTTACATGAACAAACATGAGCTACCAATGCCAAAACCACTACCCGATTTCAGCACACCTGTGCTGGTCATGGTGGGTGATCAGGATGTTGTGGTTGATGTGGAGGCAGCTCGAGAGACTGCTCAGCATTTTGGTCAAGCAGAGGCCGTAGAGCTGCAGGGTGTTGCGCATGATCTCATGCTGGTGAGCATCTACTCAGGAATACAGACACACTGCTGCAGCAAGTCATGGTTGCTGCTCACACTGGCTTGGCATCACAGTGTGGCAGCAGTCATTCCTGAGGGCATTTCTAAGCAGCTGAAAGAGTACGTCATTCTGTGCAATGACTGGTACTTTGGAAGTTTCAGTCAGGTGTACTTGTGGCTGTGCAGGACACGCAATGGCCCACAGCTGCTGAAGCTATCCTTGATTGGTTGTGCAGCTTGTAGCTGTACATGCATCATGTACAGAATGACATCATTCAGCAGAGCCCTGATAACTTCTACCACTCGGTGACTTATGCTGTATCACAAAAGGCATGAATGTATGAGCAGTGATCAAGAAAATCTGCTTCTGATGATGAAATGAGTATGATGACTCATCTTGCCTATTTGGCAACCAAACATAATCCCAACCTAGTTGTGTACTCATGGCTGTCATCTTTGACATTGACATCCAGCTCGTTTGAGGAAATTTTACATCAAATCCTTTGCTGACAATATATGCGCCATTGCATACAAGGTCAACTATTTGGCACAACCACCAATGACACTAGCTTGCAATTTATCTACTGATTGCAGCTGTCAAGCTCAACAAAGCCAGCAGATCCACATCTGCATCATGAAGGTTTTGTTCTTTCAAGCACACATGTGTGTCATGGTCATGAAGCCAGATAAAGCTGCACAAGGTCACGCTTTCCAGCTTCTGTGGCAGTCAAGGGCTGCATGAAATCACTACTGATCCTGTGTATTTCACATTGCAGCATCGACCTGATATTCAGGCTAAACCAGTGCTATGTTGTTGGGGCTTCTGGAGGTACAACTACTTCTGGTGGTTCTGCATTCTCTGGAGGCTCATAGTTTTCCCGGGGAGGTTTAGCACCTGCATATGCACGCTGATACTATGCCTGCCGTCTGGAAGGCTGCACCTGGGTATCCTGAAGCTGATTTTGGCCTACATCCTGGCGTGCTTTGTGCCAGATGTACTATGCTTATGCCACAGCATCGTCGCAATGTCACTCAGATCATCACGCACCGCTGACAGATGCAGCATTACACAAGGCAGACCTGGGTCAAGCAATCACCATGTGCATCCACACAGCAAACAGCGCTGCAAGCCAAAGATCCTGTTATCAGCTGTGGATCAGAAGCTTGCCTTCTTGTTGTAGCTGGTGGCCGCCAGGGAACCAGAGGGGGTCTACATTGCCGTTGCCAGCATCATCTGACAGCACAATGGTGCGCATCTCGCAGTTCTCATACCACCGATGAAGCTCTCCCTGCATCACCACTCAACACAGCTTGTGGCATCAGACTGTGGTATGGCCACAGGTCACTGAGCTAGCGATGAATAGCTAGCAACGATTGTGCAGTGACTGGCAGTCTGTGTTGCTGTGATCCATGGAATCAGATCAACAGGAGCTGCTACTGCAGCTGGCAAAGGGATGGTAACAGCCAGAGGGCATTTCCAGTAGCCCTTGTGAACAGCAGCTGCAAGTGTAGCTGACCAGTAGGCTGCAGCTCAACAGGACTCTCCCTCAAGGCTGGGTCCATAGATTCTGTTGACCGAGCCTGCCAATAAAATGGCAATGAGTGTAATGACGGCTGTAACTGCTTTGCCATGCTGTTGTGCTCACTTTCTCAGGGCCTCATAGCATCTGCAGCTGGCAACATGCATCAGGAGGATATGTCAAATGGCTAGCATAATAACAATGAGAAGGATAAGAGTAATAACGCAAATAATAACAAGTACGCTTTCCAGCTCATGATGAGCTAGGTATGTGCAGGACAAGTCTTTTCTCTCGCAAGGAGTCTGTCTTGTGCATTCCTGCAAGGTCTACCATGGTCAGCACGCAGTCTACAGTCACAGATCTTCACCTGGATAAGAGCTGGTGCATGCAGGCCAAAGTTGGCCATGGTGAAAAACAGGAAGGAGGAGTGGGAGACTACAGCAATGCGCTGCTCAGGGCGGGTCATCAACCACTGCATGAACTTGAGACCCCTTGCCTTGATTTGCTCCTTCTCTTCTCGGAAGTCTGGGCCCCACAGCTCATCCTCTTCTGTCTCAATCTGCAGGTGAACAATCAATAACAATTTACAGGCGTTGTAATTGTTCTTGCCAGGTCCCCACTAGGTGTGTGTCCTCAATCTGCAGGTTGCAGCTTTGGTTTGGCAATAGAGGCACAGCTAGGCTGTGTTGCAAATGGCTTTCACTGCTGAAAGCTGCACCAACAGAAGTCATGCAACTTTGATTTGGCAATAAAGGCACAGCCAGGCTATGTCGCACATGGCTTTCACTGCTGAGTGTTACACCAATAAAGGTCATGCAACTCCAGAGTTAAGTCTCAGTGTGTGCCAGCAACATGATGTGCGCATCCAGTGTTGAGCATCGTCAGCTCATGCCGCATGTAAGCAGTACGGAGGTGAGGGCAGTCAGCTGGCCAGAGTGACTGGTGAAAGTTGCCAGTTATGATGTAACCCAGTCATGAATCAATGCTTTGCACGCGTAGTTCTGAAGCAGAGTTTGAATTCTGCGCAGTAAAGACCTTGTTACAATGCATGGCAGACATCCGATGGTCACACTGCCTTTTGAGCTTTTGCCAAGACCACATACCAAGGAGAAGTCAACAGCTGGGAACTGCTTCTTGTAGTGGGAGAGGGCTCGTCGCTTATCACATGGGTGGCGCCCTAGGTGCTCACGACATAGCTGCAGCATATCAACAAATCTTCTGGGTCAGCATGGTATCCTGTCTATATCATGAAGTATTTTCAGTTTATGTTATCCATTTTTTGTTGATTATGTGGACAGTGCCTTGATATACCTTTTGGATTGAAGGTGCGGCTAGCAATGACAGGCAGGGTGACATGCCTACCCTGCCTTCAGACTCTCAAACAGGCAACAAAACTCTGTTTCAACAGTGAGCCTGCCTGAGGACTTGGCGTTGCCAAGACAGGGCTCACATGAAGCTACATACAGACATGTGATGACTCAGGCTCCCTGATGGCGACACTGAGTCTCACCTTGTAGCACTCAGACCAATGGTAATGCATGCCAAAGTACCCACACAGAGCTTTCAATCAGGCACATAGCAGTATCAAAGCTCATGATGCTCAGTCTTCATGCATTGTGGCAAGGCAATGAGATTTAGTGATGATCAGTACCTCATGAGCAATGATTGGTGGACACCCAGCTGTAGACATTGCTTCACGTTTGGCTTGACCATCCTGCAGCACACAAACCAGGAGAAGCTGACTTGTTTGTTGTGCGCACCGGATCAAACACATCAGCTGCAAAGGCAATGACAGCACCGGCAGACTGTTGTGATGCAATCTACCCACAACGTATGCAAGGTCTAGCATTGCATCAGCTCAGTCACACACATCTTATTTCATGCAAGATCAGAGAAGGTGACACTGAATGCCTGACCTCATGGCCACTTTGTTCCCTCATCAGGGGTATTCCCTGACTGTCATCAGACCAGGCTTGGCCAGCAAACACACCAGTAGCAGTTTCAAGTGTGCGGGTCAGAGGTGAGGAGACGATCAGGTCTATCTGCAGTTGCTCTGGTAGATTTTCTATGTGTCTGTGAAGTGCCTCCGCCTGCCAAGGAAGAAGTGGTGAAGGGTTCAGTACTGCTGCCTGGCTGCAGGTCAGCTAATGTGCAGTGCTTTGGGTCACTGGTTGGACGAGAACAAAGCGTATTGCACAAGAAGACATGTTACCTGCTGCCACCCGAAGTCAGTCAGGTGTGCATCTTCCCTATGTAGCATATGGTTGTCAGAGAAGAGACCACTGTTATGCTCGTTGTTGCAAACACAGTAAGAACTACGCATACCAGTCAAAGCTGAGATACTGTGCAGAATCCTTGTGGCCAGCTACATTGTGGAAACCCTGCCCGTGTCTAATTAGATGAATGACCTGAGTTCAGCGGTCAACCTCAGCTATCAGTGATCAGTAGGCCACTGCACCCAGGTCCTGTTTGAACAATCCAAACTAGACCATCAACGCTGACTGAGAATCGAACCTTGGTGTGACGGAATGGCACCGCTCCCAGAGTCATTCTC
>JAABUK010002257.1_pt1 | contig 35027 bp, 35 predicted proteins | sample 5559141 | NCBI WGS metagenome assembly JAABUK01 (sample SAMN10711869, study PRJNA513367) | rock metagenome | isolation source: Antarctica rocks | place: Antarctica: Victoria Land, Pudding Butte nord | collected 2016-01-03
CTGAGTGGCTTTTTCCTGAGTGGCTTTTTCCTGAGTGGCTTTTTCCTGAGTGGCCTTTCCCACTCTTCCTGGAGTTGTCTTAGGGTTGTTCTTGGCGTCGGTTATTCCCTGAAGCAATTCAAGGTCTTTCCTGGATTGTACATTCCGACGGAATTGAGCGTTTCTCTGGACTTCAATGCTTTCCCCAGGCCCTTCAACACCCCTTCGAGGCGCTTGAACATTTCCCTGAGATGCTGCTCCCTGAGATGCTGCTCCCTGAGATGCTGCTCCCTGAGACGCTGCTCCCTGAGCCGGCATTGCCCGAGCCGCCTCAAGGTTTCTCCACCGTGCGTCAAAATTTCTCAGGGCTTCAACGTTTCTCGCCTCGGATTGTCCAACATACCTCTGAGGTGACCCAACATCCCCGGGAGGCCTTCCACACATCTTCTCATATTTATCCCGGCACATGAGATAGTGCTTTTCAGACTGATCGAAAAGCCTCAGCGCCGTCTCCGTATCCCTCTTGTTACAGTCCTCAACACCGATATCTACTTCACGTGCGGCCACTTGGATCATGAATCTGGGCCACTCGTTTTCATAGTCATTGGGTAGATGCTTGACCAATTCCTTTCGTATCTCGGTTATTCTCTTGGAATATCCGTCTAGGGCTTGCCGCACCTTTTCGTTCCGCGTTCTCTGCTGAGCTATCTGTACGGCCTCACGGGTAAGATACTTCGCCATATTATCTGGACGTTGATTGGACACCTGATTTAAGATCTCCACGGTCATCACTTTCAGATGATGATCTAGAGTCACCCACTTCGATTTGCCGCTGCTTTCCCACTCGTTGATCAGTTCCCGGTTTGCGTAAATTCGACTCCGAAATTCCGTGATTTGCTTCTTCAGGCTTTGGATTGCTCTTTCGTCTTCACGCTGTTCCGCTTGGGTCAGTTTTATCTTTGTGAACTTGAGGAGCAGTTCTTGAGTGTCGATAATGGCCTGGCTCTGATGGACAGGTTCTTCCTGGCGTGTTATTATTGCTCTCATGGCGTTAGCATGTCCGAAAAGCTCGAGGATGCCGCCCAATTCATGTTCTGCCAGATATGGGTTGGCTGACGGATACAAGGTATCCGGATTAGGTTGATTACTCGCTACCCCTCCGGAAATAGTGGGTGCTGAGTACAGAACACCCAACCCGGAGAGTAACGCTGGATTTGGTTGGTCTTCTCGGCGGAGGGAAGGCTCGCCAGTGGGACCGGTATTGGCAGAAAGGACAAATGGGTTTCTCAAGTCGGTCGGACGTGGAGGAGAGGGTCTTCTTGATGTGCTTGCTAGAGAGGACGATGCTTGATCTGGTGGATCTTGTCGAAAGAGGACTGGCTGGTCAGTAGAGCCAATGTTGGAAGAAGAGCCATGTGGCTTTTTCGAGCCCCTTCGACGCGGTGACGGAGACCTTCCTGATGTGCTTGCTTCAGAGGATTGGCCGGCGCCTGCCCTGGCTCTTGAAGACTTGAATTTTGGAGGCATAATTGCAACTACGACACAGAAAACAACGGGCAAGGTTAAATAATGACTACCAATGAACAGGAGGAAATAAATACAGGGTGAAGATGCAAACAAGACCACTGCCTTGTTGTCTATCAGTCTGCCAAAGGTTGGAAGACAACGTGAAGAGCAGCGACAAAAAGGTTCGCAGCTCACATTCTTAAACAGGGGAGGATCCTTTTGCGCTTACCGTAGGTGGTGCGAGGTCAATGTTTACGACTAATGTTTGAACATAAATGGTCCCGATATGGTTTCACCATTGTATGACTCGCGTTCGGGCCATTGCCGAAGCTACGCATGGCGAGCTTCGGTATGACATGTATAGTTATCCCTGATGGCAAAGAAGGTTTGCAAGCCAGTTAGTTCATCAAGGGGAAGTTCGGAGGACGAACGTCAAAACGAGTTGTGTAGGAAGTCTGCTGTATGGTGAATCGAGCTCTGCAGAAACTTCGTTTAATCTTTCAATTGGTGAAACCTGCCAAGAAGTCCAGCAGAAGCTTGGGATGACCTGCTATCTCATTTCAGAGGTCGATCAGGAGACCACTCTTAATCTATGTGTGATCCTCAGAGATCGGCTGATGTATAGTAGACTGCATCAATTCATGCCAATATAGATCACAAACCACTGTAGAGTAAGCTGGTATACGGCCCTATGACACTATGAAGTCCTCTAGAGGCCTTCAGCCAACTCTATAGACCAACTTCTGCCCACTCACCTTGTCGTTCCTCAGCAGATCTAGCCCATCAAGCAGTTTGTCAAGTCCCCCATCCATCACCTTTGGAGGATGCACCTTAACCTTGCCCTCAGCCAATAGTTTCTCAAAAATGCTTGTCCACTGCACTGCAAATTTGTAATCATCCTGCAGATCCTTCGCCTCAAACGTTGTCCCACGCATGTGAAAGGACTCCCCAAAGGACGTGTATGCAATGGTGTTCGTCAAGGCGACGTCCTTGCGCGGGAAGTCAGGCTTGAGTAAACAGCCATAGTGAGCATCACCGTCCGATGTAAGGGCTTCAGCGCAGATGCGCATCGAGGCTGGAAGGGTGATGGTATCCCATGCATACTTGAGTTTGTTTGAGGTGTATTCTCTGATTTTGACGCCGCAGTCTTTGGCCGAGTAATTGAAGACTTCGTCGGCACCAAGGGACTTGACGAGCTCGAAATTGCGTGGTGAGCAGGTCGTTACGACTTTCCAGCCGGCTCTGCAGATGATTAGCTTCCAGTTCAATGGGATAGTAGGCTAGACTAACAATTTTGCAAGCTGTATCCCCAATGTTCCTGTAGCACTACTTCCACCGTAGATCAGAATTGTTTCCGGATTCTTCGCTGGCTGCGTAGGCAGTGGCAACTTCAACTCCTGGAACAAGCCTTGTCCGACTGTGAGGTAACCTATACCCAGAGTAGCAGCCTCTTCATCACTCAAACTATCGGGTATCCTCATTTGCACATCCGCCTTCACAACAATGTGTTCGGCAAACGCCCCGTTCTCCAATTGCGTCTGATCGCCTCCATGGCACGCACCGCAAATTCGATCTCCTTTCTTCCATTCCTTGTCATAGCCCGAGAATGTTTCTTCGACAACTCCAGCGTAGTCGCAGCCAGACAGCGTGCCAGGAGGGGCGAGGAAGTCAATGTGCTTCCAGTCGGTGGGATTCAGGGCAACAGCGGAAGTCTTCACGAGGAGATAGCCTGGGCGGAGCTTTGGAATGGGTCGATCAGTCACAACAGCAGCGTGCTTGGGTGCTTGAATAACGATAGCTTTTTGCGTTGCCATCTTGGTGAATATGGTCTTTGAAAGTGGGGGACGTAGTCCGGCTGAGTCGGATGAGATGTAGTATCTAGTGTCACAGCGTCTAATAATTCCTGTAGGCCCTGCGATATAATCCATGTGCTGGTGACGTGTCAGACACCAACTGCCGACACATCTCCGCTTCTAGCTTCTCCAAAACGATGATCCTACTTCGAGATACGATGGACTGCTTGTAATTGGCAATGGACCTGAAGACAGTAGTACTCATAAGACATGAAGTGGCATCTTCTTGCCAGATTTGGGCAAATATTTCGTGCCTGGTAGAGCAGGCCAGGGCAACGCAATTTTGAGGTCTTGTGGGCGCCAAGCTCATTTCAGGGGCTAGGGGCTTCTGGACCAAGGACAAAAAGCAACACACCGGAATTCTGCACAACAGAATCTCGAAAAAATAAATCACCAAGAGTACGTATTAAGAAATCGAGTGACTTTTCAATAGCTCGGCTAAGCTAGAAGTTATGGTGTCAACTTGTCGTTCCTGATCTAGAGTTGGACTTCCGGACCATCCGTGAAACAGCACAACGCAATAACGATCGATATCCATCATCCAGGATCATCTAATGTCCAATGAGCAAATTCTATCATAGCCGATGCAATGAATCGACGTAACGTGCAAGTGAAATACCTGTCGTAAGCGATCACACCCAACGCCCAGAGCAGAAGTGATGAGAAGGTTAGTTAGCTATCGTGGCCCACCAGACCTTGCCTCCCCTCAAGAACATCACTCATGTGCTCTAATGGCACATTTGAGAAATGATCCACTGCTTGTCAAGAGTAGATGAAATGACACCATTTCGTTGCGCTTCGTCGCACGCACCGTAGACGTCGCTGTTGTACTTTTGTAGGATGGTGTCAATCCATCCGGCGGAGTAGACCTTCTGCTCAGCCTTATCGATCTCTGCCTGCGAAACGGGCATGTTGATCTCAGGTGTGCAGAGTTTGCGGAATATGTTAAGCCCAAACCCAAAAGCCTGGGGATCCTTTGCACCAGTACAGACTTGGTGAAGATCGGACTGTGACTTAATCGAATCTCCAATAAGCACTAAAGCGACCTCGATAGCAGTCCAGTCGTTGTTGGAGATGCCGGTAGGAAACTTGAGAGGCTGCGGTAAGAGACGCTTGATAAGCATGTCGGATGTAGTGGATGCGGTGGTGGCGGACATAGATGAGTTCACAGGCACTGGCCCACAGTAACAGTGAGCTTCGACTTTGTTCCAAAGCCCGCAATTTCCATCGGAGCAACGACCTTTCAGAGTGATGGCGCAAAACGCTTTATGGCTGATGGGAGTTCGTGAGTCGTCTGCTCCGTCACGAGAGACAAGGTCAGTTTCAGCTTGGGCTGATCCGCAGTAGCAATGACCAGTGTGCTGGTCCCAGAGGCCAGAAGTACCGGCTGGGCAGTGACCTTGCAGGGTATTCTGGCAGTAGATTCGAGGGTCGAATGGGACACCCGCATCTGGTGAGACAACATCGGCATCACGTTTCCAGCCACCGCCATTGGCAAGATCTGAGAAGAAGTCAGCGTCGTACAGTGTTTTTGGAAATAAATGTGTATACCACTCTTGGAGACGGCAGCTGAGTAAGAGGGAGTGTCGAAATTATCAGCGGGGTCGACAAAGCTCTCTCCGATGCAGAAGTTGTCCACCGAAACAGGCGTTGGGACAGTAACCGCTTTGGTAGCAAGGCTGAGCAAGACTGCCACTGCAGCCAGAAGGAAGGACTTCATTTTGTTGGTGCAAGGCTGTTTGGCAGAATGTCAGTTGAGTCTGCATGTGAGTGTGAGAAGTGAAAAGTGACGGTTAAAGTGAAAGCAAAGTGACGGGTTTGTACGCTAATTTGGGTCCAAAAATCTCATGAAATGCTCTGATACAAACAGAACCCATTAAGGAGGATCGTTGGTGGGGCGCTATACTGGGAAGTGTCCGCGAAGGCCAGCGTAGAAGTCTCTGCCAAAGCGCCAAAATCGGCAATCCGTCGGAACCAAAGTGAAGTCACAACTGAGATGTTTCAGATCTCACCAAATCGGAATACACAACAACAAATATGACAATTGTGGCAAGCAAGTGAGGACATCGCAGAGATAGATCAACATCCAATTCGATATGAGACCTCACCCAAGCGTTGAGTACTTTTGAGATCGGCTGGCAAGAAACTACAGCGGCTGGCGAATAACTTACTGCTTAATTAGCGGATGATGGTGTTGATGAATGCTGTTATGCTCGAAGAAGCTGAATAGGCGGCAACGTCAAGAGAGAATGTGGTTGTTGGTGGAAGTAGAAAGGGTTTGCAGAACGGTGGAGGATATTTAAAGGTAGAGGGAGACTGCAACAGACAAGAATGGCCTAGCGTTATATTCCATCGACCATTTGTATTCACCGACCTATTTGACCCTGTGTCAAGGCGTGAATGGTTGGAGGAGCTTGCGGTGTTGCTTGTGTTTTGCTGGCTGGCCAGCTCAGACAGTCTGACCCGGGGTAGGATTGCGTGTTGGAGTTCCTAGCAAGGGGTCCGACAAGTGACCAGTCTTGCGTTGTACATGGACTGCTTGGAAGATCTTGATCTCATGTCTTTTGCTTTAAGCTCTGCAGCCCTGTTTCACACCAGACTAATACCCACGGATGTTCAATTCTGGAGCAGAAGAGATGCGGTGAAGGAGACTTCCGAGCGCGCAACTGCGCAGCACGTCACATCTCTGACCCTCTCCTTTCAGGACACTAACAGAAAATCATTTCCTTTTCCCGTCATGCTTTCTTATCCTCTGGCCAAAGGTTCCTTCTTGCAAAGTAAGGACTATACTTACGCCAGAGCGGGCTCTTACGATAACGAGGATCAACAACCAATGGTCAACGGAAATTGTGCGATACACTCAAAATTGGAACCCTTCTCCGTTCCATCTGAGCTTGCGTATGAGAAAACGCATCCAGACATCTGTCATTGCTCTGCTTGTCCTTTCTCCGGAAATATTTCAGGGAAAGTCATTAATTGATCGTTCTAGCGGATTGCTGCGGGGTTTCATTCGTGACAAGAGCAAGCATCTCCGCTACGATTCCAAGATCTATAGAAAAGATTAGGGATGGAGAAAAGACATGGAAACAGAAACGCTTCCAAGGAACGTGGAGAGGTTAGGGCAGTGATTGCCTTGCAACATCAAATAACGGCAGCATCAGGGAAGTTGTCCAAAGACGAACACATTCCGAAGGCTTCTTGGGTTCATGGTGCTTCTCTTGTGCAAATTCCGAGTAGATTTCTGATTCTTGTCGCCAAAAGGAGGACGTCTTTGAAGGATTGACGTTGGGCACAGTGGAAGCCCCTTTTTGGTTACGGGGACCGATGCGGCCAATCGCGCAAATTCCTGTTATCGAGTGATCTGTCCAGAAATTTGAGATCCAATAATTACTGCTACCTACGACCTCACCAATCAACAAGGTCTTTTAGTGAAATACTTCAATTGCCGCGTTTAATCCATCTTGTTGATGTATGTCTCCTAGCCAATTTCCAATGACGCACCTCCTCCCTTCCTAATCACCTCACACCGTCCCTAATCAGAACTCTCTCTCGTCGCCATTATGCTCCTCCCCTCACTCCTCCTATCCGTCACTTTCCTCCTCCTCATCCCGCTCGCCCTAGCAACAGAAGACTACTACGACCTCCTCGGCCTCTCCAAATCCGCCACCGACCGCGAAATCAAACGCGCCTACCGCACCCTCTCCAAAAAGTACCATCCAGACAAAAACCCCAACAATTCGTCTGCGCACGCCAAATTCGTCGAGGTCGCCGAAGCCTACGAGGCGCTCTCAGATTCCTCCCTCCGCAAGATCTACGACCAGTACGGGCATGAGGGGTTGAAGCAGCACCAGCAGGGCCAGCGCGGCGGAGGAGGTGGGCACCATGATCCGTTCGATCTGTTCTCGAGGTTTTTCGGGGGAGGCGGGCACTTCGGGCATGGGGGTGGGCAGAGGAAGGGGCCGGATATGGAGGTTAGGATGCAATTGCCGTTAAGGGATTTCTATAATGGGAGGGAAACGGAGTTTACGGTTGAGAAGCAGCACATTTGTGAGGATTGTGAGGGGTCGGGGTCGGCGGATGGGGTGGTGGAGACGTGTGGGAAGTGTGGTGGGAGAGGAGCGGTGATCCAGAAGCATATGCTTGCGCCGGGGATATTTCAGCAGGTGCAGATGCAGTGTGATGTGTGTGCGGGGAAGGGGAAGAGTATCAAGCATGCGTGTCCGGTTTGTGGAGGGGCGAGGGTGGTGAGGAGGCCAGTAACGTTGACGGCCGTGATTGAGAAGGGGATGCCAAAGGGGGTGAGGTTGACGTTCGAGAATGAGGCGGATGAGAGTCCGGATTATGTGGCAGGGGATATGGTGGTGACCTTGCAGGAGCAGGAGCCAAGATTAAGTGAGGACGATGAAGCAGCAAGGACGGATGGGACGTTTTTCAGGCGGAAGGATGACGATCTATGGTGGAAGGAAGTGCTGAGCTTAAGGGAAGCGTGGATGGGGGATTGGACCAGGAACCTCACCCACTTGGACGGACACGTGGTGAAGCTGTCGAGGGATAGAGGAGAAGTCGTGCAACCCGGCCACGTGGACACGATTAAGGGAGAGGGCATGCCCACCTACCACGAAGGGCATCTGCATGAACACCACGAAGGAGATGAATTCGGGAAGCTATACGTGGAATATGTGGTGGTACTGCCGGATCAGATGGAGAAACCCATGGAGAAGGAATTCCGCGCGCTATGGGGGAAATGGAGGGTCAAGAAGGGCGTGGATCTAGGGAAGGATGGTGGCAGGCCGACACCTGCACCTCACGATGAACTTTGATAGACGTTATAGACTCCTTTTTAATCATCATCCCAGTCTCATTTTTCACTGCTCACATGCAATATTTCCTGCAACTCTTGTCTTTGGCGAGGATAGGAACAGGATCAAAGCACAGAACAAAAGCTTACCAACCCAACTTAGCATTCTTTGTGGGACAAGCAAGATACCTGTCCTAGATCTCAAGCCGGGGATGCCTATCAGAGCATGTTTCAGGTATGATCAAGGTTGTCCTGGGGGTGCGCGTAACTCTCAAGATGAAAGCTCCTGACCTGTTACTATACAGTGTGCCTGAGGCCGATAAGCTCTAGAGAATACAGTGCTGCCTCATTTGTTTGTCAACAAGGATGGTATTGGAAAGCAATCACAACCCAGAGAATGCAACAGCTCCAACCATCGCCAAAGCAATCCCAATAACCACACCTAGACGATTCTGTGAAGCCTTGATCACGTTACCCGCGGCCTTCTTCGAATTTCCAACTCCAAATGGCAAGCCTTGGAGACCATTAGTAACATTTTGTGGTATGGACGAGTTGTAGCATTGCCCGTTCGAGATGTCAAGATTGGTGAGATCATCGGGCACGAGGAAGAACATGTACATCTGCTGGTTCAGGCCCTGGAAGCCAGACGTGTCGTAGGGGAATTTATCGCCAGGATCAGTAGCTGAGGTATTGCGTAGGAAAATACACTGTACCTGGCCCGGATAATCTTTGGCCATTGCTGGATAATCTCTCTGTACACTTTGTCAGTATGTGATTGTAATGAGAAAATGATTGATCTTACCATAACGTCGCTGTTGCTGGTATCTGCCACGAGCACGAATTTGCGTTTGGGGAACGTGAGGAAAATCTTGTCCAGTAGGAATCGGCGGATGGACAATGTAGCCTTCACATCGCTGAAGTTCAACGGTCTGGTGTCGAAACTGCCGCCGGGATATGTTTTATAGATGAAGTCCATGTAATTCCTCGTCACTTGTTCTGGCGTGGTGGTAAGGTAGTGGAAGTGTGTTTCTGGCAAAGCTTTCGACCAATTGGCGTAAATGTCCGGCATATTCATCCACTGTGTGAATGGACGAGCGAATGAGTTGAGGAGACCTTCTTTGGGTTCATAGATCTTCGTGACGCGCAGAATGTCATCAATATCGTTGATCACGGTAAGACCTTCGGTGGCGACAAGGTAAGAAGTTGCATTTCCAGCATCAGTTCCATTGACGTAGACATTGATGCGTTGTGGCGGGCCAGTAGTGTTACCATTGGCGAATCCTTGATTAGAAAGCGGGAGGAAAGTATCAAAATCGCCTTCAGGTGTTGTTGGGTTTGGTAAAGCGACCTGCTGACTTCCTCCAGACGGCGTGACGCCTCCCCCACCACCTGGCTGGCCATTGGTACCAGCCGAAGGGGCGGGCCCGATGTCCACAGTAACACTCACGTTGCCCTGTTGCACGACGTAGATCTCCCTGGTAAGATTCGCAGCTTGCGCCGACTGCGAAGGAGGCAGGTTCTCAATCTTCGTGCCGATGAGGAAACCGTTGGCCAAGTTGTTGACTTTGTCGTCCGAGATATTAGGTTGCTTGAAGATGTTACCGTGCACTCGCAAGTTCCATCCTGAGTTCGTCCAGTTCCCGTAGCCGGGTATGTTAAGTGCTTGTGTTGGCAGAGCACCCAAGTCGCTGCTGTTTACCCCAGCAGCTTTCAGGACTGCGTCACCAGAAGGGAATCCCTGGAAGAAGTTGGCGACGCCGTCAGTAATGTATGACGGCGCTCCAGACAATACCGAATTTGCAAAGCTTGCAGCCTCTGATATCAAGTCGCGTCTATCCACTGTTCGGGTGGGAGGAGGATTTGCGGGAGGGGCGGTGATCAGGGCAGCCTCCGCTTCAAGGACAGGATTTGGTCGAGCAGCAGGAGACGCAAAGATGGGTTGAAGAATACATAGAAGCACGAGGGCGGTGGTTGCCATGACGTCTGAGTCGCTGACGAGGAACATCAGCACAACGATTCTGGATAAGAAAGGTGCCTTTCTGGAAGAGGCTTGTTCTTTTCAACTGCGCACGTACACAGAAGCTTGCCTTCTGCGGAGAGGCGACCTGACACACACACGATGCTCCGTGCTACTCTATGCAGGTTGCAACGTGATGCATCTGTGGTTTGGAGATTGAGGAACGAGGTTGATCGGTGAGGTTTGTTTTGAATGTTGACAAGGTTGTGAAAGTGCCGCGGGTTCTTCAGAACCCTGTTTTGGGGGCTCAAAAGTGATGCAATTCTGCAGCAGCGCTGGCTCTGTTCCTTGCTTCCTCCTGCTGGCCCCTGAAAGCTTCACTAGACGCTTACGTAGATCTTGCGGGATCACGGATCTCTGATCATCATGTTGGGGAGCATTTCCTGATGGCATCTACCTGCTCAGCAACTTCTACATAATGCTACGTTCTGCGTTCAGGAGTTTCCGGTAGTACTCATTACTGTGAGGCAGCGGTGGTTGCAGATCACCCATCTGCGACATTCAGGTCATCGAGGAGCCCTGCTTACTGCCAATCACAAAGGGCAGTGACCCACCGCAGGACTTGCTTGAATATGCGCTTCGGGCATAAGGTCAGCTTGCAACGCTCTTCTGGGACCAGATTGTACTCCACCCGCCCGACAGATGGGACTCTCAACTGTGTGCGGCATATGGCTGACCTGCTGGCTGTAGTCTCTGGTCACTCCACCTTCTTGACTTGACGACTGCATCGAATTTCAAGCTCGGTCATGTTTGGAGGTCCTCCGTCTCTTCGTCCTCGTCTTCAGCCTCCTATGCTCACACTCTCCAGACTCTTGTCGACAATAGGCAACAAGCCCACCAATTTATTTGGATCCCGTAGTTGGGCAGCAACATCATCCCTTCTACCAGCGAGTATCTCTCTGATCTTCTCGTAATCGTCTTCTTTCGCAACATACTCCCGAATAACTTCGCCTGTATCGAAGTCGATGTAGATTCGAGTATCTCGAAGCCTTAGCATGACATTGTCGAGCCGCATGAAGTATCTACACAGCAGTAACATCCTGGCAGGCATGACCCGCACCTTACAGGATAGCATGGCTATTCCATTGTCTGCCAGCTCATCTTCGTAAAGGACGACATCGTCGAAGAAAAGGATAGGGTCAGGTCGTTTGAGTAGTTCGACTGGTATGGGGATTGATGAGTCGTGGAATTGGGGAGAGGTAGGAGATAATGACCCTTTGAAATCCGTAGTATATGACCAATCGAATGGCTTGACCACTTCCTTGATATCGTGTGTGTCCTCCCGACTCTGCTGCCATTCCTTCGAATATGCGACCTTCAATCTCCTTTCTCCTGTCTTGTCCACTCGGTCCAGCGCGTCGAATGCATTGAATGAGATCCCCCAGCCAGACGGAGCATGTTCGATTGCTATGTAGTTGTCACCGAATATCATTTCGGGAGGTGTAAGTCCAAGCGCTGAGGTCATCTTCTCGATAGGTTCCGCTTTTAGAATCGGAAGCTTCTGGACAGTAACTTTGAAGCCCTTCTGAGTGATGGAGCGTGGGGGAGTACTTCCAGCGGCAGGAAACGAAGCATTGAACCTAGCTGTGGTCCCGGCTCCAGTAACGGCCATATCTGCTGAGTGATAGAAAGTCCAGAAGCAGAGAGAGTTTCCTGATAGCTCAAGCAAAGCTCGCCCCGTACTCTACTCGTAGCATGTCATGTGTCGAATTTGGTTCAAGTGTCCAGGGCTCACGCGCAGCCTTCCAGCTCCAAGTCTACCAGGACGGTGACGGTACCGCGAGGCGGAAGAAGCCACCGCGTGACCTTCCATTCTAGGCGACTCCATACACCATGCCTGCGCTTCATCATCATGCACTGACACCAAGGGCGAATAGTTCCATCTCCAAAATCCCAACTTCCTCGCCATTCCTGGATTGTTACTTCATCCTTACATACGCAGCATCGACATAAATAGATCTTGACAATGGCTGCGAGCACCAGATACCAACCGGCACCTCAGCGCGATTCTCTCGAGGAAAACTACACGCAACCGCCACCATCATATCAAAACGACAGCCCCAGCGATGGCCTTCTCGGTGCCCCACGCGCCGAAGACGACAATGTTCCCGATGACTTCAAGGTATGTACGGACTCAGCATCTACTCCCAGCGCAGCACTGACGCCTTCTCCAGTTCGGCGGCTCGGTCTCAGAAGCTACCCTCGACATCCGCATGGCTTTCATTCGCAAAGTCTATGCCATCCTGACCGTCCAACTCCTCCTGACTGCGATCCTCTCGTCCGTCTCCTTCTTCTCAAAGGCCTACCGTAACTGGATCCAAAACAACAGCTGGCTGATGTGGACCTCCCTCCTCGGCGCCATCGGCTTCATGCTTCTAACCTTCTGGAAGCGGAAGAGCTATCCCACGAACCTGCTCTTCTTGGGCACATTCACTCTTCTTGAAGCATACTCCATCAGCGTGGTCACATCATTCTACGAATCTCGAATCGTCATCGAAGCACTCATCCTCACGCTTGGCATCTTCATCGCCCTGACCCTCTTCGCCTGCCAGACCAAATACGACTTCACGAGCTGGATGCCCTATCTCTTCGGCTCGCTGTGGGTGCTGATTATCTTCGGGTTCATGGCCAGTTTTTTTCCGGGCGGCAGCACCGTTGAGCTGATCTATGGTGCTGTGGCGGCTCTTATCTTTAGCGGGTATATTCTGGTGGATACCCAGCTCGTCATGAGACACTACCACGTCGAAGAGGAGATTGCGGCCGCTATCAGTCTATATCTGGATGTCATCAATTTGTTCCTCGCCATCTTGAGGATCTTGAACAGCCAGCAGAACAACTGAGTTGAAGTCGAGACCGGGAGATTCACTGCGTTCGTGCAGGCAAGCGGAACAGGGCCTGCTGGCGCTCAGAGGCTGCTCACATCTATTTATTGAACGGCGTTTATGTGCTCTGGCGTCCATGAGGGCCTTGGGGCGGCATGTAACCTTGATAAAAAGGCGAAGTGGAAAAAGATCTCGCCCGCGGCGCCAGCGATAGTCCGCTTACAGGGTTCATACAATTCTGTCCAGTTCACACCTCAATTCATTCCCATTATCCTTATGATAGGGCGATCCTGCCCGCCTGGGTTTTCAGGGCGCCGTGATTCCACTCTTTTGCACCCAAAAATTGGGCAGAATCCCATCATACAACACGTCACTGCCTACTACAAAACTGCAATCTAAATCCTGACAATCACCTTTTTAAAGTGCTTCTGATCTTGACAGGAATCTAGTAGTAATGCGATTCTCCGTCGTCGGTAGGAATCATGCTTGCTCTATGCATTCCAGAATGTGCTTCTACCGCAATGTTGTCGCGACACCTCAACTATATATATGTGGTGTTTGCAAATCCGACAACTTCTGCAATTGTCTCCGTCTCTTCTCTCCCATTCCCTGGCCGTCACAGGATACGGCGTTGCGCCCCCCAGAACTGCGCAGACCCTTTGCTTGTGGTTGCGCGCGTCACGGGCCCAAGGGTTTCTTTTCCTCCTCTATGCCTCCAAAGCTAACGCATCGCGGTGTCGAGAAATGAAGTCGAGCCGCTCATGAACCTCGGTTTCCATCAAGGCCTCACCTCTAAAAAATCTTTGTTTCGATCAATGCGCCACGATAAAAAAGGTGTTCGTCACCAAACAGACAATCATAACCAGCAGTCCATAAATCGCCAGCCCCAAACTCATTCTCCTTAACAGCTTGCGTCTAAAATCCTTTGTGTTATTCCGCAAAAGGTCCATACTCGAGCTGAGAATCCCACTCCCACTCAGCAAGCCCTCTCTTTCTTCGCCATCTGCGGAATGACCATCGCCGTGACTGTGACTTCCCTCAACATCGGCATCATAGTCATCTTCTTCCTTCACCAACCGCTGATGCAACGCTGAGTCGGGACTCGAGATCTTGTAATAGAACAGACCCGGCAAAATGAAGCTGATAGAGGTACTCCCTGTACTGCCTACATAAGCCAATACGGCCTCCAAACTCGATACCGTCATGGCGACAAGGAAGCTGAGAATAATGATCGCTGTTGTGATGGCGGCAAATCTCGTCTCGCTGAGCGAATCATCGTTTCGCTTCTTGCCCGTCGCCAGCAGAGGGGTGTTCCGAGGCGGGCTCGATTCTAGGGAGCTGGACCCACTGCTCCTCGACCTCATGGACTTGGGTCGCCATTTGAGGACTGCGTCGACGCTCGCCCTGCATGGGTGTACTTGCAATGGGTATGAGAACATTACCAAGACGACGATTGCGGCGCGGCCTATTGTCGCGGAGACGGAGGGTGCGTATTGAGCGACGACGTTGCCTCCTATGTCGTTGCCGAATGACAGGTAGCCGGTGATGGCTACGAGGATGTAGATAGCTCCCGCAGTGCCGTTGCTGGCGAATACGACGGAGGTGGTGCGGAAGTGGGCGTTGTTGCTGATCTCGTTGAGGATTGAGAACATATTCTGGTGGCAGGTGTAGGCGAAGACAATGACCGGGAAGGAGCTCAAAGTGGGGATTGCGCCGGCCCAGCGGATGACGCGGATGGGTGTTCGGTCTGGTTGGAGGGTGTCGCCGGCGCAGAAATGGTAGACGACGAGGATGACGAGGTAGCCAATTGAAATGAGAGCGATTACGGAAGTGTATTTGAGAGAGTCGAGCCGCCGGAGAAAGGAAAGAGGGATTACGACGAGCCTAGGATGATGTTAGTATGTACTGGTGGGGGAGGTCAGATGGCATACATGAAGGCAGTAATCCAGAAATGCCTATCAACCAGAAAGGGAGCCAGATCTTCCGCATTGGTGAACCCTCTCACTACTCCTGGCATCAGATCTCCAATGATGATCAAGTAGCTAACACCAACACCGAAGCATTTGATAGCAATAGCTGTATCAAAGATCACCGCAGCATTCGGGTATGTGATTTGCGACAGCGCAAAGAAAGATGCAGAGCCTCTTTCTAGATACTGCGCGCATCGAGTCTGAAGGTATAATCCAAATCCCGCCGTGAGCCCAGCCCATAACATCACTATTATTCCAAGCACAATCCCCATATGCGACATTGCAAGGGGCATGGCGAGGACTCCCGCTCCCATGATTGTGTTGAGGAGGTTGATAACGCTGCTGAGCCAGCTGGCCTGGCCGATCGTTCCTCCAACATCTCGTTTATGATGGCTCAGTGGGCGCCTGGCAGGAATCATCAGCATAGAAATATACCGCATTGCTGCAGCACGCACCTTCTGCCCCTATGGGAGGGAGTGGTGCTGAATTGTCCGTCGTCTTCGTTCGAATGCATTGTTGGGATACAAGAAGGATGGAAGTCTCGGGATTCTGTTTACGGAGGCAGTAACGGCTCCATGATGCGTGCAAGAATTCGGTTTGGAGAGTATGATAGCAGGCAATGACAGGATCATGTGGCCATGCAGAGTGACAAGAAGTTGGTCGCAAGTTGTAACAGAAGCGAAGGTTGGGGCGGACATCAAGGAGGGCGCATCTCGCGATTACAAAAGGTCTTGGCACGGTCCCTTAGCCTGGGCTTGGCAACTACCGCGATTCTCTGGCAGGTCGACTGCTCCCCGTGGGATTGATGGCACTGAGCCCAATCACTCTATTTACGCAAGAGGATCTTACAGCTGAGGCTCAGACTTCGGTAGTGATCAACGATTGAGGCGCGAAGCTCTCTTATTGGCGTCATGCTGAACAGAAAACTTGCGCCCAAGCTTCCGAGGCTTATCAAGCTCGATATCACAATTTTTCCACAGGCAAATCCCAGCAACTAAAAATCTATAGTGGACGATCGAGAAGGCTTGCCCCAGCCATCGACGTTGAGCAGAGCATACACCTCATCTGTGATCTGCCCAATCCCGCTAGCTGTGTTTCCCGGACCCTTGGACGGACCTGGGTCATTGAACGGTTGCACGTCTCTAAGACGACCTTTGCTGACTTCTATGATGTTTCCGCCGTCCAATTTGATCGTTTTACCCTGCTCTGCGCCTTCTCCAAATTGACAAGATATTTCCGTCTTCTCTACCAATGCGACCATGACCTCTGCAACTTCCTCAGGTAGGACCCATTCATCCTCAGCCTTTATCATTGCCAGGTTCTCGCTCGTCCAAAGCGGTGTCTTGATGACGCCAGGTGCCACTGCAGCGACTCTGATCCCGAGCGTGCTTTCAAGTGGAGCAAGACTGCGGACAAAGGCACTGATTGCATGCTTACTTGCGTGGTAAAGGGGCACCGCTAATGAAGTGGTTTGACCTGCAATACTTGAGATATGGATAATGCTCTTCGGGTTACTCGTTGAGGCTTTGGGCGTCGCAGACAGAAAGTACGATATTGCCAGTTGGGACACACGTATTGGATGTGTGATATTGATGTCGAGACAAGCATAGCGATCACCCTGGGGATCATCCTGCGAAGGTAGCTGTCCAGGTGGACGCCAGAAGTTCGAGAAATGTGGTTCAAATACTCCAGCGCCAGGACAGACGATATCAATGCCGCCGAACTCTTCATGAGCAACTTTAAACATGCGAGAGAGGTCTGACCAGGAGGTCACGTTGGTTTTCAGATAAAAAGCTCGTGGTGAACCCTTTGAATGGGCGTCAACGAGTTCCCTGGCTTCGGACCGAAGAGCCAAATCGGCCAGAAGGACATTGACTCCTCGACTAAGCAGCAGTCGAGCGAAGCAGAAATTGATTCCTAGACGCGATCAGACTTTGTAAATTGGGCTCCCTTTCACGAATCTCACCTGAGCCAGCGCCAGTCACAATGGCAGTCTTGCCTTTGAGTTCTCGAGCCATGTCGAATACCCAGCTCGAGGGAAGAGTTGGAAAATTTCTTGAATATGGTGCTGCCCAATTTATTATGCGGCGTCACAAGTGGCAGCGTCGATCCGGATTACCTTCTCCACGCCTCGCCTCCAATGCAATTCCAAGAAAGCGCTTCGCTCTACCTTCGCCTCGGCAAACTTGTCCCCAATGCCTGCGCTAAACTTTCCTGAAATGATAATGTAATGTACATGCCCGCATGCTGAAGAATCCTGCGTACCGAAAAGAGGACAAAGCACTTCCATTTCAGATGGGCCATGCTCATCCACCACAACATCGATTCACACTTTAGATGTATAAAGGGACTGTAGTCATTTCTCGGCCTTTTGATACTTTTCCTTGCGAAATCAACCTTGAGCGTGATAGAAGGGAGGTTTATTACGTAGATACATAGGTCAATCGTAACCGAGCATGCTTGAAAGCTCCCAACAGCCTACTATCTACTATAATTATAGCTAAGAAAACTGAAATAAGCTTTATCTAGGTGCCGAGTAACCTCTTAGAGCTAGTATTGAGACCGTCCTCTCTTATAATGCTGTAAACCGGTATTTAACTGAGCTCTACAGGTGCATTGCTAAGCTCGCTAATACGGTCGGATACCGAATGTCACGGAAGCGTTCAGTTACCTGTCCAATCAAGAGCTTGTTCCAGTCTGATTTTTCTTGCCGACCTCAAGCGAACCTGTGACTTTCAACGCCGACTTCAGTCGTCACTGAGGTTGATGAGGTTAGACACCTAATCAAGTAGTTATGATGCTAATCAACCACCTTGCGGTAACTTATGACACGAGAAGCGGTGACAGGCTCAGACATGGGCACAAAAGATCTCTGAATGTTTTGCAGTTTTGAGGACTAGTTTTGCATACGAGGCAAGTTGCAGCGCACCTTCGGTTACTCGTATTACCAACGAGTTCGGAATGGCTTCCAAGAAAGTGGCAGCCTCAGTCCTTCAACGTGCAGCGTCTACCACTACACAAAGCACCCGACCAGCAGGAGATATCAGCTCAGTCTTTCCCTCCCTGTCGGGAAAGAAAGCCGATACCCTTCCGCAGCGATTTGCAGATCTAAAGCTACATTATTTGAAACAAGACCAGGATGGCATCCAAAAGTCATGGACCCGACTTCTATCGAGTCTTCGAGAGGAAGTGAGAGAAGTCAAAGCCAGGGGCAGTTCGGTAAGCATGAATGAACAAAACCTGGTGTGATTTGTCCTTGCTGACAGTTCGAAGCTTATTCCTGACATCAAATTTGATGACGTTACAACTGGAAAGGTGTCGAAAGCAACCACTAACGAGATCCGTCGACGTGGAGCGGCAGTCATTCGCAATGTCATACCACGAGAAGAAGCATTGGCCCTGAAGGCACAAGCACGGGATTATGTCCAGGCTAATCGCAGTCGTGTGAGGGCTTTCCCAGCCGATGATCCAGCTGTTTACGAGTTATACTGGGCACCGAGTCAAACAATGGCGAGGTCACATCCCAATGTTCTTTCAACTCAGAATTTTTTGCAAACTTTATGGCATTCATCTGATGCAAGTTCGAAAATATCGACAACATATCCTTTAACTTATGCTGACCGGTTCCGCATACGCAACCCCGGTGATGCCAAGTTTGCACTGGGTCCTCACACTGATGGTGGATCTTTGGAGAGATGGGAGGATCCGGAGTACTCCAAAGTTTATCAAAAGATCTTCGAAGGTCGCTGGGAAGAGTACGATGCATTTGATGCAAAACACCGGATCGACGCAAAGATGGACCTCTACAACGGAGCTGGCGCATGCTCAATGTTCCGCTTCTTCCAAGGTTGGCTGAGCATGTCAGATACAGGCCCCAAGGAAGGTACGCTCAAGCTTTGTCCAATGTCCAAGCATGCCACCGCGTATCTGCTATTGAGGCCATTCTTTGACCTGAAATCGTCACAATTGGCGCTGGACTCGTCTTTTCCTGGTTCCGCTCCTGGTGCGTGTCAGGAATATGATGATGAGACGCATCCTCACCTGGAACTTGAGCATACCATGGTGTCTGTCCCGAAGGTTGAGCCAGGAGATTTTGTTGCATGGCATTGCGACACAATACATTCTGTGGACAAGGTGCATCAGGGAACAGGTGATTCAAGTGTGCTCTACATTCCAGCCTGTGCCATGACGCCGCCGAATGTGGAGTTCTTGACGAGACAGCGGAAGGCGGCAATGGCTTATTCTCCACCACCAGATTTCCCCGGCGCCGGAGGAGAAGGTGAACTTGGCTTCAAAGGAGCAGTCGATTGGAATAGTCTGTCATCAGATGGCCTCAGAGCAATGGGACTCGGCTCGCAGAAGTGGGATGTCAAGGGAAACATGTCAGAAGGCGAGAGAAAAGTTGTCGAGGAGGCGAATCGAGTTTGTTTTGGTTAGTTGAGGAGCACGTACTTTAAACTCGCCGCTCATATTTCAATCGGCAAGTCCAGCTTCAATGTTCTGTGGCCGTTGAGAGGTCAAATAGATAGTGTCGTGGAGAGGCAGCTATGGACAACGCTCACAAGCATTACGAGAGGTGCTTGAAATGTCAGTGTTGATCTAGAATCCCCAGATGTTCTGCACCTGGCGACCTCTCGCCAAAGTTTCTGCTTTCGAGAGACCTCTGGACCCTGTTTCTCGCTCATGATACTGCTTTGCCAAGAGATATTTTGTTCCATGGCCTGGCCATTTGTACGAAGCTCCACTGCTTTCAATGCGCGCACATTTCAACTCTCCACCATGCGCTTCTATGCGCTGTTGACATTGATTCTGTCCTCTATAGCCTCTGTCCATTCCATCCTCGCCGATGAAGCTTATCACGTTGACTACCACCAAGCCTTACTAGGCATTCCGCGAGCAGAGAACACCTTCTTCCTCCGACCCTCCGCATCTTCCAGCGCGTCCCTGCTGTACACCATCTCTGAAAGAGCCGTTCTTGGGGCTGTTAACCCGAAAGATGGATCGTTGGTATGGCGGCAGCCACTGGGTGGCCCGCTGCCAAAGCCGGACTTGGTGGTTGAAGATGGGGTAAAGTTGCCTGAGGAAGAGCAAGTGAAGGTTTTCAGAGACACAGGTCCGGCGAAATCAGGGCTATTGGCTGAGGAGGGCAGCGGCGTTGTAGTCTCATACTATGGTTCTACGGTCTCGACGTGGGTTGCGATGAATGGGAAGCTGGTGTGGCAGAGAGTTCTGCCTCCGGGGCAGCATGTCAGAAGTGCACAGCTAGTGCGCCGCCGTGAAGATGACAAGTCATCTTCAGCACTTGATGTTCTTGTGCTGTACGGTACTGAAGCTGGTGCCGTCACTATGCTTGACGGGTCTTCTGGAGCTATTGTGTGGGAGCACAGAGATACGAGGTGAGCACTCTTCCTGGAATAATGTAACACCGGGCTGACTGTATCAGTGGTGCGTCACCACGATTCCTTGCAACGACAGGGAAAGAGATATACTATGCTTCCGAGCATTCTGCGGTATTGGGAGCCAACTCAATGAGAATCGCATCGCTTGACATCAAGAATGGTCGAGAAGTCAAAAGCTATTCATTGAAAACCGACGAAGCTGTTCATACCGCCTCTTGTTCCGATCTTGTGTTTATCTCCTGGTATGAGAAGTCCTCGAAGAGTATGAAGGTGAATCTTTTGGGCTCGAGCAAGGTTCACTCCTTGACTTTGGAAAAATCTCGTGGAGAAGAGATTGACGGGGTAACCATCTTGCAGGCATGTGGCGACAAGTCGTCCTCGGGCTTCTTAGTGCATGTACAGACAAGCAGTGGTGCTTGGGCTGAAGTTTTTCATATCTTTCCACGGAGTGCTGACGTACGCAAAGCATACAGCTTGCCCAGCGTGAAAGGAAAGGATGCTTTTGCTGTCAGCAAGGTAGACGAGAAAATCTACTTTACGAGCATCACAGACCTCGAGGTTCAACTTTACTCTTTCGATACCGGTGACGTACTTGCCAGATGGCCGAGAAGTCAACCATCATTTGGTGGTCCAGGTCACGCGCAAGCGGAGGTAGTCTTACGAGGACAGTCCAACTATGCTATCAGGATCTCCGAAATCTCAAGAGGGGGAGAATGGACCTTGATGCGAAACGGCGACCTAGTGTGGTCAAGACCAGAGATGCTTGCCAACGTGGTAGCAGCAGCATGGGCAGACGACACCTCTGGGGAAGCTCTTGCTCATGAGTTGGACTTGGAGGGACATGAGAATCCACTGCGTGCATACATACACAGAGTGAAACGACACTTGCGAGACTTGCAATATCTCTCTACCTGGCTTCAGCAGCTGCCATCAAGTATCATATCTGGCTTGCTCACCTCCAAAACCGAAACAGAAAAGGGCCTTCTTGGCAGCCAGTCTTTAATCGTGGCAACAAGCACAGGACAGTATTTTGCCCTTGACCCAGCCAAAGCTGGGTCAATCAAATGGAAAAGACTTGCACAAGAAGCCTCCGAAGAAGCTCTTGTAGTATCACTCTATGTCCACGACGGGGTTGTCACTTCTTTTGTCAACAATCTCGGCATGATGACGGTCAATGCCACAGATGGTCGAGATGTCAGCTTCGATAAGTCGGATACCGACTTTACAAGAGTGGCAATTGCACCGGGCCCGGTGGCCCCTGTTGCGTATCGCGTTCTACGAGATGGAAAGCCAGAGGCCACTGCGAAGGACGACGTTGCAAAAGATGGCACGTACCTCGTGACTCAGTCCCGATCTGGCTCAGAAGTACAGGGTTGGATGGTTGGCCGGTCAAAACACAAACTCTGGACATTTTCTCGCGGTGATGACTATCATATCGCGAGTGTTGTTGCTCGTCCTGCTCATGACCCCGTGTCCTCGGTTGGCAAAGTGCTTGGAGACCGCTCAGTGTTGTACAAATACCTGTCTCAAAATCTCATCCTCATCACAAGCGTCAGAACAGATAGCTTCACCATCGATCTTCTCGACTCCATCACCGGCACAATCCTCTACTCAACCATCCACCACAACGTTGGCACCAAAACTCCTATCCCCTCCGCCATCTCAGAAAACTGGTTCACTTATTCCTTCTTCGGCAACGAACATCCCACCTCCCCCTCCAAATCCCACCAAATCGTCGTCGTCGAACTCTACGAATCACCCATCCCTAATGACCGCGGCCCCCTCCAGGCCTCAGCCAACTACTCCAGCTTCTCCCCCGGCTCAATCACCAAACCCCACATCATAAGCCAATCCTTCACCCTCAACCAACCCATCAGCCACATGTCCGTCACCCAAACCGCCCAGGGCATCACCTCCCGCCAACTCCTCTGCACCCTCCCCTCCCTCAACGCCATCATCGCCATCCCCCGCTACGTCCTTGACCCCCGCCGCCCCATCGACCGCGACCCCACCCCCAACGAAGCAGAAGAAGGCCTCTTCAAATACTCACCCATCCTAGACCTCGACCCGAAATTCTTCCTCACCCACGCCAGGGAAGTGATGGGGGTGGAGAAGATCATCTCGTCTCCGACCCTGCTGGAGAGCACGAGCATGGTCTTCGCGTTTGGGCTGGATATATTTGGTACGAGGGTCATGCCGAGTAAGGCGTTTGATGTGTTGGGTAAGGGGTTCAACAAGATCGCCTTGATTGGTACGGTAGTGGCGCTGGGGGTTGGGACGGCCGTTTTAGCGCCGATAATCAGGAAAAGTCAGGTTCAGAGGGGGTGGAAGATGTGAATATCAGAATGTGATGGATTTCTCCGAGGATTCCATTTCTCTCCCCTGAGTGACTGTAGTAGATACATTGGAATGTAATGGAACAGGATGATTCAGTGGCTTACAGAATGGTTTTCCTTAACTCTCAAGTCTGCGAAATGGTTACGAACGTAACGAATGTAAAGCCGGTTCAGGGCTGACGAAATCCTTGCATGATCATCTTGGGGAAAGTAAGTAAGAAAGAGAGGTCGAGCCAAACCAAAAAAGGGAATCACTATGCACGGTCTGACGTGGAGTAAGATAACGAACAGGCATTCAGCTACCAGTCAGTGTCCTCCCTCAGATCCGCAAGCAAAAAGTCAGAGCCATGGAGTGAGGAGAGCAGAGGCTCAAGAACCAGATGCCGATGGAATGAGATCCAGAGCCTTTCAACAGAACCGAAAGCTCAGGGCTCGGCATCACGGATCTCCCCTCTGCTCTGGTCGATGGGAAAGGCTGACAAAAGACCACCGAGTTAGATGTTGGCGGCCAGTGGGCAGTCGAGACGATGGAGCGGAAATGTGAATTCCATGGCTTTGCTTCGCCGCCGCCGCCGCAGCAGCAGCAGCAGCAGCAGCCGCTGTTTTGAATCGTCACGAGGATGAGAATGTGTCGGGGGGCTTGATGTCAGGCTTCAGATCTTGCCGACGACTAACCAGCTATATCACGATTTTCTGTCCCGGGATTCGAAGGCTGGTGTTGGTGGTGACTGACCTGACTACTGGGGAAGAGAGGTTTCCTGAAGCGTAGCGGTGGACGAGGTGGGTGATGCTGAGACGATGTCGGAGTCGTGTCTCCAGCAGATGTCTCACCTCTGGCGCGTGGGTACATGACCCTTGATCCCGCGGTGTTGCGGAAAGTGATGGGTAACTAGATGGAGGTTGACTCGAGTTCGAGGAGAAGTCTCATCTCTCCTCCTTTTGCTGAACGAAGGCCGAGAGAGAGAGAGAGAGAGAGAGAGAGAGATGGTGCGGCCCTGGCCTCTTCTGGACGCTGCTTGGACTCTTCGGGGGGGGGGGTTGTTCAAGACATCGCTCGTCAATCACTTTGTCTTTTCGGGATCCAATCAATGCATCGCGAACCACTCCTGAGCTCCCCCGATCTGACTCCATGCTTCTCGGACTGTACGTCAGCTAATTAGTCAATCAGATCCGTCGCCCCGAACGAAAATGACCACCCACATTGAATGGTTGGAGTCTGCGAGCACGTCAAAGCTCAGGAGTCAACTGTGTTTTCATTTCAAGATTGGAATTAAAAGTCTCGTTAAGCTTCTGCGGATCGATGATCCATTATCTCAATTTAAGAAGTGTTTCTACTTTCTTCAGAATATAGATTCTTGATACAAAATTTCTTTTTACAGTCAGCTTCATCAATATTAGCAGCTGAGGATGTTGTATTCTTTCTGTTGTCGTCGTGGGAAGGCTATTCGAACTTCGTCCTTCACAGTTCCTACTACCCAGTAGTTGACTAGTTACCCTAATTACCATCAACCACCCGTGAACCTAAGCCACTCGCCACCATCTCGCCCACCATGACCTCCCCCTCCCCCCCCTGGCGCCATAATCACCACCGGCATCATCAACAGCTCCATCCCCGAAGTTCGCCAAGGGATCGACATCCTATCCTACAGCCGCAAAGGCTTCGACCCCGTCTGGGCGCTCTCCCGCGCCATCAAGTACGCCCGGCCGGACATCGTACGCTGCCTGCTGCACGAGGCGGGCGTGACGGTGGAGAGTCTGGGCCCGTTCAAGGTGGCGGCCGCGGCTGTGGATAGGGAGGGAGAGCACGTGGCAGGTGGAGAGCACGTGGGAGGTGTTGGTGGAGAGGGGTTGGGATGTGAAGGCGCGGGAGGGGAGCGGGTGAGTTTGGGGGTGTTTTGTTCGTGCTTGCTGTTTACTTGACGCTGCTGCTTTTGTGCCAGGGGGACTGCTGACGTTGTTTGACCTGACTGCCCCAGCGCCCAGCGCTCGCCCGCGGCGAGTGTTTGCTCGGTCTCATCTGCCATGACGAGCACCTGGTCCACTGGTGTCTCGTCCACGGCGCCGCGTCGCAGATCCCCCCGATCTGGACCCCTTCGTCGCCACGCCCCTGCTTGAGGCCGTTGCGGGCAAGGGCTTCGTGGCCACGTTCAAGCTGCTGCGGGAGCGCGGCGCACAGCTCGGCCGGCGCTCGCTGCATCGCATTGTTGAGGGCGCGGCCTTCGCTGGTTCGGAGGGCAGGGCCGAAAAGGATGGCGATATGGTGAGGTTTCTAGTCGAGGACTGCGGGGCTGATGTTAATGGGAGGGATGTGAGGGAGGGGCAAAGTTTGCCGAACCACGGGGGGACGCCGGCCGCGTATGCAGTGCATGCGAATGGCGGATTGGGGGACCGGGGGAGAGAGGTTGTGGGGCGGTTGTTGGAGGTGAGTTGTTTTCGCTGAGTTATCTGTGGCATGCCTGTTGTTTGCGTGGAGAGGACGGATGATTTTTGGAGCGGAACGGCGTTGCTGACTTTGTGGTGCCACTCTAGGGGCGCGAATCCGAAGATCAAGGACTGTTGGGGGAACCATGATGTTTTGAACCTGGTGGAGCGGTCGGGGAGTAAGGGGGTGCTGGAGGAGTTGAGGGAGTGGGGGAGGAGGAGGAGGAGGAGGAGGAGGAGGAGGAGATGGCTGAGGCGTGAGACACCCAAGAGATAGCTCCCCGAGCATGGCGTGGTATACTACAAGCTGAATGAGACGACAAAATCCACAAGCGATCCTCCGCCGTGGCACCAGCGAAGCACATACAGCGCCGAGCATCATCCCAGCTCCACTCTCCCTCCTCTCATCCCGTGACATCGTCTCACATGAATGCCAAATGGTTCGCTCCTGCATGATCGACTTCGGCGACGACGCAAACTTCTCCACCAACAGCGTTGCCAATCAAATACTTCGCGCACTTGACACTCTCCACTCCAGTGGCAGTCATATGTGGACGTTTCTGGAAACAACGCTGGTGGCCGAAGTTGTGGACGCGCAGGGCGCTGGTCGAGGTCTCGTGTATGGGACACCCGATCCAGCATTTGGATGTCAAGACGTGCAGTGATACGGATTGGGAAGCGATGCGCTGACGAGGGCGCTCACGTCGGGGGTGGATGGGTCGACGGTGTCTGACAAGAGGTCAGTTTATCGAATGAGAAGTTGCCGAGTGGGGTGGGGATACGAATGCATTGTTTGTGCGCACGAGGAGTGCAGGCAACGAGGACATAAGAGGGTGCATCCTATCTGTGCTCAAATCAGGGTGATAGAGAACTTCGGCGAATTGGGCTCTTGTGGCTTCTCCTTTGAACACTAATGATTTCAAGACAGCCGGGATTTGGCTATGTAAGGAGCAATATATCGTAGCTACATGTGTCTAAGAAAGCGTTGTAAGAATTTCTCTGAATAACCTTCTTTGAGCTTAACATGGGCAAACTATGCTAGTTGAGCGATTGAGTGCAGAGGAAACTGAGGATTTGAAAGTCAAGCTGTTCGTTTATACGAGGCGGTTGGTAGTAGTTGATCGTACAATGTCCGGGTAAAGAATTGAAGATAGCAACAGTAGAACAAGGTGACAGAGAAGTCTCACTTAGTTAAATGATACTTGCTTATTGGTCAAATCTTAACTTTATTAATTCTTACATATCTTTTACTATACATAAGCCAAGTGCCGGCCGGTTAGTGGTTAGACAAATGATCGGGAAATACCTACCACTGATGGTTTTAGCCTTTTTGATTTCGTTGCAGGTAGTGATCATAATGGCCGGTACTCGTTGCCGGCATCGAAGTCCATTTGACGCTGAGTAGCACATCTATTTGCGTAAAGGTGTTTGACGTGGCTATGGCGAACATCCCATTGGGCATGGCCAAGCAGATGCTGAATTTCAAGCTGCCTATGAACTGTTTAATGAGCAGGTCTTTCCAAGTCCGGCGTTCCACTCGCCGTCGGCTAGAATCCCTCACTTCAGATCATCTGTCTTGGGCAAAAGTGCGATGAACTGGGGATCATTGGTAGACTCCTGGAGCGAGGAGTAGAGAAAAGAGGTGTGCGGAAGAGATGCCCCAGGTTGGGCCCCTTTGCCCTAGGTCATATTACGCCATCCAGGCGAACTGGATGTCGCACGACCTTGAACCGATGTACAAGGGATGCTGAATTTAGGAAGGCTCACGGTTTTCTTCGATGGTATTCGATCGATCAGTTGTTTCGGTCCTGTTGGGCGCAGCAGCGTTGTCGAAGCTTCGGCTCAATGAGGTAGCAGCGATATAGCCAACGCCATTACTTTTCATTGCTGACAATCGCTTGGGATCAATAATCAAGATATTGAGATTACCTGTGTACACCAATGCCAATGTCTCCCGTTGATATAACGGCTCCTCGTTGATATGACGGCTCCCCGTTGATATGACGGCTCCCCGTTGATATCTTGAGGGATGAGGTTGTCTAGTCACGGTCTATCGATGACGACTTGGCAGTCTTGGCATCAAGGCCAGCTCCCCTCTCGATGCTTCACGAGGATGCCACAACTACTTTGCCACAACATGGATGCCATGGAGGACTTTCGACGAGGTCGCTATACTCATCCCGAGGGCAAGTACCCTGCCAAGGACCATGCAAAGCGTGTAGCAGATTACATCCAAGCTTCTAGCTTCGGTCCTGACGGTGTGATTTACCTGGAATCTCAGAAAACTCGCCTAATTGAAGACAACGACACCCCTCAGAAATTCAGGTATGGGCTAGCCGTGATGTACATTGTGCAACAAAACTAAAATACAGCCTGCCAGGCAGCGTCGACCGTTCTTCTACCTCTCCGGCTGCGATCTTCCCGACTCTTGTCTGACCTACAACATAGCAACGACCGAGTTGATACTCTTCATACCACCTATCGAGCCTGATGAAGTCGTCTGGTCAGGTCTCCCGCTCTCTCCGTCAGAGGCGCTCGAAAAATATGATGTTGATAAAGTGCTTCCAACTACGGAGCTCAATGTCTCGCTTGCTTCATATTCAAAGTCGAAGGCGCCAATGACTGCCTTTGCCATTCCAGAACAGGTATCTGAGGACGTGACGTTCCTAGCATTCGAACACACCGAGTTCTGGATATTGAAGAAAGCCATCGAAGAGGAACGTGTCACCAAAGATATCTACGAGATTTCGCTGATTGCGAAAGCAAACGAGGTATCTACTCTTGCACATAAAGCTGTGCTTGATCGAGTCACGCAGGCCTCCAACGAGCGGGAGCTTGAAGCGGCGTTTATCTCCACATGCATCGCATGCGGCTGTAAAGACCAAGCCTATCCTTCGATCGTGGCAGGTGGAACCAACGCTGCAACTCTGCATTATATCAAGAATGATGAACCTCTACAAGGCCGACTAAATGTTCTTCTCGACGCAGGTGGCGAGTACAGATGTTATTGTTCCGATGTAACTCGAACTTTTCCTATCTCTGGCAAGTTCTCGAAGGAGTCCCAGATTGTCTATAATATTGTCGACGAAATGCAATCATCCTGCTTCAAAATGCTGAAAGCTGGTGTCATGTGGGAAGAGGTACACATGAATGCCCACCTGGTGGCCATCAAAGGGTTGAAGGCCGTAGGCCTTTTGAAAGGAGATGATCAAGAGATCTTTGATAAGAGAGTCAGCGTGGCGTTCTTTCCTCATGGCCTCGGACACTATCTTGGGATGGATACACACGACACTGGCGGCAAAGCTAATTATTCCGACCCAGACATGATGTTCAGATATCTCAGGGTGCGCGGGCAGCTGCCAAAGAATAGTGTCATTACAGTCGAGCCTGGAGTATGTCCTCTTCCAGCTGTTGAAGATCTCACGTCTAACATGCCACCAGATTTACTTTTGCAAATTCATCATAGAACCGTACCTGCGAAATTCAGAGCTGAGTAAATATATCGATGAGACAGTCCTCAAGCAGTTCTGGGACGTTGGGGGCGTTAGAATCGAGGACAACATTTGGATCACTGAAAACGGATACGAGAATCTCACGACAGCTCCGAAAATGTAAATTTGGCCACCATACGCATCGAGACCGGAACGTGTGCTTGCACGCCTCTCTATTACCATTTGCAGCAACATCGTTATCGAACATAATGCCGTGGATTTTGCTCCAGCCCCCTCACGAATATGCCACACAGGAATACGGTCGTGCTCAAATGCCAACGGAAGTGGGTCGCTCCCAGCGAACGAGATACAGACCATCGTTATCTGCCCTCTCAGAAGGAATCTCAAATGATTGTTACCATGTCGTAGTAATGGACCATATCGATCTTGTCTTCCACGAATCCAAAGCAGAAGGACTGGCAGGTTTCATGCTAACTTGTGCCGGACTTCTCTTGCAACAGGACAACAGGAAAACACTTCCGCCGCAAGAGTTGAAAGGGAACTTCATGGTTGACGATTAGGTTGTCTCACAAGGGCCTTCCTAGCGTTGAACACGTAATGCTCCATTCTCAAACAGACGCTCAAAATAGGTCGGGCAACACCTCTTGACGTGTACCGAAACATTTGAGGCGGAGCGGTCAGCACAGCGCCTTAGCATCCAAGTCACAGCCGTTATTCTCGACGCATTGCCCGGTAAATGCTCAATTGTGGACCTCGTCTAAACCATTGCTGCGAAGACATAGTCCTTCGCAAAGGCTCCTAAGATGGTGCCAGCACCTGGAGGTGAAATCGGTCATCTGCACATCCACTGTTTCAACGTCCTGTTTCGCCCAGAAGCTTCCAATCTTGGTGGTATGAGCGTTGCTTGATGGGGAATCAGCAGCGCGCTGTATGTAACTCTGCGATTGTGAACCCAAGATGATGGTGGAGCAGGAAGCAAGTATGACCAGCAGCATGGACGACCCAAGAGAAGATAGACCACGACTCTCTACCCAGGCCGTTACAATATACAGCTCGGGGAACATCCTGATGGGCATTTCGAAATCTAGTTTCGTTTACGATGAGCAGGAGGTATCTATAGCAGGACTTTCTCACTGCGCCCCGTTCAAGGAAGACTAGCATGCAAAGGCATATTCTGGGCGCTGATTAGGCGTCGATAACTCAGACTACAATGCACTGCAGTGATACCTGGTATCACGTCCCCTTTCCTCCGTGCACTGGGAGAGGGGATGCTACCCTGGCCTGATATCATATCCCCACATCACTCGCTCATCCATCCATCCTTTCATCCATACCACTATAGCCATAGCCAGTCATCCGAAAACCAACGACTCAACCCTACCTCAGCACTCCTGTCGATATTTCAACCAAAGCAATCATAGCAAAGGGACGAAGCACAAATGCCCATCAACCTAGCTCGTCACTTCCTCAGCGCATCACACCCCCCCTTTCTTTCACCTTCTCACCCCCCCCTGTTCTTTAATGGATGTCATCGAGCGAGCCCATCACTCCCATCCCCAGCCTCCAGCGTAACATCCTCAAACTCCATCTCCCACCCATCCACCTCCTTGAATTTCTGCGCGAGCCTGGCTTGCTGTTCTCTAACCCCATCTTCTGGCTCATTAACAGCTGTAACACTGTTCCCGTGTGGTCTTAATTTTCCTCGGGCAACTTCGATGCTGATATTGTCGTCGTCGTCGTCGTCGCCGGCGGTAGCGGCAGCGTCAAGTGAGGCAGCTTCATCTTGATTTACCCGTCTTGAGCAGCCGCCGGACGAAAGCGAGGGTCTGTTCTCCTTGTTGTCTTCGTTTTCGAGGCCCTGGGTCCCACCGTTTTCGTTGGCGACACGCGAATAGGATTTGACGCTTTTGGGGTGATGTTGCTGCTGAGAAAGAGATGTCTTAGCAGCAGGTGTGGTTCGGGTTGTGGATGGTGATTGCGTACTGGTTTTGCTTGATTTGCTACTCCCTCCTTTTCCTGCCTGGGAGTGCTTGGTATTTGTAGTTGGTTTGCGGACGGGAGGGGTTTTCTTCTTTTGCAGTTTCATTGGTGGAGCGTGTTTCTTGCCTCTTCTTGTGGGTTTGCGGTTGGCGATGTAGCTTTCTTCGGCGTCGTGGTCACCTCTCTGGTTCTCCGTGGTGTCGTTTTGAGGGTCACTCGAGTCTTCTGGGATGTCGAACTCGCTTTTTGGTTTTGCGGCTCGGTCTCGTCGAGAGCGTTGCTGATGTCGAGCTGGCATTAGAGCTTGTAAAGCTGTGGTTGATAATGATTTTGCTTCTCTGGCCTTCCGAGTGTTGGCCGTATTCTTGGTTTGTGAGGCGGCTTTGGCCTTGACTGGGCTTGGGGCGCTGCTGCTACTTCTTGGAGGAGCCATGATGTCCCTGTCTATTTCCGAGGGTGGCTCTCGTCTTTGCGATAGGGTGCTCGAGGGCGCTGCTGGTAGATCTGGTTCCGTGTTGGTTGCGGCTTCTCTGCCAGCTGTGAAATCTTCTGGTCGTGGTTGTGGTTGTGATTGCGCTGGCGGAGCTGGTGGCGGAGCTCTTGATGGGGAAGACAGCTTGCGCTTGCGGGAGAGATTGAGCGGTGTAGATTCATCGTCTGGTAAAAAATCCTCGAGGTCTTGGTCCAGTATCGACGATTCGGGGGCATCAATCAATCGCAGAATACTGGGCTGTCTTTTCCGAATTTTGATAGGCCCTAAGATGGAAGTGTCTGCTGTAGGTATTTCTTGAATTCGCGCTCGTGAAGCATTCGAGGATTTCAGTCCTAACGGAGGAGGTCTTACGCTAGTCGGCGCTGTGCTCGTAGAAGATCGAGCTGTTTGGGAGGTGGACAGGCGATTGATAGGCCTCAAGCCTCTGGTCTGAAGCGGTGCATTTTTCCAGTTCCCATTCAAGCGCGCTTCCGGGTTAGATATCCCCTTGGGAGACAGGCGCTGCCTCTTGTTCGAGGGTGACTTGTGCGCAGCTATACTATCGCCCTGCGCAACACCTCCAGAGCTGAAGATCTCACGTCGCGGCACACCTCTCCCGTTGCGTGGATTTCGCGTTTTGACGACTAATAGATCGCTGTCGTCGCTGTCATTCGGGACGCGACCAACATCTTTTTGGGCAAGCTGCTCCTGCAGTTGGCGACGTCGCGCTGCTGGAGAGCTGCTGAGGGGATTGTTCGCGACGTGCTTTACTACTTGGTTTGAATTGTTCGGCTTCGATCTTTTGACCGGCGGGCGAGGCATTGTGGAGGTGACAAGCAGGCTTAGAGTCCATAGTTACATCGACTCAATATTTTAGAATCCGATCGCACGGTGAAATCGGAGGGATGGGGACGCGGCGTTGTGATGATTTTTGGAGTGGGCCGTGGACCCTGACGAAAGATTTGGGAGAAATATTTTACACCCACACCGGGCAGAGCATTTCAACTTCAGAATCAGGGCTCTGATCAGGATCTGGAAGTCTTCCTGTTGATCAGCTGAAGGCCCCGTCTTTATTGAGGGTTGCAATACTCAAAACCGTCCACCTCAACCCCTCTATCCCTTCACCTGAATCCTCGTTGTCGAAATGGTTCGCAAGCTCGCCCACCACGAGCGCAAACTCCTCCGCAAAGTAGACTTCCTTACCTACAAATCTGATGGCCCAGACCATCGCTCCGCCTCCGTGCGCCGTCGCTACCACCTCACTGATCCACTCGACTACTCCAAGTACAACACCTTATGCGGTTCGCTGCGCCAACTGGCACACAAGCTCGCCGACCTTGACCCCTCAGATCCTTTTCGCCTACAAACCGAAGTCGCCTTGCTAGAGAAACTACATCAGATGGGGATCATCAAGCAATCGAGATCACAGGGCGCAGGATTGAGCGCGGTCGAAAAAGAAGTTACCGTGTCCAGTTTCTGCAGAAGACGACTGGGCGTCTTGATGGTGCGGATAGGGATGGTGGAGTTGGTTAGTGCGGCGCACAAATTCACTGAGCAAGGTCATGTTCGAGTAGGAACAGAGGTGGTGACAGACCCGGCATATTTGATCACTAGAGGAATGGAAGACTTCGTAACTTGGGTGGATGGAAGCAAGATCAAGCGGACGGTGGAGAGGTACCAGGGCAGAGAAGATGATTTCGATTTACTATAAAGCAGAGAAGAATAACGGTCAAACAAGTAGGAGGCTATTCGACAGATACGCTCTGCAGGCCACAACGTCGGGCCGTGGAGAAGACCTTCACAGAAGACTGAAACAAATAAACCCCTGGGGAAACGCCACCAGGACTGCCAGCATCATCCGGATATCAGGATGGTTAGGTACTTGGAGAAGGTCTCTATTATCGCTCTTGAACAATCCGGAACGAATCAGGTCATCGACGCAAACGAGGTGTGACTACGAGGAGACGCGGCGCCGAGACCACAGAAAGAACAAACCTAGTCAGCGGGCGGCATACATCGACAAAAAAGCCAGGAAGAGCACTCAGAGGTCTCTGCGCTGTTCTCACCCAGACGAAGCGATGTGCATTGTTTGACCAGATCCGATCGGTAACGTGGCCCTCGACGCTGTTGGTGAATCCCGCGTCTGTGGAGGATACATTCACAGTGGAATGGCTCACCGAATCAATGCCCGAAGTGTTGGAATACATTGGCCAGCATCCCAAAAGGGAAGGTGTCATTTTGGGGAACAAATGAGAAGCAGCTGTTAGCACCCAAAACCCATCTCCAAGATGACATCAGCGATCTCTATAATTCCAGGGATCTCCTCTATCTCGAACTTACTGGTACCTATCAACTATCATGAACGAGGATACCACATTGCTGATCGCACGTGGCGCGATAAGCAGATTGCAGTTAAGTATCATCTCGACTTTGTTCCTTACTCCTTGGGTTGTTCTACACTCTAAGTGCTCATCGTCGTCTCCTCCACTTTCCCATCACATTGTGTTTTCGATTGAGGCCCTACCCTGCTCCCGTTCAATGACACTCTAACGAGCTTGACTCCCTGAACTTATCCCTCCATCGCTCTGCCGTCAACCATGACGCCTTCTTCCTCCAGCTCGCAACGAGCCCCCTCTCCCGTTGATCTTGAAAAGCCAACCCTCGCATCCGTTTCCACCTCGACCCCCTCCACCCTTAGGCTCCGCAAACATGGTCAAGATGCCGACGAAGCGATGAAAGCTTTTAAAGATCGAGAAGGCGAGGTCATCGAAATCGACGAAGCTACCAACAAGCGCCTCCTTCGTCGAATAGACTGGAATCTCATGCCCCTCATGTGCGTGGTGTATGGGCTGAATTATCTTGACAAGACGACTCTGTCGTACGCCAGTATCATGGGTCTGCAGAAAGACATCGGTCTGAAGGGTGATAACTACCAATGGTTGGGCAGTATGTTCTACTTTGGATACCTGGCATGGGAGTATCCCACCAACAGACTCCTCCAGAGGCTACCCCTGGCGAAATACTCTGCCTTCTGTGTCTTCATGTGGGGCCTGACCCTAGCTTGTTTTGCCACGGTGAAGAGTTTCAGCGGAGCGGTAGCTATCCGCTTCTTCCTCGGAGTCTTCGAAGCTGCCGTGACGCCTGGTTTCGCGCTCTTCACGAGTCAATGGTACACGAAAAGAGAGCAGGGGACCAGAGTCGGGATCTGGTTCAGCTTCAACGGCTGGGCACAAATCTTCGGTGGATTCCTGGCCTACGGGATTGCCGTGGGCGCCAGGAAACACGGATCAGATCTTGCACCCTGGAAGATAGTCTTCCTCGTGACTGGCTGTCTGACCGCGGCTCTGGGAATCGTCTTCTGGTTCGTAATGCCAGACAACCAGCTGAACGCGCGATGGCTCAAGGGTGAAGATCGAATCCTAGCCGTCGAGCGTGTCCGAATCAACCAGCAGGGCATCGGAAACAAGCATTTCAAATGGTACCAGCTCAAAGAAGCGCTCACGGACCCCATGACCTGGGCCTTCTGGTTCTACGCCCTCGTCGCGAACATCCCCAACGGCGGCATATCCAACTTCTTCAGCCAGCTCATCGTCAGCTTCGGCTACACTGCCGAGCAGAGCCTCATTTACGGCACGCCCGGAGGGGCCGTAGAAATCGTCGCCCTCCTCCTCTGCGGCTGGGCAGGCGATCACTACGGCCACAGGATCTTGATCAGCACGTCCGGCATGCTCGTGGCGCTGCTGGGGATCATCCTGATCGTGGCGCTGCCGCTGCAGAATCACGTTGGGAGGCTGATTGGATATTACCTGACGCAGGCGAGTCCGACGCCGTTCGTGGCCCTGTTGTCGTTGATTGCGTCCAATGTGGCGGGGTATACGAAGAAGACCACGGTCGCTGCGCTGTACTTGATTGCTTACTGTGCTGGTAACATCATCGGTAAGACCCAGTCCCTCTCATTCCATGAAACCCACCGCCGGCCCCTCCCCCCCCCCTCCCTTGAAGAGTAAACAAACCTTCTGACC
>JAABUK010002258.1_pt1 | contig 35012 bp, 41 predicted proteins | sample 5559141 | NCBI WGS metagenome assembly JAABUK01 (sample SAMN10711869, study PRJNA513367) | rock metagenome | isolation source: Antarctica rocks | place: Antarctica: Victoria Land, Pudding Butte nord | collected 2016-01-03
TTTGTAAAGGGGTTGGAAATGTTCTCGATCGATGTGGATTTTATCTGGAACGGCTTCTGGTGGCGGTCGTTGCGCTGTGGATGCTGGATGTGGGGGGGTTGGGTTTGGATTGGGATGGGATGGTGGTGGGGGTGGAGTGAGGTAGTGGGTTGAGGGGCTTGATTTGTTTGGGTGGGGTTGGGGGTTGGGCTGGGGTTTGTGTTTTGTGGGTGGATGGTGGGTGGGTTTTGGTTGGGGTTGGTAAGTGATTGGTGGGAAATAGGGGTGTAGGGGTGTAGCAGTATGATTTTGTTCGTATGGAGCCGGGGCAGCTGAAGTGCTGGGCTGGTATATGATGGAAGGATGCAGGAGGTGTAGATGAAGTATTGATTGATATGGGATTCGATATTGTTTTTATTGTTCAACGAGGGGAAGTAGGGGAGCCTGTCAATGCCACCGAGGATGATGTATTGATATGAGCTGGGTCCGTGAATGGATTCTATGATTAGTACGGGTTTGACTTGGTTAGTATGTGTTGATAGGAATGATAGTACGCCTGGGATATCAAAGGGATGAGATGGGAAGTCTGAGTAGCTACCGTCTAACCAACCTATCTCCCTCTCCACTACCTCCACTCTCACTTTCGCTTTCCTCTTCCTCTTCAGTCTCCTCCTCACTACCCTCCGTCTCTTCTTCCGTACTTCCCTCCTCCTCAGCCAACCAATCATCGAGCGACTTTCCCTTCCCACTCGCCACCTTTGGCACACTCTGCCTCTCAACAGCTTTATCCAGTTCCCGCGCAGCAGGCACACTTTCCTTGCTAACATACACTTCCTTCCCATTCCCCTCATCCCTCAGACTGGCGTCCGGCTCCTCGCCCACGGCCACCCAATCCGGTAACCCTTCATACCCCATCACTCCCCCGGCTTCGACGCCGATTACAAGACTGCTCGATCCGATTAGCAGTCCTTTGCGGTTTCCGCTCGGGGAGGGGGTATGCGGTACGGGTTTCGGTGCTAGGAGCATCAGGGAGGCGAGTTGGGTTGAGTGTTTGTTGGCGAGGAGGGCGCGGTAGAGGCGAGCGCGGTCGCGGAGGTCGTAGGAGGTGTCGTAGTGGGTTAGGAGGAGGATGTAGGACCAGAGGAGGGGGATGGGGTGGGCGGGTTCGGGAGCGGAGGGTTGGGGGGGCTCTTGCCAGCTTTGTTCGTCTGCTGGGTGTTCGGATGCGCTGGCGGCTGGGGGAGTGCTGTTTGTTTCGGACGGTGGGTCTTGTTGGGCGGGTACGGTGCGATTGAGGTAGTGGAGATAGACCTTGGCGGCTAGGAGGACGATCTGGAGCTTTGCTGCCTCGGATTCATTGACGAATGACTTGGCTAGGATGCGGAGGACGTCTGGCGCTATGTTTTCTTCTTCGGGCAGACCGGAAAATTCGCCAACGAGCCAGATGATGCTCGCTCTTGCTTCTGGGTTTGTGATTGTGTCGAGGCTTTTGGCTAGTCGGATGACTGTGTTGACGTGTGCCTGAGGGTTCTGTTGGATCAGATGGCGGATGACGGTCAGAGATTCGGCGACCAGATTGCCATCTTGACTGGATACTTGATTTAACAGAAGGCGGAGACAGCGTTGTGAAGCCGCTTCATCGTTCTGTGCGCAGCGGCCAATGGCTTTTACGCTTTCTTGAACGATTTCAAGGTTCGTGGATCGTGTAAAGTGTTCCAGTTCGCTCAGAATGAGCTCCTTCATGTGGCCTTCGCAGTGCGTAAACAGCAGCGTTAACATTTCGAATTTGAGGCGTGAGATGTCTAGAGAATCTGTCGACCTTACGAGAAAATGGGCGGCATATCTAACGAAGGATTTCGGTCGAACTAAGCAGACAGCAACGATGTTGTACATGGCGATTTGCTGTATATCTTGCGGGCTTCTTAGCAATGCTATTAATGGTCCGATGGCAGCGTCGATATATTCCGGAGTGCCAAGATAGAGGAAAGAGCGAGCGGCCGACACTATGACGGCAGAACTGCGGCTTGATAGTAGAGGCTTGCATGCTTTAAGGAACAATTCCAGGTCGGGGTCCAGCACTTGGACTCCTTCACCGGCGATTTCTTCCTCATCCTCGCTACCTTCATCCTCATAGAAGCCTTTGGGTTTGTTCCTGGTCGCCCTTTTCATACGTATGGGGAAGCATTTGCGTGAGTAGGTCGTCAAAAGCCTCAACGTAGCGAGCTGTCCCCATTCATCCATATCTACGAGCTTCCTGACCAAGGCTCTGTAATGCTTGTGGATCAGGTCGATTCGATCCGGACAGATCTCCGAAAACGCGATCACCGCTGGCCCTACGACGAAGTATTGCTTGTCCCCCAGCAGCGTCGATAAGTACTCCAGAAGCTGAGGTAGTGTATTGGGATCTAGTCTGTAGCATTTTGGTATTGCCAGCGCGGCAGCTTTTCGGACGTACGGACTCATATCTGCGCAGCCTCTTTTGATCGCCAGAGACACGATCTGGCTGATGACTGGCACACGAATGCCCGACATGACTCGTAGAGCCATTGCACGGACCTGTGGGCTTTGGTCCGTGAGAGACTTCTGTATTGTATTGATAGAGAGAAGTGCGAGATCTGGCTCTGATTCCGCATAATGCAACAAGTAGATGTAGACGAGCTTCTTGATCTCGATGTTTGGACTCGCCACATTTTTCACTACAGCAGAGAAGAAAGGCAGACACGGCTTAGAGCGGTACATCATCTAAGATTTCAATATCAGAAACCCAATTAGGCCACCAGGTGATGGGAGACCCTACGCTAATTACCTTCCGCAGGCCCTCCAGAATTTCTCTGTCATTGCGGCTGTCCAATAGCTTCTTGACTTGAGCGAAAGACAGGTCACGTTTTGAACTTCGATTGTTGATTGTCCTTGCAGAACCCACAAATTGTGCTGCGTCAAGGGTCAATTCCCGTGCTGATCACTGGGTCAGCTTCAGGGAACACACTTTACGGAGGCCGGACAAACTTGAATCAAGCATCGACGAGACGCGGGAGAGAGACTCCATGGTGGGAAGACACTCCTGGAAAAGATCGCACGGCAATATCAAACCGGAAGGCTCTCTGATTCGGAGGAGCGGCATTAGGTGCAAGATTAGGCGGAGGCTTGGCGCCAGGCTCATACTTGTCTACCTTATGGCTGCTCTTCCTAGCTGTTTATCAGTAGCATCCGTCGAAAGACATCATAATATTTCACAGAAGATACAAGGATAGTAGTGTTGTAACTTGAAAGATTCTCTTTGATTACCAGAGTCAACCCCCAGGTGTCCTTGTACGTGCGTATGATAGTGCGAATGAGGTCAGAATCACAACCACCTGCTGAAGAATGATGGAAGAATGCAGTTCCAGAGGGCATCCGTGGCCTTGCCGCCCATGACTTGTTCAGACTTTGTGGATTATGCCTTGAAGCACCACAGACCGCCGACTACGTTGGTTATCTGCTCCACTAGAGAAGCTTTCCTTGAAGATCTTCTTGCCTCCGTCAAACGTACTCCTTCTCAAGAACCATCGGCATCTCAGCCCAATAACGAACGCACGTCACAACACTCTCTCCTAATTCCGACAATATATCTCATCGCAAAATCTCAAAGCGTTCATGTCGTTTGTGTACCTACGCTTCCACGTCTTCGAGCACTTCTTGCCACACGCAATCTCGCATCCAACTCAGGGCAGTCAACTTATGACGTGGATCATCTAGGATACTATTCTAGGGGATCTATTTGTACTCTGCTTGCAATTTGGGGCCTAGCCAATCTCCACCACTCTACGGCCGAGCATTCGGCACAAGGGCTGTCACGAACGCTGGCCTCAGCTGTAGAGACAGCCTCACGTAGAGGAGATAGACTGGTATTATCAGAACCTTTGGCTATGCAAGGCGGAGCTGGGTTGGAGAACGCAGAACTTACGGAAGGGACAACAACGGATCCTTGGAAGGAACAAGTGCCCCTTCTCAGTGGTAGTGTTAGGTTTGGTGGTGAGGATCGGGCCTGGGCTGGAAAGACGATCGAAGTTGGGAGAGTTATCGCAAGATGGTGCAGATTTGTAAGATTGGATCAGAGACTTTGAACTCTCGAGCATGGACCCTCGGCATCTACTCCGCAAGATGTCAGCTGAGATCTCTAATCCCACAAGGGTTTCACCATGGAGGAGATCGCAACACTATTCGCACCATGCCACCCTTCGCAATGTGATTCCATACCTTGTTGTATACAGAGTCACTGCGCTTTTCCTTGGACCTCACGCTAGGCATTTATCATGTGCCTTCAAGACTTCTAATTCCAGGATCTTCAGGCCCAGTCAGCTCGGTGTCCCCTGACCTGGATGGCCATTGGCTACCATGCAGATCGGGTCACCCTCTATGATGTAATTACAGATATGTCCGTGAGTTACATCTGTACTTCTGTAACACCATCACTTACCGCGCCTTGAGGCGAGAGGCGATCACCCTTTTCACAATTCATAGTGATACGGTATCTGGTCTTGATGTACGATCATGAGCTTGACCGGAAACCTTACTACCAAGAGCTAATGTTGCACCAGATTTGTCTCTGGGTTGAATAGGACCATAGTTGTCGGAGTTGATGCATGATACGCCCCAAGAACTGCTCAACAGAGCCCAAGCGAATCTGTATCCGGGGCTCTTGATCGACATGAATTGGAGCTTCTGTAGCACGTTACTTCGATGTTTTTCGTGCTCTGTGATGGCTCAACAGCGCGACGCAATCACTTCTCTTTCAAATCGTGCCACAAGTCTCTACACTCTTAATCCAATTGATATCCCAGTGGGAATATATCATTCATAAAGTTCCTCTCGCCAAAGCTAATGCACGAAGCGAAGTAAGACTTCTTCCGCAAGCTGGAGGCATGGGGGTGTTCCACCAGAATCTGCAAATTCGGAACAACCCCCATGTAAGCATGGCTATACCAGATGAAAAAAAGGCTTCAACACCCCTTCTGATGTCTGCCCTGATTCTCAGATCACGTCACTGAGTCTTGGCGCACGCACATATGCTGCCTGCATCCACGTACATAGACATCAACATCAACATCTTTCATCATCCATATCCACGAATCCACGTCCTTCATTGTGACAAACGCGTAACTCAAAATACAAAACCTCTCGACATACAATCTTCTTCCCGCTTAAAGCTCAAGAAATCATGAAATCAAGTATGCTTTCCCTCATCACCAAATCCTACTGCATCTTTGTGGTTCTCCAACATCTTGCGATGGCTATCTCCTACACACTCTACCTCCGGCAATGGGAACCTTTTGCGTCGATGGACCCTCGAACGCTTCAGAAAGTAATAGCAATCCATCATGGTTTTTTCTTCACTTCTTTGGTCCTACTTACCATTGCACTTACCATTGCCGTCGTTGTATGGAGCTTCTGTGCTGTCTCCTACCAGCCCGGAAGAGTCACAGTGATATGGGGGAGTGAACATCAGGATATGAAGACGGAAGACTTGTCCCATGAAAAAACTCATAACAAAGGTGAGTACCTTCACAGTGGTACAATCCACCTCCGGACATGTTGACCGCTTACCATCAAATAGAATCCAGGAGCTTCACCAATGATCATGGCAGCTTGTCGAAGGGTTCATGGAGCATCACGTCTTCCAGAGACATGGAAAGTTTGCCGCTTCTACGGGGTGGAGGAGGTGGTTCTGTAAGAGAAGGGTGATACACCGGGGAGGTAATGGTGATGCTCAATTGCCGCAAGAACGGGCAATGTCTGCATGCTTAGCTGTGTAAAGCTCTTTGGCTTGCTTGAACAACACCTTCAAATGATACTTCTCAAAGGTGCCTTTCCCGGAGCCTACCGTCATTGCCTGTTCAAAACTTTCTTCATTTCCATCCATGCAACATCAATGGCGAAACAGGTGTATCGATAATATACTGCAGTCCAAATTCAGTGCACAGCGGCGTCGGTTCCCTCATTATTGAGCAAAGACCATGCGACCCTCACGCATGTCTGCGCACCTCGAGCACGCTGGAGAGAGGCTGATTCGCAAATATTCGCGCCACCGAATCTGGATGACGAAGGGACGGGAGCGATACTGTATATGGAGAAAGGAGTACAAGCTAACTTTAATGAGCCAACGGCGATGACGCTTCAGGTAATTGCAACGCCACACTTATGAAAAAAGGTCAAGAACTTTCATTAGCTTTCAACCGTTCTTTCTTCGGACAATTCGTTCCCGCCTTCGCTGTTACCCATGTTTCGATGTGGTGGGAAGCATACACCGATGAGAAGGTTTCTATGCAATTCGCCTAAATCTCACAGTGAACAGGAATAGAGAACTCGATTGGCTTTGCTCTTTGCATGATGCTCATGAGCCATGCAAAGTCTCAAAACCGAAAAACATCTGCAGCATACTCGTAAAGACGCTACTCCGGAAGCATTACCAGAGCGGAAGATTATCAATAGGGCAACGTTAGGCTTTGCTAGACCCAACGTTCCATCGTTCCAGACTTTCAACAATCCTCCCATCTTTTATCGATTGTGACGCGTTGTCCACAAGCTTTCCCATGCGCTTGAAAGTTTTTCAATAAAAGTCTGGATAGACCGAGGCCTCCGGACGTCCAGTGACGCGAATGTCAAAACCGCCATTGCGTCAGCCGAACCACTCTCTGATATTCCCTTCTTCTTTCCTTCTTGTTAATCCAAGAACATTGATTTGGGCGCCTGCGTTTGAGCGCTGCTTAATAACTGATACATCATGAATACCGACGCGCCTACCTCTTCCTCGACTCCACTCAGGTCACTGCTGCGACGTCTTCCTCCCACAAGTCGTGGCCATACTGTAGCTGTCATTGGCGAATTCGTGGGAACTATCTCATTCCTGTTCTTCGCGTTCGCAGGTACTCAGTACGTATTGTCAGAGCCACTGTTGCCCTATGCAGACATCCTTTGAGTCATATACCTGTTGCGGGAGCAACGACCTTCGCTTCTCCCCTATCGAGTCTTTGGAGTTGTCGTGCAATTCTTAGCGCCATCGAAGAATGGCACCATTGACTCGCAACCATATACAGAGTCGCGAACATCTCGTCGAACACGAATATAGGGACGATGGTTGTTACGACTGTCCAGCAGAAGAATCCCTCAGAGCTTCTGTACATAAGCCTTGCATTCGGATTCTCGTTGGCCACAAATGCATGGGTCTTTTTCCGCATTAGTGGAGGATTGTTCAATCCCGCTGTTAGTATCCATCATTCCATCTTATTTTGCAAAAACGATACCAAGATATCACTATTGAAGCAGTGATTGACAACGAACGGTGCGACAGGTCACTATTGGGATGGTCTTGATCGGAGCTATTACATGGGTTCGGGGTGTATTGTTGTTCATCACTCAGGTCATTGGAGGCATTGTCGCCGCATACATTGTTCAGGCACTATTTCAAGGCAAGCTTGCTGTGAGCACAACGCTCGGTGGAGGGACCACCATTGCGCAAGGGGTGGTGATAGAAATGATCCTGACTGCACAGCTCGTCTTCACCATCTTTATGCTCGCAGCTGAGAAACATACTGGCAACTTTATCGCGCCGGTAGGAATCGGCCTCAGTCTGTTTGTTGCGGAGCTCACGGGTTAGTCATTTCACTCTCCACTCCTACCTTGCATGTCTTTCCTCCAAGCTGGGGACTAAACACCCGAAGACGAAAAGGGCTCATCGAACGCTTCGAGCTGACACTATATAGGAGTATTCTGGACCGGAGGCTCTCTGAACCCTGCTCGTTCCTTCGGCCCAGCAGTTGCGGTTCATTCCTTCGAGCCAACTCATTGGATCTACTGGGTCGGACCAATAGCTGGGGCTCTACTCGCTGTCCTGCTGTTCAAATTGATCAAATCACTGGAGTATGAATCTGCCAATCCTGACCCAGAGTTTGGCCCAGCAGCGCCATCTGTGTCTCCCACCAAATTGGTGAAGAACCGTCCAAATGGGTCCGCGAGAGCGGGTTGAAGACCTCAAGAAAGAAATCATAAGTAATATAGTGTTTAATGTTTAGACGTGTAAATGTATATGAATCTCGGTCAGCTGAATCACCAAGTGCCAAAACACTGCATATCAAGCAAGCTATCATAAAAATAATGCAACAGATTGATTATCGCCTCAGAATGATTCGAACACTTTGGGGCTGGTGGAGTTCAATAGGTACAACATACTTGGTTAGCTGTCTTCTTGAAGTAGGATTGAGCTAGGCTCACAGCAAAGCAATGCTAGATGGATAGCACTCACGCATATAACTTTTGGACGCTTGGGCATCCTCGATCTAATTCGCAATCATTTGCCTTTGAGTTTGTCATGCAGAAATACGACGACTCAGCGATTCTGATTCGATATTGCCACGAGCCCACGAAGGCGAAGCACTGGGCGCCAAGCATTAGCTTACATGATCAAACTTCTCATACGCGTCAGCCAATCGTTCAGTGCGCTATTACCCCCATTTTATGTCATTGTGAAAATTCTGCGCACGAGGGCAATGCAATAAGTCTCGTTGTCAGAGTGCTCGAGCGGCTGGCTACTAATGCATCTCGTGATGATGCAGACTCTTCCCGCTTGGCACGGTCTCGGAGAAGACGGCTTCTTCGAGATGGGATCTATAAAACCGGACTGACCTCTTCCTCGCGAACGAGCAACCCGCCGACTAAAACCTATATTCTTGCTGTTGACCCTCGTCAAAGTCTCAAAGCATGCCGTCCACGATCAACGACCTTCCCTATGAAACTCTCTCTGCGATCCTCGTGGAAGCCGCTGAGCTCAACATCAAGCATGGCCCTCAATTCACCTACGGCCTCAGCCAGGCACCCGAGCCACTACTGGATGTACGAATGCAGTGTGTAGTCAGAGGCCAGGTGTCGCCAGATACTCTACGTTGGAATGCCACGGAAGCCATCCGCCAGGTCGGTCGGAAATGGCACGATTGGGCTGCCGAGTATGCTTTAGAAAACCTTCAAATCGCCCGGTGGAGAGGCTCTGAAAGGTCAGCACATCACTCAATCTTCTGACGACAATTGATACTTACAATTGTCCTTAGGTGGATGCAATCACGGACTCTTGACACCATTCAAAAGAGCCCCTCACGCATTGCGGTCTATCGTGACCCCTACCATTCGTTAAGGAAGACAGCACAGCTCCTCGAAAGCAACCCTACACTTGCGAGTTGCATTCGTAAGATTTGGTTCAACGGATACTACGGAGCAGAGACGAACGCAATGATCTTCAGTATACTACGACGATGCAATAACCTCGACTATCTTACTGTTCCATGGACAGCGTTGAGATACGGAGAAGCGGAGGACTGGGCAAGGCTTTTGGGACAGAATTCAGAAGGTCGAAGCATTACATCGTTGGAGTTTCTTGCAGTCGACCTTAAGCAATCCCAAATCCTCAATGCTGCAAATCAAGTTGACAAGAAACCATTGGACTCACCACGGGTCAACTTCAGCGGTCTCAAACGCCTGAAGATCTTCGGAAATTCCAACTTCATGCCTCTCACAGACGACGACCTCATAGCAATGTCCCAAACGGCCGCCAATCTACGAGAGATTCATATCACGGGTACTGCCACGGTTGGGATTGGTGGTATTGCAGCCCTGGTCGATTCGTCCGATGAGACGTTGGAAGTCTTGGAGCACTCACCTCTAACAGCGGACGGCTTTGCACACCCAGATCTGAGTTCCTTGCAAGGACAAAAAGGCCACCTCTGCCGCAAGATCCTGCAATGTCCTCGCCTTCGAAATCTCTCGCTATCACTACCCTCGCTGTGTGAAGACCTCTTCACCGATCATTCGGTTAATTGGGAAGGGGAGATGCAAATTCGAAGCGCCACCGTTTGTGGTCGTCACCCGCTATCGCTTAAGACTTCAGATAAAGCGCGCAACCAATTCTGGGGCACACTTGACCAGGCCCGGACTTTGATGTCTTCACGTGACAAGGACGGCGTGGAGCTGAACATCGAGATATTCATCGAAAATTGGATCTTTGAGCCAAAGCGTTTCCTTGTACATGGCAATCTGGAACTTGGTGAAACGGTGTCTGATGGGTTTTGGCCATCTGAGAAAAGACAGTCGGGTAAAGGTCCATATGGACAAACGGGACTATATGGGAAAGTCGACGGGCCATATGAGTGTATATCAGAGGAGATCTTCAAGGCAGGACTCGAGAGACGGTATATTTCATTTTGAGCAATGCATGGACGTCTTTCAAAACATCGAAGCTTTTTTTCTCACCTGGCAATCGGCGTTGTCCAGCTACGAATTTTATGGTACAAGAGAAAAAGCTTTGGTGATGCTGACGCTGTTCCCACTATTCGCCCTTTCATGTCGCATCATGTGTCCCATCCCCCTCATCGGGACTCATGAACTACCTCCGCATTCTGTTTTTCGCTGGAGAGAATCACCTAGGCCGTCGTACAGTACGTTGCCCTCAATGCTGACGCAACGCTTGAGCAAATTTCTGAACCACTGCCATCTAGCACAGCGGGATCAACGGCATCATATCTCGGACTCATATCTCAGACTCCAGCCTAGAATCGAATCGATCGATCCTCCATTCCCCGGCTTATGCAACAGAGGCGCCTCAATCCCCCCTCAGGATCGCCACATCTCATCAACGCGAAAGCCTCATAACCTCCGCAGTCAATCCTATGCCCATCTTCCAAGCCCCTCCATGTTCATCCTCCAAGCCCCTGTAGCATTCAAGACTATAGCGTAACAATTTACCATAAGCCCCGTGGCGGCAAACAACTACCAGAATTCTGTGTTCGTGTGGACCTCGGTGGTATTTGGGGAAGGCGTGCATGGAGGATGTGAGAGCTTTTTGTCTTGGAAATTGGGTAGGAAGGGGGGCTGGGGAGGTATGTATTGGTTTGGATTAATAGGGATGGAAGGGGGATGGGTATTGGGTGTTTGGTGGGAGGATGTGGATGGTAAGGCAGACATGTTTGTTTTATATATGTTTAGGAAGTGTGGAGTAGAAGGGTCTGAGATGGGTCTGTCTTCATAAGTTCTGCGAGGAATAGGGGTATGAGCAATTGCACGACACGTTTAGATAGAGGAAAAGTAGATGCAAGGGTTGAAAGGGTTACTTGCCTACGAAAATGACTCTGGCTTCGACAGCTGGATAATGACTAGCATCTCTACAGTACACAGTGTCGTTCTCACCAAAATTTAGATCGCGTGATATATACTGTATATCATATCTATTACTTTCATCAACTCACCATGGTATCTGAAATCGATCAAAACGCCGAGCAATAATATAACGCTTCATATCACCATAACGCCTCCGATATCTACACGGCACTGTACCCAGACGACTAAGGTTTACATAAGGTGCTCGAGCTCAGACATATACAATTCGACATGGGAGTCCATTTTCAGGTACTGGTCGTGCGCGGAGTGGATCTCGTCTTCGATATTCTCCTTTAGGTCCGCCATCTGCACGCACGATATTAGCATTGTGGTTCATATTTCGGTAGTCAAGGAAAGGATGGTATGCAAACGCACTTTCTTCTCTGTCTGTTCGATTCGTACTCGTCGCTTCTCCATCTCCCGCCCCTTATCGGCTCTCTCCTCCGTCAGTCCCCGATGCACATTCCTCAGTCCTTCCATCTTCTCCTTTGCCGACTGCGCTTTTTCCCTGCTACCATTCCTAACCGCTTCGGTTCGCTCAAGCCATCGCTTCAAGTGTCGTTGCAGGACCGCTTCCGTTCTCTCCACCTCTCGGACATTGTTGCCGCGTTCGGACAGGGCGTCTCGTCGTTTGGCCGCTTTGAGATTTTCCTCGTCTTCTTTGTGGAGCTCGTTGGAGACTTCTTCGAGGACCTTGGTGCAGGAGACGACATCGTTGGCGACGACGCCGAAGGTGTCTGTGCTTGTTTGGAGGGCTCGTGTTCGCTTCTCGAGTGAGTCGATTTGTGACCGGTCCCGGCCAAGGTTGTCTGATAACTCGGTGAGATTGGCTTGGAGGGCCGCAGGTGATTGCAACACGTATGGTCGTAGCTTCTCGGACTCTTGTCGCATGGCGAGACATTTCTCCGTTCTCTCCTCAAGTGAGTTTGTAAGCCGGCCTTTTTCGCCCCGAACCCTCTCCAATCGCTCTGCTACTCGCTCTTGGCCCTTCTTCAACTCTAGCAGCCGTTGCTTCAGCTCATCGTTGCGCTTTGTCTTCTCTTTCACCTGCTGATCCACTGACTTTCGCTCCCTCCTCATCTCGTCAAGCCGTGACTCCATGTCTTGGTTCTCAAGGTAAAGAGTCTCAATTCGCGACTTTGTAGTCTCGGCCTTGTTGAAGTGCTCATCAATAGTGGCCGTCTGCGACTCGCGGAATCGAACAAAATTGATTATGTACGAGAAGATTTTGACGAGGCGGTCATGGGTAGGCCTGAGGAGGTCATTGAAGGAGAAATCTGTTACGCCGCACTTAGATTGGTCAGCGAATGTAGTGTCCTGGCGCAAAGCCGATCCCTTACCTCAACGAGCAGTTTCCTGAGCGAGACATAGAACCCCATCAAGTTCCTCGTATCCGGCGGCACGATCTCCATGTGCTCCCCACAGATATCCTCAGCAGCGGCACGCATCGCAGGCTCAACCGTCTCCCTTGTCGCATTCATCAGTAGCTCGGCGAACCATTCAAACACCTTCTGTATCTGCTGCGGTTGCGGCTTCTGTAGGTCCTCAGAAGAGAATTGAACCCCAATGTCGCTGATGCATCCCGCTATCTCTCGATCAGGCTAACACAGTCAGTATTTGATTCCAAATGCTCAAGAGGTAATGCGACATACCAGGCGCATGAAAGCGTCACTGTCACTATGTTGTTGCTTGCCTTTCCCACCATTGCCTTGCCCTTGGGCACGAAATTGCTGGCTCATTCTGTATGTATCCATGATATTTACCCGCAGGAGTATGCGACCAGAGTGCGAGGTAATGAGCTGTCGGATTTCCCAGGCGTAGTGCAATGTGATGGTCGTGAGTTGAAGCTGTATTGACGGAAGCAATTGTAAACAATGGCGGAAGGCGCTAGATTAGCGTTATGCGGGCAGCCGTGACCGTCAGCTCCTCGCTAAATTGGCCAATCATACGCCGCCCACTGATACACTTGCGCATGCACGCAATCATTTGATGGTTTGTAGCGGCGTACGAGTCTTTTTATATAGATTCAAATAAGACTATTTTCAGCCTAGAGGTTGCGTAGGTATGTGGTTTCCATACCTAAACCCTTCCCCCGGAGCAAGATCTGACCCCCCACAGTGTAGTGGTTATCACTCCGGATTTTGATCCGATCGCAAATATTCCGGCAACCCCAGTTCGAATCTGGGCGCGACCTTGCTGAACCTCCTGACTTTTTTTGCATTTTTCTGTCTCTGCTGCCGAAGAGCTCAAGCGCTTTGGAGTTGGAGTTACTGAACTTTTGTCACTTCTGAATTTTTTGGGAGTATCTAGTTTCTGGCGACCTGCTAAATACTCCTTGTTATATAATTGGAGAGACTGCTTATTTTAGGTCAAGACATGAACGTGAGGCTGAAGCGACTCCTTATTTGCTAGTGACATAATTCAATGCTCGAGTAGCAAGAAGATTGGCCGCTGCACCCAATACCTCTAGCTTATTGTAGCTACTATAACTGGCTGAACCCCCAAAACCCGTATGTAAATGCTCGACTCTACCCAAAGACAAGCCGAATCTAATGCCAGAGTGTACATTACATCCTTACCCATGTCTGAACGAGCGTCCAGTATCATGTGTTAGCGCCCCGAAAGGCATTTTGCTTGCCGATCTGGTTGCATGACATTATCTCAACAATTTATATACCTGGATCAAGAACGTGGCCAAGACATGGTACTACCAAAAGGCCGTAGAAATGGGTCTTATGGTACACTATACACACCGATTATGCATGAGTCTCAATCAACTCAAGATCATCACTCTAGTTATTATTCAAATTCATTCATGATCTGTCCATCACGATCACTCCAAATATCCCGAATCTCGGCATTTGACAGACCAGCTCGTCTCATACATCGAGGTGATCTCTAAGCCATCCCTACCTCCTTGCCAGCGCTTCCAGCGTCGCTGAGAGATCGTTTCAATTTATTGACTCGTCAATGTTGTCGACTTCGGGGCCGGCGCCCCGTTTTCATGACTAGATGAGGTCCCTGTGCTCGTGGTTGAAGTGTGACCGCGTCCCCTGTACTCTCTCTAGAACTAGAATTTGATCGTAGCACAATACGGAAGCCCTCATTGTGTAGTGCACAGGCACAATGTATTTGATTAGATACACAATACATGAGCCCACGTCTGGTCCACGTCTAATAGGTAGCTCACGTCTTTGTTGACTGGGAACGATGCAATCTCTTTCCACGGCTCTTTTTCTGTTGGGGAGATCTTCTGATGCCACGTGAGAGGCCTGAAACCCTCACTGGCCATTGACAGGCCTCGATGCCTCGTGTGATCAACGATGGTATGCATGAAACTTGTTTTCGGGAATGTCAAAAGCCGGGGTTGTGGTTGATCAATTAGCTTGGTATCCAATCGGCGATGAGGCTCGAGCCCAAGCAGCTATCGCCGAGTTTTCAAATCAGCACGTTAATCTAATTCTGACAGGGTGTCAGTGATAGCAGCGCCTACCCAGGTTGCTGAAAAAAAGGTATAAAGTGTAAAAAAGAGTAGAAAGTTGAGGCATGTGGCAGCAGGTGAGAAAGCTTGGACCATGAATTGTTATCAACCTACCACCTAATAGTAACCCCACTGACACTGACGATCGCTGATCTTGGCTTCGAGAATCAAAGAAAGTCGCGAGTGCGACGCTAGGCATGTCCGTGATTGCGGTTCGTCTCGTTTGGGACTAGTATCCATGACCCGTCAAGTAATTGTCAATCGCTCCCGCGCTTTTCACATGATTCTGCTGTGCGTTAAGTGGAGTTTCGCGTGGTAGCAAGACTACGCACAAGAGCATAAAGAGGGCATTGACAAATTGGGAACATTGAGGAGCGGACAACATGCCGCTTGGCGGTTTAGGGGAAAGGGCGAATAGGAGGCTCCATGACTTGGCGACACGCTCCCAAGTTTCCGCTCGGTCGCATCTCTGGGAACCATGGAAACCAATCACTTGTCAACTCTGCGGCAGATCAGCACTGCGGGAGGATGGGGCAAAGTCTCCACAATATTCCCTCGATAAGGCAGCAAAACGCACTCCATACAGACGGGCAAACAGCGGACTAGCATTGTCCCGCTTGATTGAACTGCAGATAGCTAGCTCATGGCTGGGATTATCTTTTGGCTGGGAAAGTTTTGGCTTTAGTGGGCCCGCCCACAATGGCTCCGCAGAGCTTCGGTAGCGCCACTTAGCGCTTTCTCCACCCAAGGGCCAGTGAAATCGGAATAGCTACTTCCCTCCCACCTTCACTTCGAGTTGCCCATACTTCGACCTCAATCCTATCTGCCCCTCCCATCGCCCGAGGTCGCATTTGGTACTGCTTTACCAAACATCTTTTGTCCGTTGATCAGAGGGCCATCGTCTTCACCAACGATCCGTTGGCGACAGATATCGCCTACCTCGATCGCAAGGCGTGCAGATATCGTCATATGATGATATAGCTACCCTACACACCACAAGAGCATACATCCCCTTCTACACCTCCCGCGGAGACCTCAAAACATCGCAACATCATAGGCATTCACCTTCGAACTATTCTTACCGAACACAATGTCTTCCTCCGGCCAAGGTGCACCGGGCGACAAGAAGGATGAGCCTAGAGGCTTGAAGAAATTCATGAGGAGAGCCAGTCTCGTCCTGAGACCCAAATCCAAGAGACAATCGATATCCGATGCCTCTGCCTTCGCCCCCAAGCAGGGCTCTGGCGTTGCTGGCGAGTCGAGCATGACTGCACCTACGAGGTAAGTCCCTTCCAGTCGTTCGACTTTATCTTTCCGTGCCATGCTCACGCAGCCACAGCCCTCCTGCCGCAACATCAGCGCCATCGGTCCCCGCGCAGATAACGCAGGTCATCAAGGACAACAAGCCGGCATCTACGCCTATAGTACGCATGACTCCCAAGGAGACCAGCGCTATTCAAGAGCAGAAAGCCAAGGCAGTATTCGCCAAATATGGCCTCATTCTCGAACCTGGCGAATGGACTACGCCTGTCGCCGGAGGTGCACCACGGGTGGAAAAGCTGGTCCGCCTGAGGATCCATCGCACGTGCCATCGTTGCCAGACCACGTTTGGCTCCGAGAGACTTTGCAGCAATTGCCAGCATACTCGGTGCAAAAAGTGCCCTGGCCGCTCGAAGCCAAAGGCCGCGAAGGGGAAGGGTCTTGCGGCTGGAGGTATCGCTGTTGACGATGGCAATACGATGAATGAAGGGGCCGTGACAATGTCGCACCGATCGTCCGGAAAAGAGGTGACAAGAAGAACACCCACCCAGCGTGTGCGCAGGACTTGCCATGAGTGTCAGACGCTGTTTGTTGGCAAGGCCGTCCAGTGTGAGAAGTGCAAGCACAATCGCTGTCCGAAGTGTCCGCGGGATCCGTAAGTTTCTCAAAGCGGTCAGATCCTACATCCTACTGACACTGGCTAGTCCTAAAACATCAAAGTATCCCGACGGCTATCCTGGGGATACAGTGGAGGAGGATCTTGTAGGACAGGGAGGGCGAAAACCCATACAAACGGAGGTCAGCAACCCAACATCGAGGGGCAAGCGGCCGGAAGACCAAGCTGCTATAGAAAGCGTGGAGGCGCGAATGAAGAGCCTGGATATCTCATCACAGGCATCCGCTGCCTGATCCCGGAGATGGATTGTTGATGACGAAGCGCATTTTCTTACGACTACAATTCTCTTCTACTGACGACGTGTAATGAACGAGGCATTCGGCGGGGAAGCCAGGAGTCCATACGATAACGATCTCATCTACCTTTCTATTGTCTACATACTCCTCTTGATTCTCAGCTTCCCAAACACCCCCTGTCCGCTCAAAGAGAAAATCCACGGGAAGCTACCTACCCATTTTTTGACACCCATCTACTTTCCATCTGATATCCTTCTCTTCTAGCCAATGGGCGCTACCGCGCATCAAACAAGGTTTCCCCTTTCCCAGGAGATTCATCACATAGCTTTTAGAGTTCTCGGAATCCGGCAGGTCGCCTGGGATATCTACCCCTGCGCGGGTCCAAGAAAGTGAATCTTCCTCCATGCGAGCCGCCTCGCTAAGGCGTAATTAAACGTCCATTAGTACTGTCTGGACATTGTTCACCCTTGTTCGTACTTTGTTGTTGAGCGCACTTCACAGTAGATCTTTGATACGAGATGTTAGACTTGTCACCGTATTGGAGAGATCTTAGCGCGACTGCCAAGCTGATTCGTGAATTGTGGTGGAGATGTCGAGAGTTGGGGGGTTCATGTTGGATATTATGCCCGCTTTGGGATGGGATGGGGAAAAACAAGCGAGCCAGGATCATTTTGTGCGACGATTGGGGGCGATGTAACGTCTAGACAGTGAAAAGTGGACTGAATGTGCAACCGTGGAATGGCTCGATGGGGGCGGTTCGGGTGTCGGGCCGTGGGGGAGGACGGTTGGCCGGGATGGATGTGCTGTGTTGGTGGACCGCGGGAGGTGTTGGTGGAGATGGGGGCGTCGGTGCGGAGATCCGCTGTTACGTATGGAGAGATGTAATGGCTTGATTTGTGCGCCGCGAAGATTTGTTTGGCGACCAGGGTCGTAGATCTTTTTAGGTGTGATTTGAAGGATGAATTTGGAAGCCCTATCTTGGCAGATTGGTAGATAGATGGGGTGGTCGTGGGCCGATTTCCGAGGCCGCCGTTCCATCTTCCCGCGCTATCGGGTCTAGACCCGGATCCCGGTAATTTGGTTTGTGTGATTGAGCTGCATACTGTTGGAGTGATATTTGATGCATTGGCTGTGCACCTAGCTTTTAACGTGACTGGCTAGCTAAACAGGGCAAGGTGACACTTCGTCTGCAGCGGAATCGTAGGACATTACTATTACTTTAGGCTGTGGCGGTCGTGCGCTGCTGTCACGGACCAATCGCCTTGGCAGTCGAAACTTGGTAAGCCGCCTCGAACACTCATACAGCACTGATGCGTTGCGCTGAAACATTTCTTTGAATTTGGTCCGATATGTTGGTGAGATATGTTGAATTGCATATTTCTGGAATTCATTTGGAGGAACAAGTCCACCAATAGTTGACTGAATTGATCAGGACTCCAGCGGCCACGTACCCTTGAATGAATATCGGTAGCAGACACGACGTCGTTCTTGGTGGACGCTGCGTTTCTTTCTCATTTGCTCTCTGGCCATATGCCTGTCTCTTGCCAAAGTTCTGTCAGCAGAGCCATAGTCAGTTCTGGACTTGCTGGATATCGGACACGATGGTGCGGGCAGATACACTCTGTATCATATAACAAACAAGTGGCGGTAGAGGTGACTCAATTAGGTTCAAGGCTTGTGTTTTTAACGTCCTCTTTTACCGTCGTTGGAGAAACGGATGACACAACAAATGGAGGGGAGAAACGTGAATCTGATGGTGACAAGGACCCATATATTGCCAAAGCCACGTAGTCTTCTGCATGGCCATTGCATGCTATGGTTCAATAATTGCACAAAATCTCTGGCCAAGGCAATGGGCCGTTCTCAATCAATGGGGTATTGAAGTACGTGAAACCTGAGACCTGTACGAGAAGGCATCATACCGCGCCGAGGGGATCTGTTCCTAGTACCCCATGGCTCTTTGGGTGACCTCTCCGTTACTCTATACACTCATTCATTCGACATTTCCAAAATGTCTCATCGAGGAAGGTCACACTCTGATCTCCTGGTTCTTCGCAGAAGCACAATACTTTAGTGTGTGCCGATACTTTGTCTCAATCCTTGTTCAACACATCGCCGTCAGAGAATTACAAGGCTAGGAAATTGGAACTTCCGGCTAGCAGGCTTTATAGCCGTTGTCGTCCGTCAAGAAGCCTCAGCTGCATTGATGTGTGTCATTTGCAAGGGACTGATCCAGATCGCAGGTTTGCTACCCGCAGCTGGAGGTGTCGGGAGGCCGATGAAGGTCAGGCCCATCATGGTTGGCTCGGTAGGTAGTAGTTAGTGTTGCGTGGAACTTCGCTCCTCTGTGCTCCAATGCCTCGCAGTTTCAGATGCCTCCATTCCGAGCGATTACGGCTTGGTGCGGAACGATACATAACGCGTCAAGCATCGGAGCTGAACGGTGCGTCCGACTGGTAGCCTTGTGCTCAAAAGACCTATTATGTCGCCTTAATTCGTTAGCTGTTTCCACATGTAGCCTTTGCGATCGCACGGTATAGCTCGTAAGCAATCGTTCTGCAAGCTGTACGGAGTACGCCTTGTGAAGAACACCAATCGCTCATCATGACCCCCCCGAGTCATCATCACAAGGTTGGCGAATGGAAGCAAACAAGGCTGCGCAGGGATTAGATATGATAGGTAGATAGATAGATAGGGCTGCTAGCGGCCAAACCGTCTACGCCACCTTTCGAGTATGCGACGGCAGCCTTGCTCGAAGTCAAGACTCAATGGATGCAATACGGCTGACCCCAAGGCTGGGCGACAGCCTTGGAGCTGGACTGGTGCCTGTTATGGCTCTGACTCAATGTGCTGACCTTCTCTTCAGCATGAAGTATGCTCTCCATGTTGATATAATCAACGCAGCAATCTTCAGGAAATATCTCGACATCCTTTGCTCAAGAAAGGCTTCGCTCGCTCCCACGTCTACAGCAACAAGAGATGTCCGAACAATCGTCTTCCCGCGAGCAAGAGAGAAAGGCTGACGGCAATCCTCCAATGGACTCGCTTCAGTGCCCTTACCGTTGGTGTGAACATAATAGAAAAGGGCAAGGGTTCTCATACCATTGGAACTTGAGCGACCATTTAGTGAAGGTGCATGACGGTGTTTTGTGCCAATCCAACGACAAGGAACATGCATCCGGGCGGGGTGTCACCGACGGCTATCTGACTGATGATACGGAATCCTTCGACAATCGCTCTAGAAGCGAGCCTGAGATCGTCACGATTCCTTCCCGCTACGACAAGGACGCTAAATCATCTACACTGAAGAAGGGATCAAAGATGGCCCGTGGTGATAATAAGATTACCGTCGATGGGAGCTATTTGAGGGAGATGAAGAGTATGATAAGGGACCTTCAGCGCCGCGTCGATGCATGCGAGCGTGTCAGTCCTGACTCTCCTGTGAGTTCGTATAACTCCTCTCGTCGTGGCTCTATCGACTCCGCTGCCGAGTCCGACCAAGATGTTCCTCCTTTGAAACGCCGCCTACGACACCGATCCAGTGTCGAAATCATAGTCGATAGCCCAGGATTCAACGTACCTCCACCCCCGCCTGCCTTTGGCCCGCCAATTGTGCATCGGGCGTTCGATCCTCCAGTGGTGATTCCAGTAGGCCGACCCAGACAGGAGATCATCCGTTGGAAGCAGTGCACCAATTCTTTTGGACAGCCAGAATGGCTCGCAGAAAATGAGTCCGCAATGCCAGATACCCTGAAGGATCTCAATCACAAGCCCGTTTTGACTGTCATTCGAGAGTTTGACCGCAATAATCAGTTCTGGCGTCGAAGACTACAGATAGCTTCACCGTCCATCATCAGTCTTCTGAGAGACCTATCGCGATACGATGTTGATGCGGATTCGCACGACGGGCCAAAGGGTGGCGAATTGCACCTCACGGAGCCTTTCATGGTCCTGTTCCATAGCCACAAGCAGCTTCGAGACAAAGGGGCGAGTATTCCCCGGCAGATTGGAGACCATGTCCAGCTCATGTGCGACTTTATGCGAAATGAATTCGGCGATGTGACTGAGAAGCTTGACGACCTTGAATCGGTAAAGCCATCAGGACTCATCAGTTATTCAAATTTGTGGCTACTATACGCTCCTGGCACTATTGTGTACAGCCTGGAGAATGGCGAATACGAAGCATTCGTTGTCGACTCAATCCGTGGGATGCAAAAGCGACAGCGAAGCCACAACCGCTTCAGTCATTCCAGGCTTGACCTCACTTGTTGGTCCATCAACTACGACGGGGAGGTATACGGGCGTGCGTGGTCTATCCACACCATCTCGCCTTTTCATGGTAACAGGGAGATCTGCACGCTCGACCTTGTGCCCGAGAAATTCCTTCCAGACGTAACTGAAACGAAGGCCGAGCTGATCAGTCGTGGCAAGCATTTCTGGCAACTCCAGGGACAAAAATTCAGAGAGTATACAGGAGAAATGTGGTCACAACACAACGGTGACGAGCCAGAGCGAGTTATGGGTACGTAAGCTCTGATTTCGATCTTTCATTTGCTCGATCCAGGGTATAGGCATGGTTCAGGAGAAAAGCTCTTAGTTCACTCCCAAACATGCGTCAACAATGCTCAATTACCCCCAAGGCAATGCTGACTCACAAATTGCGTACAGTTGACCATCTGACCTACCAACGACGTAATAATTGGCCCATCATCATCGACAAGAAAAGAGGGCCAACCGATTCCCAAAGCAAGAATTGGCAAGACAATCGCTTCGGACGCTGGGATGCTGGGAGAGACTCAAGAATACGCGTTCGTCGAGCCCCTGCTCCTTATATTGAGGAGCCTTGTTATCGCAGAGAATTCAGTCCAGAAAGGCACAATGACCGTGACGACCACTATGCCGAACCATATATGCGCTACAGCACAGACCGTCCTCCTCGTCAGGTGGACTCTGAGTTCACCAAATACGACTTGCTGAAGCCTGATTCAACGCCTGATGAGCTCACATTGCTCCTTTGCCCCCAACATGGACACGGCTACTGTCTGCGAGACAAAGTCTGGAAGGATTTGAATATCACTCAATTGCAACCCGTCGCGTTCCGCAAAAACGCATGGGACCGCCTCGTCCTCGATGCAGAGTACAAGGATATTATCCAGGCCATGGTCTCTTCATATGTGGACAAGACGGCCATGCTTGATGATCTAGTAGCTGGCAAAGGCGCTGGGCTCGTGGCTCTATTGCATGGCGACCCTGGAAGTGGAAAGACCTTGACAGCCGAATGTGTGGCGGACAGCTTCGAAAAGCCTCTGTATCAGGTGACCTGTGGTGATATTGGCACGGATCCTGAGCGACTGGAAGAGCGCCTTGAAGAAATCTTCGACTATGCAGTGACCTGGGGTGCCGTCCTCCTATTGGATGAAGCCGACATCTTCTTGCAAGATCGTGATTTTGCAAATCTCGAGCGTAATGCTCTTGTGTCGATCTTCTTGCGTACTCTTGAGTACTTCAACGGTGTTCTGTTCCTTACAACGAATCGTGTCGGCACTTTTGATCAAGCTTTCCAGTCACGAATTCACGTCACACTCGGCCTTCCCTCGCTTGACCAGCAGCGCCGCACCTCTGTGTGGGCCATCTTCCTCCAGGATCTAGCTGCCAAGGGTGCTATCACTGATGCTCATTACATTAGCCTTTTGAAATTAGTGAGTGAGAAATGGAGCAAGGAAAAGCTCAATGGTCGCCAGATCAGGAACGCTGTCAGAACCGCTCTGGTCCTGGCAGAGAAGAAGGGCGAGATGGTGGGTGAGGAGGAGTTCGAGACTGTACTTAAGATCGGCAGGGAATTCGAGGGCTATATGGGAATGTTAGGAAAGGGAGAGGTTAACGCGGGATTGGAAGGGTTTCAGGAAGTCTAGCGTAAGATCGGAGCCTCATGATCTCGGCGATGAATTAACGGTCTCTCAACGGCCTTGTTCACGATGTTTCAATGATTGGCATTTCATGACATTTTCTTGGAAAATCAATTCTCTTCTCAGCTTTCCTTCACTCACAAATTCCTGTTGACAAATATACGGTCGTGTGCAGAGAATACCTGGTAGTAACTTTCAACGTATGCCCCATACTAGGATTATTGGCACTATGCAGTTGAAAGATTATAAACGGGTCCTATCAAGTTCACGTATGCAAGAGCACAAAGCAGCTGGAAGATTAGCCCGTTGAAACCCGGCACTCGGAAAGAAAACAATCGTGACCGCGGTGTCCTAGTCCCACCAGGGCGAAGGAAGGACGCAGGCTTCTAGGATATATGATGGGTCTTCTGCTCTTGAGAACTATCACGCTCAGAAAAGCTAGCAAAAAAAAGAACGCAATAGGAGATCCTTCGAGGTAGGACCTGGTCAGAGTCGTCATTAAGCATTGTTCGATGGAGTTGAGATTCTTCTACTCACCACAATCTACCTTCTGCATCGTTCAGTCCCTCTCGACGAAGGAAGACTCTTTAGGCATGAGGTACCGGATCGTCCTCCGCACCCGGCATGACAATCCCCTGCTCTTTAATCTCCTTCCAACTCAGTTGAGCAAAGATGGCATACAACTCGTCATCATACTCACAGAGACTCTTGCCATCCTGCACGTAATCCGCATCTCTCCCTCTCCGCACCCGGATCTCCGCCCCTCCTTCGATCACCTCCAACTGCCTGTCGACCTTAGCGCCACGCTCCCCTCCACCATGGATCCCGTTGTCCCACGGAATGGCATCATAGCCGTCGCGATTGCCATCTGCAACCACAACACGCCCGCCGCGCCTAAGATGATAAAAGGGATGATCGCCCACCATCTTCATCCGCCGCCCGCTCGCAAAAGTGAACATCTCCACCCCAGCGCCTGAATCCACCCCGTCGCGGTCTTTGATCATCTTATCCCACGTACTCGGTTGCGGCGCATTCCAGCCCCCAAGGTAGCTACTATTCAGACATCTATCGTTTGCGGAGATGAACGCCAATTCCTGAAAGCCTTTCGCTCGCTTGACAAAACCTTCGATTTCGCGGTACGTGCCCCAATGGCCATAGACGTCTTCACAGACAGCTTCGCCGTGGTAGGCGTCGTATACTGTCAGTGTGTTTAGTTGTAGTCCCGGAAATAGTGGGAGCACGCTATGGAAGTCATATGGCTTGTAGAGGCAATCATCTTTGGGAGGGTAGAGGTGGGGAGCATGATATATGGGCAAGGGGATGCCTCGCACGCTCATGTGACGGAGTCGTATAAGCTCGGATTTAGTGATGCCTGTCAGATAGTCGATCATTTCTTCCGTATGCTTGAAGTGGGGGCAGACAATTCCGGTGGGGGAAGTTGGAAAGCTCGTCGAGTGTCTTGTGGGATGTGAATTGAAGCTGCGGAGAGGTGCTAGGGTTGAGATCCGAAAGGAGGTTGTTAGGGTGGTGCAGAATTGACGACGTGTGATGAGTGGGACACCAAGGATGGCGAAGGTGGTGGTGGACTAAATGAAGTCAGCTGGGGTCTGGAGCTCTGCATATCTTATGTACCATGTTCTGGACGTTGATATGGGTTGGCAACACGGTCTTGGTCGTTCAGGTTGAATGCAGCATGTCCATGGGATCTTACATTGCAGAGTGTGAGTCACGCTGGTACCCGCGATCACCGTCGGATTTGAAGTCCTGCGCTTGCAAAGTGGGAGGAGCATGATCGCTGTCCTCGAGTTAGATGATTGATGGGTAGGTGGAATGAATGCATGAAATTTGTCAACACCTCTTCCCTTTCCTTCAATCCCGTGTGCATGGTCGAAATTGCGTCAAGCCTACTCATTGGATAATCATGCGAGAGAGTGAACAGTCGAACCAAACCCTTCTTTGCAAACGAGCACAAACAAAACTCAAGATCAACAACAAACATCCATCGTACCTGGAAAAGCGACCTAGATGAGTAGCTCACTAAATTATGGAACCGTGACAGTCACCTCCTCCAATCATCACCAAGCTACCCTTCAAATTTCTCTCAGGAGCAGATACGGACATCTCCGAGTCAACATCGACGTCCCTCTCCTTCTACTACAGACAGCCTAACATCTACTAATTCAAACCCGAAAGCATACACCCCCTCGCCACGAACGCCCCTCCTCGAAGACTAAGCTCCTAAAAGTAATATAGTCTACGCTTCGAACCTGTTTGAAATGCCATATTCATGCAAGTCGTTGATAACATTATACTCATCGTATTTACCTCAACGACAGAGAAGAAGGCGAAAGGAAGATTTAAGATCGTGCCGTGGGCCTCAATAAAAAATGTATCGTTGAGCTTTGAGTCTCTCTTGTTGTAAATTTCGGTCTAGGATAAGTTATGGGCTCGGGCGGATTGGGTGTGGTTTGGTATTTGGCATCAAAGGAGAACAGTCTCCTATGAAGTTCCCGCATCAAAGACACTTCGCTGTTAAGGCCTAACACGTGAATGTCGAATAGAGACTTTATCACCCAGTATAAATAGAAGTACGGGACGTTTCATAAAAGGTGTCTTTCTGCCGCGTCCTTGACGCAGCTGAATTGTTTTAGAAGTAAGCCTTGCTTGTATCAATCTATGATGGATATTCCGCGGTTGGACTCGCCTTTGTTGCTTTATCATAATAGCTTTCTTGCAGCGCGAATGATAGAGGGGGGGTGCAGCATTCTTCACCGATGAATGTAAGCGGGATTGTGATGAGGGTGTCTAGCTCTTCAGCTGGAAAGGCATTGGGGTATGGAAAGGGGTTTTGGAGATGTGCTGCTGCTAGTGAATATGCCAGAGTTCCTCTTTTAGCAGGAGGGGGAGTATGCTGCGGTATGAAAGCACTATGCGGAGATATGTTTGATAGATCGAGGTAGAGTAGAGTGATTACTATCGACGAAAGAAGCAGTGCAAGGAAAGCTGAAACGCTGATTGATTAAATTTCGGGACGAGACATCGCCTTTTCAAATCTGCTCCAATCCAGGGTGGAAGAACTATGTTGAATGACAGGTCAGTGATTGACTATTTTCGCTCTTGGTTTGGTATCGGGACTTCGATGGTTAAAGGTGGACAATGTGGGTAGCATTTGTTACATTCCCGTACCCAGTTGGCGCCAATCTCCAGGTGTTTTTCGCATATGAGTAGAAGTTTTCTCGGGAAAATCTTCGAATAGCTCTCATTTTGTTCCATCATCAGTGGCCCCGTCATCCTCTTTGTTGACCGATGCGTTGGGTTCAAGCTTGAGGTGGCCGATGGCAAGTTCCAGCCCATCAACTCCACCAGCCCTTTCCACACTGACCCTTGGCATTTCATTATATCCCGCATTCATCATACACGCGAAGTTTGCAAGTTCAGGAACATCAACAGCATTGCCATCATGCTCCGCCTACAGGACCTGGAAATCCCTCATGGGCTCTGTAGGTCCGTTAGTATTGATCATGCAGCATTTCCATAGCGTTGTTCAGAAGACCATACCCCCAAATGCTCGCAACAACCGGAGGAAGCGTGCGTCTTCCGGCTCACGGCGACGCAATGATAGGAGTGCGACCATGACGGGCATAGTCCATGCTCCGCCAAATAACGAAGCGATGGACAAAGCCAAGCCTCCATCGATCCCAGATATTGGTGTAAGAGTAGTGGCCATGGTATTGCGTAGTTCGTCCACCCGGAGCCACAAAAATTTCTTCGGCTCTTCATCGTCAAATTCCGGCATCAAATCAAACAAGCCTTCCCCACGTAGCTCTTCCAATGACACAGTTCGCGAGCACTTTTGTGTAGAAAGTTTCCCGTGCAAGAGGTACTCAGTGGAATAGTATCCGTGCTTAAGCTTCCCTTCACTGGGAACTTGGTAGATTTGAAGCAATTTCTGGGCTGGAAAGAAGGAGCCTGTATCTATTGTGGAGGTGTCCAGGATGCAGATATTGATGTCACATTCCTGGGAGCAGCTGCTCGGGTACCTGGTGTTTCGAGTTTTGCGAATAGCGTGCTGGAGAGCGTAGAGGAGAGAGGCAGTCCAGGAGATGAATTCGTCATTGGGAAGTTTCTGCCATAGCAGGTGGCTTTCGAGCGTGGATCGGACCTCTGCAACAGGCATTTCGTGCAGTTTTGTATGTCCCTTGTTGTTTACGGCGGCAGCCGACGCGAAAGAGGTCGTGCTGTTGTGGCCATTGGAGTTGGGGGCGTACACTCGGTAGAGATATCGAGGGATATTGTTTTTGCATTCTTCTCATCATACTCTCTATTAGTGATGACATGCATAGGGGGTGTCCACATTGCGCACCATCAAGATCTGCAAGTTGTACCAACGTTGGCGGCTGATCGGCCATGTCTGCTTGCGATGCTCTGGTATCTATTGCCGGTCAAAGAGTATTGAAGGAACAGAGGATTTAGGGAAAGTTCCTTGGGAAAACGAAGAGGGTTATAAGGCGATTTAGTGAGACAACGACGCAGGATTCCGAGCGAAAGCAATCGCATTACCAGGATGTGGCCAAGACAGTCTCCATGAGAACCAAACGCACCAACACCAATGCATGTCCATTGCCAAACAAGTGGAATATCGAAATCGACAAACACGTTCGATTAGAATGGAAAAGACTATGATGGCATGAAGCTCCAAACCAGGTCAGTGAGAGGAGCTGATGTCCAATTTGGTTTGCGTTGCGTTGCGCGGTAATAGATCTTGGTGTTTTGGGCGATGACTTTCCGAGACATCAGGACCGTGATGAGACTATTTCCCTATACAGAGAACCGGTGCGCCATCTGAGTGTACTAATTACGTGGCTTGACCGTGTCAAAGGGAACCTTGTAAGTTTTTCAATCGCCTACAATCACATTCCTATATTGCGTAGGCGTTTTTATGCCGATGTCGATTGATATCCAAGACTTTTAGCAGTATGAAACGTGAAAGGCGTAGCGCTTGCCTACAGCAGAGATCCCTGGTCTAGGATCTCAGCTCGCCCTGAAGGCGTTAGCGAAGCCACGCATAAAGCTGCTGCAATATACGCCCTTACTAGGAAAATGTTTTTCTTATGGCATCCGTCTTGTAGCACCCACAGAAACCCTCAATCCCAGCTTGCTTCTCCGATCAGGACCTTGCACGGATCCAATGGGTGCCTGCCGGTCTTGGAGCTAGATCAATCGGTCTGAGTAGATTAGTCATGTGGGTAGCCACAAGATGTTGATGCACAACGCCCGTTGGGGGACGGCCACAGCTAGCGGATCGCAGTTCCCCGTGTCAGCACCCTTATACCTTGTGAGATGTTAGTGGATTCACAAACATTTGCCAGGGGGATCAAACTGACCCGGAGAGGGTTTTAGGATAGCGGTGTTTGATCTGGTGTTTTCAGGTGCGGCCACATTGCACAAGGACGTTGCAATCTTTGTCATCGATCGAGCAGGGTCATTCGCCTTTGGCTCTGATGTAAAGCATCAAAATATCGAAGATCAAATTTTGGGCAGTAGGAAACGTTAGAGGATCAATGAAAGCCTTGAAGCAGAATATGCATTCAAAGAATAGAAAAGATGCTACCTGTTGCCCTACAGGCCAAACACGCCTATAAAGCCAGTAAATGCCCCTTCCCCGGCGATGAGCCGCAAGAATAATAACGAACCATGGTCCCAACTCCCTCCCCCAAGCGAGACGGAGCAAGAGTAGCCTTAGATGGCTCCACATCCTCAACCTCCTATCTCCTGATGTCTTGTGGTATATCCATGCAAAGCTTTCCCAATCTCTTAACAAACCCCGTCTTTCCTATTCTCCGCAATACAGCCCCCTCACATCATTATGCACTTCCCTCCGCAACAGCCCGCGCTGCTCTGAGGCTTCTCGTTTTGCGGTCCTGGACCTAGGCCGCCACCTCCATTGCCCGGTGTGTACGCTGACATTTCCTTGTTATATCTTCTAATCTCGCGGACAATGTTGTAGAAGGCGTTATCGACATTGATGCGTGACTTAGCGGAGGTCTCGATGAAGGCGCAGCCGAATTGACGAGCTATATTTTCTCCTTCTGTAGTCGGCACCAAGATTAGCCAGGATTTTCCAAGCCGCTGGGCTCTCCAGACTCCAACAGTGCGTAAGGTCTTGATAGCAGTATTTTCAGACGCACCTTGTCTTGAGACTTCTCGCTCTGAATCTAGATCGCACTTGTTGCCCACTATGATGATGGGAAAGTAGTCCTTGTCTTTGACCCTCAATATTTGTTGTTGGAACGTTAGGATTTCCTCAAAACTCTGTCGTGATGTGATTGAATAGACGAGTAGAAACCCTTCGCCCGTGCGCATATATTGCTCCCGCATCGCTGAGTATTCCTCTTGTCCAGCTGTATCTAGTACATCGAGCAGTGCCACCTCGTCATCTATAACGCATTGCTTTCGGTAAGAATCTGAGGGACGGGTGAGCATTGGCCTGACCATTGTAGTGGAGCAACCAGGGGGCCATACCCTCTATCGTAGGGTCATATTCGTCAACGAAGTGACTTTGTATCAATTGAATAGTCAAACATGACTTTCCAACACCTCCTCCTCCGACAACGACGAGCTTATACTCCCTCAGGAACTGCAGCGGGGGCGTGTTAGACCGCATGACTAGACAGAGTGGGCGTGTGCCGGAAAGGGAAAGATAGGACATACTTTATTTGACATGGCGCCTGTAGAAGCTTAGTAGCTCAGCTGTATAACCGTTTGTGGAAGTAAACGTGGTCAGCGCGTGGCTCCTAGATGAATTGGCGTATCGGGTTTGTCGGTTCTTCGCCTTGTAGGCGGATGACGACAGAGCACGGGGGAGTTTGGAGGGTTCAAGGATGATGGAGAGGGTCGGTTGTATCGCCAAAGGGTGTCCGCGCGAATGCGGGAGCTGGGAGGGCTCGGTTGCGGTTTCGAGAGATGCTTGCGAGGAGATGTTCTTGCGCTTGCGGCCAAGTAAAGAGGGAGATGTGGAGGTTTCGATATGCGGTTCAGCAAGTGTGGCGGAGTGTCTTGAGGCGATGAATGTCTGACAGAAACGGCTTCGGGGGAATGTGAGGAATATTGAGGCAAGAATTGTGATGGCCTCGGTACCACAAGGGCGTCTGTTCAGTGAAAGTTTCTCTTCGCGAAGCTCCTCATGGCATTTGCAGCAGCATGCGAAGGAAGTGACAGGGGAGGTCAGCTTAGGGCCGCCGGCATCCCTCTCTAGTCTCTAGTGCCAGACCCCAGCACATCAAGTCACGACCCCCAACTCCCAATAGCTCGCTCAGATAGCTGGGCTACCGCAGGTCCGGAGGAAGATTGTCTGGGAATCGCCCGCCGTTCGCTTTTAGTTCCGGCGCGCTGATTCGATCGAGAATGCCTTGGGAGTAGTGGCATCCACCGTCACCTGCTTATGTCTCTCTAGCCTGAGGTCCTAGATGCAAGCTTACCGCTCGTGAGATACTTGTCAATCCTACACCAGAAGAAACATCTGACAAAGGGGCGAGGTGGAGTGCTCAAGTATGCACAATTAGGCAAAGCGATGTGGCAAGGGGTAAGCAGCCGGGCTGTCGGTTCTTGTGTAGCATTCAACGCCCACACACACGGTAGTATTTACTCCAGGTGCCTGAATGTGCCTACATGCGAAGCTTACGACTTGAATCTTAGGCGCTGATGATCTAAGTACATATGTCACTCTCAGGAGCCAAGCAATATACACGTGCCCAAAATCCATCGCCTCTTCACACCTTCCTAAACGTGCCGTCGTATAACCGAAGCTCTGCAGATACTTACACTACATCGGGCTGATGATAAGAAGAAATTGAATCGATCCAGGTAATACACCACATGTATCGAAATTCTTCGAAGTTCGTTCAACTTCCTTTGATCGGGAGATGTAGATGTTGTTACAGTGTATCAGTAGAGTATTCAATGTACAAAACCTTACCTTTGGAAGCTGTGTGATAAAACATTGTCGGAATGCTTAACCCTTCAGCCGCCGCTCTTGTCATCAACTCTCCGGGACTAAACGATGTTTTAGCCCTCATCGGGATCGTCGCTTTCATCCATCTCGTCCTCCTGATCAACCTTCTTTCCCTCTACATTCTTCTCAACTTCCTCGATCAAGCTGTCCAGATACGCCTTGTCCTTTCCCACCAGTGTCACCGAGTTCCTCTTTCGTCCCCATCGGGGGTAGCTTCCTACCTTGACACCATGTGGCTCAACTTTCGCTGCGAGCTCTGTCAGGTACCCTGCTACAGCACTTTCCGCCATAGGGGTGGAAAAGAGCAACCTGTATACGCCTTTGCCCTCCGGATCTGTCAGTCGGGGGACCAGTCCTGGCTTGAGCCCTTCCAGTAGTTTCTCAAACAACCTTGGTACTCCAGGTAGGATATGCACGTTCCCATTTACAACGCTGATAGGCACCCAAAGACTTTCGTCGACGAAGAGTACCTGATCGCTATCATCTCTCGACGTATCGATTGGCAGCCTTATCATCCGTTTTTTTGCTTCTAGTGCAGCTGAGGGTACATCATAGGAGAAGTTTGGCTGTGATGGATGTGGTTTTGAGAGGGTCTTCATCCGCTGCAGGGCACCTCCATGCTCCACAAGGCTCAAATCAAAAGCTTTTGCTATTGATTGGTAGGTAATGTCGTCGTGCCTGGCGGCACCCTGGATAAGCTTCTATGTCAATGGAACGGCACACTCTGCCACGCTTACGTTGGCCCGATCCCTCCACTGTTGCCTGTCAGCGTAGTTTCAGCCAGCAGCCTGCATGTTATCTTACCTCGTAACCACGAAGTCGTAGTTGTCGCTCATTCGCCTCGCTGCCTCGACGATCTCATCTTCATCGTCGCCAATAACCTCGACTCGTTTTAGGTTCATGCCCAACTTGAAGCAGAATTTGGCGAGATATGCAGAGTTCGTATCCACAGTCTGGACCGCAGTTGTTCAGCTAGGACTGTGCCTTGCTGCGAGCCTATCAGCTGAGCGCACCTTGCCCCCCAAGACTTCGTCCCCAATGATTATGCATCCTGCCGTATGTATCATGCGCTTGCTCTTCTCCTCTGCAGATGTCACGGACGTCATGATGCCACCCAGTAATGAGCGTGAAGTTGGCGCCGAGGTGTGGGCGTAATTCGGAAGGGGTCGCGAAAGGTGGCGACTTAGTTGACTGAGTCTAGCAAACATGAAGGGTGTATGTGAAGTGGAAATGGGTTATGAATGCTCGTAAAATGGGTGGATGGATGTGCAAGACGCTCTTGGCGGCGGGGGCCTGTTGAGCAATTTTAGGCGAGGTTTGCGGAACATCCAGTTGTCTTTGGTACCCTTGGTCTCCTAACAGTATCCTCGAATCACAACTCCTCAAGATGGTACGGTTTTGGAGACTCCCGAATCCCGAGTTTGTGCTGAACATCGTAGTCTTCTGAGTCTCGACTGTACACATTCTCTGATGAGACCAAGGCGAGGCTGCGGAAGTTCAGGCTGGGAACCTCGAGAGCAAAGGATCCTCAGGCGGTGATATGTATGTCTTGAAACGCTTCAACATCCTGTACGCATGTCATTCCCTTCTGACCGTGCAGGAGTTTATACTGATTTGGACCTGTGTGCAGATCAGATCGACAAGCAAAGCCTCGAAATTTCGCAAGCAGACGATGAAACTTATAGTAGCATGCAGGAATTGGCCAACGAGCTGCCTGGCCATTCACCCCGATTCGTGCTGCTCAGTTACCCGCTGACTTTGGTAAGCATCCAAGAGGAATCGGACTATTGCCCGCTTGCTGACAACAGTGCAGGCCTCTGGACGTCTTTCAGTACCATATGTACTGCTCTACTATCTACCCGTTACTTGTAACGCAGAGTTGAGAATGTTATACGCTGGGGCCAAGGAGTTGATGAGAAGCACGGCTGAAGCTGGGAGAGTTATCGAGTTGGCTGATGCGGAAGATTTGGAGACGATCGAGGAGAAGCTTGGTGGCGAGCAATAACAGCTACACAAAACAAGCCCGACTGTATGAGTCATATGACCACTCCAATCTATATCTTCATGGCTGAAGGGCGATTGAATATCGCTCCACCCGTGCCCGCCTACTACAACGTCAGCTTTGGCCAGTAATCACGACCTCTTGTGCATGACAGTGGCGGCAGCCTAGGGATTTTATCAGCACTCAATCAACGATATCACAGCCTTCTTGCCAGTCAAGCGTTCAAAGCTTAAGACAGAATATATGGCAGGAGGCTTACTTGGTGATTGGGAAAGACTAATGTGTCAGCTACGACAACATTTTCCCTTCTCCCAGCTGCGAAAACAACCACCTCTGCAATATCATCTGGAGTCAGAGGTTCGCAACCGCTGGGATCCCATTAGTTTCTACGACTACTACCGCAGTAGAAGACCTACGCATAGACCGCATCTGCCTTGGCCTTGTCGCCACGAAATCGCACAACAGAGAACTCCTTGAATATGGTAAGCATGGGCCAACTGTGCGTTGAGAAACCCTTACAGTCTCGACCTGACCAGGGTCCTGGAGCATCAGATCAGCACCACTTCTCTAGAATAAGCTCAATTATGAGGTAAATTCGGAAACATAGTCGCAAGTGAAAAGTTTTAACGGATAGTATCACATTGATCTTGGAAGCACACTGGAAGGAGCGACTTCCATACTCACGTACCACTTCAATCACTCTGATCCTTGTAGCAATCAATTCTTTCCGCATAGCATCTGTGAAAGTCCGGACAGCGGCCTTTGTGGCGCAATATATTGACCCGCCAGGATAGCCTTCTCTGCCCGCAATACTACCAATATTGATGATGTCTCCTTTGCCTCCATCTTCACGCTTCTTGTATACTGGCAATATTGCTTGTGTCATATTGATCAAGCCAGTCACGTTCGTGGAAAACATCACATCGATGTCCTCGTCGGCGATATCTGGCGCCTTGTCCGTGCCTTTGACAAGACCACTAAAATTGAACCGAGTCAGAGGATGATCGTTGAAACAAAATTAAACTATGGACCATACGCGTTGTTCACTAAGACATCAATATCTCTGAACTCCGCTGGTAGCGAATCAACGAAACCCTTCACTTCGTTGGGATTGCTAACATCAAGCTTCATTGGCAAGACTTTAACACCCTCACCAACCTCGTTCTTGATGTTCTCCGCTATTTGCTTCAATATGTCAAAGCGTCGAGCAGTTAAGATCAGTTTGAGATTCTTTGGAGAGGTCCTTGCGAACTCCATTGCTGAATTGCATTAGTCTGGTAATCACCAAAGGTCGAATATGGGCGAAGACCTGTGCTTCTCCCAATACCAGATGAAGCCCCCGTAATGACAATGGTCTTGCCCTCGAGACGCTTTGCCATTGCGGATGCCATTGTTCGTTTCGCTGTCCGTGAAACAAGAAGAGACTCCGAGATGGTTTGCGAGCCGAGGCTTGGTCGCTTTACAAGTTTGGGAAAGACGAATATACTCCTACGAACCGGCGTAATAAGCATGTAGAATCTTCTCATACAAGATCTTCTCAATGGCAATGTGCGCTACGGTAGTAGACTTCATCCAATATTGACGTTAAAGTATGCAATAGAGACTCTCAAAATCGAGCGCGATACGCCATCGATGATCTGATTGGGCAGATCGGCAATGGCGCCAAGCTCGGACGACGACTTGTCTCGATTCGATTTGGGATGCCTTCAAACCACATCATCTGAAGCGTACATCATCGCGGCAATTCCTATCATCAATTTTTTCTGGTGCCCTGTTCTCTTATTCCTCGAAGTGATGGTACGCACCTATATTAACATACGACCCTTTGACGAACATGCTTCCCAACCGACGAGGGTGGGGAAAGGTGCATCCTCCATCGGATTTTCTTAAGATCAGAAGCAGGGTTCGCAGTAACTTCATTCTTTTGGACTCTCAATTTCTTGTAGCTCATAGTGGTTCGTAATGTGTCATTCTCAGTCGCGAATCATTGCCCAATTGCTAGCAATGAAATGCAGGACGAAACATGAAGTTTTCTCAATGGAATCACCAGATCCGAAGGACGCGGCTGCCGATTGCGCTATACGTGCGGAAAGATATTGCGCCATACTGGAATCGCTCGGAAATCCCAAGAACTCCAGTCGAAACTATTAGACGCCAATGAAGCCTGCTGGAGACACAGATCTCAGTGACTTAAGATCTTTCCCTCAGCCTTCTTTCCATCCCTTCACATCGATTAATGGAGAGCCAGTATTTACTCTTCATTTCTGTAACACGACACCCTTTCCT
>JAABUK010002260.1_pt1 | contig 34998 bp, 42 predicted proteins | sample 5559141 | NCBI WGS metagenome assembly JAABUK01 (sample SAMN10711869, study PRJNA513367) | rock metagenome | isolation source: Antarctica rocks | place: Antarctica: Victoria Land, Pudding Butte nord | collected 2016-01-03
GCTGCAACCTGTTCCAAAGCACTCCCCTCCATATGCCGGGTAGGCGTACAGTGCTATTTGTCAATGTACAAGACCTGTCAGCATGTAGAAGCAACAGCTACTCATGCAAGCACAGGCAGGCATCAATTTCTTTGTGATACAAACAATTTGCTGAGAAGAACCAGGGCAGTACCGTCCAGGGCTTAGGACGTGAGCTCCTGTTCCTGTCTCGCTTTGCAGCGCTGGTCCATGGACGCTGCTCGACCACGAGGTGTGGGAAGATTTCCTCCCCCCAGCCTTCACCACGCCTCTCAAGTCTGAAGATGAGCTCAGTTGAGCTCGACTCAGCCTTTGCTGTCTGTGATGTACCAGACCCTGCACTGTTGCTAGCAGAGACTTCGGAAAGTTGACTGCTATGCCGCCGTTCAAGTAGCTGAGCGTATAGATCTCGCTTGGCCTGCTGATCTGCTGCTGCTAGCTCGGTCTCCTGAGCATCTTGAACACCAGAGCCGGACGACCTGCTGCCTTGCTGCCTGGCGAACTCTGCTGTGCAGCTTGAACGTCTTCCAGCTCGTTTAGCTAAATTTCCTGGCGTTCTAGACAGCAATCGGACACTCTGACAGGTACGCAGAGGCTGAGCGTCTCCAGAGGACAAGTGTGCTTCGCTGAAGCTCACAGGTATGACCACAGCCGTCGGTGCTCGTAGCATAGAGCGCTGCTTGTGCTTCTATATAAGAACATCAAGTGTCACCGTTTACCGCACAAACTCTAGACAAGCACTCCGCAGCAGGTGATCGTGACAAGCACAACATGATAAGACGCAAGACATCGTTACAGTGGTTTCGGAGCAGGTCTCGATTCTTCTTCTTTACCGGCCTTCGAATTGCATTCTGCTGTCAGATTACTGTGCATCGATCAACAGACTGACGCACGCTGACGGCAGAATGTGGGGTCGGATCGGTGGAGTTGCTGGAAATATCAGGACAAATGTGTCTCAGCTTGCGAAAGACGTTTTGGAAGGAGACGAGGATTCGCCCCGTCAGGTGTGCATCTAAACATCCCATTTACTTTACCTGTGGGTATAATGATATCGGATATCCCACCACTGGATGTTTTGTGTTGTTTTGTCGCAGGAGCCGAGGCATGCACCAACAAGCCAAAGCTTGCTTCAACAGTCTTTGCCACATTCTGGTGGAGTTTCTCAGCGGCCATACTATCAGCCTGCTGCAGCTAGCAACCCTCCACGTGCTCAACCCACATCACAGCAGCAGAAACCCCCTCAGCAGATTCCTTTTATGCCCCAGCCTGCAGCAGGTGCCCGGGCAGGCGCCAAGCCAGCACTATTTGTTCCCAGCCAGCAGGGTTCTCGCACAAACCCTGTGCTCATGCCAAATAGTACCCCTGCTTCAGCAAATGAGGCGTCTACTAAACCTCAGGGTGTCTTAGAGCCAAGACAGACCCCAGCTGTGTCCTCAAGACTATCTGCTCTGAAGGCACGCCTTGACTCTGAGAAGCATCGCAGCTCCGGTGATGACATGCAGTCTGGCCCTAGGTATGTTGCCACCCTGCTGTGTTGTAAGTACTGTGTGACTGTCAGTTAGCCAGTAAAGGTGCAACACGATGCGCCTGATGTCAGCCATGACTTGCGCAGCAGTGATGGGTGATGAGTTGTCTTTCTGTGCACAGGAGCTTGAATGCAAATCAGCCTAACAAGCTAAGCTTTCAAGGTGTGGCACCATCAAGTGGGGAATCTGCTCCACCAAGCAGACCTCAGATCCCATTTATGAGCAGCACCATCACCTGCAAGCCACAGGCTGATACTGCTGAAGCAAGAGGAAGTGACTTAGTTTCAAACCAACAGCAGGGACTCAGTCCTAGCAGACAGCAACCATCAGCAAAGTCTCAGCAGGCTGTGTATGCAGACCAGCTGCATGCTGGGCCTGCAAAAACAAAAGCGCCCGCACGCCCATTGTCTGCTTCCTCACAGCATCAATTGCCTGATCTGGGCTTTGAAGACGTCGATCTTGACAGTCCTGACGCTGACCTCAGCAAAAGTCGCTCCAGTCACGCTGTGCCTCCTGCACACAGTCATATTGTGCCCATCCCATTCATGCAAACGTCTGTGCAAGATACATCTCCATCATCTGCGATGGCAGCAGCAGACTTTACTGCCAGCATGGTTCAGTACCCAGCTCAGCATGACACAGACGAGCTGTATGATGCTCCAGGCAGCTCAGCACCATCAGCAGCACGTCCGTTTGCAAGCCCTGAGCAAGCTTTGTCAGCAGATTTGGGACCAGATGAGGCCGATGGACACATCACGCTCCGCCATAGCATGTTTGAAGGCGGACCACCAGCTGCCAGCCCAGGAGGCTTTCAGGATGTATCCTCAGCAGCAAGGGCAGGGCCCTTCAGCACCTACAGTGGGCCTCCAAGCATAACCAGCTCCACACCAGCTTCGCCTGCTGAGAGCAGCACTGCTCCCCTCCGCCGTCCATCCTTTCTGCCCAGGGGTATGTCCACTCACCCGCAGAAAGCCCTGCGAGCTACTGCTGCAGCTGCCTCCAAGGCTTCAGCTGCCATAGCCCCAGTGCCCAATGGTATCAACAGTGCCTCTTCACATGGCGCATGGCAGGCAGATCCAGATGGTAAACACCCGCAAGCCTTGCCCTATCAAGAGGCAGCACCTGATCAAGGCTTTCCCTTTCAGCAGCAATGGGGCCAATCAGGTCCTGCATCCACTACCTCAAGTGGCACACAGGATGTAAGGAAAGAAGGCAAGCCCTGGTGGCAGCAGCAGCTGCAAAATCTGCAGCACAACCTGCAGAGCCCGCAGCAGCCGCAGTCTGATGCTGCATCTGAGTCAGATGCTGACATTGCTAATGGTGAGGAACAGCCAAGCAACCAGTCTGCATGGGCTGCCAGTATGAATGGCAATGCGCAGCCCCCGGATGCAGCAGCGCAGGAGGCCAGTCACTATGTTGCACAGCAGGGGCAAGGGGATATTGTCGCTCAGTTATTGCCTCAGCACATCAGCTCAGAACAACAGCAGTTTACCAAACAGCATGGTCAGCTTCAGCAGCATGACTCAGGCCTGAATAGCATGTCACTCATGCACCACCTGCCAAATGAGCAGGACAACAATGTGCCAAGAAGTGGCTTTGCCAACAAAGCTGCTGCCGCACAGAGTGCACATGAACCTGCAGTTGCTGATGAGCGGAGTGCAGATGCTGACGTGCAAACAGCTGGGTTGCATACTGCACAGGTGTGTGTTCTGCGGGAGCAATAACATGTGCTGATTTACAAATTGCTTGAACTTTTTGTGACTGACAATGCTCATCAACTTTGCCGCATATTACCTGTAGTGATTGCTTTGATTGCAAATCTTACCATGTGCTGTTGTTTTGCATGCGGATCATGATCTGCTGCACAATGTAGGAACTGTACAATGCGTCACCATCGTTCCAGGATCAGGACTACAGTCTGTCAGCCCAGCCTGCCTCAAACAAGGCTGCTGAGTCCCAAATAGACGCTGATCCAGCTGAGCCTGCGTATGCCTCAGACCCTGGTACAGTTGACGTTCAAATGCCTCTATCAGAGGCTGTGTCCAGTCCAGTGCATGAGGACAATGGCAGGTCAGCTGACTTGGGTGTGCTTGGGGAAGCTGCTGGTGACACAGCTCAGATGGGCTTGTTTCAGGATGAGTACCCAAACTCTGCCAGTAACCAGACATCAGCTATGTCAGTCCAGCTGCTGGCTGAGCATGGCAGTCCTGCTGAGCTGTCTCGTCAATTGTCCTTGCTCCAGCAGCAGTTGGCCCAGTCTCAGGACAGGTGTCGCCATCTTGAAGCTGCAGTCAATGCTCACGATGCTGCCCAAGCTTCCAAAGCAAAGCAACATGATGAGCAGTTAAAGTCTGTTGCACACCAGCATCAGCAGCAGATCCAGTCATATGCGGCACAGCAGCAAAGTCAGCTTGGCAATATGGAGAGCAAAGTCGATAGCTTACAGCAGCAGTTGAAGGCTGCACAGCAGCAAGCACAGTCCTGGCAGCAGCAACTGCAATCAGCACAGCAGCAAGCACAATCTCTGCAACAGCAGGTGTCACAGCAGCAAGAGCAACTCAGTGAAAGCAGCACGAGGACAGCTGGCCTGGACAGTGATCTGCATACGGTGCAGCAGCAGCTGAAGTCTGCCAAGGATGCGCTAGCTTCTCAGCTGAAGCAGGCAGACTCTTACATGAGGGAGCAGCTTGAAGAGCAGCAGCAAACCTTACTGGAGACTCAGCAGGCGCTGCGGTCTACTCAAGCTGAGCTTCAGAGCGCACAATCTGAACTTGCCTCAAGCAAGCAGCAGGTGGTCACAGCTAGGCAGCAGGCTGACATGAGTGAGCAAAGCTTCACAGACAGAGATGCTGTATGGCAAGAGGAGCTGCAGCAGCAGCAGGCTGACTCAGACCAGCTACAAGCGGTAACACCCCTCGCTGCTCATGCTTGACCTTACGCAAGTTGCGCATTGTAAACAATGTTGCTGCGTGGTCCTTGGGTCATCACCTCTCAACTAGCCAGACCTTGTGCCAGCCCACTGAACAAGTCACCTATCACTGTTCCCAGATATGCCTTGTCATGTGCTCTTCAGGTTATAACTAAAATTGTTGGTCAGCTGCTGAGCATTTATTTGGAATCTGACTTGGTGCAGGAGCTGAATCAGCTGAAGAGTGCTCATGAGCAGCTGCAAGTCCAGTACCAGGAGCTGTCTCAGCAGTCCAAGGCAGGGGCTGAGAATGATGAGCAGAGTGAAGCAGTAGCACATCTGACACAACAGCTGCAGCAGGCTAATCAAGACCTGGCTGGGCAGCGAGCCAAGACAATGGCCTTGCAACAGGTGCTGCTTTGATCGCACGCTGCATGTGCAAAGGGCAGTTGCTCAAATGCAAGGCTTGTCACTGCAGATTTCAAAGTGCATATTGAGCTTTATCACTGCGGTCCTTGCGCGTCAGCAAAAACTGACAGCAGAGCTGCAGTAAACCCGTTTTCACAGTTGACCTCCATTTGGCTAAAGGCACATCACCTGCAGACATCTAGGTTTTGACTGCCACGACAGTGCTAGCATTGCACAGTGCACTGATAGCTGTTTATGAGGCACGCACCAGTCAACCAGGAGCAGCGTGGGTATGTGGTTTTTCAATGCTGGCTGGTGCATGCAGGTCCTAGAGGACCAGGGAGAGGAGATAGAGGCAGCTCAGACAGCCGCGGTTGCTTCTGCTGCTGCCAGTGAAGACCTGCATGCCAGCTTAGAAGGCCAGCTCAGAGCCTCACATGCTGATGTGGGCCGCCTGCAGAGCAAAGTCAAACGCCTCAAGTCTGCTGCTGACACTGCTGCTGCTGCAATTCCTGCTTCTCCTGCTGGGACAGAGAGTTTCCAATCAGATGCCCAGGCTAAGCTGGAAAGCCAGCTGCAGGCGTCACAAGCCAATGTCAGACAACTGCAGGCAGAGGTCAAGTCTTTGAAGGGCGAGGTGTCAGCTTCTGCTGCAGTTGCTGCTACAGGTGTTGACTCACCTGTGAACAGGGATGGCAGTCAATTAGCATCTGTGTCTGGCAGATCCAGTGGCAGCAGAGCCCTTCTGCCAAACGGCAAGACTCAAGGTGCACAGCATCCCCACTTTTGGTGTAGCATGCAGCATCAGCAAATGATGTTCGCTGGTCAGCATGTATCTGACATTGTTAAATAACACGTCAGGGTTGAGCACACATGTCAGCACTGTTACATGTGAATGCATTATCTGCAATCCCCTGGGATTGTGTAGGCATAGGTGTCATGCTTGTAAACAACGTCGCCACCCCACTTTGCTTCATTTATTCAGCTGCACACTGTAGGGCTGAGAGGACAAGATGCAGATGGGCATGAGGGTCCAGGCATTGCTCCAGCTCAGGGGCTGCCTCAGGATACTCATCACACTCATCACCTGCAGCAGCGCCTGGCAGCTGTTGAAAAAGAAAGGGACAAAGCTAAGCAACAGCTGAACAGGTACAGTCCCGGGCACATCCTCTTGGAAACAAATTTGCCATCAGAGCAGCAGTACTTGCTCCAGCATAAAACAGTGCAGTATACTGTGGTTGTCCAGCTGTGAGTACCTGCGGGGCGTGGTGTTGATGGTGGTATGAGCAATAGAGCCTGCTGGTCGCTGTGTGACAGCCAATCACCCATCTTGTCATACGATTGTCTTCTATGCAGATTGAAGCAGCAGCTGATGACAGAGCAGGAAGAGGAAGAGGAGAAGTTGAGGTGGCGAGTGGACGCTGAAGTCAAGCTGGCCCTGGAGGAGTTCCAAAAAGCAGAAGCTCAGCGGGGTGCTGGCAATCAAGGTGCTTCTTGTGGCTCTATTGTGCTGAGAGACCTGATTGCAAATTGTTTGCATGATATCAGCGCTGCTGCACCATGACATGCCCAGGCTTGTTGCTGTTGCATAGAATCACAAGCCAAGGGATCTCCATTTATGCATTGCTGACAGTGATAAATAGTGGATGTATGCTTCAACCGCTGCTTGCCTTGAGAGAAGACATTGCGTGCTGGTGAGGAGCATGCGCGTGTGCAGCTGCACAGCTTGTCATTCGGACATGACTTGGAATCATGTCTGCAGGTGAAGTGGCTGAGCTGAAGGCAGGCATGGACAGCGCCAATGCACAGATCCAGCAGATGCATGAGGACCTGCAGGCCTGGGAGCAAGCCGTCTCAGCCCGGGATGCTGAACTCAGGAACCTCCAGGTCTGCTGTCATTCTTCTTCCATGCATGGCTGGTGACTTCAACAGCCAGCAGTGTGTTGTCCTAACAGTGCATTGATTGACATCATGTGTTGACTTAGGTTGGCACGTTTGCTAAATGTACGCTGCAGTCATGTGCCATTGTTGTTGCTGGAACAAGCAGATGTAGCTCAAACAAGCATGCCTGGACAGCTGATGCTTTACAGGCAGCCTTGGGCGAATTGACATTTGAGAGTGAGGCAGCAGACCGGATGAGGGGAGAAGTGCGGTCTGCCCAGCGCCAGGTGGATGACCTGCAGCACCAGTTGCAGCAGTCTGCAGAGCAGGTGCAGGCAGCACAGCAGGCACAAGCACAGGCCCAACAGCTTGCTGCTGATGCCAGCAACGGCACCCAGGAGCAGCAACGCATTGAGAAGCAGCTGCAGGTAAGCCCGCAGATGCTTACCCTTCTTCCTTATGAATCAGCTAGTAAGGAATCAGCTAGTAAGGAAGTAGAAGGTCACCATGGCTAAGGCATCCACAATTATGATTGATGTGGCAGCAAACGTGCCTAATGCATTCTGGCGCCGACAGCTTCTGCGCGGTGCAAGAACAACTTTTTGGGGACAGCTGGTCTGGCCAGAAGTAATGAGATGTGTTGTCCAACAAGGCTTGGAACATAGTACACAGCAGCACTGTGCAAATGAGATGCCAGTGGTTCACTGGTGCAGGATGAGGCTGCTATGCTGAGGAGGGCGCTGAATGAGAGCATGCGGCGAGTGGAGAGCTTGAGTGACGAGGGCTTGGTGCAGGTTGACCGCCGCATTGTTGTCAAGTTGCTGGTCACCTTCTTTGAGAAGGGCCAGAGCCAGGAGGTGCTGTCTCTCATGGCACGCATTCTTGCTTTCACAGGTCAGTCCTTGCACCCTTCATGCTTCTTCAGTCTATGCAAGTCAGTCAGGTGTATGATCTTGGCACATTGCTTTCTGTTTGCTTAGAGCCGGACAGTTTTGAAATGATCGTCAATTTTTGCATGACCTCAGTTGCTGCTGTGTAGCAAAGATGTGCGTAGGTGGCATCTCTGACTGTTCTGTATTTTGGCACTGCTTATTTATACAACACAAGCAGGCACATACTCACAATTGACACACACGAGTCATGCAAACCTTGTTGAATGCAATGCCAGCAGAAGAAATTTGCAATGCAGATGAAGACAAGGCCAGAGTAGGCCTGACTCGACCTCGCAAGGGTGTGTTCAGCAGGGTCGCTGGGGCGCTGTCCCTCAGCAACTCCAGTTCCAAACAAGCTGCTGATGACTCCCTGGCAGATCAGTGGCTGGATTTCCTTATACAGCAAGCAGATGCTGCAGATGCAGCTGAAACTGCTGCCGGTGTGTCCAAAGGGGATGCTGTATCTTCAGCTCAACCAAGCAGTGCATTGAATGTCAATTTGGAGGCAAAGCAACACTCGCCAAGCAGACCTTTACATGACTGGAATTCCATGCAAAGTCCCAAAGCATGACTTGCTGCTGTGATGCAATGTCGCTACCACATATGGCTTGCAATTTGCAAGATTTTGTAAGATACATGTATGCAATGCTAGCCTAGCTTCACTCTGTGGTGGGGAGCCCTTCACACTGTCTGCTAAGAGAGCATCCCCAATCAGAATTTCCACGAACCTTTGTGGAATGGTGTGTAAAGGATCTAGCTAGTCTGTACGCTGTAGGGAAATTTATCAAGCAGCTTAATTCCTTGCTGCTCCAGCTGTTTCTTCTAGTGTTGATCAGTGCTTTTGTACGCAGCAGTGTTTTGCTACCTAGAGTGTAACACACAACAAAGGCGCAGCAGAAAAGCCATAGAGCGCATACCATCAACACGGAATACATCCTGATATACACTGACCAGGTTGCTTTACCTGGGACCAGCTTCCTGTGGGCTACCTATAGGACCTATCGGCAATGTTTGTCCTGACAGCGCACAGCCTTGGCATCAAGACAGCTGGGGATTTGTACACCCTGTGGCTGACGCAGCTGTTGCCTCGTAATGGTGTTGTATCTGCTGGTTTGGTGCTTGATAGCGCTCTGGTGACCTGTCAGATGCAGTGTGCTCATCTTCTGCAGGAAGCTGGGAGGTAGCTGGTGCATGTGCTACAAGAGGGTTCAACACTGTTGTTTCTTGATATGACCCTGTTGTTGTGCCTGCCTCAATGTCATGGGCCACCAAGGGGTTGACAACTGTTGCCGGACGCTTTTTGGTTTTCAAAGTCTCTTCTGTGAGCTCTAAACGACACCTGCAAAGGCATCCTCGTGTCTTCAGTCAGCAGGAGAGATTTGCAGTCTGTAAGCTAGGTTGCCTGACATGTTCTGACAAGCATCCATAGACTAACACACACATCTGTACTTGTCACGATGCAGAACACAGGTCAGCAGTGGACATGTTTGCAAAGCTCACGTTGGGCATGTAGCTTTTCTCTTGAGCCAAGTCCTGATACACCTCTTGTGGAACATGTGTCCACATGGCAGTGAGGTGACCTTCTCCTGGCAAAGGTCTTCCTGACAAATTGTGCAATCAAGATCATTGGTGCTGTGCCCATCTGTGTTAGTAAGGGTAAAAGAGGACAGATGATTCAACACATGAGGTGGCAATCCCTTGGGCTGATTTGCTATCAACGCTTGCTGCCTGGCTTCATGACGCTGTCGCCTTGCCTCTGTAAACAAGACCTCCATCAGCAGTTTACCATCAGCAGTTTGCCAGTGAACAAACACAGCCACGCGTGAGGCCTCTGTGGGACATAACAGGACTAAGCACTAACATGGTATTTTTTTGCTGCTATGACTCAGACCTTCCAGCATGTGACGTCCTCTATGCATATCAAAGCCATAACCCCATCCAATTTGCACTCGCACATGGGTTCCTCTGTGATCTGTGTGTTGTACGCAGCAACCCCCCCACTGTAACAGGAATGTGCACACACTGACAACCTGCAGACACCAGCAGTCCCATTTCAAGTTCAGCTCTCTTCCGGCAGCAAATGCACTCAGTTTATGACACAAATGTAGTTATGGCACGTGTAAAGCCAAGGTCGCAAGGGCAGCGCCTGTCTGGATTTGGCTTACCACTGCGGTTGCGAAAATGACCAGGACGATCCACCACATAGTTCCGAGATACATTTTTGCTTCGGTTTCGACCAGCCAAGCGACCTTGCTGGAGTCTTTAGACCCAGGGTCCCGCTGTGTGAGCAGAGAAGAGGGCGACAGCTTCGATCTCAGCTGACACTTATAGCGGTCGAGCTGCAGCCGAGTCGCAACGCCACACACGGCTGCACTCCAACGGGAAAAGCGCAAGGGTGTGCTGCACGGGTTCTAGACAGCGCCGATAGGTCACAGTCCAGCGTCAACTCTTGTGCTTCTTGCACGTGATCAGGCGTCAAACCATGCACCACGCGAGATGTGACTAGCATTCACTCATTCACTCATGCATTCATTCATGCATCCACTCATTCATTCATTCATTCATTCATTCATTCATTCATTCATTCATTCATTCATTCATTCATCCATCCATCCATCCATCCATCCATCCATCCATCCATCCATCCATCCATCCGTCCGTCCGTCCATCCATTCATCCATCCCGTCCACCCATTCATCCATTCATCCAGCAAGCTTCCAAGAGCAAGCTTCAAGCGCAAAAAGGACGCAAGCGCAAGGCGTCTGGTAAGGCTAGCTGACTAATGCAAGTGTGCTTTGTGATCTGCATCTTGGATTACATATAGCACCTCCATATGGCCTGTTTGTGCTCACTGCCCATGCTGCCCTTCCATACAGCATGGCACCTGTACAGGAGCCATGCTATGTGCAATACTGTATGATGCACTGCAGAACAGCTGAAACTTCAATGCAACCAGAGTTGTCGTCAACAACTGTTTTGTTACGGTGCCTGCTGAGTCACCAGGCAGGGTGTCTCCATGCTGCATGCTGCAGCAGCAGCTTGATGAATTCTCCAGGAGGTCTGTGAATGCTGTGAGGTGACACAAGCTTGTGTGAGGTAAGAAAAGGTGGTTCCAAAGGCCCGTCAGAACTTTGTTTTGCCTTGCAAATGGTGTGTCTTTGAACATACTTTGCTCCCGGCTTTGTTGTTTTGGTTTTCATTTGTCTCAGCTCAACCAAAACCAGCCTTGTTTTGTGCAGCACAATTTGTGTACAATGAGTAAAAGTGCTCACCAGGTTGGCGCTTTCTGCAGGCTGTCAGCCCCTATGCAATGGTCAAAGACATGGCAGATATGCCACCAAAGGCCTGGGCTAACAATTACTTTGGAATGATGGACTGGCAGAACTGGATAAGTGATCCAGAATGCCAGGTGTGTTTCCTTAATCACAATGAATGTTGTCATGCTTGGTGTGCCTAGAAGCCAACTAAACTATTGTGTTGTGACTACCCTTTGTCACTTAGTTTGAGGGGCTGCACTGTTGTGGTGAACCCGATGTTGCTAGACTGCAGCTGTTTCAATAAACTTTCAATAACTTTCAATAACTTTTATCATGTGACATGGCAATCCCAAGGTGCATGAGCAGCTGCATGATCATGAGCAACATGAAGCATGCATTGGCTGTTTTGTTGAACATGCTGCAACCTAATCAGGTTGACAACTATCAGCATTGCGAGGTGCATCACCTGATGTCAGGCAACATGAAGATACCCCTGGAGACAACCCTGATGAGGCCGAGTCCGAGACAAACGTTCAGCATGCAGAGCACGTTGTGCAAGGCCAGTTGACTGCACAATCTGTGGCGCATCAGCGGTGAGTCAGCAGTCATTGTGCTGCATCGCCCTGCCATCCCTATGATGCACTTGGACTTCTGAAACTGCCACCTGCAGTCAAGCATCATGAGTGAAATACTCTTCATCATCATATACTGTGCTAGTCAGTGATGTTATACGTCATATGTAAGCTGTTGCTCAGTGTTCGATACACCATATGTAAGCTGTTGACCTGTTGCATTTATTGAAAAACGCCATTGATCCTGCTCTCTGTTAAGGAGAAGCAGTCGTAACGTCTCTCCTAAAATGTGTCTACGTCATACTTTGCAGTACCCTTTACCTTCGTGCGCTTCATTTTTGAGGCCAAACAAGAGTCTTGTCCCAGAACTCTTGATGCAAAGGGCAAGGTGGAGTTGACAAAGGAGACAGGTGCTCAGTGTGGTGTAGACCTGAAGGATGCCCAAGACTTGCTGACTATGCGCAAGACAATGACAAGCAATGCCTTTGCTGACTGGGTCAACGCATGCTGGATACATTCAGATCGTGCAAAATGCCCTAGCCAAAGGTATGTGTGAGGACTGAACAGAGGGCTTGTGGAAACAGACGCGTTTGGAGGTATGTCACGTGCTGAATGCAGCCGTTGAGTGCTGTTCCGGTTGTTGTCCCCAATGCTTGCCTAGATGCAAGAGAGCTGGCATGTTGGCCTCACCAAAGGCCTGTCCGCAGGAATGAAAAGCAAATGTGTAGAAAACGCCGGAATTCTTGAACAAGACAGCCTTGAAATACAGTACATTCCAGCATTTGAGCATGTTGACACGCGACGAGCAGAAGAAGATGGCAATGGCATTCAGGCAGGCCAGTACACTGCCTGCTTTGTGCTGGTGCCACAAACGAAAAACCAAAGCTTCAGCCCACAAGAATTGGGTGCAATGTTGACAAGTTTGTACATACTGGTGAACTCATGGCTGGCTCAGGTTTGCCTGAAGTTGGTCTGGCAGCTGGTCTGGCAGCTGGTCTGGCAGCTGGTCTGCTGGCAGCACACATCATGCATGAAATGTAGTGATGATATGACCTAGCCACCTCGCATTTGTACCAGCACAGGGCTCCATCAAAAGTGCAACAACAATTGCAAGCAGACTCAACACCAGCCTCCTCACTGTTGCCCAGAACCAAAAGCAGGCAGCAACAAAGGCAAGGGCTCAGAAGGCAGCTTTATGGCAGGCGCATCAGCAGCAACAACAGCAGCAGTAGCAGCAGCAGCAGCAGCAGCAGCAGCAGCAGCAGCAAGCCTTACATGCTGCTTTCCACCCTGCTGCCTCAGTTGACAGCGTGCCTCTTGCTAGCATCATTTACCAATCTTTTGGTTTTGGGGCGCCCCTTTAACCCTGTCCTAGATCTTGGGGATCAGCATGGCAGGGCTGGCCTGGGCCACTCAGCGCCAACTCTGATGGATCTGGACCCACAGCAGTCCAAGTCTGCTGCTCAAGTCAGCTCTGGTGACTAGTACACATGCCGGCAAGCTGACCAAACCCTTTCTGGCTTCATCTGCATGCTGGAAACATGACAAAGCAGATTGCGTAACTGCAGAGAAAAGCTACAGGGCTTCTGAAGTCATACAGCACAAACACTAACAACTCACATAACCTGATTAGTACACCTGCTGACAAGTTGACCAAACTGACCAAACTTTTTGAGACAATCTGCAGGCTGAAGACGGCGTGACCAAGGAAACACATGGTAGTCTTCAACCATGCGTGCCAGCAGGTCAGGAGCCAGCACGCTGATGACGTGCTGAGCAGCAGGCAGTGAGGAGCAGTCCTGGAAGGAGTCCTCTACAGTGATGGACTTGGCTGGGCCCTTGTCTTGCACCACAGGCTGTCTGCTGACCCTGGCAGCAGCCTCTGTGCAAATTATAGATGGTCCATCAACCTCAGCTGTACCTGCAGCAGTGGCAGACCCCGCCCTTGCCGCTGGACCCCTGCCTGCTGAAACACCCATGCTGCCGGCAGTGCCTTTGTTGGTGCCCCCAGACTGTTCCTGGCACTACAGTGTCCTGTGCTTTGTGTTGACATTGCCAGGCAAGCAATCCTTTATGTGCATGCCAACCTTGCATCAGAGCTCAGGTACCCCCAGCAAGGTGTCATCAGGCCAATCACCAAGCCAGATGGTCAGCCAGATGGTCAGCAGCTTGCCCAGAGTCCAGGGGTCTCCAGCTACGTCGGCTCGGCTTCACCTTGCACCAAGCTCAGCTGCTGAGGGTTTGGGGATTCCCCTGCCTGTTGCTTCCTTACCTTGTGCTGACGTGCCTGATGCTGCTTCTCCATTGGCTGGCAAAAAAAGGGGCCCTGAGTCTATGTCAGATGCTGAGTCCTCTGACACGGCAGAGGCTCCAACTTTTTTTCTTTTTTTTTTTTTTTTGTTGGGAGGGAGAGATATTCATTACACGAAGCAACGATAACAACCTCAAAAACAAGTGATGTCCACTGCAGACCATGAAGCTGAAGCTAACAACACCTGATGAGCCATAAGCGTAGGCTTGTCTGACCACCAACTGATGAGCTGGCTGGCTGCCCCAACCCCACAATCCAAGTGACAGATGATGCGGGCTCCACAGCTGACCTTGCAAGTACAAGGGACTGCCTATCTGAGCTGGCTGGTGCGCTGGGCCCCTCCAAGGCCTGGAGGGATCCCGAGAGATGACTTGGACAGACCTGGGATTAGAGACAGGCTCTGGTGGGGTTTGTTGAAGTTGCAGATGGGGGCTAATGATGTGCAGCTGGCCTGTCTGATCATCCTTGATGTGTTGCTAGCTCCAGATTGATGGTATCACATTTCTTTGAGGTTGTTATCGTTGCTTCGTGTAATGAAAATCTCTCCCTCCCAACAAACAAAAAGAAAAAAAGGGTCAGCCACCAAGATGCTGTTGACATCACCTTGCATGTGCTTCAGCCCTCAGACTGAGCTTTCAGCGTACTATGCTGCGTAGCAGTGTCTCGGCAGTCACTAGCTGATTCCGTAACATATCAAATATCACAGCAGAAACATCTGAGAAAACTGCAAGATTGGTCTTCAGTGCTGACAGGCTTGTAAGAACAACATTGCTGGGCCTTAAGCCAGGTCAGCTGCTCATCTTCAAGAGGCCTCAGCTGGCACTCAAATTGCAGGGCCTTCTGCAGCAAGCAACTTCAGCAGCAGCTAAACACAGCAACCTCAGCATAGTCAACCAGCCCATAGCTGCAATGCATGAGCATTCTGCTCGGCATTACCATGTGGCAGGCTGGGCACCAGTGCGCAGGTGCTTGCATCCGCAAGCAAGGGAGTTCTTGCATACAGCTACCAACAATGCATCCTCAGCCAGAATTGACAGATGGCTCGTCAGCGACAGCTTGGTTCCAGACGTCAGTGCAGCTTCAGTCACAGACCTCATCTTGTCAGATCATTATGGAGTGGCAAATGCAGTGTCACCTGCCAATGCACCTCCCCGCGGCCCAGGGCTTTGGTCAAGGCCTCCTGCCATTATTTCCCGTCCTGAGTTCAAAACCCTCATGACAGCTCAGATCCAGACCTTCCTTCAAGCTAATCCAGTGACCACAACTCTCAGCCGCGCAGCCAGATGGGACAAGCCCAAAGTGGACATTCAAGATGTTGCAAAGAACTATTACTCCACATTCTATGCCCAACGTACAAGGCAGCTCAGAGTGCTCAGGGTATGAGCCAGCCAGGCTCGAGCGGCCTATGTATCAGCTCCAGGCAGTCATCATGCCCTGGATGCATTGCGCCATACGGCAGCAGATCTCTTGCAGCATCGCAGGCAGCAGGCTGCCACAGATGCCCTGCGGGCTGGGGTCTTGCTGCATGAATATGGGGATCAGTCCACCTTCTATTTCCATCATATGCACAGGCAGCGGCAGCAAGCTACAGTCATCAGTCACCTGCAGCAGCAGCAGGGCTCACCAGTAGCAGACCTCTGCACCATGCACGGCAGGCAGGCAGCAGACTGACGGCATCATTGTCAACTTTTTCTCAGCTGACAGCCCCATAGGCATGTTGTTTTCCTTTTTTTTCTTTTTGTTTTACGGAAGAATTGTCCACCCTCCATCCGATGATGGAGGTACCGAACGAACCTGGTTTGAGCCCGAACACCGACCTAGAAAACACTTCCTAAGCGATCAGTCCATGGCAAGCAAGATGCCCACTCTATGCCAGCTAGTGCTAACACAACAGTGTAAGTTATGTGAAACACCGGCCTTGTCAAAATGACGAGGCGATCAGTTCACGATATAAATGACCCACCTCAGGTAGGGTATCCCAGAATCGATGTTTCATGAAAGCGCGGTAAAGCCCATCATGGAAGAGAACAAAGTAAATCAAAACAGAAAACATTCGGGCACAAATCAGGTTCGTTCGGTACCTCCATCATCAGAAGGAGGGTGGACAATTCCCCTGTAACCCAAAAAAAAATAAAAAAAAATAAAAAATGTCCAGTAGCTTATGAAAGCATATGGACCATCCCCATGAGAGGGCAAAATCCAAACCTGCAATCACTCCTAGGCAAAACTTACATTTGTAAACCTACAGTCCACCAGTGCTGGCAATCCGCTTTGGGCACCTCTACAAGGGCGACGAGGACAAGGCTAGTCGTCGAGGGTCTTGTCTGGAAGTCCATCCTCACCCAGCTACCCCATCAGCTCATTGCTATGGACCCGCAGAGGCTCGGCACCCCGACAGCTGCCTACGATCTGCACTTCCAGGATCAGTCTATGCAGCGAAATCATGACTTGATGAACCGGGGCTTCCTGACATGGAGTACTCGGGCCATCTAGCTCAACTTCCAGCTAGCAGCAAGGGCAGTCAGCTCTCCCCTCGCTTCGCTGAGATCGTTGTGAAGCAGCTGGACCCTAGTTGGGCTCGCAAAGGCGTCACAGCAGCTCTTCTCAGCTGGCTATAGCGCAGATGTAGCAGTCAAGACAGAGTTTGTTGGGGATCTTCCAGCACACCTGTCTTGCTGGTCTGATGATCTTGGCAGATCTGATGTGACTCAGGCTAGCAGGGCTGCACAGCATATGGGCTGCGTCTCAGATTGCCCAGGCCTGCCGGTCAACACAACCTTCAAATGCCTCAGAGCCAGACGCAATAATGGCGTCATCTCCTTCGTCACAACAACCTTCACTATCATCATCATCTACCTCACACCACGGCCACTTGGCGAGACAGCTGACATTGAAGACTATTAAGGCTATGATTCGCAATGACTGGACAAACTGCAATGACATCATCAAGCTGATTTCTGGAGTATGCTCAAGCTGGTTGAGGGGGAAGGATCCCAACATGAATCTGGCTGCTTTTCTGAGCCTGTGGTGCCATAACAGTATTTTGGGATGTGTCACATCGGGGGACGTTGAGGACCATTTGAAGTTACAGTTGCATCTGTCAGCTACACGCCCTGTGCCGTTGTGCTAGCGTTTGCCCTGTTCAGCACGGATTGTCTCTGTGAGTTTATACATAAATCGGTTTTTATCAGTGTTTTCTGTTTCGACTTTGGCGGCTTTTACCTGTCATCACATTGAATAGGGTATGGTGGTTTGCCAAGTTGGCTTTTCATGAGTGCAGCTTGCTTTGCTGGAAGCGCCTAGTTAAAGGGGTGTTGAGCTGTTGTTTGCCCTTGGCTCTTCTGATGCGAGGTCTGATGCTGAAGCATGTAAAACGCACTCACCGAGGGGGGCCCAGTCAAATCCCCCTCAGTAGCTTGGGGGCCTTGGCCACCCCAAGGGATCCAGCTACACAGGCCGTAAGAGACGGTAGGGACAGACCCGCATTGATCCTAATCCCGGTGATGTGCTGCATCCTTCCGTGGATGCTTCTTGGAGATTGAGTTGGGCTAGGCATAGTGGCGTGCCCATTTTGGCGAAGTGCATCCAGCTTGGCTTGCTTGTTTCTCTTCTCAAGCGTTTTTACAGGCCACCATGCTCTAAGACGACGTGCTTACTTGACATTGCTTAGCTCGGCAATTTAGCTGGTCAAGGCGCTGTGCGGGATGCAGGGGTGCATGCTCCCTGCACCGGCGCTTACATGGTCACACTTGCCGTTGTTCATGCCTTGCACGGTGACACACATGTGTCATGACATGACCAGCCTTGCCATCGTGGCTGGTCGTCTTGGCGCCAAAGCGTTTTGCGTGCCCCTGGTCATGCAGGGATTGCTTGCCATGGACTGATCGCTTAGGAACGCGTTTTCTGTTTGGGCTCAATCCAGGTTGTGTACCTTCATCATCGGACGGAGGGTGGACAATTCTTTAACAAAAAAAAGAAAAATGCGCATCCAGTGGCCAGCACAACGCAGAGGTGCACCTGGCTTTCAAGAATGCCTCTGCACAGCACAGACAGCAATTAGCATCCGCTAGCACCATCCAGCTGGCAATGCATGGGGCAGCAGCGCCTGTCACCTTGCCTGTCAGCACAGTCGCATCCAAACAGCTGCCTGATGTTACCGTTGTGCGCATGCACAATGTGCCTGGGGGCATCAATGTTCATGGCCTGATGGGTTGCTTGCTGAAGCACTTTCAGTTTGGGCCTGACCACACTGTGGTGTCAGAGTATGGGGGCGATGCCTCAGGTATCATTCTCAACCTGGTGCCGCTCAGACGTGTGCACAGCGGAGCTCAGAGCCCCTGTGTCAGATGCTAAGCTGGCGAGAATGCCATCAGCCTTCTCTTGCTTTGGGCAGCAGATCTCAGTGTCAGTCCAGCCCAGCATCCTAGCCAACGCATATTAGCCAACAGCACAGGGCTCAAGCACATGTTTAACAGCAGGCAGAATCAACACCAGCCTCCTCACTGTCGTCCAGAACCAAACGTGAGCAGCAGCAAAAGGCAAGGGCTCAAAAGGCAGCTTTCAAGCAGGCACATCAGCAGCAACAGCAACAGCAGCAGCAGCAGCAGCAGCAGTAGCAGCAGCAGCAGCAGCAGCAAGTCTTACATGCTGCTTTCCACCCTGCTGCCTCACTTGATAGCGTGCCTCTCGCAAACAGATTGATTTTGGGGCGCCCCCTTGACCCAACTCTGGATCTTGGGGGTCAGCGTGGCAGGGCTGGGCTGGGCCACTCAGCGCTAACTCTTATGGATCTGGACCCACAGCAGTCCAAGTCTGCTGCTCAAGTCAGCTCAGGCTCTCTGCCCACCCCAGCAGCAACCTCTATGCAAGCTACAGATGGTCCATCAACCTCAGCTGTGCCTGCTGCGGTGGCAAACCCTGCACTTGCCGCTGGGGCTACGCCTGCTGACACACCTATGTTGTTTTTGTGTGTTTTTTCTTTCCAGGTTAGAAGGGAATTGTCCACACTCCTATGCTGCCAGCAGAGCCTTTAGTGATGCAGCCGGACATTCCTGACACTGCAGTGTCCTCTGCTATGTGCTCAAAGACAGAGCGTGTTGACATACCTGTTGACGTTGTCAGGCAAGCAATTGTCTATGTGCATGTCAACGTTGCGCCAGAGCTCAACCAGCAGATTGTCCATGCCGCTGCAGGAGCTCATGGTTACAGCAGTCAGAGCAGTTACTGATGATGCATCCTTCAGCTTGTTGTGTGCCTCAGACGCACAGTCAGACAGCTCACGAGCAGATCAAGCCTCAGACAACACTGTGGTAGACGGCCCCTCCATGCCAAGCACATCAGCAACAGCAACTATGGTAGCCCCCAGGCGGTCAGGCAGGCAGTACAAACCAGCCGCAGAGGACTGGAAAGTGCCCCTGCAGTACCTGGGGGGGCTCAATGAGCCACCCAAGACCCCTTTCTCTACAGCATTTATCTCTCAATGTCAATGCGCTCCGAGTGAGGCAGAAGCGGGCGGCATTGTTTGCAGTTCTGCAAGCTGGGCCATAGCATGTCATTGCTCTGCAAGAGACACACCATGCTACCCAGGCAGAGGCTGCCCATGATGTAGAGTGGGGGCAGGCCCTACCCCCCCACGGGATAGCCCATCACATTGGGCTGCTGGCACATCAGCCACCCGCGGCGTGGCCTTGTTCATTAAGGTTTGTCCCCTTCTGTCAGGGGTCTCAGCTTATGCAGACCCCTGTGGCAGATTTATTGCTGCTTTAGGCAACTTCAGTGGCAGCCAGGTCACCATGGCGTCAGTATATGCTCTTGTCGAGAGGCAGAAGCGAGAACCATTTTTCCAGCAAAGCCTCCTTCCTGCTATGCCAACAGGCACTTCCTTACTCCTGGGGGGGTGACTGAAACTTTGTGGCAGAGGATTTGGACCTAGTTGGGGGCCAGCCAGGCACCCGCCAGCATTGCTTCCCGTCAGGCTTGCTACCCTTCCAGCAAGCTTTGAGCTTGCAGGATGCCTTCAGGTGCTTGCATCCGCAAGCAAGCGAGTTCACGCATACAGCTACCAACCAGCTCTCATCTTGTCAGATCATTATGGAGTGGCAGTTACAGTGTCAATGCACCTCCCCGCGACCCCGGGCTGTGGTCAATGCCTCCTGCCACTATTATTCAATCTGCCTTCAAAACCCTCATGACAGCTCAGATCCATTCCTTTCAAGCTACTCCAGTGACCACAACTTTCAGCCGCGCAGCCAGATGGGACAAGCTCAAGGTGGACACTCAAGATGTTGCAAGGAACTATTGCTCCACATCCCAACGTACAGGGCAGCTCAGAGTGCTCAGGGTACGAGCCAGCCAGGCTCCGGCGGCCTTTTTGGCAGCTCCAGGCAGTCACCATGCCCTGGATGAATTGCGCGATATACGGCAGCAGCTCTCCACACTGGCTGCCACAGATGCCTCGCCGGCTGCCACAGATGCCTTGCGGGCTGTGGTCTTGCTGCATGAATATGGGGATCAGTCCACTTGTTGTATCCATTACTTGCACAGGCAACGACAGCCAGCTACAGTCATCAGTCATCTGCAGCAGCAGCAAGGCATGGCAGGCAGACAACAAGCCGATAGCATCATTGTCAACTTCATCTCAGCTGATAGCCCCAGAGGCATGTTCAGGCAGCTGCCTACTGCCTTGTCAGCACAGCAATCGCTGCTGTCTCCACTAGACAAGCAGATGCCATCAGATGCCCAACAAGCATGCAAAGCAGAAGACATGCTTGATGAACTTCACGCACCTCTCAAGCTGTCTGCCCGTGGCAAAAAGCCAGGATCAGACGTCTTGCCCTATGAGTTCTTCTCCCAATACTGGGAGCTGCTTGGGCCAGAGTTGCTGACCATCTGGTTGCTTGATCATCAGGTGCTTGGCCATGAGGTTGTGGAGTCCTTCAGTGTCTCACTGTGCAGACGGCTGCCTCCTCTTTTTTTTGTTTTTTTTTTTTTGGTTGCACGGAATTTGTCCACTCTCCGTCACATGATGAAGATACCAAACAAACCTGGTTTGAGCTCGAACAACGGCCTGAAAAACGCATTCCTAATCGATCAGTCCATGGCAAGCAATCCCCGCAAGGGGCAAGCAAAACGTCTTGGCGCCAAGACGACCAGTCATGATGGCAAGGCCGGTCTTGTCATGACACATGTGTGTCACCGTCCAAGGCAAAAGTAACGGCAAGTGTGACCACGTAAACGCCCTTGCAGGAAGCATGCACCCCGGCAACTGGAACAGCGCCTTGAACGAAAATATTGCCGAGCCAAGCAATGGCATGTAAGCACGGCGTTCATTTTTTTTTTTTTTTTTTGGGTTACAGGGGAATTGTCAGATGATGGAGGTACCGAACGAACCTGGTTTGTGCCCGAACACCGGCCTAGAAAACACTTCCCCAGCGATCAATCCAAGGCAAGCAAGATGTCCACTCTATGCCAGCTGGTGCTAACAAAGATACCAGACAAATGTAAAATGTGTGAAACACCGGCCTTAACAAGATGACAAGACGATCAGTCCACAGGAAGGGTATCCCAGAAAAGATGTGTCATGAGAGTGCTATAAAGCACATCATGGAAGAAAACAAAGTAATCAAAACCAAAAAACATGTCTACTTGCTCATGAGAGAGCATATGGATCATCCTCATGGGAGGGTAAAGCCCAAACCTGCAACCAGCCAAAAGGCGTCCCACAAATCAAATGTTCATAAAGGTGCCATGACATAAGCAAGCAAAAGGTGCCCAACAAGAAAACATGCGTTTGCCTTATGCATCAATTTGAAGGAAGGTGTGTGTCATCACCAGCCACACTGGCCACCGAGCTGACATAACGCTAGCAGACAAAAGATGCCCAACCAGAAAATATGCATTCCCCTCATGCACCAATAAGGATGGAAGTGTGTGCATACCACCAACCACAAAAACTGCCTGATTGAGGTGCGGCAAGTAAGCAAAGGATGTCCAGCTAGAAACAATGCACCCCCCTCATGCATCAACCTAGAGGAAAGTCTGAAAGTTACGGCCTGTGTAGCTGGTTCCCTTGGGGTGGCCAAGGCCCCCAGCTACTGAGGGGTGGTTGGCTGGTCCCCCCTCAATGAGTAAGTTCCACATGCTTCAGCATCAGACCTCCCATCAGAAGAGCTCAGGCCGAACAACAGCTCAACACCCCCTTCAACCAGGCACCTCCAGCAAAGCAAGCTGCACTCATGAAAAGTCCAATTCAACTTGGCAAGCCACCATGCCCTATTCAATGTGATGAACAAAAAAAGCCGCCAAAGTCGAAACAGAAAACAGTGATAAAAACAAAGGTATGCATCAACTCACAGAGACAATTTGTGCTTGAGAGGGCAAACGCTAGCACAACGGCACAGGGCGTGTGACAGATGCAACTGCAACTCCAAATGGTCCTCAACGTCCCCTGACGGCAATGTGACACATCCCAAAATACTGTTATGGCATCACAGGCTCTGAAAAGCAGCCAGAATCATGTTGGGATCCTTCTTCCTCAACCAGCTTGAACATACTCCAGAAATCAGCTTGATGATGTCATTGCATTTTGTCCAGTCATTGCAAATCATAGCTTTCATAGTCTTCAATGCGAGCTGTCTCGCCAAGTGGCCATGGTGTGAGGTACTTGCTGTTGCTAGTGAAGCTTGTTGTGAAGATGGAGAAGACGGCAGGATTGCGTCTGGCTCTGAGGCATCTAAAGGTTGTGTTGGCCGGCTGGCCTAGGCAATCTGAGACGCGGCCCAAATGCTGTTTAGCACTGCTAGCCTGAGTTTGTGCCAAGTATGAAGGAGCGCATCTGACCGGCAGTTGTTCTGATGGTGTGTCTGCCGCCAACAAGCTGGCAACTGAGACCACAGGCAGATATCCTGTCATAGCTTGCCAAAGGCGGCATAGCCAATCAGTGACTGTGGCCGCAACCGGGCATGTGATGAACAAGCGGCTGACTGGTCTGAGGCTGACTGGGGTCGATACAGCAAGAGAAGGGGCAGTAAGAGACGGTAGGGACAGACCCGCATTGATGCTGATCCCGGTGATGTGCTGCATGCTTCGGTGGATGCTTCTTGGAGGTCGAGTTGGGCTAGGCAGAGTGATACGCCCACTTTTCCGAAGTGCATCCAGCTTGGCTTGTTTATTTCTCTTCTCAAACGTTTTCACAGGCCACCATGCTCTAGGACGACGTGCTTACTTGACATTGCTTGGCTCGGCAATTTAGCCGGTCAAGGCGCTATGCTAGATGCAGGGGTGCATGCTTCCTGCATCGGCGCTTACATGGTCGCACTTGCCGTTGTTCTTGCCTTGCACGGTGTTACACATGTGTCATGACATGACCAGCCTTGCCATCATGGCTGGTCGTCTTGGCGCCAAAATGTTTTGCTTGCCCCTTGCGGGGATTGCTTGGCATGGACTGATCGCTTAGGAACGCGTTTTCTAGGCCGTTGTTCGGGCTCAAACCAGGTTCGTTCGGTATCTTCATCATCTGACGGAGGGTGGACAATTCCCCTGTAACCCAAAAAAAAAAAAAAAAAAAAAAAGGGGCAGTTGGCCTGTGCTGGCGTGGCCCTGCCAATGTACGCTCTGTAAGCTCCACACATCAAGCCGCCATGCAACAGGCGCCACCATAGGACCCTGTGCTGCCTGTCCAAGTAGGAAGCGCCAGCCAACTCCCAAATGTGCTGCCATTGTGCCTGCTGAGGGTGGCTGCCACATGCCTCTAGCACATCAATTGATGTCGCCTGTAGCTGCCCTGTTCAAAGGCAGCTGAGGTGGTGGCTGCTATTGCATCTGTTGTTGATGCTGTTCCTGACGTTGTTGCTGCCGGTCTGACCAGTGCATTCTAGGGGTCTGCGTGGGGGTCATCCATGCTAGCAAAGAGGCAGACATTTCTGAGCTGAGGCGAGCTGTGCCTCTGGAGCTGGGTTGCATGGAAGCCACCCACCTGAGCTCCATGGCCTGCAAGGTCTCATCCACTGATCGCCCCGATGTTGGCATCGGCAAAAGGCGTGGGCGGCAGGTCAAACCGCTCGGGGCCAATGGGTGCTTGGTGGCACAAGAACTAGCGGCTCAGAGATTTAAGCGTTGGCCCGCTTGTCAGACCACCAACTGATGGGCTGGCTGACTGCTCAACCCCACACCCCAAGTGACAAATGATGCGGGCCTCACAGCTAACCTTGCAGGTAGAAGGGACTGTCTAGCTGAGCTGGCTGGTGCGCTCAGCCCCTCCAAGGCCTAGAGCGGTCCCAAGAGATGACTTGGACAGGGCTGGGATTTGAGACAGGCTCGGTTAGGGTCTGTTGAAGTTGCAGATGGGGGCTAATGGTGTGGAGATGGCCTGTCTGAGCACCTTCCGGAGGCCGAGAGATTTTGAAACCGAGTGGATGTTGGGGTTGAGCTGACAACGGCGCGCCATCCATGCTGGAGGAAGTGCCAGCAAAGACTGAACTCAACTCGATCGTCAGCAGCTGGGGTGGCTGAAGCTGTAGTGAAAGCCGTAAGGGGAGCCACCTTAGTGATGCCCGCTGAAAGCATAAGGGGCTTTTGCTGAGGAGTCAGAAATGCAGCAGATGGGCAAGCACTGTTGGTGAAAGCTGAGCTGGCAGCAGGCTGAGAAATCTGCCTATTGAAAAAGAGCGGTTCGTATAAGATGTCTGATGGCAGCATGGCAGTGACTGATGCAAGGCAGTGAGGATGAAGAGCTCTGAAGGCTATCACGTAGGCTGACAGCCGGGCTGGCAATTACAAATGGTCTGTATTGAGCGTGCTGGACAGGATGCTGGCCCCATAGCCCAAGGGCTGAACCTGAGAGGCTTGGCTCAGGTGGTACAATTGGGACATCTTCCAAGCCTCTGCTCAGCCTATCAAACAGCCTGTGCTTATCACCATAGCGTTGAGCCTTTTTGACATCTATTTGATAGGCTTGAATGATTGGCAATAATTTGGCTGCATTGCTTGATTGGCAGTCCAACTATATGACGCCTATTGAGGCGTTTGCTTTTGGAATGTTGATGGTTTATGCAGCAAAAACAGTATTTCTGTCTTATCGTTGTGGCGTGCATGCCTGATTTGGGTCTTGCAGTCTAAACGCACTTCTGGTCTCAGAACACGAAACCTATCATGCCTCTGTTGAGTGGATCTGAACATGGTTAGACTTTTGCTCCGCGGAAATGAACAAGCTATGCTTTGACTGGTGAACAGCTGACATGTGTCTGGCTTGTTTTGCTGGACATGCTGACTTTCTGCAGACTTTGGTGTTTGCCTCTTTCCAAGCTGTAACTGTAAGTTGCAGCTTCGGTAAATGGTTTTCCACTTGACGCTTGTGGTGTCTTTCGTTGCATGTATGTGTAATGAATAGCTGTCTCGCCCAACAAAAAAAAGCTACTGCATGAGTTTCTGCACTATATATTGCTTATGTGAATTCGTACAACCAAGCCTATGTCCTGAGTTGCAGATCCATGGATGCGGTTGTGCCACGCCTGGAGTGATGGTCAGATGTGGTTGTTGCCAACAAGCAGTACTGTCAGCCCTGCTGCTGTCACGCATGGTGTTTGCAAATTTCCGCTCTGGCAGCAACAGCAGAGTATTTTGGTCACGACACAACAGCAGCCACACAAGACACAAAAAAAACAGCCAGGCATGTCACATGCATTGGCCCATCTCAATAAGTTAGTCATAAACACCTTGCTTGACAATGCTTCACAACTTGTCACAGTCACATAAATGCATGTGTCTCTGTCCAGCGTGCTACGTACTTTGCTCTTGTACTGGCAAGACTTTTGCTCAAAAGTGCATCTGTCTTATCAGCTTAATGTGATACCACGTCACAACAATTTGAATCACACTTGAGCTTACATGCCTTATCGCAAGCAGTGCAGCGTTTAGGCAGGTATGTAAATGGCCATGTATTGCATGTCACCTGCATCTAAAGCGTCTTGACATTACTCAGAGGTGTCACAAATAAGCCTGGTGTCTCTCTTCAGTCTGATGAGTGCGACTGGAAGGAAGGTTTCTTTGTAGACTTGACCAGGGTCACAACAAGACTCTTGAAAGCTCCATGCTATCTGCCTGATGTGATTACATGCAAGGCTGCAGCTTCTTGATTTGTGGCTGCGCCAGGGGTTACTGCATCGTACTGCTCAAGCTCGATAACAGAGTCTGTGCCGTTGAATGCCTCTAGGCCAAGGAGATTAGCTGTCACATTGCAGTTGTTCTGGAATCCTCTGCAGGGCAACACATCATCACAAGTGAGCTTACAGAACCTGTTGTTTAGGGTCGGCATGATTTGTTTGTGCCTGTGACAGCAGCTTCATTCCTTTCCCTGATCTCTAATCTCATATATGGAAGACCAAAGTAGCCCAGCAACAATGAACATGATTGTGACAACTGCTGCCATCACATGGTTGCTTTGAGTCAATTGCTGGCGCAGACATTCAACCACAACACGCCTGTTACGGCGCTGCAAAAGGTCAGAACAAAGAAGGACCGTCTGCGGCTTTCAGCCATGATGACAAGTGAGGCGGCACCTCTGGAGCCAAAAAGGGTTCTGCTGGTACCATAAGCCATGTATAGCCCCGGGAGGAAAGAAAAGCTTGAAATTAAAGTGAAGTTGTTGTGTTCTTGCTGGCTTTGTTTGCCTGTTACGTTGTGTCCTCTCTTGACAAGAGCTCTTGTGGGCGTGAGATCTTGTGGAAAGGCCAACACAATGCCTCTGCGTTTTTATACACACCTTGCAATTGCTTGCCTGTTCCTGTTCTACCCCAACATGTGCCAAAGCATATGACACAGCGGGTCCTGTGAACCATGTGTATGCATGTCTTACACAATTGGAGCTTACCCGTCATAAGTTTGCCAAGCAGACACAAAGAAGTCCATGGGCAGGTCACCAGTCATCTGCTCTCCGCACTGGGTACTATTGACCCGCATGTAACCCCAACTTTGCAACAAGTCCTGCGCAGCAAGAACCACATTTTGGCAATGTTCATGCCGCCTGCATCTGATTGTTATCTTGCCAAAATGTGGGTTGTGACAGGACATGCTCAACATGCCGTTAACTGTTGTTGCTTCATACTTCACTACACTCCTTTTGGACAATTGAAGCACACATTGTCAATCTGGCTAATGAAGGTCACAGTTGTGCACAAACACAGAGACAAGCGTGCATGATGTTTTGATTTGCGCGCAACAGCTCACCAAGGCTCCATATGCAGGGCAGCCAATATAACCCTCAGCAAAGTCCATTGGGTCTATGACATTGAAGCCTAGGTCTTGCATCACAGGAATGGTGTTGTAGAGAATGCCGTCAAAGGTGCATGGAGAGAAATCAAGGCTGCAGTCGACAGCTGTGTTGTTCCTGCAAACAAAGTCTTGTTCATTTTAAGTAATACAAAGTATGATGGTTTTCAAGCCCATTGTCCCTGCATTTCAACAGTTCACTGCAGTGCATAGCAGTACTACTCGCACACCCTTTGTAGTTCAGAATAATATGCTGATCTGGTCTGGACTCCTTTGCAATTGCCGTACAAATAGGTAGCAACTGATACTTGCCCAGCATACCTTTGACGCTGCAAATCAACGTTGACATGGCCATAGTAGTCAGATTCTTGGTAATTGACAAGGTACTGGTGGCTGTAGCTTGTGTTGGCATTCAACACATCCAGCGTGGTGAAATTGGTCGGCCCATCAATGCTCAGGCACTCTGGGGTCAAGGTCACAGGCTGGTTGCAAAGGACTCGCACATTGGCATAGGTGGCAGATGTCAGGAGCCCTTCTGACTGACAGCAGAGTTGGTTCTCAACAAACAACCGGCATATTGGCCTGCAAAATCAGCATGCCAATTGTTAACAACATGAACACATCCAGTAATGGACATGGTGCATGGGGTGTCTGCATGGTTGCAGTCGCATCCAGTTTCAAACTACTTTGCAGCTAGATTGTTAGATCAGTGCCAAGTGAAATTCAAACAAAGCACAGTGATTATGCAAGCACCACAGACATGACCCGTCTTCTCATGCACATGCGCATCACCATGATGAAACATGCCATTTGGCTACAGGTGATGCAATGTACAATCACAGCCATTCCATGACAGTGCAGCTGGCTGCTCAGAGCAACCCCAGACTACTTGTGCAGGTCTCACTTGCTGCTACAAACAGGGGGAATGATGGGTATGGGCACGACCACTGGTGCCACTGCAGGGGCGAACAGGGGTGCTGGCACGGGGGCAAAGGCAGGAGCAGGAGCTGGTGCCAGCATGCTGGCTGATTGCGGAATGATTGGCACGATTGGTATAACTCCAGATCCAGTTGTGGCAGCAGAAGGGGCAGGAGCCGGGGCTCCACCGGCTGCACTGACTGCAGGAGCTGCTGCAGGCTGCAAGACATGAATGCCAACTTAGAGTGTCCTATGGTTGAGCTGTAGCACACGATCCACATGGAAGATCATGGTCCATGAGAAACGTGAATGTGCAGTCCATGCTGCGGGCTCAACCGCAACTTGCCAAGCTTGCACAAGACAAGTGACTTGCCATCTGTGACATGCTTTCATCAAAGCAAACTTGATTGCAGGATGACAGGCATGCAACAATTGTGCCATCTTACATGGCAAGCATGAATAGGCACGAGCACAAGCACTCACTGTTTGACTTGGCGCTGCCGTCACGCTAGCGGTCGCTGGGTTGGATGGTGCTGGAGCAACAATTACGCCCAAAGCAGGTGGGCCCTCTGCAGGTGCAGGTAGCGCAACTGCTGCAGGTGCTGACTGAGGAGTTGCCACTGGACTGCCAGGGCCTCCTGCTGGGCCAGCTGTAGGGACACTGGCTGACAACACTGTGGTAGGCGCTTGAGAACCTGTTGGAGCAGACTCTGGTGCAGCCCCAGAAACGCTCACATCAGGTGCTGGAGCGGAAGCTTCTTCTTGAAGTAGGCCTCGCTTTGCCTTTGCCCCGCTCAGGCATAGCAAAAGAATGACGGCGAAAGATGTGGCGTTCATACTTCGCATGTCCAGAGATGCAGCCTGCAGGCAAACCGCCTTGTGGTTGCAGATGAAAGGCAGCGGGCTTCATGCACACAAGAAAGCAGGAGAAAGCCAGCTGGTGGCACATGTGCGGTGAGCGACGAGTAAGTTTGGCAGGTTCAGTACGTGTGGCGCCACGTCGAGACACATGTAAATGTCGAGAATTGTCAGCCCGCGGATGTTCGAACAGACACGCACAGCTAGCAGCTCATCATGTCAAGAGACCGTCTGGGAAAAGGCAGTGCAGACAGATACCTGACTGAAGCAGGACGGCTGATCAGCACTAGCCGTTCTCGATAATCAGTCAACCTAGGTCAGGCCTGTGATCAAGAGGAGCGATGACACACGCTTTTGTATCGACCGAGCACCAGCGATGAAGGCTTGATGCAGTTGCGAATGTCCCGTGCTGCATTTGACTGTTTGCGCGGCGCGCGGGGTTGAGTTGCAGCGCCGCACCCATGTCCGACACCTGTCGATTGCAAGACCTGATTTGCTTGCCAGCTGCACATCCTGCAAAAGGATACTACAGCCTGTGATGACTAATCAGCCTGGCACATGCTCTGAAGATTTCACGCATGCGCCAAGCGAGTGCGCAAAGTGAGCATGCACTATAGTAGTAGTTGTGCAGTACTGGCGCTCAATAGTCTGCATGTCTACCTGGATGACATTGTGATTTTCAGCAAAACAGAAGAAGAACATTTGATGCACTTGGATCTGGTGATGCGAAAGAAGTGGGTGGCCGCAGCGCATTGCAGACAAAAGTGCAGCTGTAGCTGCAGAAGTGCTAAATGTCAACTAGCAATATTGATTGCAGTAATGTTACCTTCTAAAAGATCATCTAGCTGGGCAACTTTATACACAAGCTCTCCAGAAATCTTCTCAGTATCACTCGGAAAAGCTTGTCTGACAGACCCAGCAGCCACAAACTCTTCCAACATGTATATACTGCTTCCAGGACAAATATGATGTTGTTGTAGCTGCATGATGATCACTGCGTATTAGTCGTGCTTGGCATTGGCGCAGTTTAAGCTTGTGCAAAGTGACACATTTTGCACTGCGCATGACCAATCGCCCAAGTGTTCGTGCTGGTAAGTGTCATTGTGTTTAAAGAAAATTGTGCACCAAAGCAATCATTGTGGATGTAACGCACAGACACCTCAGGCATTCCTGGGCTCAACAGACAACCCAAAATGCCTTGACTAGTCTGCACCACGACAGCCAGCAAAGCCGCAAACGTTGGTCTGACACAGCAAAATGCAGGAAGCAACTGCACACAAAGCTTTATGGAAACGCGACATCGAACAGTCTGTGGCTTCTGCACAAGAATTCCTCATCAGCCTTGATTGCGCCCCATGACATCGTAACCGCCCTGCCAGGTGGCTCTTACGGCACCTGGGCAGCAGGCAAGGCAGCAGGGGGCAGCAAGAGCGCAGATCAGCTCGGCTGTTGCGTGCCGTGGAGTTTGATCTTCTAAACCATGCTGGACTCCTTTTGCATATTTACCAAGGGAGGTGCTCTGTTATGGACAATTCAGTTGGCAGCTCTGCGTGGCGACCCTGTAAATGCACTAATCAGGACTTGCCTGTTGGAGGAGCGACTGGGCGAAAGAAGTTTCTCATACACCCCGCCTTCTGGCAGCGCGTACACAATGAAATGGACATTGCATAACGTGAGCCGAGGCTGCTATGTCAACTTTCGAAGCTGTCTGCAAGCAAAGTGCTTCACTTCAATACGTGCTGATTCAGGGGCTTGGGCTTGTCTTTGTGGCAGTCTATCAGAGAGCACTGAAGCTGCTGTATGTAGATGAGTTACTGGAGAGAGTAAAACAGGAATTTTCTCAGCAGTACAAGCCTGATCAGGTAGGAGAAACTACCCTCTGCCTTGTCTTCCAGTCTGCAACAAGCTAAAGCCACAGCCACATGCGTTTGTGCAGTTCAAGTATAAGGCTTTTGAGGAGTCCTTCAGGCAGATGCTCAAAGATGCTGAGAACAGTGCAGATATGTCAAAGCACTCAGCACAGCCAGCAGCGCGTGCCAAGGTTGGTTGACTTCTGTTGTAACACCTGACTAGACTTAGCATGTCGTACGATACTGCACTCTGACACATGTCCTGTTGCAGGCATACAACCGAAAGCAAAGTACTAGTGGCTCAGGGGTTCGGCAAGCAAGCAAGGGCGAAGATGATGATGCAGACTCTGACAGCACAACCTCAGGCTCATCAACAGACTTGCAAACAGCTGGGAAAGTAAATGGTGCTGGAGGTGAAGAACACAGTAATACAACAGATCAACTTGCAGCGAGCAACAGTGGTGCTGGTGAAAGCAATGGTGCATTTGACACCAGTGCAATCAAAAACAAACTGAGCGTCAAGAGACCCCCAGGTGGCAAGGTAACAATTTGTGCCTCTTGCCGTCAGTCTTTGCCACCCGCCAATGTGGACTGCACCAGCATGATGAGACATGCACATGTGTTTTACAGATGTCAAAGAAAGCTTTGATGGAACGAGCAAAGGATGATAGGAAGAAGAGCGAAACAGGCGACAAGTCAAAGGGGAAGCCAAAGGTGACCCATCCATTGATTGATGCAGCTGCCCAGTGTTGCATACTCTGGCTGTCAGTGCAGGATGCGCGCAATGCCGACATGTTGCTTCGCCAGACCCTCAAGGCTTGTGTTAGCACTCCACCTGACACCAGCTCGTGGTGTCGCAGGAGGCGCGCAAATGGGCAGGTGGTCGTGACAAGAACGAGTCTTTAGACTATTCTGAGAAGTCTGATGGCGTGAGAGGAGCCAGCGATGGGGACAGCGGTGCTGAGAGTATCAACATGCAGCAAAAGAGCCTGGTTGACATGCAGGAAGCTGTTGACAGTGATGATAGTGAAGAGGTATGCAACTTGCCTATATCGAGGGTTCAATGTCTACCCAGTCTACATTGACACCAAAAGGCAAAACTGGAACTAGGTTGGGCAGTGAACTCCTGCCGTCACAGTCCGCCAATGCTTGCTGCTCTTTTTGCGCTTTAACCCCTTGACCCCTTGCACAAGACAAAAAACCTACTTACGCTGTTGCAACAGGACCCAGTTCTGTCAGTTTCGAACACTGTGTTGCTGCCAAATAACGCAAAACTGATGCTATTGTCTGGATGTGAATATTGCAGACCATGACACCATCCTGCAGCTCAAATCTTGTTTTTACAACTTCATGGATCAAACATCTTCATGCTTACTGCTTAAGGCTTCCCTGCCTGTGTGCAGGAGAGCACGGCCAATGGTGCAGGTTCCAGGACTGGTGGGCTGCTGTCCTCTTTTGTTCGCAACATAGGAGTCAATGTCATGGGCACACAGTCTCTCTCACTTGAGGACATTCAACCTGCATTGGAAGGTCTCAAGAGCAAATTCATAGATCGCAATGTTGCAGAGGAAATAGCTTCAAAGTAAGTTCAAGCTGTGATGTCTGCTCACAGCTGTGCTTGGCAGCAGCTGTCACATAAAGCCTTTCCTTTTTAGCAAACTCAAACTTGGGGGTTTGCCATTATGCTTGTCAGTTGCTCACACCCAGCACAAGGCTGAGCTTCCACTGAGCCTGCATGCATATACAACTTGTGCTCAATGGACAATTGTGATTGTTCTGTGCTTGATGCCTTGCAGGCTGTGTGAGTCTGTGGCAACCACATTGGTAGGAAAGAAGCTGGGCTCCTTTACTCGCGTCTCCACTGCTGTGCGCACTGCAGTCGAGGAGGCCATCACGCGCATCCTGACCCCCAAGCGTTCCATTGATGTGTTGCGGGAGGCTCAAGCAGCAAGAAGCAGGTATGGTGCCAGAAATTGCCGTGTCTCTGTCAGTGGCAGCATTGTTTTCACCGCGAGCTTGGCCCAATCACCGTACATGTATGATATGAACAGACCATGCCAAGCTACAACCTTCCTGGTTCATGCCTGAAGCTGCACCCATGGCTTGAAGCAACTGTGTTGCTTGCTCATAAACGCTGTTTTGCTGCAGGGGAAAGCCATATGTGATTGTGTTTGTGGGCGTGAATGGTGTGGGCAAGAGTACCAATCTAGCCAAGATTGCTTACTGGCTCGTGCAGAACAAAATGAAGGTATTGCTTGAACGTCAGTGCAAATGCTGATGTTGGCAGAAGTCCACCTGTGCTTAAGATGATGAGCAACCTGCATGACAGCATCTCAGCTGCCTTGTTCCTCACCTGGGGGCTTCAGCATTCAGTTCGGATTGTTGCATGCATTGACCTGCTGCCATCTAAGCGTTTTCCCAGGAAGTTCGTGTATCTGCTCAGCACGTCACCCATGTGGTTTTTTTTATTTTCCAGGTCCAGATTGCGGCATGCGACACATTTCGTTCAGGAGCAGTGGAGCAGCTGCGCACTCATTGCAATCGTTTGAACATTCCTTTGTATGAGCGTGGCTATGAGAAGGACCCTGCCAAGGTTGCCTACGAAGCCATCAAGTCAGCTGAGCGCAGCAACATTGATGTGCTGCTGGTGGATACTGCTGGTGAGATCCTTGGGCAGCTCACACAGTTGCTACTTGTCACCTTGAAGTGCATGCCACCATCTGTGTGCACTGCTCTGTCCTTACTGCTCTATCCTTACTGCTGAAATCGGGCATCTTAAAGCTGGCATTCGTATTTGCAGGGCGCATGCAAGACAATGAGCCTCTGATGAGAGCTCTCAGCAACCTGATCAACTTGAATGAGCCAGACTTGACCCTGTTTGTCGGTGAGGCTCTTGTGGGCAATGATGCAGTCGACCAGCTCACTAAATTCAATCAGAGGCTTGCAGACCTTGCCAGAACTCCAACAGCTCAGATGATTCAGGGACTAGTCTTGACAAAGATGGACACAATTGATGATAAGGTGAGTTCACCTGCAGTGTTCATCGGCTCTCGTTTCTTGTATGTTATTGTTTTGTTGGCTAGCCAAACCCAGCTCGTCACTGACCAGTACCGTGCATCATGCAGGTTGGTGCAGCACTTAGCATGGTGTATGTCAGTGGAGCACCAATTATGTTTGTGGGATGTGGCCAGACCTATGTTGACCTGAAGAAGCTGAACGTTAAGTCTGTAGTGAAAAGCTTGCTGAAGTGAAAAAGCGCTGCTAAATTTTCCACTTTCTAACTAACCTAAATCGACGAACAGTCTTTGCATGGGGTAGCCATCAGCATGTAGCTCCGATCAGCTCCGATCTGTTGCACAGCCACAGGTCATTGCTTGCATGATTGGTTGATCTGCAAGTGAGGAGGATTTTACAAGATTCAACGTTGGTTTTACTAAGTGCAGGTTACGTTATGCTTAACACGCGCGTAAACGTAATGCCTGTGAGCTCTCGACATGCTTTACAGCAACTGATATCGGCGCAGGAGTCCTTTAAAGCACAAAAGTGCGAGTCCATGGGTGAGTATGGACAGCTGCTTTCAATTTGTCATCGAGTGACCTGTTCTTTGCACCTTTGCTGCAGCCTTGCGTAGTCAAAGACAGCGCAGTGTGATATCGACATTCTGCATGTGCAGCGCCCATCAAGATCGCCCTGGTCACTGGAGCAAATAAAGGCATCGGCAAAGAGATCGCTCAGGCCCTTGCACAGAAAGGGTTTCACGTTTTGATCGGCGCGCGGAAGAAGGATTTAGGTGAAGCAGCTGCCGCTGAACTAAGAGACCATGGTGATGTCAGCGTTCTGCAGCTAGACGTTGCAGATCACAAATCAGTGATTGCGGCAGCTGAAGATGTCAAGTCCAAGTTTGGTCACCTGGACGTGCTGGTGAGTTGCAAGTCTGGTACAACAACTCAACACTGTGCCTGCTTTCAAAGATACAGCACAATCTTAGTTGTATAAGCGCACAACTAGTCTCGTATAAACACTGAGACATCAGGCTCCAATGCATGGCAATATGTCTGGCATTCAGTCCAAGAGCCTAAAAACTTCAAAATGCACTGGTGTGTTTCAGGTGAACAACGCTGGCATTGCGCGCATACCTGGCCAAGTCGACATGGTACCTCTGTCTGAGGTTCCTGTGGAGGATGCTGCCAAGCAGTTTGCCACCATATACGAGACCAATGTCTTTGCTGTGGTCACAGTCACTAATGCCTTTCTGCCTTTGCTGCGCAAAGCCCCAGCAGCTAGGATAGTAAACGT
>JAABUK010002261.1_pt1 | contig 34978 bp, 41 predicted proteins | sample 5559141 | NCBI WGS metagenome assembly JAABUK01 (sample SAMN10711869, study PRJNA513367) | rock metagenome | isolation source: Antarctica rocks | place: Antarctica: Victoria Land, Pudding Butte nord | collected 2016-01-03
TACGGCCGTACCTCTGAAACTCCGCCTGACTCGCAAAGGTCCGCTGGCTCATCGCTCTTCGCCCTCAGAGATCAAGATTAATCAATCAGGCTGGGGACGCAGAACTTGTGCAGAGACTCCCTAGCTCTGATTGATCAGCTTTTGCCCCTCGAAGCGGGTCTGATCACTCGGCCCATTGCCGGCGTCACCTGGACCGTTGATACAGCGTTTGTGCATAAGGATCGCGCAGATCATATTGCCCTGCCGTACATTGAACGATTCTTTGAGGATCGCTGGCAAAACACTCCCCGAAAGAGGCGTCCCGGGAAAGTTCGACCGGAGCAATTGAAGCTGCTCGCCTGAGAAACATCGCCATAGACAAAAACTATGGCGGAATAGGAAAGAAGTCTTGGACGGCGCTCCCGAACGTCACTAAGTTTCAACTCATGACGGCGAACGTTCCAAGCCGTCGGGAGGGTAAATGTCCACGACAAGCAATTCTCTTTCTTTGCTCCATAGAGCACAGCGCAAACGCCTCTCCAAACAGCAACTCGCTCATACTCTTCGCATGATCGCGCCGACCTTTATGGCACTCACTTTCGCCACTATCGCTCATGCCCAGGGCACGATCGACTTCACCGGGGCTCAGGGCGTGATGAGCTCGTTCAAAACCTTCGCTCTGTATGCAGGCGCAATCATCTGCTTTGGCGGCCTGATCTTTGCCGGCATTCGGATGATGTCGGGACGTTTCCAGGATGCAATCCCCGGTTTGTTCGGCGCGCTCTTCGGTGCCGGCGTACTCGGTTGGGGCGCAGGCTGGATCGGCTCGCTCACCGGACAGCAGCAGTAGGCGATGACCATGACCAAACGGGGAGAGCCGTTACCGATCAACCAGGCGCTGAACCGCCCAAGAGCCAAGCTCGGTCTTGAGTTGGGAACGTGGATGGTTATCGTCTTCGTCTCGGTAACGGCTTTCATCGTCGGCTTCCGTTTGCTCGCCATCCTGAGCTTCCCAACGCTGGCCGTCGGTGCCTGGCTCATCGTTCGGAAGCACCCCAAAATGTTTCAGATTTACTCCCTCTCCTGGAGCCAACACAACTACTATGACCCGCGCAAAGACTGACCACAAACACCTGCAATGGCTGTCGGACGCCGGCTCCGCAGCCAGCATCGTTCCCATCGCTCGATTCGTCGGACCCGGCACCTTCGCTTTGAAAGGAGGAGGTTACGGCCGCCTCCTCTCACTCCAAGGGATCGACGAAGAAGGCTTGACCGACCAGGAACTTGAGTCAGGTGTGCGCGTGATTGAGGGCTCACTTCGCGGCCTGCCCGAGGGATCATGCCTCTACCAGTACGCGCGAGTGCTGTCCGGCTTAAACCTTCCCCATCAGGACACCTACAAGGATGCGGCCACTGAGAGCTTTGTGCGCGACCGGCTGACCTTCCGTAAAGAAACAGCGGCCTTCCGCCGTATCGACCTTTTTTGGTGCCTCACAATCGAGCCAGGCACAGCAAACCCATTCCAGCGCAAGCCCAAGGAGCAGGCTGACGAGAACTCGCGGATGCTGACTGACCTTGAAAAGACAGCCACTATCCTGCTTTCCAATCTTGGCAACCCCATCGGCCTCCAGCAGCTCGATAAGAACCAGACGTTCCAGTTCTTCTCCTATCTCTTTAACCTTGAGGAGTGGGCGAGCGACGATCAACTCCGGCAGGATACCGGCGTGGACCGCCAGATCGTCAAGACTCCTGTCGGCTTCCAGAACGATCAACTCCGCGTCGGCAAGCGACACGTTCAGATGTTTTCGCTCATGACGACGCCCGAGTCATCCAGGCCGTGCCTTTTCTCCGGTCTGCTCGGGCTCGATTGCGACACGGTTGTGTGTTCGACGTGGCGGCCAAAGTCGGCCTCAGCAGCCCGCAAGGAAGTCGATAACCAGGAGAAGTTCACGTCGTTCTTCAAGGTCGGCGTCGCAAATCGGTTGATGAGCGGACGCGACTTCGCTTCCATGGACAAGACCGCCGGAGGCCGGGCTGCCGATAAGGGAGTGGACGACCTCAGCGAGGTCATCCGAGCGCTCGACAAGAAGGCTCATGGCGAGTATTCACTGAGGGTCCTGCTTGCGGCCAAGGACGCTGACCAACTTAGGCAGACTATTCCCGCCGCACATCGCGCATTCGTGGATGCACACGCCCAAGCGATGGAAGAGAGCGTTGGAAACTTGTCGGCTTTCTACGCGATGTTCCCAGGCAACGCCAAGTTTAACGTGTTTCCGATGTGGCTCTCGGAAGATCATCACGCCCGTCTCAGCTTCATCTACGCTCCGCACCTTGGACACCAGCACTCCGAGGACCTCGACGCGGAATACCTGAATGTCTTCGAGACCAGGACAGGAACGCCCTTCTTTCAGGACAGCTATGTCAACGGGGTGCGGGTACAGCTCATCATTGGGCCAACCGGCACCGGCAAGTCCGTTCATGGCAATCTCGCCATTGCGCATGAACAAAAATACGGCGGCTTCACGTTCATCTTCGACGTGGGGGGCAGCTATGAGAGCGTGGTCGAGCTGTACGGCGGCAAGGTCGATCGCGTCGGCAAGGACGGTCCCCGCGTCAATCCTTTCGCGCTGGAGCCGACCGAGAGCAACATCAAGTTCCTCTACAGCTTCGTCAAGCTCCTGCTCACCAACGGCGGTGCGGCGCTGGAGCCCGAAGACGACGAGGTTGTGTTCAAGGCGGTCCAGGATATGTACCTGCTCGATCCGGAGAACCGCCGCCTGTCGAACATCTATCTGCCCAAGAAACTCGACCGCTATCTGGCCAAGTGGGTTGGTAAAGGGATCTACAACGCAGTCTTCGACAACGTAGAGGATTCGCTGTCGCTCTCCCGCTTGCAATGCTTCGACTTCCAAGGCGTGAACACCAAGCAGTATGCCGACCTGATCGAGCCTTTGATGGTGTGGCTCTTGCGTCGGATCGACGACGTTCTCTACGACCCCGCCAATCTTGGAGTGCCGAAGCACGTTCTGATCGAGGAAATCTTCTCTTCCATGAAGAACAAGCAGCTGCTCGAAGGTGCTCTGGCTTCCATCAAGACGGTGCGGAAGAACCTAGGAGGCGTGACCCTTATCGGCCAGTCCGCTGACGATTTGGGCGAAAACGCTGATTCGATCGTGAACTCGTGCACGTCTTTCTTGTTCCTGCCCGACGCCACCTTCAACCGTGCGAGGTACGGCGAACTTTTCAAAATGACCGACCAGCAGCTCAATCTTTTCGAGAGCTTGCAGGAGCGTGAAGGGCTGTACATGCGGCGCGATGGTTTGACCAAGGTCATCAGCCTGAACCTAGATAGCCGCAGCTACGCGAAGTTCTCGACCAAGCCCAAGGACAGAGTGCGCCGAGCAAAGCTGGTGGACAAGTACGGCATCCACGAGGGCATCGAGCGGTTTGTCCAAGGAGAGACGGCATGACCACACACAATCCAAACCGAAAGGACCTGTCATGAACACACATCGTCTCTCGTCTTCTATCTCGATTCTTGCGCTTGCCGCGATAACGGCCACAAGCTTTGCCGCGCCGGCCGACGATCACCACCTGCTCCCGAACGCACCGCGAACCGTTGTAGTCCGAGAGACCGAGACCCCGCCCGTCATCCGCGCCGGCCTGCTGCAATCAACCCTCATCATGCTTCCGCCCGAGGAGAAGGTAGCTACCGTGTTTGGCGGCGATACGGTCGATTGGGTGTTCGATGGCGGCCACGTTGCCAGCCGGTTCATCTCAATCAAGCCAAAGCTGGCGAACAGCAGCACTGACGTTCACATCGTTTCAGACCACGGCAATGAGTACACCTTGCAGCTTCATGAGGTTTCGGGCGACGGAGATCCTCACTTCGATTCCAAGGTATTCATTACTCCCGGAGATCAGGCCGGGAAGGACAAGCTGGCACAGATGCCGGTGTTCGTGCCCGCCGCCGAACTGGACAGAGTAAGAATGGAAGCCGTCACTGCCAAAGTCAAAGCCGCGCTTGACGAGAAGGCTGCGGCGACTGAAGCCGAACAATACCGTAGCCGGTATCCTGGCCAGCTTCACTTCGACTACAGCTGGGACAAGAAGAAAGCTGCGGCGTTGGGCCTCCAGCAGATTTGGCGGGACGACAAGTTCACCTACCTGCGTGGGCAGTTCCAAGAGACACCAGCTCTCTATGAGTTGAAGGACGGCAAGGGCTCGCTTATCAACTTCGATTTCTCGAACGGCCTCTACACGGTGCCGAAGACAGTCGTCGTTGGCTACCTCGCGATTGGCAAGCAGAGGGTCGACTTCCATCGCGAAGGGGAAGGAAAGTAGCCATGCCGGAGATCAACGACAGTCCCGCAACCGTCCCAGCCCAGCCCGAAGTGACCGGACCGATGAGGAAGAAGACTCCGCTTGTGCTGGTTCTGGTCGGGATCGTGCTCCTGATTGGCATCAGCAATCTTGCCGGCTTGCTTTCCGGCAGCAACAAAGAAGCTCCGAAGAGTAGCCTCCCCGGACGGCCTGGCGCAGCGAGTTCTCAGCAAGTGAACAGCTTCGAGGCTCAGCAGAACAATCAGGCACGGCAAGATGCTGAGGACCGCGCCCGGCAGCAACAGCTCGCCGAGCAGATGGCGGCGCTTCAAGCCCAGGGTTCAGTCCCCGGCCCTGAATCACCCAATGCCGCGCCCATGACTCCGGCCCAGCGGCAGGCTATCTACGGCAGCAGCCCGAACGCGCCGCAGAAGACCTCCACCGTTTCTCAGGCTAACGCCGCAGCCAAGCAGAAGGCGCTGGACAGAGAGAAGCAGCACCAGGAAGCCGTCAACAGCGATACCGTAGCGATCGATTTTGCGCATGCCAACGGCTCCGAAGCGGCGAAGGTAGATGTCGAGCGCGCTTCCGCAACGACCACCGAGCAAGGAACCGACCTTGCGGGCAACGCGGCTCCCGTGCGCCCTGGCAACTTGCAACCTGCTTCAGAGCAAAGCACGAAGACCGGAGCAAAAACAAACCCGATGGCTGCATACGACTTCGACGAGTACCAGGGCAGGCTCTACCGAGTTTTCGAGGGCACGGTGTTGGAGGGCGTTGTTACCAATCACATCGACGGCGGCTTCGCTGGCCCTATCCTCGTCATGCTCACGACGGACTACTATTCGCACGACCACCAGCAGCTCCTCATGCCGCAAGGAACGAGGCTGATTGGTGATGTAAGCAGCGTCGGAGGAGGCCAACAGCGCAAGCTCTTCGTCTCGTTCCATCGTGCCGTCTGCCCCGATGGCTTTTCCCTTGACCTGGACAAGTACATCGGCCTCGACCCGATTGGGACGACCGGCCTTGCGACGAACGTGAACCACGGCTATCTCACAGCCTTCGGAGCGGCGGCGGCGATCGGCGGCTTGGGCGGACTCGCACAAATCGGGAACAGCGGCACGGTTCTCGATTCTTCAACGCAGATTCGCAACGGCATTTCAGCGCAGACCAGCCAGGAGGGGGAGCAGGTTCTGAACCACTTCCTGAACCGCCTGCCCGTCATCACGCTGAAAGAAGGGTCACGCGCCCGTGTCTACATTGGGCGTGACATCCTCATTCCTTCCTATGCAGAGCACCGCGTAGACTCCTCACTCTAACTGCTGTCGCTTCAAAGGAGTTCCATGAAGATCAGCCAAAAGACCCGCCGCACTCTCCTCATCGGAGGCGTTCTGGTGGCCGTAACCGCGACTCCCAGCTTCGCTCTCTTCGGTCTGGGCGACATCGTATTCGACCCTTCGAGCTGGGGCGAACTCGTCACCCAGGCCGCGACCGCCGAAACCCAGCTCCAAACCATCAAGAACAACCTCACCCACTTCTCGTTCAAGAACCTCTGGCAAACCAGCCAGACCGCAATAAAACAGGCCAGCGTTGAGAACCATTTCGGCGAGACCAACGGCATGACTACAGCACTCAACACGAACTCGCCCAGTGCCGCGAACATGGCATGGACGAGTGCCACCGTGCCGATGAGCAGCAGCACATCGGCGTACCTTGCGGGTCAGCCCCAAGGCAGTGCTCAGATGTCGCAACTGGCCCTGATCGAGGCTTCAGACTCGACTTCGCCGGACTGCTTCAACGCGGTAGGGGCCTACCGGGCCGCACGGACGAGTGACGCCGCCGCCGAAGCTGCCCTGCAACAGCAGCAGCTCGACGACAGCGATTCCACCAACAGCGAAGTGCAGCAGCTCAACCTGCTCAACGCTTCCCAGGCCCAGCACATGACCGAGCTGCAGGCGCAAGGCGTGCTTCACGCATGTCTTGCTTCGCAGATGGCGGTTTCCAATATGCAGCAGCGGAACGCCGCTGCTGATGACCTCAACACGGCAGCCTACATCAAGCAGCGGCAGGCTACCACACCAGCTTTTGACGGAGGAGGGTCAACGACTCTGACGACCTTCCTTCCTTAACGGAGACCCATGCTGAAACTCATCAATACCAAAGTTCTCCTCTCGATTCTGGCCGTCCTTCTCGCAATCGCCGGCCTATTAGTTCACGAAAACCGCGTCAGCGAACGGCAGGCAGCAGACGCGGCCAAGGCTCGGGCCATCCTTGAGCAACAGCAGAAAAAGACAAACGATCAAGAGAAGCAGGACGAGGCGGAGCGCCAACGGCTCAATGAGATGAAGCGCAGAAGCCGATCGTTTGACGGCGGGGGATCAGGCGTAAAGTACATCCCCTAATCCATCAACCCTAACGCAGAGAAAGACATAGCCAGATGCTCCCCACCATCACACTACTTGCCCAGGCGCTTCCGGGACCAAACCCAAGCCTGAACTGGCTTTACCAATTCTCCGCGAACCTCAGCAATCTAACCACGCAAAATGGAGGCGCACTGACTCAGCTCGGGATGGCCGAGCTGAGCTTTGTTTCCCTTATGGTGCTTATCGGCATGGTGGTCAACATGAATGTTTCCACCATGGCGCTCACCCTACACCGGCAACCCATGCACATAGGTGAGCTGGTGACGTTTCTGATGCGACTGATCTTTTGCCTTTTGCTGGAGAACTACTGGGTTAATCCGCTGCCAGGCGCAAGCTTTGGATTCAACCATCTTTTCTCATACATGGCACAGCAGATCGTCCAGGCGCTCGACCAGAACTCCCTCAGCAACCTTCAGAATCTGTTCGCCACGGCCGGGCAGAACACCACGTACCCTCCACTGACCGCACCGTTGAAGATCCTTTGCTACATCATCGTGCAATTGGATTTGGCCGTTGTCTCCGCCGTCCTCTTTCTCGTGAATGCCAGCGGATACATCTTCTATGGCGTGTGCGCCCTTTTCGGGCCGGTGTTCATCCCGCTCTACATGAGCAAGACATTTCGCGGAAAGTTCCTGCACTTTGTCGATGTTCTACTCAGTTTTGCAATGATCCGCGCAGTCGCCACAGCGTTCATTTTCGTCTGGTCGGGCTTCCTGCAAGGCTTCATCCAGCAAACGTTCAACAACGATTATTCGATAGAGATGTGGCTCACCAACCTAATCCCGGTCACCGCCGTTCTACTCGCTTTCGACCTTAATCTCCTGTTTGTTCCGGCAATTACCCAGACCATCTTCGGAGGCGGAGCTGGTCTCGCAAGTAAAGCCGAGGAGATGGTCACCAAACTCGCAGCGCTCGCCGCCAGGTAAACCCATGCTCATTCTCTGGTTTCTTCACAACCTCGTCCCTAACCGCATCTTTCGCGCTTGCATCGTTGCGCTCGTCGTTAGCTCTATCATCGCCGGCGTCGCCTACACCGCGTTTCTGATCACCGTTGTACTCCCGAGGACATCCCCACATGGCCACCCAGACCGCACTCCCAGACACTACGTACACGACCAGCCAAGCCCTGCTCATTGATCAGGTAGGGAATGAGGTCTACTCCTCACACTATGCTGAGCGGAAGCTAAGCCGGTTCATCATCGGCACGCAATCCGTTCTCTTGTTAGGGTCCTTCGGTCTGATCTTTTCGTTGGCCCATCGCCCGATTGCGAACCGCTACATTCGCATCGACGAGATGGGCCGGGCTCAGGCGATCCAGTACACCGACCTAAACTACAGCCCGCGCGAAGGTGAGGTCCGCACCTACCTGACGGACTGGGCGAACTACCGCTACACGATCAATCGGGAGACCGTTGCGAAGAAGTATCCGTTGAACTACTACTTTCTCTCACAAGCCCTCAGCTCCAAGCTGATGAACGAAGACAACGGCAACCATCTTGTTTCGCAGGTGATTGCCGGCCAGATCGAGCAGAGCGAGGTCGAAGTTCGGAACGTGACGATCACTTCTATGGCCGAGGAGATGGTCGCCGGAGCCAGAATGTCGCGTGGCACGGCTTTGGTGAACATCGACCGGCTCTACTCCCCCAACAACTCCCATGAGCCTCGCACGGAGCATTGGCTGCTCTCCGTAACGTACTACCTTGACCCGAGACAGGTAAACGAAGAGGCCCGCATCTTCCCGCAATTTGAAACGATCAATCCATTGGGTATGACCATCACCGAGTTCCACGAGAACCGGATGTCTGTCGAGCCTTTGCAGCCGGGACAATGGCAAAGAACGCCCGGTGTCTCCGCCAGTCCCAACCTCCCGAACACGCTGGGAAAGATCGTAGGAGTGCCCCGGTGAGCTACGAACTGATCCTTCCATTCTTTCCCGAGGAGCTGCGGGCATTGTTGCGCGACCCGTCCATCTCCGACCTGATGATCAACGGCACCATGGGCGTCTACGCTGACAAAGGCGGTGTGTTGCAAGAGATCCCGCTATCTCAGCCCTATACCAACGACAAACTCCAGCAGGCAATCCAGCGTATCGCCCGGCTTCTCGGTCAGGATTTGACAACGCAGAACCCGATCCTAAATACGCGCTTGCCGGACGGCTCGCGCGTTGCGGTGGTTGGCGCTCCGTCTTCGATCAACGGCCCATCGCTTACCATTCGGAAGTTCAACCGGTGGTTCTCTTCAGATGAATTGATCGAGTCGGGATGTATGCCGCGCGAGGTTCGAGACACCATCGTTCGCTTCATGGGGGAACGCAAGAACGGCATCATCAGCGGCGGAACTGGGTCAGGAAAGACCACTTTGATGAAGGCGCTCTTGGACCACATTCCTGCGCACGAACGGCTCGTCATCATCGAGCAACCAGCCGAGTTGAAGGTGTCTCATCCCAATGCCGTTCGTTGGGAGGCAGTCGAAGCCATTCCCGGTCAAGTTGCGATCACTGCGAGCGAATTGCTTGCCGCCGCGCTCCGTCACCGCCCCGACCGCATCATCTTCGGTGAGATTCGGAATGAGTCAGGCTACGACCTGCTTCAGGCCATGAACACCGGACACAGCGGAACGCTTTCGACCATTCATGCAAAGTCGGCGTGGGACGCCTTGAGTCGGCTCTCCAATCTGGCCCTGAGTGCGCGGCCTAATCTCAACCATGCGTTCATGCGATCCGAAACGGCTGAGGCCATCGACTTCGTTCTCTATTGCGAGCGGGATCATACAGGCCGGCGTTGCGTCCGGGAGCTGATCCAAGTCAACGGCTACGACCACGCAGACCAGAGCTTTCAGACCGAGGACATCTACCGAGCTTCCGCAGACTAGCCAGCAAGAGAACCGAACCCAGATCGAGGTCACTTCCATGCACCATCTTGCCGCCCCTTCCGGCTGCACAGCCCAACTCGTCCCTGAAGCGCCCCGCATGCCGAATCCGAGCAGCGAGACGAGCAACGGACCACGCTCGAAGCCGTCCTCAAACGGAGCCCATGCCAGCGATGTTGAGGGTTTGGGCAAACTTCTACCTGCCGAGGAGCTGAGGATGACTTCGGTCCAGTGGATGTCTGCCGCCTCGTTTCCCGTCCTCTACTCGGTTCACGCTTCGGGGCCAAAACCGGCGCCCGGCGGCACGGCGCTCTTCTGCTTCGGCTATGCCGCCCTTCGGGTTACGGGTTCCAGCTTCGCCGGACCCTCCGCAAATGCAGAGCTTGGCACTTGGGAGCCGGGCCCTCTCGCTGGCTTCGCCATGTGTAACCCGAGCAGGATACGGGAAATCAACGAAACGGAGAACACCACCATGTACCAGAACAAAGTTACCCTCATCGGCTTCCTCGGCAACGACGCAGAAGTTCGCACCAACGACAACCGCAGCTTCACCACCATGTCGCTGGCAACCAAGAGCTCCTACAAGAAGGACGGCAAGTACATCTCGCATACGGAGTGGCACCGTTGCATCGTCTTCGGCAAGCTCGGAGAGTTCGCCGGCACGCTAACAAAGGGCGCTCATCTCCAGGTCGAGGGTGAGCTGCGCAGCCGCGAGTACGAAATCCAAAAGGTCGGCAAGAAGGCAGCCCAGAAGAAGACCATCTGGGAGATCCGGGTGAACTCGATCCTCAAGCTGGACCGGGCCGCGAAAGCAAGCTCGGACGACTCGGAGCACGAAGACGCTCCGCAGGAGGAAGTGGCCGAATAAGCCGCTTCCTTATCTCTCAACCGGGAGCTCGGGTCATACCGGGCTTCCATCTCCCTCTGAGGTTTGCAATGAGCACACAGATTGCCCGCGAGTTTCTAAACCATTGCTTCCGTCCCGGCGAGACAATCGCTGTACTACTACGCCGTGAAGAACCCGCAAAGGTGACGCAGCGGATCGTCTCGCTTGAGACAGTGCTGGCATCCAGGTATCTCAGCTGGCTCGCCTACGAGAACGCCAGCGGCATGAACATCTACGTCGCCGCCAATCCGCTACTGCCCGGAAGCCGCAAACGTACCAAAGAGAGCATCGCCGAAGTTCGTCATCTGTACCTCGATATCGACTTCGAAGGAGATGTCCGGCTTACGGCCCTGAGGGCCTGTGTTGATGTGCCGACGCCGACAGCGGTACTCGGCACGTCGCCCGGCAAGTACCAAGTTCTATGGCGTGTCCAGGGCTTCGACTTCGAGCAGCAGGAAGCGATGCTCAAGCAGCTCGCTATGGTCTTCGGCGGCGATCCTGCCTGTACCGATCGCAACCGTGTTCTTCGACTGCCCGGCTTCCACAATCGGAAGTACGTTCCGGCCCACGCCGTCACGGTTGAATATTCATGCAATGCGGTGTGGAGCCTTAGCGACTTCCGCCTCGATATTGACCTAGTCTCACTACGCACAATCCTTTCAGCAACTCGGCTCACGAAGCAAACGCATTCGGAGCAGGATTGGGCGTGGGTTCTGGCGGAGCTTTCAAGCGGGCAAGACGCGGACGAGACGACACGAACGCTCGCTGCGCGTCGGTCTGATAAGCCCAACCCGCTCTACTACGCGCAACGCACCGTGGACATCGCTTCCGCTCGTCTTTGGCTGACGGAAGGCACGTCGATCGAGGATGTGATTGCCGAGCTCGAAGATCGTCGCCGGTCCGAGATTCCGGCGACACTTTGCTCCGCTCGTGCCCGCGAGATCGCTGGGACCGCACAGCAGATGATCCGGCGCAAATAGTTGATTGATCCACCACCACAAGGAGAACACGCATGCCCCTACTTGAAGTCATCCAGACCAAACAGATCAGCGCTTCGATTCGGCTGACCGACACGACCGCAATCCAGGTCGATCAGTATGCCCACTTCATTCGCGCCTGCGCCGACGATGTCGTCGAGCAAGCACTCGCTTATGTCTTCTCCAAGGATCGTGACTTCCAGGACTTCCTCAAGACACCGGAAGCCCGTCAGGTCGCCTCTACGCTTCGCGTGCGAAAGGCTCCGGCCATCGAGGTCCCTGAGCCCTCAGCTCAAAGACCTTCGTCGCTTCCAACTCCAGTAGCTTCGTTGGCGGCAAAGGGCGCATGATCCTCCACTTACTTCCGGGGCAGGCCACAACGGTGCTGCGCACCGGAAGATTATTGACACTTCACCCCTGAAAGGGTCGTGCAAGGGTTCCTATAGGAACCCTCGCAGAAGCAATAACTTACAGGCAATCAGGTTCCTATAGGAATCCGCGACAGGAGTTCCCAAATGCAAGAGGCCACGACCACTCCAACGCTCGACTTGAATCAACGTCTCCGCCGCTCGCAGGGCAGAAGCGGACGGACTTTTTCAGCGAACGTGAAGCTAACAAGGTCAGAGTTGACGACGTTGGAAGCCAAAGCCCAGGCGGAGCAAAAGGCGCTTGGAGAGTGGGCGCGTGAAGTGCTGCTGCACGAAGCGCGGAGCACCGGCACCGATGCGCTTTTCTCCGAGGTGGTCGCGCTGCGCATGATGCTCAATCAACTCCTGCGATCGGTGTGCTGCGGGCAGATCATCACCGCCGAGGCATTCGACGCTCATCTTTTCAATATCCGCCAGACCAAGCAGCAAGTCGCTCAGGACATCTGGCAACAGTACGCCGCCGCAAGCGGCAAGGAGCAATAAACATGGCAACACAATGGGGAAGGAAAGAGACGATCGTTTGGCCGCCGAACGCGCCGGTCTACACCTACATAGCGGTAGCCTCAGCGTTCATGTGCCTTTGTCTATTTGGTCTGCAGCAGCTTCGGAACCTGCCCACCTTGCAGCGTTCGTACATCACAGAATATCTGCAGTCGAGCGTGGGAGCGCAGTTCCACCAGTCCGGCAAGTACGCGCTGATCTACGTCAGCGGAATGAAACAGAAGCCCAGGCTGGCGCTGCCGGCCGACTTTGTTCCAGGACGAATGACCCTGCCGGACGGCAGGGTCATTGACGCACAGTTTTCAGACTTCGCCGTCGCGCAAGGTTTCCAAGATTCCCGACGTGGCAAGGCCCAAACCTATGTTGATAATTCACTGGCGCGATGGCTACACGGCGCGATCTATGACGGCAAGGGATTGGTCGAGACCTTCCGAGTCGCTCTCTTCGAGGCGGCATTCGTTCTGATCCTGTTTGTTGTCTTCGCTGTCCGGTACGACGTGGCCAGGTTCAAACAGCTCAAGTATGGGCGGCGCTTGCGCGGGCCCATCCTCGTCACACCAACACAGTTCAACAAGACTCTCAAAGGTGATGGCATCGGCATCCAGACCGACCGCAAAGGAACCGTGCTGAAGCTGCCTCTCCGTGCGGAAGCGAAGCACATCCAGATCATGGGCGACACCGGGACCGGCAAATCCACCCTGCTAATGCAGATGCTCCAGCAGATCGAGCACCGCGGCGAGAGCGCCATCGTCTACGACCCGGCAGGCGAGTTCACGGAGCGGTTCTACAGTCCGAAGCGTGGAGACTGGATTCTGAACCCGCTGGACGCGCGTTCGCCCTACTGGACGCCCGCGAGTGAGCTGCGCAATCCAGCCGAGGCACGCACCATAGCAACGTCGCTCTACCAGCCGACCAACGACAAGAAGGGCGAGTTCTTTACCGAGACGCCGCAGAAGATTTTCGCCCACCTCCTGAAGTACCGGCCGTCACCCCAAGAGCTTGTCGAGTGGATGTCGAACGAAGACGAGATCGACCGGCGCGTTGAAGGAACGGAGCTGGCCCAGATGATTGCGAAGGGAGCGCAACAGCAACGAAGTGGCGTACTCGGCTCGCTCGGCTTGATTGCCGACAGCCTGCGGCTGCTGCCGACTATAGCCCAGGCGAAGGGCAGGGAGTGGAGTGCAAATGAGTGGTCCAAAAAGCGCGAGGGTTGGATCTTCCTCACGTCCACGGAGAACACCCAAGAGGCGTTGCGTCCGCTTCACTCACTATGGCTCGACTCACTGGTATTGCGGCTGCTAACGACGCCCCAGCCTGGCCAACGCCGGGCTTGGTTCGTGATCGACGAGCTCGCCAGCTTGCAACGGTTGCCGCAATTTCATACCGCGCTCACCAAGGGGCGCAAGAGCAACAACCCGATCATCTTCGGCTACCAGGGCAAGGCGCAGCTCGAAGTGATTTACGGCCATCTCGCCGAGGTGATGCTGTCTCAGCCGTCCACCAAGTTCGTGCTGAAGACCGCCGAACCGAAGGCGGCAAAGTGGGCGTCCGAACTCATCGGCGAGATCGAGATCGAGCGCGTTAGGGAGACCGTCGCGGATGGCAAGCGGCAGGGCAAGAGCTTCATGATGGACCGGCAGATCGAGCCGCTGGTCATGAGTTCGGAGATAGAGGGATTGGACGACCTGCATTCGTTTGTGAAGCTGGGCAACTACGTTTCCCGCTTCTCGTTCCCGCCCATGGAGCTGACAAAGATTGCGGAGGGCTTCGAGCTTCGCCCTGTGGCAGAGTCCGATCTATGGTTCGACCCGCTCCACCCGAAGACCGGCGGCAGTGGCGAGGCTGGGTCAACGCCGCCTCAGACCCAGGACGTGAACGCCCTTGCGCTGAAGCCCGATCGGAACGGGAAGCCGGCCGCCTCGCGGGAACTAATTAGTTCCGATGCGGCTGCAGCGTCAGTGACCATGCCGCCGCAGACCGCATCCCAGCACAGCCGCGCACTCTGAGGGTTGCCGATGCTCACGATTTCCAAGCCACTCAGCCCCAGCCAGGCAAAGACCTACCACGCCTTCGAGTTCACATCAGAAACGCAGAGCTATTACCAGCAGGGCGGGGCCGTGCGAGGTGAGTGGCAGGGTCAGCTCGCTGGCACGTTCGGATTGTCCGGTGCCGTTTCTGCCGAGGACTTCGCCCGGCTTGCGGAGGGTCAACATCCACAGACCGGCGCGGAGTTGGTGAAGCACCGCGATTCTCACGAGTATGCCGCCGCGGATGGCAGCGTGACGAAATCGGTTGAACACCGGGCCGGGTGGGATGCAACGTTTTCTGCACCAAAGTCCGTCTCGCTCACCGCCCTCGTCGGCGGGGACGAGCGGGTGCGGGAGGCGCATCGAGCCGCTGTCACCACGGCGCTTTCCGAGCTGGAGCGATATACTCAGGCCCGCATCGGCGGTAACCATGCCGCCGAGACGACAGCCAAGTTCGTGGCCGCGAAGTTCGAGCACGACACGGCTCGCCCTGTGAATGGCTATGCCGCCCCGCAGCTCCACACCCACGCCGTCGTATTCAACATCACCGAGCGGGCTGACGGCAGCAGCCGGGCCGTTCAGCCGCAAAGTTACTTCCAGAGCCAGGCATACGCAACTGCGGTCTACCAGGCAGAACTTACGTCGCAGCTTCGCAGGTTCGGCTACGAGGTCGAGGCGGGCAAAAGCGGAGCGCCGGAGATCAAGGGCTACTCGCAGGAGTACCTTGATGCTTCCAGCGTGCGGTCGCAGCAGATCAAAGAACATCTCGAAAAGATCGGTCGCAGCGGCTCGGCTGCCGCCCAGATTGCAGCGCACGCCACCCGGGATGGCAAACAGATCCTCACACCCGCCGAGGTGTTAGCAGCACACAAGGAGATCGCGGCTGAACATGGCAACCAAGCCGAACGTGTCATCGCGGAGGCCCGCAGCCGCACCCGAAGTTTGGGGCAGCTCCCGGACGGCGTAGCGGCCGCGCGGCAGGCTGTGTCCTACGCCCGTGCCAGCAATTACGAGCGGGAGGCCGTCGTCGATGAGCGCGTCCTGATGCGCGACGCGTTACGCCGTGGCATGGGGGAGGCGACTTACGGCCAGGTGCGGGCCTAGTTCGACACTCGCGCCGAGCGCGGAGAGTTTCGTCAGCTTGCCGGTTCCAAACACGCGACCGGTCGCAGCTTCACCACGCCGGAGACCATCGCCGAGGAGCGGGCGAACGTCGCTCACATGCTTCGCGGCCGCGACACGTTGGAGCCGATCAACACGACCGAGAAAGCGCGGGAGCAGGCTGCCAGCCGGGTATTTCTGAATGAGGCACAACGTACCGTGATTCAGGACGTTCTTACCAGCCGCGACCGGGTGCAGGGCCTGCAAGGACTGGCGGGAACAGGCAAGACGACAACCCTTGAAACCATCCGCGAGGGCGCAGAGAAGAGCGGCTACGCGGTCGAGGGCTTCGCCCCCACCGCTCGCGCTGCGGCGCAGCTGCGAGATGCCGGCGTGAGCGCGACGACGCTCCAAGGCTTTCTAGCCCGAGGCAAGCAGGGAGATACGGCAGGTGATCCCGCCAACCGGCATCTCTATCTGCTCGATGAATCGAGCCTCGCCAGCACCAAGCAGATGAAAGCATTCCTGGACAAGATCGAGCCGCAAGACCGGGTATTGCTCATCGGCGACACGCGCCAGCACCAGGGCGTCGAGGCCGGCAAGCCCTTCCAACAACTCCAAGACGGCGGCCTACGCACGGCGCAGCTCGACCAGATCATTCGCCAGAAAGACCCCGGCCTGCTGAAGGCCGTGGAGCTACTGGCCAGCGGCCAGTCGGCCGCAAGCGTCCGCCTGCTGGCAGAGCAGGGCCGGGTAACCGAAGTCGGCAAACCGCAGGAACGATACGCGGCCATCGCTGTGGACTACGCCGCCAAGCCGGAAAACACCATCATCGTCTCTCCCGACAACCGCAGTCGGCAGGAGATCAACCAGGCGGTGCGAACGGAGCTGCAGGCCCGGGGCGTCATCGCAACCGAAAACCAGACTTTCCAAACGCTCAATAATAGGTCCGACATCACCGGAGCTGACCGTGCGTGGGCCGTACGCTACCAGCCCGGCAATATCGTTCAGTACACCACTGGCAGCAAGGAACTCGGCATCGAGCGCGGCAGCTCCGCAACCGTGCTCTCTACCAGTGCCCGCGACAACACCGTAACCGTTGAGAAGCGAGATGGCCAGACCGTCACCTACAATCCTCAGGCTTACCCGGTAGCTCTTTTGCGTGAAGCCGGTACCGGTAGCCCAGCGAATGGAGAAGCCTTCGGACGACCATCTCCGGCTTCGTATTCTTCGCCTTGATTCGGCGCATGTTCTCGGAGCGGCGAGACGGATTGAGGGAATCGGCCATAAACTTTCCACTGAGCAGCTAAATTCTGAAGGATGGACGCCACAACGTGATCTCGCCACCTCACAACTTTGACGAGTCGCACCAGGATTACGTTCTAATCAAGCAGCTTGAGGCCGCAATCCTCCGGCACGCCGGGGGCTTCGAGAAGTTCCGCGTCGACATTCCGCAGCTCCTCCGCCGCGCGATCGACGAGGTGATCGACTCGGCACGGTCGAACCGCTTCACTCTCATCGAGATCGAAAAGACCGAGAAGACCTACATCGGTACAAAGATCGAGATCCTGCTCAGAAACCATCTTGGCATGAGCAAGGGCAAGGTGCTTGACCTCTCGATCGACGGGATCGAGGTAGACATCAAGAACACCATCGGTTCCAACTGGACGATTCCGATTGAAGCGACGGGGCATCCCTGCATTCTGCTGAAGGCGCAGGAAAGCACGTCGCGCTGCTCCTTTGGGTTGATTGTCATCCGGGACGACATTCTGAACGCCGGCCGGAACCGCGACGGCAAACGGACCATTTCGCAACCGGGCTTTGCCCAGGTCTATTGGTTGCTGCGGGACGTCCCCTACCCTGAGAACTTCTGGGAATACCTTGCGCCTGAAACACGGGTGGCTATCATGACGCCCCGTGGGGGTACCGAACGGCTTGCCGCCCTGTTTCGCGCCGTGCAGAGCCGACCCATATCCCGTTTGCTGGTCCAGGCGGTCGCACAGCAAAACGACTACATGAAGCGCATTCGCCGGAATGGAGGGGCGCGGGACCTCCTTGCTCCGGAAGGAATTGCGGTTCTTTGGGGACAGAAAGACCGCAATCTTATCCGCCAGCTTGGCTTGCCGGATTGCGGCCCCGACGAGTTTATTTCGTTTAAGCCGGTTGAACCGGAAGGGGTAACCCTGCTGCGTGAGGCTGGGCACATCGACTGATCGGCGTTAGCTTGCGAGGCGGAGCTTCACGCGAGCTTCCAGGCATTTCCGGATGTTCGTCGCCACGGCTGCGGCGACCGGCGGCGGGAAGGCGTTCCCGACTTGCCGGTAGGCGGCTGTTTTGCCGCCCATGAATTCCCATTCTTCAGGGAAGCCCTGAACCTTCGCTGCCATCCGCACAGTCAACCGTGGAGTCCCCTCAAAGTCGGCGGCAGGTGCCTCATTGGCAATTCCCATTCCATTGACTCCCAAGGTGGCCCAGGCGCGCTTCGCCCGCGTTGGACCAAGGTCAGGGCCGCCATGCTTCTTGCTTCCACCTACGAGCGTCGGAGCAATGAGGGACGCGTTATCACGCCAAGCATCAGCGCCCTTCCATCCGTACTCTGCCATCATCTTATGCAGCGCTTCTCCTACCGTGGGCGTCTTCGCGGGCTCAGGCAAGGGCCAATGAAAGTTGTGCTGCAACCCTTCCTTGATTGCGACGAAGTTCACGCGGGGGCGGAGCTGGGAGACGCCATAATCTGAGGCATTCAATAAGCGCCAGTCCGTCCAGTACCCGTCGAGCTGTCCTTCGATCAACGTACGATAGTCCTGAAACACGGCATCCAGGATGCCCCGCACGTTTTCAATGACGACTGCTCTGGGTTTCAGAACCTTGATGATCTCTAGAGCTGCGGGAAAGAGGTTGCGTTCGTCCAGCTCTCCGAGCTGCTTTCCGGCCTTTGAGAATGGGGGGCAAGGAAGGCCCGCAGCAACGACATCCACTTTCCCCATGTACGGTGTGGGGTCGAATTGTTTCAGGTCTTTTTCAACAACTTTCCATCCGGGCCGATTATGCCGGAGGGTCGCACAGGCATGCTTATCCAGCTCCACAAGGGCAGCATGGGCGAAGCCAGCCTGTTCAAAGCCGAGAGCTTGACCGCCCGCCCCCGCACACAACTCTAGAACCGTGATCTTCTTCATTTTTTTTGTCCGCTTGCTTGGTGCTACTGGATTGATGCTGCCCGTTGTTTCGCAAAGTTTTCGGCGCTTGGCCAGTCGGGGGAAACATACAGGTTTTCGCTGCGGCCGCCCACTGTTTTGCTCACGATGAAGAATGAGCATAATGTTCCATCCTCACGCGCTTGTTCGAGCAACTCATCCCACAGAAAGGCTTCGCCTTCCCCTGCTGGATCATCAAGCGCAGGAAGACCAGCGGCCTCGTAAATCTCTTCCGGCTTCAGCACGTCCCAAAGGCGTCGAAGCGCTTCCCCGTCCATCTCTCTGAACGCTTCATGGGCGTAAGCCTGATCGTAGGATTTCAGCACTTCGATCCGGGTTCCCGCCACGGCCTGCTCGAAAAAGATCTCCTGCTTTGGCATCGCCTCTCCTGTATCCCTTTACTTCTTGCCGAGTTCTTCATACACCATCTTGACTTGCGCCCAGGTCGAGGATTTTTGCCAAGACGAAATAGGGCATTCCGTCCCGCTGAAATAGAACGCCATTGCAGCCTCAGCTGCTGGCTTCCAGTTCGGGTTTTTCAGAAGACGCTCAATCCGAGAGTCTTCCCGCAACGTCGCTTCGGTCAACTTCATAAAATGATAGTAGCATGAGAGAGAGAGAAAGAGAGAATTGTATCAATGCCACCCCTTCAACAAGCCGAAGCGGAAACGCTCAAGGAAGCCTTCAACACGGGGGGCGGCGCTGGCTATGTGCTCGACTTTTCCGACCGGACGATGAAGGAATATCTGCACGAAGAGTTCAGACTCGACCTCGATCTGCCGAAGTATTGCGTTACTGGAATGTCGAAAGGTAAACGGCTGCTCACCTTCCTCGCGCTTGAGAACGGGAATGCGGCAGCGCGTGTCCTGCATTCTTTATGGCAGCGCCGAACCCGAATCTTATCGGAACGTAGAGAGGCCGATAGTGCCGAGCTTCACACCCGCTACTTCGCCATTGTGAGCCGATTCCAGGGCTATGCTCATATCGCAACCGTGCCTAGTTCCACGTCTACGCCCGATCCAGTCAGTGCGACGTATAAGCCGCCACAGTCGGCAGGTTCGCCGAACGCGAACACGCAGCCAGTGAAGCCATGGACACCCGAGCCGCCGCCTCCTCCCTCGCCAAAAGACCTGCTCAAACAGAGCTTCATGTCTCTGATCCCCTTGCCGCCGCAGATGCGCGGCTTTGCTTTCGAGAAGTTTCTTTCCGAGCTGTTCAAGGCGTATAACTTGGCACCGCGTCCGTCGTTCCGCCTGACCGGCGAGCAGATCGATGGCAGCATGACCTTCAAAGACCACGTTTATCTCCTAGAAGCTAAATGGCAGAACGGACCCACAGGAGTCGCAGACTTGCTGACCCTTGCGGGCAAAGTTGCAGGTAAAAGCGTCTGGTCGCGCGGCATTTTCATCAGCTACGCCGGGTTCTAGGAGGACGGTTTGGAAGCCTTTGCGCGTGGACGGGCGACCAACATCATTTGCATGGATGGATACGATATTCATGAAATCGTCAACCGGCCTCTGGATTTGGGAGAAGTTCTGGGGTTGAAGCTCCGCTGGGCTGCCGAAACGAGTCGAGCCTTTGTTGGAGTGCGTGAACTGTTCCCTTAGCTCTCACTCCCGCCGCCGTTTCATCAGCCATCGAGCAGATCACAATACCCGCCATACAATTACATATGACCAGAAAACCTCGGCTCAAGAAGCAGTACAAAGCCGTCGGTTTTGGCGATCCTTACGACCCACGCTCTGTAGACGGCCACCGCAATGCGGTCAACGAAGCTCGGGACACGCGCGAATACAACAAGGGTATGAAGGAGATCGAGGCAGAGCGAGAGGCCAACAAGCCACTCACGGAGAAGTTGGGCGATTGGCTCCGTTCGCGGTTCAGCCGCAAGTCTTCCTAAGCCTTCATCCTGCCCTTACTTTCGGTAGCTCCTCCCAGCGTGTTGTCCAGCGCGGCGATCTGTGTTCAGCCCGGAGCTTCCAGCCAGCGGCTATCGGCCCTTGGCTCAGAATCCGGATCGTATCCCGTCCAAGATATGCGTTCAGTCCATCGACCACCTTCCAGAGTTTCGCCCGCTTCTCCCTGTCGATCTCGCTCCAGAGTGCCGGCTGCTGCTGAACCGGCTCGGGCAACAATTCCGAAATCATGACGCCCGCTTTCGCGTACCGGAAACCGTCTTGCCACATGCGTTCGGCAAGCCGTACAGCCAGAGCGACAACCTCTCCGGTGTCGTTCGTCGGTTCTGAGAACCGCGACGTTGCCCCATTCGAGTAGGCCGGTCCATCCCGAATGCGCTGGTGTGCATGAAGACGAACAGGTGAACCGCAGCGACCTCATATCGGCGCATCTTCTCCGCGGCTCGTGTCGCATAGCTCGCGACCGCTTCCCTCATCTCCTTCCAGTAATTGACCGCATTTCCAAAGCTTCGCGTCACCGCCATCCCCTTCCGCGTCGGCTCTAGCAACTCCAGAGGCAGGCAGGAGATCCCGCGCAGCTCGTAAACACTTGATCGCCAAGACTCCCGAACTTAGCTGCCGGGCTCCTCGGTTTGCGACATCCACTTCGCTAGCGCGATCTGGATTTCCAAGGCCGCGTGTTCGTCTTCACTCAAGACGATTCGCCATTCGTCCCCATGCCGGGCGAAGGTAAGCCCCTCGAGCGCCATCATCGAGCAAATTAGGTCATAGATCGGGGCGAATACTTCCACTGATCGCCAGCCATACTCGCTCAGCCAAAGCTCATGCAAAACCCGGCGAAGGCGGACGACCAACGCTTCAACATCCGAGTCCCGGTGAAGGAGGGCGGCGAGACGCGGTGCGTGATCCTTGAGCTTCAATCCCAATCCGTCGAGGTGTCCCAGGAAATAGCCTGCGCAGATGAACACGTCTCCGAAGATCTGCTGTACTTCGCGGAACACCAGCGGAGCGTTTCCATAGTTTCGGAACGCGGCAATGCGATCTCGGCAAGCGGACGAGCAAGTCTCTAGCACACGACAAAACTGCCCCTCAAAATCCTCCAGAGCTGCATCCCGGAACAGCGCGGCGGAACGGCACGCGGCGTACTCGCTCCACACGTCCAAGGCCTTCAGAAACGTCTGGCGGGAACGAGAGCCGCACTCCAGAAGACAGGTATAGACGTCGGGAAAAGTCCTGTACAGATGGGCTTCGTGTTGGACATGCGCGGCTTCATGCGCAACGCAAGCATAGGCCGCCTCTTGAAAGTTCTGTTCCGGCGACAACAGCATGAGACCGAGGCCGGCCCGCAACACGATGTGGAAACGTAGTTCCTCGTTTCGCCGGACGGGCACCGTTCGTCCCATCTCCATGGTGTCGGGTGGATCGGTTCTCTCCAGGAGAACTAGACCATCCGGAATACTCTGCAAGGCGGTTGCGGCTATCTCGCAATCATGGGCGATCGTAATTCCGTCTAGCGCCCGCAGATCCATGCCCAGACGCGCGATCTCATAGAGGAATTGTTCTAACGCCGCCCCGATGGCCTCGCGGACCTCCGGCACCTCAAAGCAGGTTAGAGCGAGCCTGCACCGCTTCGGCAGCAAGAGTTTTTCATCTCGATTGAGATCGAAGCACAGTTCGCTTGGTTCGGTCATCCTCGCATCCCCCACAATCGCCGCATCAGCGTAGGCGCAGGATGCCCAGCGGTGGAGTGCGAACATGCCTCGATCCACAAGGAACCTTAGAACGCCTATTTGTCTTACGAGGGGAAGTGCTTCTCGGCTTGCCCGAGGGACGAAATTGTCTGCGGTGCGCCCCCGCAAACAGCCCTTGTAAACCCTCGTCGGGGAGTTCGAAAACCGGCAGAAACACGCGGTTCCATGGACCTTTAGCCGCGAAGCCTGGACATACGTCCACAGCTCCCCGACGCAAAGGCGTAGGGAATAGCTCCAATGGCCGTCTCCGGCTCACGGATGTTTCTGCTTGGGTTTCGACACCCAGGACGGTGCGTATCCGTCCGCTTCCATCATCGGGGATGCGCCCAAGAATGGCAATCTCAACTTGTGGGCAAGCGCTCATTTGGGTAGTTGCTGATATCTACGGTTGCTTCCTTTTTCGGGAGGAAGTCTCCTCCCACGCTGCAGCCGCCCAAGCGTCTTCCGCTCCCATCTCTGCGGGCCTGTTCCTGCCCGCAACGCCGCCCCTGAGAGCAACCGCAACAGCAACAGCGAGAGGCAATTCCTGCGCTTCGCGCCCAGCAAGGAAACCAACCTTCCTGAGAGGTGAGGGTACCGGGACGTTCGTTACACATTAGACCGGAGACATCCGTTACAAGTCCCTTACGGGTCGATGGCTCGATTTTGAGGTTGATGGCTTTTCTCGTTGTTGCTCCTAATACATACCACTCGTCGTCGAGGCCGTGGGAATGTGGTAATCCCGAAGGGATTTCCAAGAGTGTGGGAAGGGTGGGAAGCCGGCTTTATGGCTTTCCATGCTTTCCACACTCTGTCATTTCCATGGCCTGCTTTTCGCGCGCGCGGCCTCATTTGACGGTATTCACCGGCCTGAAGCGCATCGCTTCAACGTCGAACTCGCCGATCTCGATGTCCCAGAAGAAGACTTTGTAGAAGTCCTCGGCGACTAGCTCCATTCCGAGATCCTCGAACCGAAAGACCTCGCTGATGAACACGCGTCCCTTATGCCAGCTGATGTCGCCGCTGTTGTTGACGCGTCGTGTCAGGAAGCCCTTCGGATACACGTACTCTTTGAAACTACGCGGTAGCACGATAGCGCTTGGCTGGTATAAGCTGGCCCGCGTCTCGTTGTTCAGACCTTCGTGCGGGCGCTCATGGTTGAACATCTGACGGAAGCGATCGAACTTCCTTTGCTGGAGTCGGATCGTCATGGCTGGCGGCTTTGCCGTGTCTTCCTTCAGAGTCCTGTGCATCCGCTCGTGACGGCCGTTCTGTTGCGGCCTGCCTGGCTGAATGCGCTCATGCACGATGCCCATCTTCATCCATCCAAGCGACAACTTCGAAAGTCCCAGCAGCCCGGTGCCAGCGAACGGTGCACCGTTGTCGGTCCTGATCCGCGCCGGCATGCCATACTCCCGCATCGCCGCTTCGCAGACTGCTCGCACCTGGCTTAGATCCATGCGCGAGACGATCTGGCACCGGATCAGGTAGCGGCTGTGCGCGTCCGTGATGGTGAATGGATCGCAGCGCGTGCCGTCTCCGGTGCTGAAGTAGCCCTTGAAATCCATGCACCAAAGCTGGTTCGGTGCGGTCACTTCGGAGAACGGTGTCGAGTAAGGCGTGGTGCGCTTTTTCTTCTTCCTCAGGCTGCACAGACCAGCTCGGTTGAGGATGCTCCCGAACGTGCTCGCCGCTGGCCAGCCGACTCCGGGCTCGAGCTTCTCCAGCCGTGCCTTCAGCTTCCGGGGACCCCAGGATGGGTATCTCCCCCGCAGAGCGAGGATCGCCTGCTCTTGCGCTTCCGGCGTGGCATGCGAGCAGCTGTGAGGCTTGGAACTTAGATCGAGAAGCCCTTCCGGCCCTACCTCCTTGTAGCGGTTTAGCCAGCGATAGCCGGTTGGACGGGAGATTCCAAACTCCCGGCAGAGCTCTGATATGGACATCTCGTTCTTCTGGTAGCTCGACAGGAACTGCAGGCGTTGATCCACGATACGACTCTCTTTCCAGGGCATACCGCATCATCCGCGTACGCCCAGAGCTGAGGAACCATCGGTGTTCCGCTTCGCTGTAACGCATGTGCCCGGTCTGTTTTGTAACGCAAGTGCCAAGTACGCTGAGAGGCTCCGCCTCTGGCGCGCGCAAGGGGCTTCCCCATAATTTTCGTTCCGAAAATCACTCGCTTTGCTCGCCACTCCCGTTGGTCGGGTGGGCGATACCCCTCCCCTTGCACTTGCCGCCTCCGCTGGCGTGGGCCAGGGCCAAGGCGTGTTTGTGAGCAAACACAGCACAGCCATTCAAAAGCGGAGGACTCGCCGGATTATGTTGAGTGGACGCCCGATGCGCAGCATACTGAGGCTCTTTACGCTGTGACCGCATTTGCGCTGCTCAACATAGTTCGGAAGTCTTTTCGTACCGACACCCGGTCGGCACGAGGAGATCATGAAACAGCTATCGAAGAAGTCCGCTTCGCATGAGGAGTGCGTTGCCAGCTATAACCTGTATGCGCAGGAAGTGCGCGGCCTTGCAACATCGACACGCGAGATTCAGCGCCGTATCCTGCGAAGATTTTGCAGCTTTCGATTTGGCGAAGGGCCTGTCGAGTGGGGGGGCGTATGCTTTACCGACATCGTTCACTTCCTGACGGCAGAGTTCGAGCGTTATCACAACCGAGGAACGCAACGCGCTTCGTTGACGAGCATGCGCACGCTGCTGCGATATCTCGCAGAGAAGAACATGGTGCCGAAGGGATGGGATGAAGCCCTTCCCAGAACCACCACGCGACGCCATGCACAGCTCCCACGCACGCTTTCGCAAGATCAGGTGCGTGCATTGTTTCGGACATCACGGGGTAGCAAGTGGATCGCGCGTCGAGATCGGGCACTGTTGTTGCTTTTCTTGCGGCTTGGCCTCCGCTGCGAGGAGGTCGCTCATCTGAAGTGGAGGGATGTCGATTGGCAGGCTGGTTCCATCCGGATATGTAGCCAGAAGATCCGGCGTGAACGGATTCTTCCTCTACCGGAGGACGTGGGCAAGGCGCTCGCCATCTACCTCCAGACGTTCCACGCCATGCCGGTATGGGTCTTCGATTCCAGCCGTGCAACATTTCCCGTTGAGATGCGGCGCCTGCATATCAAGGGGATCACGAAGTACTTCTTCAAGCGTGCAGGCGTTATCGGAGGCTCTGCTCACGGGCTGCGCCATACCGTTGCCACGAACATGGTGAACCGTGGAGCTTCGTTCAAGGAAGTTGCAGACCTGCTCGGGCATCGATGGCTTTGCACCACCTTTATCTACGCCAAGCTTGATATGAAGGCGCTCGCGCAGGTTGCGCTGCCATGGCCCGGAGGTGTGCGATGACCTTCGAAGCCTTATCGCAACATCTGGATGCGTTCCTCGCTCTGAAGTCGGCACGTGCCAGGCGCAGCCCTCATTTTGAGGGAGACCAGCGCAGACGCCTGCGTTACGAAGAAGGGCTGCTGCGCGGCTTTCTCGCACGCTGGCAACAGTACGGGTGCCCATGCCCCATCCGTGCAGACTTTGCTATGGACTGGGTGATGGAAGGCTCTACGGTTGGCAGACCTGATCGCGATGAACATCGTCTGCTCGCGGTCAGAGCTTTTCTGCTCCAGGTTCGCACCTTCGAAGGACAGACCGGGGTCCCACAGATTCAGTTCCGCAGGCGTTACAAGCGTCGAACGCCCTACATCTTCTCCGATCAAGAGATTCAACAGATCATGGAAGCCGCGGTCCGGAACCAGAGCCCGTTCCGGACCGCGACTGTGCGCACCATAATTGGCCTACTTGCAAGCACTGGCATTCGGATCGGTGAAGCTCTGCGCTTAACGATGGACGATGTAAAGCTCGATGCAAGACCTCCCCATCTCTATATTCATGACACCAAGTTTGGGAAGTCGCGCAACGTCGTCCTTCATCCATCGACCACCAAGAACTTGCAGCACTACAGGCAAGAGCGCGAGGTCATCCTGCGCGGTCACCATGCAGACTCGTTCTTCACGAACACGCTTTGCAGACCGCTGATCTATAACCCGCTCCGGTATACCTTCCGGCAGCTACTCAAGCAGGCCGGCATCACTCCGTCCGCACATCAACGAAGACCTACTCTCCATTCTTTAAGGCACACCTTCGCCGTCAAGCGATTGACGCTCTGGCAGCGTGAAGGGATCGACATCCGGCAACAGCTACCACGGCTGTCGGTATATCTCGGCCACTATGGGCCAGAGAGCACCTACTGGTATCTGAGCGCCACACCGGAGTTGCTTCAGGATGCTGGTGCGCTCTTCGATCCAGAACAGATGCGGAGAGGAGGTCGCCGATGATTCTCGCAGGTCCACTTCTCCAGAGATACTTTACCGACTATCTCGTCGCCCAACGACGGCTCAGCCCTCAGACGTTGGCAAGCTATCGTGACACGTTCCGGCTGCTATTGCAGTTCGTGCAGTCTGAACTGAAGATCGAGCCATCACGACTCGCTGTCGATCAGCTTGATGCAGAGGTCATTCTGCGCTTCCTCGATAGCCTAGAGCTGCGCCGCAAGAACGCCGTGGTCTCTCGCAACCTTCGGCTCACAGCTATCCGCTCGTTCTTTCGTATGGCGGCGCTGCATAACCCGGAGTGCGCCGGAACCGCGACTCGTGTTCTTGCGATCCCGATGAAGAGAACAGACACGCGGCTTCTGGAGTATGTCTCCCGCGTAGAGATGGACGCCATCCTCAACAGCATTGACCGCAAGCAGTGGTATGGGCGGAGGGACTACGCCTTGCTGCTGACCATGTACAACTCGGGTGCTCGCGTCTCTGAGCTGTGTGCTCTACGCACAGATCAGATCGGCATTGTCAGGAGCAGTTACGTCCACCTGCACGGCAAGGGACGTAAGGAACGTGCGATTCCGTTATGGCCATCCACGGCTCGTGTTCTCCGAGAGTGGCTTCGAGAGAACACCAGTGGCATTGCCTTTCCGGGGCTTCGCGGCGAACCACTCAGTCGTTTCGCAGTCAGGCTTCTGCTACAGAAGGCCGTAGAAGCCGCATCACCACACTGTGCCGGTCTGAAGAAAAAGCGCATCTCCCCTCACACCATTCGGCATGGAACGGCGATGGCCTTGCTGGATGCAGGGGTGGATATCTCGGTCATCGCGCTCTGGCTTGGACACGAGAGCATCGAGACCACCAACGGATATCTGCATACAAGCCTGGCGTTGAAGGAAAAAGCTCTCGCCAAGGTCGCCCCATCGGGTTCTGCGTTCAAGCGCTTCCAGCCGGACGACAGTCTCATGACCTTCCTCGCATCGCTCTGATTATGTGTAGTCGGAACGCAGATTCTCCGCGCTCCGGCTACATTCTTTATCCCCACTCAACATAATCCGGCGCTTCACACAGTACTGGCGCAACGACTACACCGGCACCGAGCAATGGAGCCGCACCATCGTCCGCGACCACTACGTGCATTTGTTCGAGTTGCACAAGCAGCACCAGCGATTCGCCGAGTTGTGGGACAAGAACCTGCGTTTGCAGGGCTTCGCCGAAGCCTTCGAGGAACAGCAGAAGAACCGTCCGTAGCGTTTTCCTTTCCGTCGCGGAGCGGAAACCGATACAGGGCGACCGCTTCGAAAACCTTCAACCCTAACCCACGCCCACAGGAGGGCACCATGCAGAACAGCAGCGAATTCCAGTACATCGCCATCGACACCATCCACGAGTCCGCCACCAACCCCCGCCGCACCTTCGATGAAGCCAAGCTGAGCGAACTTGCCGAAAGCATCCGCAGCAATGGCCTCATCCAGCCCGTTACCGTCCGCCCGAACGCGGAAGGCTTCGAGATCGTTGCGGGAGCAAGGCGCTTCCGCGCCGCGCAGCTTGCCGAATTGTTTTCTCTCCCCGCCCGTATCGTAGACATCAACGATGCTCAGGCGCTTGAATGGCAGTTGGTCGAAAACGCAGCGCGTCGACGTACACCCCTACGAAGAAGCGCAAGGCTTTCAACGCTTGCTCGACATCCCCGGCTATGACGTGGCCGCACTCGCCGAGAAATCCGGCAAGAGCGCAAGCCATATCTACGCCCGTCTATCTCTCTTGCAACTCATCCCCGAGGTGGCTGAAGCCTTCACTCACGAGCGCATCACGGCCAGCCACGCGAACCTGATCGCCCGTCTGCCCAAGGAGAGCCAGGCCGCAGCTTACGAGCAGTGCTGGCGGAAGGATTGGCAGGACAAGGAGCCGCACCTGCTACCTGCGAAGCACCTTGCCGCGTGGATACAAACCAATCTTTACCTCTCCCTTGCCGAGGCCCCTTTCGATAAGGAAGACACCACTCTAAACCCCGTTGCCGGAGCTTGCGTTACTTGCCCCCGTCGCAGCGGATTCAACGCCACCCTTTTCGCCGACGTGCAGGGCGACCAATGCCTTGACGCCCCTTGCTTCAACACGAAGGTAAACGCCCACATCGACCGCGAGATTGCTGCGCATCCTGAGCTAGTGCAGATCGAGGATGGATGGCGCAAACCCACGGAGAAGAGACCAGACGCCGTACAGCGCGGACACTTCCGCGAGGTAGAGATCGACAGCAGCAACCCCGACGCCGAACCCGTCATGCCATGCGCCGCCAGTAAAACCGCTCTCGTGGTCTATGGCAAGCGCGTAGGCACCACCCTTACCGTTTGCACGGACAACACCTGCCCGGTACACGACCCCCGCGCAGCCGCCCGAGCAGCCGAACACCCCGCCCCCGTCATGACACCCGCACCGGACGCCGAGACAGACGAACAAGCCGAGGAACGCCGCCAGCAATACGAAGCACAACGCAAAGCCCACGAGCAGGAGGAGGACCGCAGGGCTGAGGAACGCCGCCAGCAGTTCGAGCGGGAGCAAGAGGAGATGGAGGCCGAGAACGCGAAGCTCGACAAACTCCGTAAGAAGCGCGAATCAACGTTCGAGCGGATCATCGCCGACACCCCGCCCGTCTTTACCGCCCCGCAGTTGCGCGTCATCTTACGCGCTCTCGTCAACCTTGACCCGTATACCTTCGCCGACGACCTCGCCGAGGATATGGCCGACGAGAACGATAAGCGCAGTGCGGAGGAGGTTTTGCTTTCAGCAATCGAAGGCACAATCGACGACAAGCTAACCAGCTTCGCCGCCCGTCTCGCACTCGCAGGACATCGTGGCATCCCGCGCGAAAGCGAGTTCGATTTCCTTACCGAAGCCGAAGCCGCATTCCTCACTCCCAAGGCCCCCAAGAAGAGCTCGACCAGCAAGAAGAAGGAACCGACACCCATCAAGCCAGCCAAGGCAGGAGCGAAAAGGCCAAGGCCAAAACGAACCCGGCACCAATCGCAGCCTAGCCACCACCAGGGCGGGAGCCGCGCGGTTCCCGCCGCTCTCCTACTTAGTCGCAAAGAAACCGAGGCCAGTTATGGATAGAACAAAAATCACAACCCGGAAGCTACTCGCCGCGCTTCCCGCACCCGGCTACGACCTTGGCATCCTCACCGACAGAGACATGCACCGCTTGGAAGCCGTGTCAGCATCTCGCCTAATACGAATGCTGCCCTACCTAAAGTACCGCAACGCCAACGGCGCACACATCTATACCCGACCCACAGGAGAAAGCCCCTACACCTTGCTCGACGACCTAACTCCCTCCGGCCTCGCACGGCTTGAGGCCGAAGGCTACGACCCCGCCGCTGTAGTCGAGACGAGCCCCGGCAGCTTCCAGGCATGGCTTCGCAACACGCAGCCACTCTCCAAAGAGCTTGGAACCCCTAGCCGCAAAAGTCTTGCCGAGCAGTTCGGCGCAGATCGTAGCGCCGCCGATTGGCGCAGGTTCGGCCGCATGCCCGGCTTTACGAATCGCAAGCCGCAGCACCGCAACGCTCAAGGTCTCTACCCGTTCGCGCGCCTACACAGTCACGCCGGCCAACCGTTCCGTGCCGCCGAAGCCTTCCGCTCTCACATAGTCGCTCTCCATGGGAGGGTCGAGCAGGAGCACATTGCCTCACGTCTTCGCTTCGCAGCGCGATCTGCAAGCCATTCCGCTCCACTTACGCTCTCGCGCTTCCGGTTGTCCCCACGCTACCAAGGCCGACCCGCCGCCGCCGATATGGCCTTCTGCATCGCCGCTTGCGCCCAGGGTTGGTCCGAGTCTGAAATTACAGCGGCTCTTTCGAGCGACTACCTCTCTCGCGATCAAAGCCCAACTCGCCAGTTCGCCTACATTCGCCGAACCCTTACTAAGGCAATTCGTTGGGTTGCGTAAAGGAAGGAACCCATCACGCCCTTTCCTAGAAACTTGCGGCGTGCCGGGAGTGTGCCTATGGTCGCACCTGTGCTCCGCGCGGCAGGAAGACGTTCCCCCTTCCTGCACTTTCCCCCTTTTCTGCCTGCGGGCGCAAATTACGAGAAATGCGTTTCCATTACTTGTCCTCTCGCCTCGGCTGCTCCGCGAGGAACGCTCGCAGGGTTCGCGGCTCGCGTTGCAGGATGCTGCGAAGCACAAGCGCATTCCCTCCCGGAAAGCCGTAGCGGTCGTAGTCGGCATACATTAACCGCATACCATCGCGGAAGGGACCTTCCGGCACGTGGGCCTGTGTAACCCATTCTTCGAAACTGATCTCGCGTGGCTCGATGGTACGTGCAAGAACCTCAGACATGATCTTCGTCAATTCGATTCGATTAAACATACCGGGCGACGACAGCTCGAAGGTTCCATAGTCGAGTTTGTCGCTTGTCAGCGCGATGGCAGCAACCTCCGCCACATCACGATAATCGATGTAGCTCGCACGCTTCGTGTTCGAGTACGGAAGGGAGAAGGTGCCCGTCTGCAGAACTCCCTTCCAACTGTTCGCAAGCGTCTGCATAAACATTGTCGGCTGTAGCACAGTGAAGATTAGTCCGGATTCGTAGAGTGCCTCCTCCACAGGCCGTTTCCCGGCATGGTTCCTCATTTTAGAGATGGACGGATGAATGACGCTAGAAAAAGTGATCTTCTTTACTCCTGCTGCCATCACTGCGTTCACCATGGTGACACCCCGCTCCGCTTCATTTAGAGCGAAGACCGGATTGAGGAAAAACACGCCGTCCATCCCCTCAGCTGCCCTGCGCAAGCTCTGATCGTCATCTAGGTTTCCAACGGCAGTTTCATCAGCGCCATCCGCCAGGACCTCAGCCTTCTTGTCTTCGCTCGTGATCAGAGCTCTAACGCTAGCGCCTCGCGACTTAAGCGCAGGAAGAACATAATGCGCATACACACCGCTTGCGCCTACCATGAGAACTTTCATCGCATTCTCCTTCTGCAAACCTAAATGAACCTCAAACCTACTCTTTGTCCTTAGATGCACACCATGCCCCCTCCACCAGCCAAGCATCGGAACGAGGATCGGTTTGGGGGCTGAAGGGTTCGCCGAACGTACCGAAATTACTACATCGGCAAGTCGGCTTCTCGTCAGTGATTACCCAAGTGACGAGAATGTATGGTCCGCCGCAGGCATCTTTTCCGCACTGTTTATGCTGGCACGGCCTTCGGTCGGTAGTCGTTACCGCTGGAGAGTACCGCCAGGCGGTCCGTGCGAGCTTGTTGGCCATGGCCACTACGACGACGTTCTTATGGGCCCTGGCATCCAGTCGATCGAGCCAGGCCCCGACGGAAAGTCCATCCCGCTTCATCCGTCCCACAGCCGCTCGTGCGCCGTGAATCAGGAGTTTGCGCAGGTATATGTTGCCGCGCTTGCTGATACTTAGCAGCCTGGGCTTGCCGCCGGTCGAGTACTGCCGGGGAACGACGCCGAGCCATGCCGCAAACTCCCGTCCCTTGCCGAAGGCAGCGCCGTTGCCGATGGCCGCGACGATGGCAGTGGCGACCACCGGCCCTATACCGGGGATCTTGCGGATGCGGCTGCAGCCGGCATCCGCGGTCGAGATCTCTTCAAGCTTTGTCCGTCAGCTCCTCGACTTGCCGCTCGATCTGCTTCCACTCACTCCACAGCATATCGATCAGGTTGCGCATCAGCGGCGTCAGGTCGGCTTCCGCGTTCTCGAGGATATCTGCCATGGCTGCCTTGAGCTTCGCCGGTGTCTGCGCGAAAACGAGCCCTCGCTCCAGTAGGAACGCTCGTATCTGGTTGATCACAGCCGTACGCCGCGAAATCAGCCGGTCGCGCACGCGATGGATCGCCTGCAGGTCCAACTGGTCGTCGGTCTTGATCGGGACGAAGCGCATGTTCTTGCGATCGACGGCCTCAGCGATGGCTTGAGCATCGACGAAGTCGTTCTTGTTGGACTTCACGAAGGGCTTCACGAACTGAGCTGCAATCAGCCGTACGTCGTGGCCCTGCTTCCGCAGTGCACGGCCTAAGAAGTGGGCTCCCGAGCAAGCTTCCAAGCCAATCAGCGAGGTCTGCAGGTTAGCGGTGTAGGCCAGCAACTGCTTCTGGGTAAACTTCTTCTTCACCAGCACCTTGCCGGCTGCTCCCAGTGCCACAAGGTGAAAGGCCGTTTTGCCTAAGTCGATGCCAATCGAGTGAATCTGCTTAATGGTGATCCTCCTATCCCAACCTGCCTCCCACGATCCTCCGGATCGTGGTGAGGTGCAAGCGGCGGACCATCTCATTAGCGCGTTTGTCGTTACCTATGCTCTTCAAGCGCGACGTCCCGATGACGCTTGGACGTGTGCCTCCACAGCCTGCAGGTGGGGTGCAAGGAAGGCTGCCCGGTCCTGTCCACGGTTCAGGAGTCCCGCGCCGCCGGCCGTCAGGACATAGGGGTCCGTCACGCCAAGAAACCAGAAGATCGATCGCAGGTAAGGCTCGACAAAATTGAGCGAAGCCATCTTAGTTTGGGCATCATAGTGTTGGCCCGTCGCGATGATGATGATGGCTTTCTTACCCACGAGCAGACCCTTTGGCTTACCGTCCTCAAAAACAAAGGTCCTTTTCACCCGTACGATCTGATCGATCCAAAGCTTGAGAACAGACGGAACGCTGAAGTTGTGCATCGGTGCACCGATGACATACTCGGTTGCATGTTCCAGTTCCGCCACCAGGGAATCCGAAAGAGCCAGAATCTCGGTCTGCTCCAGGCTTCGCACCTCCTCGGGTGTGTACGCAGCACCGATCCAATTCGCGTCAATGGGCGCAATCGATGTTGCGGTGAGATCGCGTTCCAGCACGGAGCTGTCAGGGTTTGAAGCTTTCCAATGGTTCACGAAGGCCGCTGAGAGTTCACGAGTGACAGAAGCTCCGTAGAGTGGGCTTGAATCGATATGTAAAAGTGTGGGCACAAAGACCTCCTTTGGTTCGATATAAATCGAACATCTAAGAGATGGCTTGCAAATCTTCTGGATTCTTTCTTATTCGATTTGCATCGAACTAGGCAAATGACCAAGCGTTCCAAAGATCAGGATCGAGAGGCACCTGGCAAGTTGGTAGAGGTGCTCCGCGCGCTCTCAGATCCGGTTCGTTTGGAGATCGTTCGGCAATTGAGCGTCGAAGGTGAGAAGGCCTGCAGTTCGTTTGGCATTGAAATGCCGAAATCATCGCTATCACATCACTTCCGCGTTCTGCGGAAATTCGGCATCATTGCTTTCGAGCACCAGGGTACGGTCATCATGAACCGGCTCCGAAGCGAAGACCTGAACGAACAATTCCCCGGTCTGCTAACGAGCGTGTTGGCCGCGGCGAAAAAGTGACATAAAGGATTAGGGATCATAGTGTTTGGATAAGCCGAGGCACGAGTACTGCTTTGACAGGACCCGTTGGCCTGCAAGGAATCATGGAAAGTGACCGCATTCGGGGACATTGGTACTGACAAGTCGTCTTCTCGTCACCTAAGTTTGCCGGCTGTATTGCCGCGGCGAACAGCCCATGACCCGCTTAAAGGCAGTGCTGAAGGCACTCTCCGATTCGTAGCCCAGCGATGGAGCGATCACCGAAATAGGGTCGCCGGAACTCATCAATTTGTCCCCGGCCACCATCATGCGCCAGCGGGTCAGGTATTCCATTGGAGATTGACCGACCATCTCTTTGAACGTCACGGCGAAGGTCGTCCGCGACATTCCAGAGCGCTCTCCCAAGGACTTCAAGGTCCAGCGACGAGAAGGGTCAGCATGCATCGCAGAGATTGCCGCCCGCATCCTCGGATTGGCGAGCGCAAATAGCCAGCCGACGCTGCTACTGGCCCCTTCGGCAAGATGCACCCGCAATGCCTGGATCAGCAGCATTGTGGCGAGCTGCTGCGCAGCGAGAGAGCCACCCGGTTGCGGATCGTGGAGCTCCTGCCGCAAACGATCCAGTGTCCATCGCAGAACGGCCTTATCGGATTCCTTCCTGATGTGGAGGATCGGCGGAAGCTCCTTTAGAAGGAAGCTCGCGGACTCACCCGCCAACGTGAAATGGCCGCCGATGCCCATGAAGTCTCCACCGCCTTGATGTTTTGTAATGCCGCCTGTCCCGGTGGTTGAAAACAGCGTCCGATCGTCAACCGGCGTAAGCTCTAGGGAGTCTCTGCACAAGTTCTGCGTCCCCAGCCTGATTGATTAATCTTGATCTCTGAGGGCGAAGAGCGATGAGCCAGCGGACCTTTGCGAGTCAGGCGGAGTTTCAGAGGTACGGCCGTAA
>JAABUK010002262.1_pt1 | contig 34975 bp, 48 predicted proteins | sample 5559141 | NCBI WGS metagenome assembly JAABUK01 (sample SAMN10711869, study PRJNA513367) | rock metagenome | isolation source: Antarctica rocks | place: Antarctica: Victoria Land, Pudding Butte nord | collected 2016-01-03
TGAGCCCCCCACCCCCCCACCCTCCCCCCCCCCCCCCCACACACACACTGCTTTACTCAAGTAGGTAACTTGCCCTTGGCATGACTTCACTTTGGTGCTCTGCACATGTAATGACTGCAAAATGCAGGACTTGCTCAGCTGACATGCATTGCAATCTGAATCATCTTGAGAAGTCCGCCTGGCTTTTGGTCAAGTGCTCAAGTTACACACATTGGCTTGTTGGTGTGCACAACTGCCATATTGACATGTGCTTGTGCTGTGCTGTGCAGGTTTGGTTGCAGAGAGGTATTTTGGGTTCAAAGGTTCTGTGTCTACCAGTGAGGTAGACATTGAGCGCGACCATGCCAATGCACGTGCCTTAGGCAACAGCCTGCTGGTCTGCTTACTGGTGCCATGGTCCTTGTGCCTGCTATCATACACAGGTAACAAAGTCCAACATTATTGTTCGATAAAGCAGACACTTGCATGCCCTGTACATCGCATGCATAGCCAGATGCAGCAATCATTTGTTGGGCTCTGTGGGGGATTATGCAGCCTAGGCATCTGTCTGAAAGGCATACATTGTGGCAGTGCATGTAGATCAAGATTCATGCTACACACAATTGTTTTTGTGCTTATGTGGCCCTTCTTTATGATCAATCCTGAATCTCTGCTCATATGCATATGAATTTGCGTCAAGCATTTCATCCAATTGAAATTATGCGATATTGGTTCAGGTTTGTATATTACCTACCCTCATGATAAGAGGAACGCAAAGAAAGTCGGTCTGTCTGAAACGCTTCTTGAAGGCGCTCTCCTCAAATAAACAATGGCGCTGACCTAGGCCAACTGCTGTGACTGCTGGAAGATTACGCTTGCTGGCCTCGTGATACGTTTATACAGTATTGACCCGGAAACTTGCATACCTTTCCTGAATGTTTGCTATACTGACGACTTTGACACTGCATCGCTTGCCATGTGTGCATTGTTCTGAACATGATTTGCTTGTTGTCCACGTATGGTGGGGCTGCAGGCTTCAAGGGTGAGCCTATGGTTGTTACAAGTGTTGTTGGTGCTCATTTAATAACTAACTCAGCAGAAGGGGTACAACATCCGATTTTCAAGCCTCACTTGATTGATGACTCACGAGGGAGTCACAGCATTGCGATGTCAAAAATGGTGTTTATGCCGAATGTCATCTAGTCATGCTTCGTCATTGTCAGCTTGATGAACATCCTTATAGCAGAATAGTTAAGTCACATAACACAACAGCAGGTAGCTTGTCTCGTCTGCCCTCTAATCTCCACCCATTGCAGCTCTACGTCTAATTCCTTGGCAGATTAGGCTGTTAGAACATTTCCTGACGTCCGCTGCCTCGGCGAGATCTGGGCAGGCCTGAAAAGCCTTGAATGCCGTACTCATTGCCTGTAACACAGCCACATGGGTCCTTGGGTGTGACTGATACAATTCTCTCCTGCTCAACAATCTCCTCTGGCTGGTCTGATATGAGCTCCCTCTCGCTGTTGAAGTACGTCTCCTTGACAAACTCCTGCAGAAGAGCAAAGCAATGTGACACACGACGATGACCAGAGAGCAACCTTGTGCAACAAGCACTCACTGCTATACCTACAAACAAGTACATGGCATTGGCTGATGTAACACATGACTTGTCAGGTAGTGCCCAGTAACAGCATGCATAAAGTCAACTTCTGTAACAGGTACAAAGATGCTTGAGATGATGCAATGTCTTTGCCACAATGCCATAGGGGATTATGGCTTACCACTTCATACAGGCGGTGCTCACGGATGAACTGGGTTCTGGCAATGATGATCGGCCGGTCCTGCAGGAACAAGCAAAACTGAGGTCAAAAATGATTTACCAAAAATCGTCCCAAGCAATGTAGCAGGTCACACAATATTGTGCAAACCTCATGGAGTGTAAAGCTTTACACACGTACTTGCAGACCTGTATTTGAGATTACATTGCCACATACATACAGCTGCAATGCTGGCAACGTTTGATGCGCCTAAGTTAGCCGCTCCATTTCCCCACATGAGCAGGGGTTTGCCGCTGTATTTGGTTGTAAGGTGGTACTGACTAAGCACATTGACAGAGCAGACATGGTTGATTACCTCGACAACATAAAATGCCTCCCTTTTGCACACAATGTTGCTGCTGCCAGACTTGGCTCCCAGATTTGCTTTGCTGGAGCCTGTCTGCTGCCCTGTGAAAGAGCTGAAGGAGTCACTCCTCTTCATGAGAGGGCTGATGTTGATGTCTGGATCTTGGGTGCTGGATGCCCTCTGTTTTACAGGACGGCGAGTAGCTGCTTGCTGAGAGTAGCCATCAATACCGCCACCGCCAATGTGACCCATGCCAGATCCCTACCGAACACAGAACAGTCTGTCGGAACGGAGTGCGGACTGGTAATGGTTACAAAGAAACAAGCATATCACGGATCCATCTCCGACTGATGTTGCAGCCCTACCCCAAAGCCACTGCGACGTCCGTAGCCAGACTCGTGTTCTACTTTGCCATACATTGAGCCGCTGTGCATGGTAGGGAATCCTTTTGTCTCTGCGGGCCCGGATCGACCTTGTCCGGTAGTGCCCATGTCGCGCCACTCATTTCCACCAATTGAACGGAAGCTCATTGCTGTGAATTGGAATTACTGGGTTTGTATGGTTTGCGTTTCTGGTTTCGTTGTGTCGACACCTGTAAGGAGTGTATCACACACTTCATTTCGAGAGCTTTACGCCCTCCCTTCCTGCAACTTGCATGTGAGCAGAGCAGACATCGAGGTCGGACAACTTCCGCAAGCCACTATGTCGACCAGGTTCACAGCAGGGCGTGTGCATTGCGCTGCTCACAACAGATCTCGACTAGTAGCACGGACCTGTCGTTGCGGTGATGTGGAGGTTCAGGCGTTATGTCGACCTGCTGCTGCAGTCGGCAAGAGTCTCTGAGTGTGATCGACTGTGTCGTCACGCTGGCAATGTCGTCGCACCTACACACTGAGTGTCAGCTGATCTGCCAGGGCTGCTGTCAGCAAACCAGATTCCACGCTTTGCGTGCTGCACGCACAGCGCAAGCGCTAAGCCATATAGCCTGGCCATACTGTGTTGGCCGTTATATGCAGCGTTAGACAGGAGCAGGATTCCTATGTTTATCGTCTGTGTCTCGAGTGCTGCCCAAGAGCTTTTGCGATAGTACACAAACATACCGCCGGTCGATCACTTCGCACTTGTCGGTAGCACAGCACAAATTTGGCATGCAACCTGTGCTGAGGGTCACACAGTGAAAAGAAGCGCTAGCAGAATTGCCATCGGGCTGTCCGCAGCTGCAGGCTTTGGCGCCGTAAATTGTAGAACCTCAGGTGTGACTGCTAGCGTGCAATACGCTGAGATCACTTGAAACCCACGGGCAATAGCGTGTTAGCAAGACTTCCTAAAGCTTATGCCATGAGATGTACCAGCCTGCAACGCTTCTTTAGAGGGTGAAAAGCCCGTTCCCAGGACAGCGCCACAATGAACCTGCTTGACATAATTTACGAAGTACCACAACTTCTTCAGGTCACAGACTCTGACAGCCGCAAGGCTCTGCAAGCCACCTGCAGACAGCTTCGCCATCTGGTCCACACCACTGCCTCAGTGGTCAGGTTTGGCACGCAACGACAAAGTTCAGAGGCAGATGCCAGATTGCTTTCCTCTGGTACATGGACGCATTTGGAGGCAATGAACTTTAGGCCTGTTAACATGAGCGTAAAGGCCATCGCAGTGCTAAGTCAGGGGCATTGGCCCTTGCTGAAAGTCCTGGTTCTTTCCAACAATCTACTTGGGGTTTGCGGAATGGAGCATTTCAGCCATGGCAGATGGCCAGCACTGGCAACTTTGGAGCTTCATTGTGTTGGCATGCGCACTAAGATGATGGAGCAGCTACAGCATGCCACTCTGGCATGCTTATCGTCATTGATTCTGTCAGAGAACAAAATGGCAGAGTCTGCATGCTGGGCTGAGCTTGTCAAAGGCGAGTGGCCCAACTTGACCCACTTGGATCTCAGCAGCAATAACATCAATATAAGTTTTCTTGGACAGCTCAAAAATGCAAAGTGGCCACTGCTTGGGAGTCTCAACTTGCATGGTGCTTTGTCAAAATTTAAGTTTTCTGCCACAAGGCAAGCACAACATGAACCATTCCAAGGCCTGGCGCAATGTGATTGGCATCAACTGTAAAGCTTGAGTATGGCTAACTGTACGCTAAACCCAGAGGCTGTGCAAACAACTTGTCAGGCTCCGTGGTCAGATCTGCGGGAATTAGATCTCTCAGCAAACTCAATGTCTGGAGATGCTATAAGATATTTGGCTGGCAGCGTCTGGTCACGGCTTGAAATCTTACACTTGAAAGACTGTGACATCAATGTCACTGCTGTCTCTTATCTTGTTCAGGCACACTGGCCGCATCTTAAAACATTGGGTTTGAGTGGCAATGACATTCATGTTGATGCTCTTGATTTGCTTGTGAAAGCTCAGTGGCCTTCTTTGACAGAGCTGGACCTTTCTTACAACTACCTAGGTCCAGGGCCGGTTGTCAGGCTCAGCAGTGGACATGAGCTGCCTTTGGAAAGTGGTCAACACATAATCACACCTCCTGCCTGGCTGTTGAAGCAGTGGCCTATGCTGAGTGTGCTGAACTTAAGCTGTTGCAACGAAGTCTGATTCTAAAGACACTGCATACCTTGTAAATCTTCAGGTCTGCAGCACAGCTTTAGTCTGATATTTGGCCAGTCCTCCTGTAAATTCAAAAGGCAAGAAGGCATCACCTGATCTGATCAATGATGCAAAACAAAATGTCCGTGTGTATAGATATACCGTAAGTCCAATTTTTCCCACTGTTGGAGTGCAAACCGGCTGGTTAGTATTACACCATAATATGTGATATTATTTTTACAGCCTCAACAGCTCCTGCACCAGAACCTGTGCCAACTGCAAGCATTGAAAGGACTCAATGCACTCACACATGTTCACTAGCACCGCTGCTGCAGCCAATGCTTGGTCCCTTATAGATTCTCTATTGCCCTTGACTGATAGCCCATTCTGCCAGAGTCTGAGCACCAAAGCCTGTTGCATGATGTGCTTTGTGATCCCAGGCGGCCCCCGCAATGTCCAAATGAGCCCATGGAATCTGCATCGTGCAGCAAACCCATGAGTTTGCAGTGAAGACACAGGACAGTTGCTACATACCCCTGGGCGCTGTGACATGGTATGGCACTAATAAGCTCTCTTAAGCCACCGTGAGCACACATGACATCTCACACAGTGCACTTTGAGTCTCCAATGCATCTGCCAGCCACAAATGCACACAACACAAGCACATGGGGTGCAGCACCATAATGCACCACATCAAATGATGTTCAACTTTTGACAGATGATGCCAAGTTTGGAGCACAAGTACAAGGAGATTCCAGCCTGCACCTTGTCAAAGTCGACGTATTCTTTGAGGAAGAGGGCAGCCGTGATAGCCCCTCCAAATCGCCCCCGGATGTTAGTCATGTCTGCAATGGGGCTTTTGCAGTTTTCCCAGTAGTCATCCTCCAGTGGCAGTTGCCATAGCTTCTCTCCTGCACATGCATGGTGTGGTCAACGCCATACTGACGCACAGACAGAACAATTCACAGACAGCATTCAAGCAGACTTTTGAGTCAAGAGCAGTAAGTCACTGCTTGTCAGACCCAGATCAAGCGCCTGCAGCATTCCTGCATCAGGGATGCTGCAGGCGCTTGAAAAAGTCACTTCACAAAAGCCTTTCATTACATTCATTGCCAGCAATTGCAACCCAGATCTTTTCAAACTTTGGGACCCACCCTTGCAGAGATCAATTATGCTGTTTTCTTCAATCATTGTGCCATGCTGCAGATCTTGATTCACAGAACTACACTGCGCAAAAAACGTGCTTCGGCATGAGAGCAACTGGGATGGTCACCTGATTTGGAGCCTGCTTGCTTGAGCTGGGACACAAGCTGCTGGTTGGGGCTGAACATTCCACACATGCTGGTCCCCAAAGCTACCATGCAGGCCCCAGTGAGAGTAGCTACATCTATGATGGCTTCTGCTTGACAGTTCTTCTCAGCATACACCAGGGCATCTGCCAATGTCAGCCTACCCTCTGCATCTGTGTTCAGCACCTGCAGGATCACATGGTTCTTACCCAGATTAAATAGAAACCTTTGGCACTTTATCACAGGGGAGACAAGTTACGGTAATCTTAGAACAAAGTGATGGTTTTTTTGGGGTAAACTGTATAGCCCTTGTGGTATCATCATACAAGAGGTTTTCTTCTGAAGCAGCAAATACAGGACTGCTGATCAAAAGCTAAGCAGCTGAAGTGCAAACAGCAAAGCGTGAAAGAACAATTTCTCACAGACAACAGAAGGTCATGAAGGGACGAGAGTTGTCTTTAGATCGGTGTGCTGCTTGCGCTCTGTCATTGCAGCATGTGTATAAGCGCATACATCCTCTATGGCTGAGCTCAATTGAAATCTGCACAGTAACTCATGTTGCTGCGTGACTATGATGGTGACGTTGTCAGCAGGTTCACAAAGCTGACCAACCTCTACACTCTTGCCATGACTACTGCATGTTCACTTTGGGATCTAGGGAGGACTTTCAGGGACTGTGGGGTGTGTTGCCCAAGTACAGAAGTTCACAAGCACAAAGCTGACCAAACCCTACACTCCTGCCACTGCTACTGAATGTGCACTGTAGGACTTAGGGGTTTAGGCTAGGGATAGGAATGGTGTGTTCCCCAAATACAGGAGCTCAAAAGCACAAAGCTGACTGACCTCTACAGTTTTGCCATTGGAAGCTGTGAGCACATCGCCTGGTAGCATTCCCTTGCCATCAATCATATTCTCACAGGATGCTGAGATGAAGTGGATCTGCATCAACAGCCACTTTTTCAGCACAGCCCTTTACAATCGATCAACCAATCAATTTACATTTTCTGTCTTTAGGACTCACCGGGGGAGTGGACTGACAATCACTGCAAACATAAATTTCATCTCTGCTACATGCTGTTTGATCTGGTCTCTTGCAGAAGCAAGTGACGTATGCCAAGCACTGCGGTGTGACTGGGATCAGACCCACATGCATGCTAGCCAAATTTCTGTTTGGGTGAGCTTTGTAAGACCTCACTTGTAGGACACTTGGGCACACCATGTACTATTGCTCATAACAAGATTGCTGCAAAGTAAAAGGGCTTACAGTACGAAGCGCATGCACATGGTCTGAACTTCTGACCACTGCTTTACTGCTTGCGTGAAGATTGCTGCAAGAGCAACAGGACGCAAAACACCACCAGTAATGCATTGTGTTGGTTTAGAGCTCAGCGCTGCGGGCTTTTTAACACACTTTTTTAGATGCTGCAACCTGACAAGACATGGAGCACCAAGTGTATGCACTTATACATTGCCTGTATCAACAGCATTGCAAAAGGCACAGGATGAACAGCACTGCCAGTGCAGTCTCGCCACTCAGAGCTCAGCGCCAAGCACACTCTTTGGCATGGCAAGAGCTGAGTCTGACTCTAGGTTTACTTCATTTCCATTTTATACCTTACAGTCTAGGTGTGGAGCCAGTCGTGACTCATCAGACATCCTGGCTTGACAGCACATGTGGTAGATTGATACTCAAGCTCTCAGCGGGTGAGTCAACACGCGAGGCTCACCTCAACGCCTTCAGGCTTGAGATCTGCAATGATCTGAGCAGCGCCAAAGACAGCACCGGCTCCGCCCATGTCAAACTTCATGAGCTCTATCATGCCGCCCACCTTCAGGTTGTACCCTCCACTGTCAAAGGTCAGCCCTTTGCCTATCAGAGCAACCTTCTTCTTCACAGGGCCTGCACAGGGTCAAGCACGTCTGGGGGATGTACAGACTCTTGTGTGATCCTGTATATTTCTATTACACTGACAATGTCTGCCATTTGCTTTGTCAGCAAGTATCAAGTTGGAAATAACTTCAAAGCTCCTCCCAAAAAAAAAAAAAAAAAAGTCTGGGAACAGTGAAGGTGCGTTTTTGCATTGCAAAAATGTCATAATTCATATTTTGGTTTGTAGGTCAGGTGAATGAGCTTAAGTGGTTCCTCACTGCAAGCAACTACAGCCAGGTATGCCTGGGGGAACAGAAAAAGAGAAACAGACAGTTCTACATTGCAGAGATGTTGTATTTCACCTTTTGGTTTGTACGTCAAGTGAATGAACTTCATTTGTTGTAGATCACCTTTGGGTTTGTATGTCAGGTGCATGAACTTCAGTTGTTATAGTTCACCTTTTGGTTTGTAGGTCAGGTGAATGAACTTGAGTGGTTCCTCACTGCAAGCAGCTACAGCCAGGTATGCCTGGGGAAGAAAAAAAAGAAAAGCAAGCAGTTCTACACTGCAGAGATGTTGTATTTCACCTTTTGGTTTGTATGTCAGGTGGATGAACTTGAGTGGTTCCTCACTGCAAGCGGCTACTGCCAGATATGCCTGGGGGAAGAGAAAAAAAGAAACAAACAGTTCCACATGGCAGAGATGTTGTATTTCACCTTTTGGTTTGTATGTCAGGTGAATGAACTTGAGTGTTTCCTCACTGCAGGCAGCTACTGCCAGATATGCCTGGGGGAAGAGAAAAAAAAAACAAACAGTTCCACATGGCAGAGATGTTGTATTTCACCTTTTGGTTTGTATGTCAGGTGAATGAACTTGAGTGGTTCCTCACTGCAGGCAGCTACTGCCAGGTAGCAGCCCATCTTCAACTTCTCACAGTCTTCCTTCTCAAGAACCTCAAGCGTCATCACGTCTGAAGCTCCTTCTGCAATCTTTGCAGCGGCATTGGCTAGGTGGGTAGGTGTGCAAATGTTGGGAGGAGCCTCTACTAGGTACCTGAAGGCGTCACCTGTAGCTGAGTATCAGGTCAGAAGCGCAAAGGCTCCTTTCACGGCAGGGGATGAACGATGGAGGGAAGAACAGCATATGCGAAGACACATCAGATGCATCCTACTACCTGACAACAAATGGCAGCTGCCTAATGATCAGCATGCAGCTATGCCGAATGCAGATATGCCACCAGAGATCGAGTCTTGGCTGCCTTTCAGTGCTGCTGTATAGAAGCTGGATGATGGTCAATCATGAATACAGTGTTGACAACTACCTGACATCAAACGGCAAATGCACAATGTGCTGCTGTGGGCAATCACCACCTGGGCAGCCCGTTATAATACTTGGCTTCTCAATAAATTGATGCCGAAAGGCGTAGTCTTTTCTTTTCTTTTCTTTTCTTTCTGGGCAATCACCTGGTAACGATAGCTCCTTTGGCCATTGCATAGCTCCTATCCACACTCTGCTGAGCCCTGCCCACATCAGAGCCTTCAGGCAACAACACCTGTAGCTTTTCCAAGCTGGTCCAACTGCCTCCTGTCAATTTGGGCTGTGCCTTCTTGAAGCGAACTGCCTCGTAGGCACTTAGCATGGCCCCTTGTGTGATCCTGCCTGCTGCCTGCTCCGGCGCGCTGCCGACAATGAAGGCTGCGGCGGATTTGGCTTTGTGTGCCTTGGCTGCAACCCCTATTGCTGTGCCCATTTTCTGCAGCATTTGCACATTGTCTCGAGATGTGCTGTTTTGCCAAAGATTTGCAACTTGGGTTGTGTAAGGGGAAACAACTCTGCATGCAGCATCACATTGCTTGCCAGCAGACTGTCACATGTGCGGAATGGCAGTTGTACAGTCATAGCCACAGATACAGCCAGACTGTACAGTCAACACCCAAAAAACTCATCATGCAGACCACAACAGCTCATGTGCAGTGCTCACATACACAGAGCCTCCAGTCAGAGCTGTGCTCAGCATTTTGCCAACCACTGACTTGAAACGTAATGAAGGATGTCACTTTCTCTCTGCAACAAAGCAGGCACATGCTGACTGTCTAAAATTTTGCAGTGCCATGTTCCCCAAACTCAGGTGCAAGGCTTGGAGCAAGGGCCTACCTGATATGTGGAAGGGCCCCACTCAGGTTCTGCAGAAGCATCATCCTTCTTGCCCAGGCCAACTATGGAAACAAAGCGTGCTGAGCCACCTACTCGGGCTGTGTAAGAGCTTCCCTGCATGAAGCAGCATAGGCATATGTGCAATGTGCAGGCTGAGTAGGCTTGATTGCAGATGCTACAGGTGTAATGCAGCCAAAATATGTTTCCCCACCCCATTGCCCCCCCAGCCCTTCCCACAATCAAGGTTTGCTGCCAAATCAAGGATCTTGAGATGAAAGGCAAAGTGCAGGATTGAGCTTGGCGTCAAGCAGAAAGGCTGACACTAGTGTCAGTACTGACAGAAAGAGAAGCAGACGCTTACAGCTTTGGCAGTGAATTCTGCAGCGATGATGAATTCTGTAATCACTCCATCCAGTGCCTTATCTAGCTTTTGCAGGGCTGAATCATTGATGGTAGTAGCTTCACTCTCTGCATTGCACAAAAGACATCGTGAGATACATCAAGACAGCATGCTGATGTTGATACCAGCACAGCTAAGCATCAGCACAGCACTTTAGACAGTACTGAAGTCGCCCGGCAAAGTGTTTGGTTGTACTATAGCGCCTGGTTTATGAGTTACAGCAAAAGCATACTGTGTCGGGACATTGTAAACAGGCAACAAACCATGTTTGCATGCATGTGAATATATGTGTGCATGCATCTGCAATTAGGCAAGGCAATGCCTGACAACTGGCAGGGTGTCTGAGCGCTGTCGCCTGCACCTTTTACAGTCAGGGAATCGCTGTGTATCCCAATAGCCAGCAGGTCCCCCTTCCAAGACAGTGGATCTTGTATTGCAGCGCTAGCTTGTATCTGCTGCTCAGGATAGAGGGGCACCTGCATGCACAGAGTGTATGTGACCTGTCCTGCTCAGCGAAATATCACGCAGCCCTTGTTAGCAACCTCGAAGGATGTCCTACCTGCTGATCTGTTTTGCCTGATGGTATGCTCATGTCTGTGGTAGAACTTGCTGCAACAGCAGATCTGATGCTACACCCTACATACAGATTGGAAGGAACTCAGAATGACAACATCGCTTTCTAGGCCAGAAGATTGATGTTGTGGGGAAAAGATGAAGATTTTACCTGTAACGTAGGGTCGCACGCAGGCTGCCGATGATGACCTGCAGAGCAAAAGACACGGTAAGGACGACTGCTCGCATGTGTGGTGACGAGAGGTTGATCACTGAGCGCACCTGAACGCTGGACACGGCTGTTTCCACGCAGCTGCGGTTTGCCTATGAAGTGAATGTAAAGGTCGAGATGACGGCCTGCATGTCAGGCGTGCGTTTCGTCGAATGGTCAACCGGCTGGTGCTGATAGGTCAAAATGGCCATAAGCCACAAATGCGTGCCGCACCTGTTTGCTGAGCAATAGGTGAAGCTTTTGCTGAGCTGAGCAACCGTTCTAGCGGAGATGCAGCAGCGCATGCTAGCCTGATGGTCCAAGGTTGACTACTAAGTGCTGTAATCCAGTTTGAACAGGGCTCAAAATTGCTACGTCAATTTGGATGTTAGGGCGCTTAGTGATGGCCCTGCCTGTCAATAAGAAGCATGCACAGCTTCAAATGTCCCGGGCAGGACTTTTTCAAGCTTTCAGAAACAAGGCTACCTAAGCTACAAGCTTCAACTGGTCAATTTAGCAACCATAGTGGCCATCAATGATCAATCGCGCAGGCACCCAGGTGCCATGTTGTGCCATTATATGCATGCATGGCCAAACTGTACCCTCAGAAGCACCTCAGCTGAATTACTTGAGTCTTTCTGCCCATCATACATCAAATACCTGCTTCAGGCGTATACACTCCTTGCTCATCAATGATGGCACCATTGGTGCTCACTACAAGTTTGACTAGTACATGCCAGTATACGCAGTTGTGCTTTTAGTCCTTTCTATCTTTTGGACGGAGCTTACTTCGCCTTCATCAACAGTAGCAACAGCGAGTTGTCTCCCTTTACTTTGCTTGCTGTCCCCCTTGCTGTATGAGAAGCTCTGAAAGCTGACAGACGGTACAACTTTCTCTTTTCTTGGATCAGTGCCAGCCAAATCACCGCCCTGTTTGTCAGCTTTTGGCTGCGCCTTAGCCTTGACAGTTGCTGCTGTTGCCTTACTCTTGGACAGGCCCTTTGCCTTCTTGGCTGGCTGGAAATCCTCATCGTTGTCTCCAGACAGACAAGGGACATCTTTCAGGTTTCCATTGCACTGCCCCCCAGCATCAGAGGTCAAATCAATTTCCTGAGCAGGCTCATCATCATAAAGGCGAGTCATCTGTCTGCGGGGCCGTTTGACACGGCCCTGGGGCTGTTGCACGGTGCCCTGGGGCTGCTTCGACGTGGCAGGTGGCAGAGCCTGCTTGCTCCCTTGCTTGAACATGTCGAGATGCTGCCTGTTTTTGCTGACCTTGGCAGGGTTCTCAGAGGCCTTAGCTAGGTGCTTCTGAGCTTGCTTCTCCTGCGAGGGTGAGAGGAATCTGTCCAACGTGCCCTGACCAGCAACCTGCTTCCTTGCAATAGCACGCTCTTTGGCTTGCTGCTTTGTCACATCCTGCAAGGCAACAGCCCCATAAGCTTCTACAACTACTGATCAGCTGCCTGTACACGCAAAGGTGGGTGCTGATAGGAATTGTATATGATGTACATATATACTGCTGTCACTGTGTGGATATGCAGATTTCATCAGGCAACAGCGCCAGCAGTCCTAAGCCTGTCTGCTGCATGAATGCCTTGACAATAAGTGTCTGCCACTAACAATTGCAATGGCAACAGCTGCAGAATGACCAAACAGCAGAAGCAGCACTTGCTGTCAGGCAAGATATTCCTCTTCCTGTGAGAATTGACTGTGCCCTGACTGCTATAATAGACTTGAGGAGCAACCATGGACAGTCGTTCAGACACGCAAAGAGGAATTCACCTGGTGACAGATGACACACAGAGTGCGCAGGTTTTCCAGGTCACACAGACCTCCCCCTTGGTAGACAGCTACAATGTGATCTGCATAAGCATGTCGCATTGAGTGGTTGTGCCAAGCCCACATTTCAACATATATTGTGATTGTCGCTGGTACCATTATTGCAGCCATGTTATTATTTAAATTATTGTTACTGTGATGATGTGCACACTGCATTGAGTGTTTGTGGCAGCCAGCAGTGCCTGTTCTGCCAGCAGTCTCAGATGCAGTGCACATAGAGCTGGTGCTCACTGAGAACCATGAACCATCTACAGCCATGGAAAAATCATGCAAGCAAGCAGTCAGACAACAAAACATGTAATCAAAGGGCACATACGTGCAGCCAACTTCAAGCAGCCAGTCAAGCAGCAGCTTCTTCCCTTGACAATGTGATGTCAAAAGTATGACTGCTAGAACTCTGTGCAGATGGCAGTGCAGCAAGCACATGCAGAGCCCATGCACTGCTCGGCAGCATGCTCTTTGACACTCAGGCACACACTCTGAGTGCTGCTGAGCATCTGATGAGCTATGTTCCACAATGCAGGTAGTGCCAGCAAGTACATGCAGAGCTTATGCACTGCTGGGTGGCATGCTCTTTGACACTCAAGCACACACAGAGCATGTGCCTGCGTGCTGCTATCAACACCTGATGAGCTGTGTTCTACGAAGCAGGTGGTGTCAACAACGATAAGAAACCCACCTGCGTGCCAGGCATTTCCCTCCACTGCCTGCTTGACCAGGCGGTCTAAATAGGCTTTGCTGCCGTGCCTGCCAAAGGCAGGAGCATATGTGAGGATGCGCGCTCTGCGCCTCTCATCACACCTGTGACTGCCCCTTTCTATCATCCTGCACAGTGAAGAAGCTTCTGTCATGTACTGGGACTCTGTGGAAGTGCACTGGTTCACAAAATGATGGCAATCAGTCATTTGTAGGTGTCGTGAGAGTTGCATGTGGACCAGCAAATGCCAATCAAGCAGAAGTTGAGTGGTCAGCCACAGATGCTTCCCAGGCACTTCAAGTGTCTATCTGTCTGTGTGTCTGTCTGTCTGTCTGTCTGTCTGTCTGTGGTGCACACACCAGAGCATCAGTCTGTTGAACCAACAATTTTGCCACTTCTCAGCTCACAACTCAAGCGACACAGCCAAAATCCAAAATGTCAAGAGAATCCACAGACTCCTACAGATTCATGCAGCCTCTTGTGACACCTGGCTACTGGCTACCTGACTAAGGCAAGAGCTAAGGCTGGCACAGGCGAAAACCAATCAAATCAATAAATCTTGTAACAGCTTGCCTGACTTTGTTGACCAGAGCGTGGCAGTCCAGGCCACAGGATGTGCAGACCCCCCTCTCCAGGCGGAACAGGGCGCGCCGCAGGGCCCCCCCGCTGGACCGGGTGCAGAACTTGCCCTCACAATCTGCCCTGTGCAGCTTCAACAACCGTCACACACACACACACACACACACACACACACACACACACACACACACACACACACACACACACACACACACGCATGCACACACGCATGCAAGCGCACACACGCACGCACACACACACACACACACATGCAGTGACTGTGACACATGCTGAGTCCTGAAGACTTGAGAAGCTATCACGATGTGTTCCAAAAACACTTGAGGAAACCATGTTTATGTCACGGGTGTGGGGCTGAACATCTGAAACCTGAATAATCAAAGCTTGCTTTGCATGCTTACAAGGCCTGCACCACAAGCTTTGTGGCTTATAATGAGAGACCTAACACCACTGTAGCATCACTGCGGGTCACATGTATGAGATGCAGCACAGGACGCTATGCAAATGCTACAGAACGCATGAGATGCAGAGAAGAGCATCGTGTGAGTGCTACAGTGAGACGAGCAAAGAACTTTGTGTGAGAACCAGAAATATGTGAGAGGCTCACCCACAGAAGAGGTCCATGGCGCCCTCCAGCACAGCAGTCTTCTTAGCAGAGCATGCAGGGACAGGCGACAAGCAGCAGATGCACAAGCGGCCATCCTCTGCCGTGAAGGCTTGCTGATACTCTACTGGGTTAACAAACCTGGCATATCTGCAAAGCAGCACACGTGATGAGCAATGTTCAGCAGCCATGACAGTTAATGAATGTTGCCCATGATGGTCAACACAGCATGATGATCTGACAATGTTTGGGCAGCCACTTGCATGCAAAGGTATGATGCAGACATACTCACAGTTAAAACTGGTTGGCGAAAGAGGTCTGGAAGCTGCATGTATTACAGTACGATACAATGATAGGGATGGAACATGAAAGGATCACAAATGCAGATGCAAATTCAGCCATATGAGCCATGTACTTCAGCATCAGCGTGAGAAACAGCATCATAATATGCACCTGATCAAGCACCTGATCACGCACAACTGATAAGCTCTGCCAGAGCCCATCAACATCAGGGACAAAGAAAGCCTTGCACTACATCTGGTAGCTACATGAAACTGCCTGACAACTCTCTCCTCCTGTGCTGTCCCTGGCTGCTATAGCGAGGCGCATGCACATGCCAAATGGTGCCGGGAGATACCAAGGAGAGACTTTCCTTGCACACATCATATTGCACAACAGGCTGTTGCATCTTGTAGCTGCGTGTGCAGAGAGTTGAAGGAAAACAGAACCGGCTCACCTGACTTTCACAGTGGACAGGCTACTGCAACACACAGCTGCATGTGCAGAGGTGTGGAGGAAAACAAAACAGGCTCACCTGACTTTCACAGTGGACCAGGCTGCACCAGCAGGCAACTGCACATCAGGGCGAGCAGGGTCCAGGTAGCGGGAAGTGCCCCGCCCAAAAGCCCCTTCTGCAGTGGCCTGCTGCTGCACCTCCTCAATCACCTCCTGCATGCTCACAAGCAAGGCTGCTATGATGCAAGCACATTGCATATTTGTTGTGGCTTCAGCCAAAGTCTTGATGAGTTGCAGGTGCAGTTGCAAAGCCTGTGCCTTGCAGTGAACAGGCTGTTACTGCAGGCTTTGGCATAGGCTGTAGAGGGGAGGGTCAGCTGATGAGTTCTGAAGGCGATGTAGCAGGCCAAACACATCTGGTATATGTGTGCAGATGCGGTGCAGGTGCGGAATCACACGTCTAAAGAACCGCCAGGTCATTGACACACAGGCATCTTCTTTGTCGCTCCTGGTACCAATTGCGCTACATTAGCAAGCATCAAAGGCCGTTCCGATGTTGCATGTCTCTTTTGGCACATGACCTTCACATACGTTGGTAGACTTGATTCCTGCCATCAGTGCAAAGACTTTTCTCATCTTGTGATCTTGCAAATCTTCTTGAATTTCACACGTATGCTGTGCAAACTCAAGGCCTGGCAATTTGTGCCAAAACGTTGCACATCTTGTGACCTTGCAGGTGAATTTGTACCTGCAGTGGAGGTCTCAAGCATTGGCCAAACAGGCGGTGCTGGAAGACAGGCCGCATCTCAAGCCACTCTGCCACAAACTCCCGGGCATCTGACAGCATGACTTCCAGCACTGATCTGGTGACATGGGCAGGCAGCGCCAACACGCCTGCCGGCCCAACATGCACACTGGTGGCACTCCTGCAATGCATCATGCTTCTTATACATACACGTTTTTGACATCCTTTGTATGTAGTTGAAAAGGTGCGAATAACCCAAAGGGCATTGTCTAAACTTTGGTTGCAGACATGACTCAAGCCTACAGTGACAGCTGCAACCAACCATGACCACGACATCATTCAATAATGTACAATCGATATAGCTAGAACACTTATTCACGCATCATGCAATCTGCTTGCCATCCTGCAACACAAACTACTGCGATTTCTTCTGCATGGCATGCTACATCATATGCTGCGCTGTGTTTGTCTGAGACCTATCATCATGCCTCAAGACAGCAGGCAAATGCAAGTGCTTGCCTTGTGTCCAAAGCTTGCAGGAGGTCCTGAAGGCTGGCTGACACCCCTGTGCCTTGTAAGGCGCCCATTGGCAGAGACAGCCCAAAGGGGGCAGAACCATCTTTGGCAGCATGGAAGTGCAGCCTGCTGGTGTGAGCACTCACCTCAAACCACACCTAAGCAGCATTGAGAATGATCTCAAACACTGCAGGATGTCTTTCACTTTATTTAATACTGTAGCAGCATGGAAATGCAGCCTGCTGGTGCGAGCACTCACCTCAAACCACACCTAAGCAGCATTTAGAATGATCTCAGACACTGCAAGATGTCACTTCACTTTGTTTAGTTCCTTACAGTTGGGGTGTGGAGCCAGTTGTGACTCATGAGACAGCCTGGCCTGAAAGCACAGGTGTATATGATGTGCAGGATGTCCATTGTATGAAGTGCATGCAAGTTGTGAGGAGGTCCAAACTGCGAATCCATCTGGGGTGGAGGAGATATTGTTAGCAAGATAGGCAAGTGAGTACCCAGCGTCCAAGAAAGTTGTGTGCAGACTTGTGACACAGGGACGCACTGCATCTCCAGGTCCCAAGCAGAAAGAGCTTGAACATCTCCACAAAGTAGAAACGCGTTTTTACTGTCCCCGGATGTTGCTGAGTTTAGACTTCTAGGGTAGGAATGACATTTCTGATTTACAACAGACGTTTCGGGATTGAGAAGAGCTATACATGTACGTGCTGTAGGCTTACCGAGGGCTTCTCTTGGTCAGCAGTCTTGTGACACAGGCATGCAGTGGCAATATCCAGGTAGCGAGCAGAAAGAGCTACACATGTTAGCAGCATGTTGTAGTCTCACCGAGGGCTTCTCTTGGTCAGCAGTCTGGGCCTCAATCACCTCTGCCTGAGTCAGCGCCTGAGCTGCCTCACAGCCACCAGCTTCCCTGCCAGCTTCCCCACCTCCCCCTCCTTCCTGCCTTCGTAACAACGCTTTGATGTGTGCCCGCATCCCCTGGGGCTGCTGCTCCCCCTGCCCATTGGACTGGGCATTGGACCTGACTTGCCCACTGGACTTGCAAGTAAGCTGTTGCACAAGTTGGCCTGCTTCAGCATGTGCTTGAGCATGTGCTTGATCATGTGGTTTAGCATATGCTTGAGCATTTGCTTGAGCATGTGCTTCAGCTGGCAGCTGCTGTGCAGTGTCTCCTGGCAGGGCTGAGTTTCTGCTTGTCAGCTGCTGGGCAGGATCACCTGCCTTGCTGCCTATATGACTGGGACTCTCTGCTGCTGAGTCCAGAGTGATGCCAGCTGGCCTGAGGTCATGCAGCTCAGCCAGATCAGCCTTGCCTGCCTGAGACAGACTCACCTGCTCAGCTGAGTCCAGACTGAGCTCAAGGTGCTGTGCCTGAGTTGGACTCGCCTGCTCAGCTTGGTCCAGACTGAGCTCCAACTGCTGACTGCAAGGCTGTCTGTCCATTGTGCTGCATTCCAGCAGCACTGTGCCTGCATCATCACCAGGCAGATGGCTTGTGTGATGCTCAGGCAGCTGTGACTGAAGACCCTGGCGCTCCTCCTGACTGCACAGGTCTATCACACCATGACTTTCAGTCTCACCTGCTGATTGTTGCAGTCCAGCATCTGCCTTGGCAATACCTCTCTGACCTACTGCAACCCTAATGTTGACTGCCACAGCACTGTCCACAGCCACAGGCAGCTTCAGAGCTGCTCCAAGCATGTCTGTCTGTGCCATAAGCGTAGCATCTGCCAGCTCAGCAGCACATGCAGATGAGCGCAGACCCGGTTCTTCAGGCAGATCATGTCCAGGGATGCTGTCCCCAGGTTTTGAACTTGGGGATGGTATCAGAGGCAGCAAGCCTACAGCTGCGCTGGCGGTGTCGACGCGATGACTGATGGGCAGTCCAGGCTGCATGTCATGGACTTCATGCACCTTGAGGCCATGCTGATCGTCCCCCTCGTCCCCGTGGACTGCTGTCACACGCTCGAGGCTGCGGCTCAGAGCCGGCCACCTGCAACATGACAAATGGCTTACTCTGTATCCAAAGGCTAGGGGTTTCAACCCCTCTTGGCATCTTCAGCCTTGCTGTGCTTTGGAATGTACAGAATGCGTTTTTCTAATGTGACTGATTTCAGGGTTAAGGGAAAGTAAGCAGGCACCAACACGTGCACAAGCAGCTGCAAATTATGCAAGGCACTCAGGGACAACACAGCAAGCTTGACAATGCAGTTGCAAGCTGCTGCTGGCAACGGTGCAGCACCTGCGCTCATCAGAGGTGCCCTTGGCTACCAGGAAGTAGACATTGACAGACAGCTTCTGGCCATGCCGGTGGGCTCTGTCCTCAGCCTGACGCACCAGGGCCACCTCTTGAGGCAGCTCCACAAACACAACAGCGCTGGCTGCGCTGAAGTCCAAGCCAGTCCCTGAAAGTCACCACTGGGATTTCAGCTGATGAGAAACAGAAGACAGGATAAATCTTTGCCTTGTAGCCATCATAACGGAAGCTTCCTGAGTCGGCAGCCTGGAGCTAAGACCATGGAAAAAGGACCAAAAGGGTTTGGATGCTAACCTGCTTGGGTTTGCAAATGAGCTCTGTGCAAACCAAGCTTGAAAGCAGTAGCCTTTCTAGCAGCAAACATAGCTGAGCCAGAGAGGACAACTATAGGCAACAATGTTGTGTGCATGTACGTCAGTCTTATGATGAGATCAGAGTGCAGTTGATGAACAGGTTCACCAAGCAATGGTGTCAGTTTGCTTGATGTCACGCATAAAGCAAAGTGATGCCTGCATGACATATACGTGTGTGCATATCTGCCCTGTAAAGAACATTACTGGCATAAATGCATGCGACAGCAGCCACAGCTGCTGCAATTTCAACCTGAGCTGGCAACAGCAGGTTGCGCTGCAAGAGAGAGCAGTGACAACCCAGCATTGCCAACAAGGTCAATGAAGCATGCTCACATCCCTTCTAGCATGCAGATTTGTTCGGACTGCTGTTAGCAGACAGTGACGAGCCACAGTGGAGACTCTTTGTCAGCAACACAGTTTGGAGTTGTCAGCAACACAGTTGGGGCTTGTTGTCAGCAACACAGTTTGGAGTTGTCAGCAACACAGTTGGGGCTTGTTGTCAGCAACACAGTGGAGACTCTTTGTCAGCAACACAGTTGGGGCTTGTTGTCAGCAACACAGTGGGGACGCTTTATCAGCAACACAGTTGGGGATTGTTGTCAGCAACACAATGGGGACGCTTTGTCGGCAACATAGTTGGGGCTTGTTGTCAGCAACACAGTGGGGACCTCTTGAGAGCAATACAGTTGGGCATTGTTGTCAGCAACACAGCGGGGACTCTTTGCCAGCAACACAGTCTGGAGTCGTTGTCAGCAACACAGTGAGGACTCTTTGTCAGCAACACAGTTGGGGACTGTTGTCAGCAACGCAGTTGGGGATTGATGTCAGCAACACAGTGGGGACTCTTTGCCAGCAACACAGCTGGGTATTGTTGTCAGCAACACAGTTGGAGGTTCTTGTGAGCAACAGAGTGGGAAGTACCAGCAGCAGTGATGGATAGCAAGGCCACCTTGATAGCAGGGTCCTCCTTGAACTGCAGACATGGGAACACCACAGTCCTAAATTCTTGTCAGCAGACCACTTGGGGATTGTTGTCAGCAACACAGTTGGGCGTTGTTGTCAAAAACACAGTGGGAATCTCTTGTGAGCAACAGTGGGAAGTACCAGCAGCAGTGATGGACAGCAAGGCCACCCTGATGGCAGGGTCCTCCTTGAACTGCAGACATTGAAACAACGCGGTCCTGAATTCTTGTCAGCAGGCCACTTGGGGATTGTTGTCAGCAACACAGTGGGGACTCTTTGGCAGCAACTCAGATAGGACTTCTTGTGAACAACAGTGGGAAGTACCAGCAGCAGTGATGGACAACAGGGCCACCCTGATGGCCGGATCCTCCTTGAACTGCAGACATGCTGTGCGCCGGTCTCTGCTGTCTGTCTCCCCATCAATGCGCACGTAGGGCACCCCGCCCCACCCCTCCTTGCCTGGGCCGCCCTCCAGGGCATTAGCAAGCTTGGACATCACATCCCTGCAGGTACAACAGTGTTGGGATATAGGGTTTAGCCTTAGGAAACCGCCTTAGTAAACCGCCTTGGTACACCAACTTAGCAAACCCTAAACTCTGAATACAGTGTTGTACTCGAAGGGACCAGTATAGTGTACACTCTGTGTGGCAATCACGTGCCTGTGGAACTGACGTAGCGTAAGGCTGTAATTGGTGCAATCTGTACATGTAGACAGACACAAGGTAGCATGGTATTGCTCTGGGAGGGTCAGAGGCAGTAGACCATTTCTGCAAATCAGGTCCATGCAGACACAGAGCAACATGGTGATGTGTCAGGTGCAGTCTACACTCTGTGCAAATCACGTCCATGCAGACACATGATTGAACAATATTGTATGTGCAGGGTCAGGGTTTGAGGCAGTATACACTCACTGCTGAGAGCTTTGTGAGACCACGACTTTGGCTACGCACATGCGTCAGTGTGCGCAGTCGCTGCTGCAGGACTTGCTGCCTATGTTCTGCAGGTGCACTGCAGTAACACAAAGGAGCAAACACATGTGCCATGTCTAATTCCTGGAACGCTGAACTCTGCAGAAGGTTTGGTGCACCAGCGCTGCAGACAACCTGCCACCAGACACAATGCTAGCGGACACATTACTAGCAGACTTGTTGGAACCAGACTTGTTGGAATCAGACAATTGTTGCATCAGCATGCCAGGAGTGCTCACTTATGATGTGCAAAGATGAGGAACTTGGGTGCAGGCTCTGCGCCCTCCTCCTGAGACTCCACACCCCCCTTGCTACCCCTCCTGGCTGCACCAAGGGCATTCATAAGCCACTCTAGACCATTGGGCAGCTTGGCCAGGCCGGTCTGATGGCTTTTGCTCATTGCCTCTGAACCTCTGGGCCTGCTTGATGACTGCCGTTCATCTTGCTCTGCCTCGCTGCCGCTGTCCTCGGCATCTGTGAGTCAGTTAAATCTCCATTTAGTACCCCTGAGATGTCTGATGAGTCACAACTGGCTCCACACCCCAGACTGTAAGGTATAAAATGAAAACTGCCTGGAAGCCTTTGCTGGATGGGTGCAAAGCTCGTTGTGATGCAAGCATCCAAGTTTTGAACACAGGTGAATCAATTGTGTGACAACATCACGCTGATGCCACATCTGTTTGACTTGTAACACATGAGTTAACAGAGATGAGATGCACCGAAGGTTTTATCTGTAGGATGCAGAGCAATACAAGGGGGGCAAAGCACTCACGCTCCGGCACTTCTTGGTTGGGCCATTCTGCAGGCTTGGGGCAGGTGAATAAATTGCGTGATAACACCAAGCTGGTGACACATCTCTTTGACCAATGACACATGAGCTGACAAAAATGAGATGCTATTTCATCTGTAGGTTGCAGAGGAAACAAGGGGGGAAAGTACGCACCCTCCGGCACTTCTTGGTTGGGCCAGTCTGCAGGCTTGGGGCGGGGGAGGCGCACCACCTGGCGCCTCTTGGGGGGCAACTCAGCCATCACATCCCTCTTCAGCCGCCGCAGCATCACCTCCTATACCAAAGCACACATCCTGTCTGGACAGATTCAGCTTTGATGTAGTGCACCAGCAGACATTCTGTTGCAACAGCATGCTCTGACTGAGCACTCCTGTCGTGCTTTGAGTGCTCATTCAGAGCATGCACAGATCAGGAACGTGGGTGCAGGGTCCCATGCAGTGCGAGATGGTCACGCAGCAATTCTATGATGACACTCGCGGTCTCAGTACTTGTCAAATCATGCCCCTGCCTGGAATCTTCTTCACAGCAGTGGGCCAAAGCTGGCATGTCTGACTGTTAAGGGAAAGGGCGGGGAATTGGGGCCGCAGGCGGCAAGACTTGGGCCAGCTGACATGCACAGGTCAGGTTGCAGGAGGTATGAGGTTAAGACAAAGCTTCCTGCTGGGGTAGGGCATCAAGCCAAGCCAGGGGTTGCAAACATACATTGTCACCATTGCTTCAAGGAGGGAATGATCACTGCCAATCAAACATACGGGGACAGGCTGGGCCCCATTCAGCTTGTGATGCAGAGTGGGGGAGGGGGGGAGGGGTGAGGGGGGGGGGGGACTTTCACGGCAGTATGATGCAAGGACCGCCAAGTTTCTATGCTTACCTCTTTCAGCAGTGCATGCAGCTCCCCTGCTCGGGAGAGGCCGGAGTTGTCATACTTCTTGGTGTTGCTACCATGCCTGCCCACCAGTATGAGGCGCCTGCCGCAGTACCTGTAGGAGAAAGCTGTCCTGTCCTTGCCCAACAGACCTGGCCGCAGAGCGTCCACCTTCATGTACAACAGCATGCACGTGTGTAAGGTCAATTCATTTCAGTTCATCAGTCAATCAATTAACAAACCAACCAATCAGTCAGTCTACCAATCCATCAGTCAGTCAATCAAACAATCAATTCATCAGTCAATCAATCAATGCAAGCTGTGCTAGGGGTTCCAATACATCAGAATGCCATGACGCAAGACCCAGACGACATGAAATAGCATTTCTCAACTGCAGACTTTGGCTGTCACCTCAGCAGGCGCTGCAAGGTGTGAACTTCTGTATTTCTGTCCTCCTCAGCAGGCGCTGACAGATGTTGATTTCTGTATTTGTGACCTCTCTCAGGCAGTTGCACAGTCTCTCACTTGCGTTGACGTCAAGCTCCAAGGTCATGCATGAGTTCATATAACAAGGTCTAGCTCCAAGCTGCCGTTTTGATCGCTAAAAAGTGTCAAATTTTATTTCCTTTTCTTTTCTCACCTGTCCGAAGAGATCAAAAGGGCGGGACAGGGAGGGGGTGCCAGTCAGGAAGATGGCCCTTCGGCTGCGCCTGACAGCCGAGACAGCAGCCTCGGTATGGCGCGCATCCGGAGGCTTCTCACTGGTGCGCAGGGTGTGGCTCTCATCAGCAATGATGATCTTCCAGCCTTTGGATGCCAGGCAGTGCTGCATTTACACACCATGAGTATCTCACAAGTATCTCATAAGTATTTCACAAGTATCTCATCAGTATCTCATATGTATTCCACATGTATCTCATAATCTGAAGTGACACAGTCCTGATGCAAAACTGTACAACCCAGGGACTGTGGAATGCCAGAGAGGTGAACATCATCATTGACAAGTTCATCATGTGCTTGCTATGCTGCAAAGCAGTGCAGAATTCCAATAAACTTTTGTGGACACTCTGCATCTTCACACAGAACTCAATTTCACTGAGTCCATGTCGAAGACAAAGGGGCAGTCATGACGCCATTCATGCAGGGAGGATGCAAAGCCAGCTGGTGACGAGCAGCACGAAGGCTGACACCACATTGACGCTCATGCGCAATTTGTACAAGCTAGACAACAGCGAGCTCATGCAAAAGGGAGAAATGTACAAATTGCAAGAGTTGAATGCTATATGTCTGCAGCATGATGCTGCACTGAGCTAAAGCATGTCCCCAACCTAGAAACAATTCTTTATGTCCCTAGACACTTTTAAGTGTAGATTACACTGTAGGATGTACATACGTGTCAGCGGACGTGAATGGACACATGGCGTTTCTGAACTACACAAAAATGCTTCAGGGTGGAAAACAGCTCATTGTGCTAATACCACAAAAACATACCTGGGAGCCGGCACAGGCAGTCAGCACAACCGGCCGGCCATCTATCCCCTTGCAGGCGTCGCATGTCAGGCGCTGCATCATCTCATACGATGTGATGCAAACAGCAGGCAGGTCCGCCCCTTGCAGCCTGTCAGACTTGCCCTCGATCACATGGATGCTGCTTGGGCGCAGGTGGGGGAGCCACTTCTCTAGCTCCTCTGCCCAGACAAGACGCAAGCTGGCAGGCACAATGATCAGCAGTGGCCACTCCTCCTGCAGCATTTGCCCTGCTTGCTATTGAGGGAGATGCATACGTAGAAGCTGGCAGGCACAATGATCAGCAGTGGCCACTCCTCCTGCAGCACTTGCCCTACTTGCTGATGTACATGATCCTGATGAAAGACTGCAATTGAGTCAAATGGGCTAGCTGACTGACATGTAAAAGTGTTTAGCACAGGGGAGAGGGTGTGAGAGCGTGTGTGTGTGTGGCATCCTCTGTAAGACACCTGTGGGCAGAGGAAAAAGAAAAAGAAGAAGACTACAACCTTTGGCCAGCCAGCAAGTATGACTGCTTGTAGCAGAGCCTCTGCAACCCTGCCTATGGTAATGACCTGAAGCATGGATGCGTCAGTGCGAGGCAAGACAATCAGCATGTTGGTGACAGCTGCTGTACAGCTTGATGACAGCTTCAGCTGATGTGTTGAATCTGCTCACCCTGTAACAAGACGCGATTGCAATGGCTTGTACAGTCTTGCCAACTCCCATCTCATCTGCCAGTAGGGTTCTGCCTTCCCGCCGTAGGGCAAACTGCACCCCAGCTCGCTGAAAGGGCATCAGAGCTTGCCTGAGATGGTGCGGCATGCTGCTGAACCGCTCCTCTGCTTCACTCTCGCTGGCTCGCCTGCCCCCACCCCTGCGTCACATGTTCTTCAGTCATGACAGCTGCAAAACGGTTGCGCAAATGGATGTGCATTTGCTTGTTTTGGGGCAACTCGGCTCAGCCTGAGTAGACGCTGAGGTCTCTGTCAGTGCTCAGCTCACCTGGGACTGCCAAGATGAGTTCACTCGCACCAGTGGCCAGTGCAACTACTACTTTGACTGAGCAATAGGAGGACAGTACTCCAGCATAAGCTACATGTTAGGAACATGACCAGGAACATGACCAGGAACACCAGGAACATGACCAGTAACATGATCAGGAACATGACCACCTCCAGAATATGACCTAGTGATAACAGTGATGCAGTCCAAGGGCATTCAGTCACTGTTGGCGACATCGGTATTTTGTTTTATATCTTATAGTCTGCGGTGTGGAGCCACTTGTGACTCATCAGACATCCTGGCTTGAAAGCGCAGGTGCAAGATCAGTTGGTGTGCCCATTCACCTGAGGGATGTGAGGGTGGCATATGGGATGAGCGCAGAGCTGCCTAGCAGGCTGGGCTGCAGATGCCGGCTCTGCAGTCTGCGACAAATGTCGTCGTAGTCCACAAAGCTGAACAGTACCTGCAGCAGGGTAAGGTGATGTTAGAGCTGCTTTCACAGCAGTGCTTTGCCCATCTTGTGAGACGCCAGAGATGGCTTCGCGGCCAATGGTCGTGGTCCAGGAAGCAGTGTACGGTTGTTGATCCTGCTTGCACAGCAGTGCTTTGCCTGTTTTGTGAGAGGCCACAGATGGCCTTCTTGCAAGCAGGAAAGGCTCCATTGACCAGCGATTGCAGTGTGCAAAGAGCTGCACCACCTCTTTTGGAACACAGCTGACAAAATGACTGGGTGGAAGATGCAATCCAGGGCTGCAGAGCAGAGCATGCAAAACATTTGAGTGATGCCCAGTGCTGTGCTGGGTGATGCAACTCAATCAGCTCATCACCAAAAAATCCTGTCAGAGGAACTGCAGTCAACCTGGTCCCTCAGTCTTGTGTCTGCTCCCAGCTCAGCAGCACTGGCACGCTGCTCCTGACCAGCAGGATTCTCCTTCTGGTTTGCAGCTTTGTCGAGTGGCAGCTGATTGTCTCTAGAGCCTAGAATGCTGCTGTTGCTGCTGCTATTGGCAGTCATGGATGCAGCATGTGCCGGCTGTGAGCTGGTGGTGTGTCCAGCATTAGGCAAATCTGTGCAGGGCAGAGCCTTCTGCAGTGGGATGGCAGCTGCTGCCAGCACTGCTGTGAGACCTCCACAAAATCTGACCACATCTTCGCCTCCTGTTGCTGCCTCCACCTGCACTCAGGGTGTGTGCTTGAGCACATGTTTGCTTGCTAATGTGTGCTGCCCAGCGCGCCATGTCAAATGGATGATTCAGCTTGATGATCAGAAGTGCTACTGTTTAGGCAGACTTGTTGTTTTGGTTACTGACACCAACCACAACCTTTGTATGCAAGCAGCTTGCATGAACAAGCAAAGCTGCTAAGATAGTGCTGTGAATTGCTGGAAAATACAAACAGATTATACGTAAACACTGACTGGCATATCATCATAATTACATTGCTCAGCCTGCTTGATTGGTGCACACTAATGATGCATATGCAGATTCACCTTGAACACATTTTTGCTTACGGCCTCTAAAGTCACTTGAGGGTTGGCTAGGCGCTCGGTTGCAGCCTCTTTGTAGTCACAAGCAGGCCATGAGGAGCAGCCCCAGCAGCCACCCCCCTCCCTGAACTGTACCCATTTCAGTTTGGCCCCACAGCCCTGTCCTGAGTAAACACCTGGACACCTGCAAAAGTGGTTACCCTTCGAAAGTATCATCTGTCGGCCAGCTTTTCAGCCAGGATGCTGATATGTATGCAACTGCTACAGAGGTCTGACAATTGCAATCAAGCTCCGGTGCTTCTGAACAATGTCACAGACAGACTTGATCATACCAACACCTGCTGTCAGCTATGGTGGTTGCTGTGCAGGTATATACGCTTACTGCTGTAAATGTAAGCGGCAATGGTAGTGGGATTTGTCCAAATTTTGGTGCTGAACTGTGCTATGGTGAGTCTTGTGAGACTTGTTGTGAGCACAAGACCGTTACATGGCGTGGTACGTAGGCTGAATGCAAGCATATCACGCTGTGAATATTGTATGTTGGGTATGGTACTTCAGACTGAAGTTGCTGGAAGCAGACCTGCTGTGCCTTGGGGCTAGTGGGGGTAGTAAGTGCATCTGTTGAGCAAAGTGCTGCGCCCTGTGCTGAATGTCCTGTGGTGTGAGGCCACTGTTATGTGTCCTGTGGTTGACATGCGTGTTATGTTGGGCATGATGGCTGACATTACCGACGTTGAAAGGAGGCTGAGACACAGGAGCTGAACTGTGACTGACACAACTTGGCTGTGGCTGAAGGTGCAGTCGAGAGTGCTGTGGAAAGCTGTGCCCAGCAAGGGTTTGTGCATCTTTTGGTTGAGCAGTCTGCGCATGATGTTGCTGATGGTGACAATTTGAATGCATTGTCTCTGCAAGTTGCTGGGCGTTGCTCCTCTGTTCATAAGCTTGAAGTGTGTCAGCAGCTGGAAGACTGCAAGAAAGCTGTTGCTGCTGCTGCTGCTGTACACGCTGCAGGTTGCCATACACTGGAGGCAAAAGTGGTTGCAGCTGTGTAGTCTGAGCCGGCGAGGACATGCTGGCATGCAGTTGTCCAATTGCAGGCTTTGCAGCAAGGCTGTCTCCCCGCGCGTCAGTGCGGGTTCCGAGCGCTGACAGTCCTGCTTCCGCAGCTGCGCAATATGCATGCACAGCCTCGTCCCTGCAAACTAACTGCCTATTGCACTTTGCAAAGTCATATAGTGTCAGAAACTGGTACTGCAAATGAGGAGAACGGCTGACCAGTCAGCGTCTGGGGCGTCGTCCCAGAGCATGTCAAGTTGGTGTGATCCACGACTATGATAACTCAAATCGCAGCTCAGAAAGGCTTCACCAAAATACATGCCACCGACATTGTCGCAGATTGTCTGCAACGGCAAGGCACGCTGTGTCTAGGGCTAATAGCACATATTTGAGACCATGCCCGAGCATCATGGCATGCTGTGCTGTGACAAAAAACTCCTTGCCTAATTTGGCTGGCTGCAGCCAGGGCTGCAGCACTCTGGCGACAGACATTATGACAGAGTGTATTTTTTCCCTTGCAAGTGCAGTTTTGCCAAACCTTGTCCGCAGATGTGATTCCCGGCATATACACAACCCCTGTGCATATGTATGGTATGCCGAATAAAAAATTGATCAGCCACATGAGCTTATGCTTGTGTAGTACTACATACGGACTCTGCAGACTTCAAGATCTTAGGTGCGCATGGTCTGTGCTTAAATGCTCCCGACATCCAAGATTTGGTTGTTGTACGAAGCAGAACTGCGATGCGCGCAAGAAGACGTTTGCATGCGATGAAGTTTGCATGCGATTGTGTCAGTATCTCTGCACCTGCTTACTAATGTGCACATCCCAAGTGCACCCTGAACGTTGCAGCATCGATGTGCTGGTGGTGGCACCTAGTATAGCTATAGGTGAACATCGTTGTACATTGACACGAACTTTGGTGCTGCCTCTCCGACACGTGAGTTGCAGCATAAAAAGTTATGTCTTGCATGTGCACGCATGCCTGAGACTGGGCCGCGGGCATCTGACGTCACGCAACGAATAACATTTCCCGTTCCGTTGTAGGTAAGAAATGCTCCAGGACTGTTTTATAGACACCCTACTCTCGTCTGTAGCTGGTACGTTGTGCAGGCCCAAGAAGCCGCAGGCATGTATGCAGACAACAGAACTGGACCACGATTCTCTGATACCCCTCTCATTCAGCCTGCACAACCCACCGGCAAAACTTACAGAACATCAGTAGGAGGTCAAGGGGGACCAAGACCACCGGCCACTGGTCCAGCAAAACACCAAAGCTGGGTAGACACCTTGTTAGACACTGACCAGCTACAGCAATTTCTGGTATCGGCTGCAGCATTGCCTGCAATAGCTGGAGTCCTTCTACTACTGAACCATTTCAGCACAGTATTCAGATGGTTACAAGGAGTGGGTGTCATTGACATTATTGCCTTTTCTTGTCTGGCACTCAGTGCTGTTCTTGCAGCTCCTAAGGTGATCACCACGGCAGTCAGAGCAGTCACAGCATTCAATGCGTTGTCCACAGCTGTGGTGAGGTTGCCAGAGATGGCAGACAACATCGCAGTGCTGTCATCAACTGTGAATCAGATACAGCGCGATCCTGCTCCTAGGCACTGGCTTGACATGTACTACAACCTGGTCAGTGACATAGACAACTTACTACAAGAAATGATGCAGCTGAGGAAGATCATGTCTGATACTCACAGTGATGCTGATGGTGAGAGTGTCAAAGATAAAAGCTGGAGGCGGAAGGGCAGTAGGAGTGAAAAAAAGTAACTATACATAAGGGCAAGTAGCTGGTGTATACATGTAGCCATGTAGCTATTATAGTCAGCACATTCTGTTATGACGCCATTTCAATGCACATCGCTTTGTTTGTTTTCTTCATAGCACTTCAGGCGTATGTCCAAAAGCTGACACTGCCTCATCTGCAGTCATTTCAAGGACAGTGAAGATTCACAGGTTGCAACAATTGTTGGTCACTTGCAATTCAATTCAATGATTGCAGCTGCAGACTCCTGCCACAGCATCAAGCTCACTTCAAGTTGGCATGCATGTGACATAATAATACAACACAAGGCGCCTGTGACTATCTTGCCCTTAACAGTGCCGAATGACGGTACATGACTATGATTGCCATTTGTGGTTTATGCATGGAAGAAGAAGGATGCCCTTGCAATACTGGCTTCATAGTTCAGTCTCTGCACTGATCAGACGACGGGTCGTACAGGACGCAAACCTGTTCGCTAAAGACTTAGGGTTCAGCTGTGGACGCAATCTGGTCGTCGACCTGTCCGCAGTGTGGTTCTGTGGCTTGTCTGTGTCAGTACGCGCACTTCGTGATCAGCACCTGCCGTGCACATCCGTCAGCATCACGAGCGCTCAGCAGACCCCATGGCGAGCCACAAAGTGGCCGGCTGTCATATTGCATTCCAGCGTTGAAGACTCTGTCGCGCCTTGCACCTAGAGTGAGCTTGACTCCTCCACAAGTCAGCCTGTGCACAAAAACAGATGGCCTAAACTATGCATGGGGTTGCAAAGTTTTCAAATCGACAAGGGCAAAGCAGCTGCTGGCGGCAGCAGCGGCTCAAATAGCGCTCGCAATTTGCTGAACTCAGTGGAGGCTGTGTTCACTGGCAGCAAACCCCCTTTGATGTAGGCCCACCACATGCCAGGTTCACAAGCGTATAGCACCCTGACTTGCCTCAGACCCATGCAGCTGACGACCACTTCTCAATGCAGGGCCTCCACGAACACCATGAAGAGGCAATCATCCCTGGTCCGACAGCTGTCCAGGTCTGTGGCAATCTCAACTGCCTAGTAACATTTATGACCTGTCTTATGCCTCAAAGGGCCAACTTTTTTCTGAGTTTCAGACATGATGTTCCATATGCACTGCAGGTTGCTGCGCCCATCCACTGGTCCAATGTCTTCTAAGCTGCCCACTATTGCTTCTCGCTCTAGTCTGCGAACTGGTGAGCAGTTATCCTTTATGCACATGCTATACGCCTCATGTCTACACTCTATGCAAATGTGTACTTGAAATGCAGCTGTCGCAGAGACAATGTTGTTGCGCAAAACGCAGTGTTCCACATGCTGTAGTGCATGCACTCGGTAAATTTCTTAATCATGCCAATGTCATCAAAGGCATCAACATGCAGGTCAGCCATGCTATACAAATGACATACAGAGCAGGGCCAGGGGACATATGCTGTTATATACCTCAGTAGCCATGGCAACAGCTGTAGTATGTATAATGATGATACGCCTAGCCACAGCATGAATTTGCCATGTGGTCTAAATCATGCAGGCCTGGGGGGGCTGCCTTGGAGGACAGAGGCCCTTGAGGAGGCTCTGCTGCATCTGGAGTCCTGGAGTGGCTGGTTTCACAGGAGCAATGGGAGGGAGGTGGTGCGCACCCTCATCGCTGAAGCCTCACCCACTGAGCTCAACCACATGGTGAGCTTTGAGTTGCATGCACACGGGCTTCCTTGCTCAATCTGCTCCCAGACATTGCGTCAGTCATCAGACTCTTGCAGCCGCACTCACCAAGCTCAACCACATGGTGAGTTGCATGCACACTGGCCTCCTTACTCGGTCTGCTCTCCAGACACTGTCTTTTTTGCCCTGTCTTGCAGCCGCATTCATCGAGCTCAACCACATGGTGATTGGAATGTCCATGGCATTCCTTGCTACTTTGGTCTGCTTCCCAGGCACTCTGCTCATGGTTGTTTTGTCTCTCCAGCTGCATTCATTGAGTTCAATCACACAGTCAGCGCCTGACCTTGCTCTTTTGGTCACCTTGGGGTTGAGGGTTTAGATTTAGTCAAGCTGAGCCAACATGCATTTCCCCTTCATCAATGAACTCTGACATTTTCAAGCCTGTTGTAGTACAGCATGACATCATGATTGGCAAGTGTGTAAAATTACTGGTGGTGGTGCTGCAAGAGTTGCGCCTATGCCTAAGTAGTTTTGAAGTTCAAAACCACCAGCAATACATTCACCAGCAAAGCTGTATGCTTATGATTGGTGACAGCTTGATATGACTGCTGTACCAGTCTGAGATCACAAGCAGCCATCTGATGCAAGCAAGCGCAATGCACGCTTAGAGAGTGACCGCAGCTCATGCTGCAGCTGGAGCTGCAGATGGGCGTCAGACATGAGCCCGTCTGCAAGCTCTTAAATTGCTGCAGCCTTGCGGAAGTACATTCACTGGGCTGCCGGGTGAAACATCGTTGTCTTGGCAGATTGGCAACACTTGAAACACCATGTTTTGTGCAGATAGCAAACAGTGACATGGAGCGCTTTTGGCGGCTGGTGAACACGGATGTGAGGGAGACTTTGCAGCCGCGCTTGCCAGAGCTGAGACCGTCTGCCTGTGAAGCCATGATCTCTGGCCTGCAGAAGCTGTGAGTATCTCTGGCCCCTCCACCTTCTATTTGCAAGGGTCTATACTATGCTTGTTGGGAATCTGGCAGTCTCTGGACAAGGCTCCAAAGTATGTTAACCCTACATAAGCTCAACCAGTACGGTTCTACAGACCCTAAACGACAGTGCTTGTTGGGACACTGGCAGTCTCTGAGAAACTGGCAGTCTCTGGACAAGGCTCAAAACCAAATCGGTGCCAAAGACCACAGCTTTTGGCCCTCCATGAACTTCATCATGTCTTGTTGCTGTCGCCAGTTGCCTGTTGCCAGCGCACAACTGTCAGCTTTGACAATCTCAACCCACCAAAACGCATATTTGCATTGCATGTCTGACACTCTGCATGTATGTGTCCACAGGGGCATCTTCCAGAGGAACCTGGGGCTGAGGGGCTGGTGGGTGGACTGGGTCAGGGACATTGTGCTCAACATGCATGGGCAGGACTTAACAGCCCTCAAGAATGCCATGGATGATGGCGGCGATGCACACAACATCCACAAGCTCATCTACAATGACATACTGGTGTGTGCAAGCTAAGACTTTTTTGTTTCAAGTTTGTTTTTTTTTAAGTTTTGTTTGTTAGGTCAGTTTGCAATCTACTCAGGGCTGTTGTTTGTCTGCGTCACACATAGCATGCGCACAGACATCTCTGACTACTGCATCACTTGATGTCTTACGCAGCACAGCTTGCTGCTCTGAGTTGTATCGCCGCTGAAGGCAGCAACTTGTGTGGTCTTGTGCATTGTTCACCAGTGTCAGAACACAGTCGGATGAACTTCCCCAAAACAGTGATACAGGGTTTGTCAAAAATTGAATGTTGTTGAGTTGGGCCATGATTGGAGGCTGCAATGCTGTGTTGTCGTGTACAGCATTGTTAAAAGTTTGCATAACCAAGTCAACAGCTGTTTGCAATGTACCTCTCTGTCGCAATGATACATGGCTGATGTTCTGTCCATTCACAGGATCACAATGTGCGTGAGGAGTTGTTGGTGCACATTGCCAAGGAGGCGACAGCAGTGAGAGATGCGGGCTGGAGGGCTCTCAAAGTGGTCAGTGACATTGATGACACCTTCTTGTGTAGTGGAGGCTCCTTTCCCTCAGGTGGACCTCTTCATTATGTTTTTAAGGCTCTTCTTTTTGTCTCTTGAGGCGTTTTCTGTGTATTATGGGGCCCCGAGGGTTTTTCCTTGGCTCCTGTTTCTTGATGCTGTGTTCATCCCCGTTTTGCTGTTTCTAATTGGTTCTGGGCCGTGCTATGCTATGCTCCAGTGCATGTCAGAGATACCAAAATCATGCTGCTTGGTTTTGTATTGCACTGTTACCTGTCCTGTCTAGTTGGCGCCAGCCCTGTGCGTTATCGCATCCAGACAACTGCATTTGGGTTCAATTGCTGATATCATGCGGCACTTTTGTTTAGCTGCATTTCAGAGCTGCTGGTTGCGTAGGCAGTCCCGCAAGTGTGCAGTGTAGCAGGGTACAATGAGCTATAGGGCATCTAATGCGCAATGTGGGGTTTTGCCCTACAACATGCAGCAAAACCTGATTCCTTTGAGTTTTCCTGCAGGCGTGGACAAGCGCTTCCCAAAGGGCACAATCTATCCAGGAGTCATTGCCTTGTACAGAGCCCTGACAGAGGCTCGGCACTACAGGCGCATGCATAGGATACAGAGCCAGCGCATCTTTGGCAATCTGGCTGCAAATGGATCGCCTGCACCTGCTGACTCAGCCAGTGTGGTCTCTGCTCAGGACTCTGTGCAGGTTGATCAGGTATGCACCGTACCAGAGGTGAAAACGTGTAGCTCATGCTGTGCTGTGCTTTGCCATGCCATGCCATGCCATGCCATGCCATGCTATGCTATGCTATGCTGTGTCATGTTATGCATATATATTATGTATATATACAGTCATATGTTCGTTGTGCAATTTGCATTGCTGACGCTCTACAGACAGCTTGTGCTGATGATAGCCGAGCAATGTTTCAGCTGGCAGGACCACATTTTATAGATAATGCCAAGATTCGGCAACTAGTGCTGACTATGGAAATGGCAGGCATGGCATGTCAGAGTTTGTGCATGGCAGAGCAAAACAGCACTGACAGAAGCAGTGCATTGCACGCAATTGCTTTTTGTCTCAGCAAGCGTTGGAAGTATAACTCACATCATCAATGCAGGTGACAGTGTGTGCCGTGGATCCCAGCAGCGACCAGCTGACTTCCATCCAGCTTCCTGCAGACGCATCCCTCACAGATGCTGCGCAGCTTCTGGGCAACGCCCTGACAGAGGATGACAGCAGTGTGCAGCAGTACTGGGTGAATCTGGATCCAGAAAGCCAGGATGACGTCATACCCAGGCTGCCACATGGGGATCCCATTTTCGAGATCAATCTGGTGC
>JAABUK010002263.1_pt1 | contig 34970 bp, 37 predicted proteins | sample 5559141 | NCBI WGS metagenome assembly JAABUK01 (sample SAMN10711869, study PRJNA513367) | rock metagenome | isolation source: Antarctica rocks | place: Antarctica: Victoria Land, Pudding Butte nord | collected 2016-01-03
GAGCGCAATCTCGTCGAGCGCTTTTTCCTGAAGATCAAGCATTTCAGGCGTATCGCAACACGCTACGAACAAACATCCCGGGCCTTCCTGTCCATGCTATCCATCATCAGCGCATTCATCTGGACACAATCAATGTCAACGCGATCTAGGCCACCCCTGCATATCCTGCGCCGGAAGACCTCCCGATGGCGTTCCTGACGGAGCCCGAGCCGGCGCGCGGCGTGGCGGCTCCCGTGCGGCCCGGCATCCGCCGTGTCGTGGCGGCGAACCGGGGGCCGATGACCTATCACGGAACCAACACCTATTTGATCGACGCGCCGGGCGGCCTGATGGTGCTGGACCCCGGGCCGGACGACGCGGCGCACGTGGCCGCCGTGCTGGCCGCGGGGCCGGTTGCCCGCATCCTGCTGAGCCATACGCACCATGACCATTTGGGCGCGTTGCCGGCAATGCGCGCGGCCACGGGCGCGCCGGTTTATGCCTGGCACGAGCCGGCGGTCCCCGGGTTCGTGCCTGACATCCTGTTGCGGGATGGCGACGTGGTGGACGGCTGGCAGGCGGTGTTCACCCCTGGCCATGCCGCGGACCATGTGTGCTTCGCGGGCCCGGACGGCGTGCTGTTCAGCGCGGACCATGTGATGAGCTGGTCCAGCAGCGTCGTGAGCCCGCCGGGCGGGGTGATGACCGCCTATTTCGCCAGCCTGCGCCGGTTGCTGGGGCGCGACGACCGGCTGTATTTGCCTGGACACGGCCCGCCGTTGCCGGACCCGCAGCCGTTCGTCCAGGACCTGCTGGCGCACCGGACGGCGCGGGAGGATGCGATCATGGCGGCGCTCGGCACCGCGCCGCTCACAACGCGGGCGTTGACGGACGCGCTGTATTCCCAGGTAGACGAGCGCCTGCGCCGCGCGGCGGAACGCAACGTGCTGGCGCATCTGCTGAAGCTGCGGGACGAAGGCCGGGCAGTGGACGGGCCGGAGGGATGGTTCCGGGATGGCTGAATGGCGGATGGGTTGGTGCTTGCACGAGCCCCATCCGGGGCAAGCGGCGGCTTGCATTTTTTGGGATCGTGACGCACATAAGCAGGTAATCTAGTCGGCCCCCACCGGGCATTGTTCGTGGTGCGGGGTGCATAGCGGGGCGCGTTGGGCAGGGGTCCGGCTGCGCCCGCTGTGGTTTGCCCGGCTTCGAATGGAGTAGCACCGTGTCTGAGACTGACGCCAATCCGCTCGCCCTTATCCGCAACATCGGCATCACCGCGCATATCGACGCCGGCAAGACTACGACGACCGAGCGGATACTCTACTATACCGGCGTGTCGCATCGAATCGGCGAGGTGCATGACGGCAACACCACGACCGACTACATGGCGCAGGAGCGGGAGCGCGGCATCACGATCACCTCCGCCGCGGTGACGTGCGAGTGGAAGGGCCACCGCATCAACATCATCGACACGCCGGGCCACATCGACTTCAACATCGAGGTGAACCGCTCGCTGCGCGTGCTGGACGGCGCGGTGTTCATCATCGAGGGCGTGGCCGGGGTGCAGCCGCAGAGCGAGACCAACTGGCGGCTCGCAGACCGTTACAACGTGCCGCGCATCATCTTCATCAACAAGCTGGACCGCACCGGCGCGGATTTCTACCGGGCGTTCGACACGCTGAAGGAGAAGCTCGACATCATCGCGCTGCCGCTGCAGCTGCCGATCGGCATCGAGGACACGTTTATCGGCGTGGTCGACTTGGTGGAGATGAAGGCGATCGTGTGGGAGGGCGGCGAGCTCGGCGCCAAGTTCCATGACGAGGCGATCCCGGCCGACCTGATGGAGAAGGCGCAGGAGTATCGCACCCTGCTGCTGGACACGGCTCTGAGTGTCGATACCGAGGCGATGGAGGAGTATTTCGACAAGGGCGACGTGTCGGTCGAGACGCTGAAGCGCTGCATCAAGGCGGGGGCGATCAGCGGCGCGTTCCGCCCGGTGCTGTGCGGCACGGCGTTCAAGAACAAGGGCGTGCAGCCTTTGCTTGATGCGGTGCTGGACTATTTGCCAAGCCCGATCGACGTGCCAGGCATCAAGGTCGCCGAGGAAGAGGACGAGCCGGAGGGCACCGTGCGGCGGATCATTCCGGCCGACATCAAGGCGCCGTTCGCTGGGTTGGCGTTCAAGATCATCAACGACAAGTACGGCACGCTGACGTTCGTGCGGGTTTATGCGGGTTCGCTGAAGTCGGGCGACACCGTGATGAACACGACGAAGGACCACCGCGAGCGCATCGGCCGGATGTTCCAGATGCACGCCGACAAGCGGGCCGAGATCAAGGAGGTCCACGCCGGCGACATCGCGGCCTTCGTAGGCCTGAAGGACACCGTGACCGGCGACACGCTGGCCGCGGCCGAGGACCCGGTGGTGCTGGAGCGTATGTCGTTCCCGATCCCGGTCATCGACATCTCGGTCGAGCCGAAGACCAAGGACGGGGTGGAGAAGATGACGCTGGGCCTGCAGAAGCTGGCGGGGGAGGACCCGAGCCTGCGGCTGCGGACCGACCAGGAAAGCGGGCAGACCATCCTGTCGGGGATGGGCGAGCTGCATCTGGAAATTATCATCGACCGGCTGCAGCGCGAGTACGGCGTAGACGCCAACATCGGCGCGCCGCAGGTGGCGTATCGCGAGACCATCAGCCGCAGTCATACCGAGATCTACACCCACAAGAAGCAGACGGGCGGGTCCGGCCAGTACGCCGAGGTGAAAATCCTGTTCGAGCCGATGGAGCGCAACTCGGGCGTGGTGTTCGAGAACAAGGTCGTCGGCGGCTCGATCCCGAAGGAGTATATTCCGGCGGTCGAGAAGGGCATCCGCAACCAGTGCGAGACCGGCGTGCTGGCCGGGTTCCCGACGGTCGATTTCAAGTACAGCTTGGTCGATGGAAAGTACCACGACGTGGACTCGTCGGCGCTGGCATTCGAGATCGCGGCCAAGGCGTGCTTCCGCGATGGCATGAAGAAGGCGTCGCCGATCATCCTGGAGCCGATCATGGACGTGGAGGTGACGACGCCGCAGGACCATGTGGGCGACGTCGTGGGCGACCTGAACCGCCGCCGGGGCACCATCCAGAGCCAGGACAGCGCCGGCAGCACGGTCATGGTGCGGGCCCACGTGCCGCTGAAGGAGATGTTCGGCTACATCAGCCAACTCCGCGGCATGACCAAGGGGCGCGCCAGCTTCACGATGCAGTTCCACCACTATGACCCCGTGCCGCGCAACATCGCGGACGAGATCATGGCCAAGAGCGCATGATCGGGATCATGCCCAAGGGCGCATGATCGGGATCATGGCCAAGAGCGCCTAGTTTCCCGCAACTTTCCTGTCCCGGCGGCGCTGGGGCAGGAATGAGGAACGATGCCCCCGCTGAGACCGCGACACCCGGCGCGCAAGACCCTGGAGCCGCGACCGAGGTCGACCTGCGGTTCATGGCGCGCGCCCTCGAACTCGCGAAACGCGGGGACCAAATCGAGGGCGCCTCGCCGATCGGCTGCGTGATCGTGCTCGACGGCCGCGTTGTGGCGGAGGGGCACAACGAGGTCGGCCTGCGGCATGATCCCACCGCCCACGCCGAGATGGTGGCGATCCGCCAGGCGGCCGCGGCGCTCGAACGCGACGAGTTGCGGGGCGCCACGCTATATTCCACGCTGCAGCCCTGCGGCATGTGCACCATGGCGAGCATCTGGAGCCATATCAACCGCGTCGTGTATGGCGCCGGGCGGAACGACGTGCATCGGATGTACTTCGAGGACCGGCATCTCGACACGATGAACTTCATCCGCGACGCCTACCGTGGGGATATGCCGGTCGTCGGCGGCGTGATGGCGAGGGAGTGCGCGGCGCTATACTACGGCCCGGACGACGAGCCGCCGGTCGAGGAGCAGGGCAACCTATAGGCCGCACCGTCGGAGCCTCTGCCAAGCCAGCAGAAACTCGCTGACAGCTGTCCCATGAACGGCTACACGTTGCTCTTCAACACTCTGGCCACAGGAGGGCTGTTTGCACGCATACAATCAGCGCCATCCCCGTGGCCCTGTTTCCGCCCTGCGATAGGTCCTCGCAGGGCAGCCCCGACCGAAGCCAACCCGCTTCCAGCCGGACTGCCCGAGTTGCTTTTGCGTCCACTTTCGATGTGGCCGAACTCGATCGGTAAGCACCATGGGAAACATAAGCCTGCGTGACGTCGGCGTGCTCTCGCCGCGAACGCTGTTTCAGAACCTCACCATCAGCTTTGGCACTGGCGATCGCATCGGCCTGGTCGCTCGAAATGGTGGGGGCAAGTCGACGCTGCTGCGGTGCATCGCCGGGCAGGTGGACCCTGGCGTGGGCGCCATCACGCGCTCGCGCGGCTTGCGTGTCGGCTTTGTCGAGCAGGATGTCCCGGCGAACCTGCATGACTTGACGCTGGCCGAAGCGGTCCGGCGTGCATTGCCGCCCGATGCCCGCGAGCATGAGGCCTGGCGGATCGGCGCCGTCCTGGATGAGTTCGGCGCTCCCGACGATCTGCACGACCGACCTGTCCGGGCGCTTAGCGGCGGCTGGCAGCGCCTTATGCTTCTGGCCCGGGTTTGGATCACGGAGCCGGATGCCTTGCTGCTGGACGAGCCGACCAACCACCTGGATGGGGAGAAGATCGGGATGCTCGAAACCTGGATCAGCGGTCCGGCTGCCAGCACACCCATGCTGATCGCGAGCCACGACCGCAGCTTCCTGGACGCGTGCACCAACCGGACCCTGTTCCTGAGGCCCGGCATCAGCCGCCTGTATGCCCATCCTTACTCCCGCGCGCGGGAGCTCCTGGCCGGCGATGACGCGGCCCAGGATCGCAAGCATGCCAAGGACGCCAAGGAGGTGGACCGCCTTCGCCGTAATGCGGGCGAACTCCGGAACGTCGGCGTCAACAGCGGCAGTGATCTGCTGCAGAAAAAATCCATGCAGCTGACCCAACGCGCGGAACGCCTGGAGCAAATGCTTCGCCCGGCGCATGTGGAGCGCCCAGCCGACATACGCCTGTCCAGCAGCGGCACGCATGCCAAGGTGCTGGTCGCCATCCAGGACCTGACGGTGGCGTCACCCGATGGTCAGCTGTTGTTCCGCATCCCCAAGCTGGACGTCCGCCAGGGTGACCGGCTCGTCGTGCTCGGCAGGAACGGGGCCGGCAAGTCGCAGCTGGTGCGCCTGCTGCTACGGGCCACGATGCAGGACGTGCCCGGCGCGCGCATCAGCCCGAGCGTGGTGGCGGGCTACGCCGACCAGCAGATGTCGCATTTGCCGGATGACCAGACCCCGCATCGCTTCGTGTCCGCGAGGCAGGGTGTCGGCGACCAGCGTAGTACCAGCCTGCTGGCCGGGGCAGGGTTCAGCGTCCAGGCGCAGGGTCAGCCGATCGGCAGGCTCTCGCCGGGTCAGAAGTCGCGCCTTGGCCTGCTCGCGCTGCGGCTTCTCCAGCCGAACTTCTACCTGCTGGACGAGCCCACGAACCACCTCGACATCCCCGGGCAGGAGCAACTTGAGGCGGAAATCCTCGATCATGGCGCGACCTGCGTCCTGGTTTCTCACGACCGGAGCTTCGTCTGGGCGCTTGGGACACGTTTTCTGATGGTCGAAGCGGGAAAGTGCCGGGAGGTCGCGGGTCCGCAGCCGCCGTGACCGAACGCTTCAGGACTGGCCTAGCGCCGCACGACGCTGGCCGGGGCGGGGCGCCGGTGCTCCCACCCCGCCCGCTCAAGCTCTGGGCTTTCCGCCTCGGTTTCGGGATATCCGAGGCAGAGATGGCCGATCAGGCGCCAGCTTCGGGGCACGTCGAGGAGCTCCGCCGTCCGGGCCGGGTCGAGGATGGAGACCCAGCCCAGTCCGATCCCCTCGGCCCGGGCCGCCAGCCACATCGTGTGCACGGCCGTGACGGTCGAGTACTCCGCCATTTCCGGCATGGTCCACCGCCCCAGGCCGTGTCCAACCTGGGTTTCCCGGTCGGTGAACACCGTGACCTGCGCCGGGGCCTCGGCGATCCCGGCGAGCCTCAATTCGGCGTAGCGGCGGGCGCGGTCGCCCGAATAGGCGGCAAGCGCCTCGGCGTTGCACGTCCTGAACAGGTCCAGCAGCCCCTGCCGCCGCCGCGGGTCCTCCACGACGACGAACCGCCACGGCTGGCTCAGCCCGACCGAGGGCGCCAGGCAGGCGATGCCGATGAGGCGGTCCAGGGTGCCGGGCGGCAGCGGCTGCGGGCGGAACCGGCGGACATCGCGGCGCCAGGTGAACAGGTCCAGCAGGCTGGCGCGGAACTCGTCGTCGAAGGTCATCGCACTCTCCCGGAGTAGCCGGCCGGGCGGGAGCCGTGGCTAGCTCAAGCCCTCCATCCCGCCATCCACGCTGATCGCCTGGCCGCTGATGGTCGCGCCGAACGGGCTGCAGAGATAGAGCGCCATGTTGGCGATGTCCTGCTGCGTCACGAAGCAGCGCAGCGACACGGTGCTCACCGAGCGTTCGGTTTGCTCATTGTCGCTGATGCCGGCCGCCTGCGCCTTGTTGCGCACCACGCTGCGTATGCGCGGGCCATCCACCAGGCCCGGCAGGATGGCGTTGACCCGGATGTTGTCCGGCCCCAGCTCCATCGCCAGGGTGCGGGTGAAGCCGACCACGCCCCACTTCGCCGCGCTGTAGGGGCTGCGCAGCGGGAAGCCGAACTTGCCGGCGGCGGAGCTGAGGTTGACGATGCTGCCGCGGCCGGACTGGCGCAATGCGGGCACGGCGCGCCGGGCGCAGTGGAACATGCTGGCGAGGTCGATCTGCAGGGTGGCGTCGAGTTCGGCGGGGGTCACGTCCTCCATCCGCGCGGTCGGTCCGGCGATCCCGGCGTTGTTCACCAGCACGTCGAGGCCGCCCAGGGTGGACAGGGCCGCATCCATGAACGCCTCCAGGTCGGCGACGCGTCCCGCATCCGCCCGCATGCCCCGGTGGCCGCAGGCGGCGAGCGCGGCCTCGTCCACGTCCGACACGAACAGCTCGGCGCCGCATGCGGCGAAGCTGTCCGCCATGACCCGGCCAATGCCACCCGCCCCGGCGGTGATGGCGACGCGGAGGCCGGTGAGGTCGAGCGGGACGGGGGTGCGTGCGCCGTCGGCCATGCTGTGCAATCCTTCTCTATCCCGAACAGCCGATAGCCTGGACCGGGTACCTTGGCATGTTTTGGTCTTCCGACATCAACGTTGCTCCCTCCGTGATCGCTTGTGCAATAAGCAGGTGGTCAAAAGGGTCGCGGTGATGCGCGGGCAATCCCGCCAGGGTCGATAGGTGGGCAACCTCGATACCAAGCAGAGTGACGCCAGTCCGGCCGAGTGCCTCAGAGACGCTTTTGATGTCGGCTTTGACTTTGCCGGCCCGTAGCTTGATGGCGATCTCCCAGAGCGACACCACGCTGACCAAAACGTCGTTGGCGGGATCAGCGATCAGGCCTCGCGCCGTCGGCCCGAACCGCTCGTTGTCATCCAGCGCCCAGAGTAGGGCATGCGTGTCGAGAAGGAGTCTCACTCCCCCTTTCCCTCCATCGCGTCGAGGATATCATCGGGCCAGGTATCGAAGTCCGGCGCCATCCAGATCTGTCCCCGCATCGCGCCCACCAGACGACGAGGCGGCTTTGGCGTCGAGGGTGGATGGAGCTCGGCGACGACCTCGTCGTGCGACGTGATCAAGAACGAGGCGCCTTGCCGGGCCTGGCGCAGAAACCCGGTCATGTTGCCCCGAAACTCCCGCACCCCGACCCGAAGCGTCGGCGAGCCCTTCTCTGGCTTGGTTTGAGACACGACCTTCTCCCGTGTTAGCACAACACGTGTACACATGCGCTCCAGACGAGCCGTTTGCAACCGCGGATCGCGTTTGCAGAACAACAGACGGAACCCTCCGCCTACCGGTCCGTCAGCCGCAGCTCGATCCGTCGGTTGCGCGCGTAGGACGCCGGGCCGTCCGAGCCGTCCAGCGGCTGGAACTCGCCGAACCCCGTGGCGGCCAAGCGATTCGCCGGCACGCCCTCGTCGATCAGCAGCTTCACCACGTTGATCGCCCGCTGCGCCGACAGCTCCCAGTTGGAGGCGAAGGCGCCGCGGCTCACCGGCTGGCGGTCGGCGTGGCCGTCCACGCGCAGAATCCAGTGCAGGTCGGACGGGATGTGCGCCGCGATGTCCTTGAGCGTCGCGGCGAGGGCGCGGATCTGGTCCTGCCCGGCCGGCGTCATGTCGGCGCTGCCGACGGGGAACAGCACCTCGCTCTGGAACACGAAGCGGTCGCCGACGATCTGCACGCCGGGCCGGTTCTGCAGCACGTCGCGCAGCCGGCCGAAGAACTCGCTGCGGTAGCGCTGCAGCTCCTCCACCTTGGACGCCAGCGCGGCGTTCAGCCGGCTGCCCAGGTTGGCGATCTGCGCGTCCTTGTCGCGCCCGGCCGTTTCCGCAATGTTCAGCGCCGACGCCAGCCGGGCCATCTGCGCCCGCAGCTCGTCCACCTGGCGGGACAGCAGCGCCATCTGCGCGCGCCCGCTCTCGGCCAGCTTCTGCTCGTCGGCGAGCTGCACGGCCACGGCCTGCCGGCGCTGTTCTTCGGTCGTGGCGCGGACGGCGGCGTCGCGGGCCTGGCGCTCCAGGTCGTCGCGCAGCGCCGTCAGGGCGCGGACCTGCTCGGCCATCTTGGCGAGGTCGGACAGCCGCGCCTCGATCGTCGCCTTGTCGGCCTGGACCACGCGGTCCTGCTCGGCGGCCTGGGCGCGGAGCAGGGCGAGTTGGCGCCGGGCCTCGGCCAACTGCGCCGCGACCTCCGCCGTCTGCTGCCCGGCGGCGTCGGTGCGCCCGGCGGTTTCGGCGACCCGGGCCTGCAACTGCTCGTTGCGCGCCGCCGAGGATTGCGCCTGCAGCTCCGCATCCGCCAGCCGTGCCGCCAGGCGGTCACGCTCGGCGCGCGCCGCGTCGCGGTCGGCCTGCACCCGGCCACCCTCCTCGCGCAACGCCGCCAGGTCGCGCGCCAGGCCCTCGCGCACTGCCGTCGCGGCAACCAGATCGCGGTTGAGCTGCGCCACCGAAAGCTGCAACTCGCCGCTGCGGCCCCGCTCCAGCGACAGCATGTCGGTCAGCTCGGCGACCTGGCGGTTCAGCTTGTCGAGCGCACGGTCGCGGCCGGTCAGCGCCACCGACAGGAACGCCTGCGCCAGCACGAAGACCAGCAGGACGAAGATGATGACCATCAGCAGGGTGGACAGCGCGTCCACATAGCCGGGCCACGGGTTCAGCTCGTCACTGGCGCTCCTCCGGCGGAGGCGGGCCATATCTACCGGGCCGAAATCATTGCGGCTGGCCTTCGGCCAGGGCGGCGATGGTGCGGGTCAGCACGCGGATGTCGTTGCGCAGCTCGGACGTGCTCTGCACCCGGCCCTGCTCGCCCTCGGACAGCAGGCGCTGCATATACATCTCGATATTGCGCAAATGGGAGCGCGCCGCGTCGTCCCCGTTATGCGGCCGCGCCTCGCCCAGCCGGGTGAGCGCCGGGCCGAGCTGCGCCTGGGTCTCGGCGATGCGCAGCATGAGCTGCTGGCTGGCGCGCATGGTGTCGGACAGCGTGCCGATCTTCTCGGTCAACGCCATCACCGCCTGGTTCGACTGGGTGCGGCCGTCCTCGCCGCGCACCAGGATGGACTGCAGGTCCTCCATGTTCTCGGCCGTCTGCTCCAGCAGCGCCTGCACGTAGACCGGGACCGAGCTGTCGCCGTCCAGCGCGCCGGAGGACAGCCGGGTGAGCCCGGCGAGCCATTCCTCCAGCTCGTTGAAAAAGCGGTTCTGCGCCTGCCCGGCAGTGAGGTCGAGGAAGCCCAGCACCAGCGCGCCAGCCAGGCCGAACATGCTGGAGGAGAACGCGGTCCCCATGCCCTTCAGCGGCCGGCCGAGCCCGGTTTTCAGCTGCTCGAATAGCGCGTTGAGGTCGCCGGAGCCCACCGACATGCCGCCGATCACGTCGGCGATGGCGCTGACGGTCAGCAGCAGGCCCCAGAAGGTGCCGAGGAGCCCGAGGAAAATCAGCAGCCCCGTCATGTAGCGCGATAGCTCGCGGCTTTCGTCGAGCCGGCTGGCGAGGCTGTCGAGCAGGCTGCGCATCGCCGGGGCGGAGAGGCTGATGCGGTCCTTGCCATCGCGGTTCTTGGCCTGGCGGGCCGCCAGCATGCTCGCCATGGGGGCCAGCAGCCGTGGCGGCGGCAGGGTGGCGAGGCGGGTGCGGGACTTCTGGAAGGTTTCCAGCCAGTGGACCTCGGGGGCAAGGCGGGTGACCTGCAGCAGGTTCCAGGCGATGCCGATCAGCAGCACGAGGAAGATCAGGCCGTTGAGCAGCGGGTTGCTGGAGAAGGCGGTGATCAGCGCGCCCGACAGCAGGACGGTGAGCACGATCACGGCCAACAGGAAGGCCAGCATGCGGATGAGGTACGTCCTGGGCCGGGTCATGGCTGGGCGGCCGGGGCGGCGGCAGGAGAGGCGGCGCCAGGTGCGTTGGTGCTGAGGTCCACGCGGTCGGGCGGACCGTCGCCGTTGGGGCCGAGGGCGCGGACGTAGATGCGGATCGAGGCGATGCCCTCGTTGATCAGCACCGCGCGGGCCGCCAGCGCGCGGGCCAGCGAGAGACGGCGCGGGGTGGAGGGGTCGTCATTGCTGCCGGCGGCGTAGGCCAGCACGTTCACCGCCTGTCCGGTGTCGCGGAGCGGGCGGGCGAAGCTGCGGATGGCGGCCTCGGTCGCGGCGTTGAGGTCGGCCCGGCCGCTGCCGAAGGTCACGCGCACGCCGCCCGGCACCGGGGAGGCGTCGCCCGGCGCGTCGGCTGCGACCACGACGGGTGGCGGCTCGGGCGGGCGCTGCACCGGGACCGCGACGGCGGGGGGAATGGCGGCGATGGCGGGCGGCGCCGTCGGCACGACGGGCGGCTTGGGCGGGATGGGGACGGCAGCCGAGGCAGCCGGGGCGGGCGTCCTGGGGCGCGGCGCCGTGCTGCTGGGCCGTGGTGCGTGCCGGGTAGGCGCCGGGTGCGGACGTGCCGCCGGAGCGCCCTCCGGCTTCAGCGCATCCAGTGCGCCGGAGTTCACCGCCGGCTGCGCCTGCGCCGCGCCGCCCAGGCAGAGCAGCAACCCGTAGCCGATGGGGCGCCAGCGGACAGGAACGGGCCCGGTCATCAACCGGTGCGGCCCTCGGCGGCGGTCACGCCCTGGGCCACGACGTCCCGCAGCCTCGCGTGCATGTGCGGGTTGGCGGCCACGATGTCATTGCCCGCGGCGTCGTGCATCACGCTCTCCGCCCCGGCCGGGTCGGTGACGAAGCCGCCGGCCTCCCGCACGATCAGCAGGCCGGCCGCCATGTCCCAGGGCTTGAGGCCCAGCTCCCAATAGCCGTCATAGCGCCCGGCCGCGACCCAGGCCATGTCCAGCGCCGCCGCACCGAAGCGCCGGATGCCGGCGACCTGCGGCATCAGCACCCCCAGCGTGCGGGCGAACGCCAGGCGGCGCGCGCCGGACACCGCGGCGAAGGGGATGCCGGTGGCGAACAGCGCGTCCTTGAAGTCGCGCCGGGCGGAGACGCGCAGGCGGCGCTCGTTCAGGTAGGCGCCGCCGCCCTTCTCGGCCCAGAACATCTCGTCGTGCACGGGGTTGTAGATCATCGCGGCCGAGATCTCGCCGCTGCCGTCCGGCAGGCGCCGCTCCAGCGCGATCGAGATGCACCAGTGCGGGATGCCGTGCAGGAAGTTGCTGGTGCCGTCCAGCGGGTCCACGACCCAGCGCCAGGCCCAGTTGTCGCTGCCGGACATGCCGCTCTCTTCCATCAGGAAGCTGTAGCCCGGGCGTGCCTTGCCGAGCTCTTCCCGCATGGTGGACTCCGCGCGGATGTCGGCCTGGCTCACGAAGTCGCCGGGCCCTTTCACGCTGACCTGCAATTGCTCGACCTCGTTGAAGTCGCGCAGCAGCCGCTTCGACGCTTTTTGCGCGGCGTTCTGCATGACGGTCATGTGCGGGGACAGGCGCAGCGCCATCAGGAGCGGGCCCGCTCCACATAGCTGGCGTCCTCGGTGCGGACGACGATGCGCTCGCCGGCCTCGACGAAGGGCGGCACCTGGGTCTTCACGCCGTTGGACAGGCGGGCGGGCTTGTAGCTGCTGGTGGCGGTCTGTCCCTTGACGACGGGATCGGCCTCGACGACCTCCAGCACCACGGTGTTGGGCAGGCGGATGCCGGTCGGCTCGTCCTCCACCATGTCGACGGTCACGGTCATGTTGTCCTGCAGGAACGGCGCCGCGTCGCCCAGCAGGTCGAGCGGCACGAGGGTCTGCTCGAAGCTCTCGGGGTCCATCAGCACGGCGTTGGTGCCGTCGGTATAGGAGTAGGTGAAGTCCTTCTCGGACGTCGCCAGCCGCTCGACGGTATCGGCGGTGCGCCAGCGCTCGTTCGTCTTGTTGCCGGTCTTGAGGTCGCGCATTTCGACCTGGATGAAAGCGCCGCCTTTGCCGGGGGTGATGATCTGCTGTTTCAGCACGGTCCAGCGGCGGCCGCCGTGGTCCAGCACCTGACCGGCGCGAATGAGGTTTGCCTGCTGCTTCATCGAACGGACCTGCTTATCGAGACAATAGGTAAAGAACTAGAGTACAAGGAACCGGGCATTGCGCCCATTGATAACGGAGTTTCTAACCCGCGCCCGGCACTCCGGCAAGGCAGTGCCACGGCTTAGCCGCTAAGGCGGCGGCAGCGGTGTCCCTCGATGCGCGCCTCCGCACGGAGGGCATTGAACGTGTCTGGCAAGGCGCCGTCGATGATCGCGATCTGCAGAGCAGGCCGCATCCCTCAACCCCAGGCCGTTGGCGGCGTCATGCCGGCGCTGAGCCGGGAAGCCGGTGAACCTCGCCCTCGGGGTCGCGCACGGTGCCGTTCCCGAGGTACCCGGGCCCGATCGGCACCTTGCCGTGGCCGCCCGGGATGTCCAGCACGTAGGTCGGCCAACCCAGCCCGGTCATCCGGCCGCGCAGCGCCCGCAGGATGCGCTGTCCCTCCTCGACCGGGACGGCGAAGCGGGCGGTGCCGGGGGCCGGGTCGAGCTGGTGCAAGTAGTAGGGCTTTACCCGGGCGCGGAGCATGGCGCGGAACAGGTTTTCAAGCGCTTCCGGACTGTCGTTCACGCCGCGCAGCAGGACGGACTGACCGAGCAGCGGCACTCCGGCGGCCTGGATGCGGTGCAGCGCGGCGGCGGCATCGGGCGTGAACTCGCGCGCGTGGTTGGCGTGGACCACCAGCCAGACCGGGGTTTCGGCCTCCATCGCGGAGGCCAGGGCATCGGTGACGCGGGCCGGGTCGGCGACGGGGACGCGGGTGTGGATGCGCAGCAGCTCGATGTGCGGGATGGCGGCGAGGCTGCGCAGGATGTCCCCGAGGCGGCGCGGGGAGAGCATCAGCGGGTCGCCGCCGGTCAGGATGACCTCGCGGATGGCGGGGTGGCCGCGGAACCAGGCGTAGGCGGATTCGAGTTCGGCGTCGGGCAGGAGGCCGCCGCCGGGTCCGACGTGCTCGCGGCGGAAGCAGAAGCGGCAATAGACCGGGCAGATCAGCAGCGGCTTCAACAGCGCGCGGTCGGGATAGCGGTGGACGACGCCGGGCAGCGGGGAAAGCGCGTCGTCGCCGATGGGGTCGGAGCGCTCGTGCGGGACGGTGTCGAGCTCGGCGGGATCGGGGATGAATTGGCGGCCGATCGGATCGTCCGGGTGCTCGATCAGGGCGCGCATGGCGTCCGGGATGGCGACGGCGTAGCGGGCGCCAACCTGATCCAGGGCGGCGAGGCTCTCCGGGGCGGCGAGCCCGGCCTCGATCAGCGTGGCGGCGTCGCGGATCATCCGGCGACGATCTCGGCGGCCGTGTAGCCCTGCATGAACAGCAGGGCGCGGAGGCCGCAATGCTCGATGCGGGCCTGGGCCTCGGCGGCGACGATGGGTTTGGCGTGGAAGGCGACGCCCAGCCCGGCCGCGCGGACCATCGCGAGGTCGTTGGCGCCGTCGCCCACCGCCAGGCAGTCGGCCATGTCCAGGCCCTGCGTAGCCGCGAGCTCCCGCAGCGCGTCGAGCTTCGCAGCCCGGTCGAGGATGGGCTCGCCGACCTGGCCGGTCAGCGCCGTGCCGTCGTCCAGCAGCCTGTTGGCGCGGTGCACGTGGAAGCCGAGTTGCGCCGCGACGCGTCCGGTGAAGTAGTCGAAGCCGCCGGAGACCAGCGCGGTGGTGGCGCCGTGCGCCCGCATGGTGGCGACGAGCTCCGCGGCGCCGGGCATGAGGCTGGTGGCGGCCCAGGTCTGCGCCAGGGCGTCGAGCGGCAGGCCGCGCAGCAAGGCGACGCGCTCGCGGAGGGCGGCGGCGAAGTCGATCTCGCCGTTCATGCTGCGCCGGGTGATCGCCGCGACTTGATCGTGCAGGCCGGCGTGGCGCGAAAGCTCGTCCAGGGTCTCGGTGGTGACGATGGTGCTGTCCATGTCGGCGATCAGCAGGCGCTTGCGGCGTCCGGCCGCGGGTGTCACGACGGCATCGACCGGGGCGGCGTCGAGCGCTGCGTGGATCAGCGCCGGGTCCGGCGGGGCGGCGACGGGAATGTCGGCGGCCTCGGCGGAGGACAGGATGGTGGGCGGGCCGCCGTGCACGGCGTCGGCCACGCGGGCGATGAGGGCCGCGGTGAGGGCGCCGGAGCCGTAGGGGGCGATCAGGGTGAGGACGTGCATGGCGGAGGGATGGCAGGGGTTGCGCGATGGAGCAAGCTGAGGCGCTGATCGTCGCGGGACCGACGTGCAGCGGGAAGTCGGCGCTGGCGTCGGAGCTGGCGCGTCGCCTGGGCGGCAGCGTGATCAACGCCGATTCGATGCAGGTCTACCGCGAGCTGCGCATCCTGACGGCGCGGCCGGGCCCGGAGGAGGAAAGGGCGGTCCCGCATGCGCTGTATGGGGTGCGTCCGGCCACGGAGCCCGGCAATGCCGCGTGGTGGCGGGCTGCTGCGCTCACTACCATGGAGGACGCGCGGGCGGCGGGCCGGGTGCCGATCCTGTGCGGCGGCACCGGGCTCTATTTGTCGGCGCTCACGCAGGGCATCGCGGACATCCCCGACCCCGGGGCCGAGGCGCGGGCCGAGGCGCGGGGGTTGCTGGCGGAGTGGGGCCCGGCAGCGCTGCATGACCGGCTGCGGCAGGCCGACCCGGCCACGGCCGCGACGCTGCGCCCCAGCGACGGCCAGCGGCTGGCGCGGGCTTGGGAGGTTTGGCGCGGCACCGGGCGCGGCTTGGCGGCGTGGTATGCGGAGACGCCGGCGACGACGCCCTGGCGGTTCCGGATGGTGCTGCTGGACCCGCCGCGCGACGCGTTGCGCGATGCGGCCGCCGGGCGGTTCGCGGCGATGCTGGAGGCGGGCGCGTTGCAGGAGGCTGCGGCGCTGCTAGCGCTCGGGCTCGACCAGGCCGTGCCGGCGCTGCGGGCGCATGGGGTGCCGGAGCTGCTGGCGCATCTGCAGGGAGAGCTGACGCTCGATGAGGCAAGGCGCCGGGCGGTGTTGGCGACCGGGCAGTACGCCAAGCGGCAAGCGACATGGTTCCGGCACCGCGCGATCGTGGACCCGTGCGCCACGCATACGATCCATGCGCGATTCGCGGACAGAGCGCAATATTCGGAAAGTGATTGGTGTGCTTTACTGCATTTCATTAAGGCTGTAGGTTGACGTTCCGTAATGAAACGGTGCGGCGGTCGGGCTAATCGGGAGACACGACATGACGGCTATCCAGCAGCAATCCGGCGCCGAAATCCTGCTGCGGGCGCTACGCGACCAGGGCGTTGAGGTCATCTTCGGCTATCCCGGCGGCGCCGTGCTGCCGATCTACGACGCGATTTTCCAGCAGAACAGCATCCGCCACATCCTGGTGCGCCACGAGCAGGCGGCGGTGCATGCGGCCGAGGGCTATGCGCGCAGCACCGGCAAGGTGGGCGTGGTGCTGGTCACCAGCGGGCCCGGCGCCACCAACGCGGTCACCGGCCTGGTGGACGCGCTGATGGACAGCATCCCCGTCGTCTGCCTGACGGGGCAGGTGCCGACGCACCTGATCGGCAACGATGCGTTCCAAGAGGCTGATACGACAGGAATTACCCGGCCCGCCACCAAGCACAACTACCTGGTCAAGCGGTCCGAGGACCTGGCCCGCGTGGTGCACGAAGCGTTCCACGTCGCCCGTAGCGGCCGGCCCGGCCCGGTGGTGGTCGACCTGCCGAAGGACATCCTGATCGCGGCGGCGCCGTATCAGCCCGCCTCGGCCGAGCCGCACCGCAGCTACCGTCCGGCGACCGAGCCCGACCCGGCCCGCATCGCCGAGGCCGTCCGGCTGCTAAAGGCGGCCAAGCGGCCGATCGTCTATAGCGGCGGCGGGGTCATCAACTCCGGCGACGCGGCAACGGCGGCGCTGATCGCTTTCGTGCAGGCGACGGGGATGCCGTGCACCAGCACGCTGATGGGGCTGGGGGCCTATCCGTCGAGCGACCCGCAGTTTTTGGGCATGCTCGGGATGCATGGCACGTACGAGGCCAACAACACGATGCATGGCTGCGACGTCATGCTGAACATTGGCGCGCGGTTCGACGACCGGGTGACCGGGCGGATCAACGCCTTCAGCCCCGACAGCCGCAAGATCCACGCCGACATCGACCCCAGCAGCATCAACAAGAACGTGCTGGTGGACGTGCCGATCGTCGGCGACGCCGGGCGGGTGCTGGAGGCGCTGCTGGCGGCTTGGCACGCGGACGGCACACGGCAGGACCGCGAGGCGCTGGCGACCTGGTGGCGGCAGATCGACGCCTGGCGCGCGGTGGACAGCCTGAAGTTTACGCAAAACAAAGCTCCGGGGAGCATCATCAAGCCGCAGCATGCCATCCGGCGGCTGTATGAGATCACGCGTGAGACGGGGCGGGAGACGTTTATCACCACCGAGGTCGGGCAGCACCAGATGTGGGCGGCGCAGCACTTCCGTTTCGAGAAGCCGAACCGCTGGATGACCTCGGGCGGGCTGGGCACCATGGGCTACGGGCTGCCGGCGGCGATGGGAACCCAGATCGCGCATCCCGACGCGCTGGTGATCGACGTGGCGGGCGAGGCCAGCATCCTGATGAACATCCAGGAGATGGCGACGCTGGCGCAGTACCGGCTGCCGGTTAAGGTATTCATCCTGAACAACCAGTATATGGGAATGGTGCGCCAGTGGCAGGAGCTGCTGCACGGCGCCCGCTATTCCGAGAGCTATTCCGAGGCGCTGCCGGACTTCGTAAAACTGGCGGAGGCGTTCCACGGCGTGGGGATGCGCGCGACCAGCGTGGATGACCTGGACCGGGTGATCCGGGAGATGATCGCGATCGACCGCCCGGTGATCGCCGATATCTGCGTGGACCAGAAGGAGAACTGCTTTCCGATGATCCCGTCCGGCGCCGCGCATAATGAGATGATCCTGGGGCCCGAGCACCAGGACCGCACGGCGGCGATCACCGACGAGGGGCTGATGCTGGTCTGATGACGACGATATCGTATTCCAGCCAGGACGCCGCAGCGTTGCCGCGGCGCTCCGCCACGATCTCGGTGCTGGTCGAGAATGAGAGCGGCGTGCTGGCCCGGGTCATCGGGCTGTTCGCCGGGCGGGGCTACAACATCGACAGCCTGACGGTGGCGACGGTGGACGCGGCGGGCAGCCGCAGCCGTATCAACGTGGTCACCAGCGGCACCGACATGGTGATCGAGCAGATCAAGGCGCAGCTCGGCCGGCTGGTGCCGGTATACCGGGTGGCGGAGCTGTCGCAGGAGGGGCCGCATCTGGCGCGGGAGCTGGCCATGGTGAAGGTCATCAGCGGCGGCGCCGACCGGGCGGAGGCGCTGCGCATCGCCGAGGCGTTCCGCGCCCGGGTGATCGACGCGACGATCGAGAGCTTCGTGTTCGAGCTGACGGGGGGGACGCAGAAGCTGGACAGCTTCATCGAGCTGATGCGCCCGATTGGCCTGGCGGAGGTCAGCCGGACGGGGGTCGTGGCGATTGCGCGCGGGACGCGGATGCTCTCGTCCAAGCACTAGCCAGCCGCGGTTGACGCGCTAAAACCACGCTACACATCATCGAGGACCCCTCCCATGCGCGTTTATTACGATCGCGACTCCGACGTTAACCTGATCAAGGGCAAGAAGGTCGCGATCATCGGCTATGGCAGCCAGGGCCATGCCCACGCCAACAACCTGAAGGACAGCGGCGTGAGCGAGCTGGCGGTCGGGCTGCGGCCGGGGTCCGGCGGCGTCGCGAAGGCGGAGGCGGCCGGGCTGCGCGTCATGGACCCGGCCGAGTGCGCCAAGTGGGCCGACGTGGTCATGGTGCTGACGCCCGACGAGGGGCAGGGCGACCTGTATCGCGAGAAGCTGGGCCCCAACATGAAGCCCGGCGCCGCACTCGCGTTCGCGCACGGGCTCAACGTGCACTTCAACCTGCTGGACCCCCGGCCGGACATCGACGTGTTCATGATCGCGCCGAAGGGGCCGGGCCACACGGTGCGCAGCGAGTACCAGCGCGGCGGCGGCGTGCCCTGCCTGGTTGCGGTGGCGCAGGACGCCAGCGGCAACGCGTTGGATGTCGCGTTGAGCTACGCCAGCGCCATCGGCGGCGGCCGGGCCGGCATCATCGAGACGACGTTCAAGGAGGAGTGCGAGACCGACCTGTTCGGCGAGCAGGTGGTGCTGTGCGGCGGCTTGGTCGAGCTGATCAAGGCGGGGTACGAGACGCTGGTGGACGCCGGGTATGCGCCGGAGATGGCGTATTTCGAGTGCCTGCACGAGGTCAAGCTGATCGTCGACCTGATCTATGAGGGCGGCATCGCCAACATGAATTACTCGATCAGCAATACGGCCGAGTATGGCGAGTACGTGACGGGCCCGCGCATCATCACGGACGAGACGAAGGCCGAGATGAAGCGCGTGCTGGCGGACATCCAGTCGGGCCGGTTCGCGCGCGACTGGATGCTGGAGAACCGGACCAACCAGGCGAGCTTCAAGGCGACGCGGCGGCGCATGGGCGAGCATCCGATCGAGCAGGTGGGCGAGCGGTTGCGCGCCATGATGCCCTGGATCTCGCAGAACCGGCTGGTCGACAAAACCAAGAACTAGACCCGAACAGGCTCGTTGGGCATGGTTGACGCATTCAGGAGGGCAAATTCCATGTTCAACGTAAGGCTGATCCGACCGGCGCTGGCGTTGGGGGCCTTGGTGGCCCTCGGCGGCTGCTACACCAATCCGAATGCGGTGGGCCCGGTGCCCTATGCGCCGGTCAGTCCGCTCGTGGGCGCGGAGGGCACGGCGTCGGCCGGGCAGGTGGTGGGGTACGTCGGCACGACGTGCAAGGCCGGCTTCTATATTTGCCAGGTGCCGCCGGGTCCGCTCGGCTCGCAGTGCGCCTGCCCTGGGCTGGGCGCCCCCTCGTATGGCACCATTCGTTAAGGAACCTTACCTTTAAGGAACCCGGCGCTGGGTCGTGACTTTATGGAGCCCGGGCGCACCGGCGCCCTGAACAGCCCAGGATGGAGTCGACGAAGATGGTAGAAGCCTCGCAGATCACCGAGCATATGGAAGTCGTAGGTTCGGATGGTCAGCACGTCGGGACCGTGGACAAACTGTGCATCAAGCTGACCAAGAAGGACCCGGCGGCCCAGGGCCAGCATCACATCATCAACCTCGAAGCCGCCGCTTCGGTCGAGGGCGGAAAGCTGAAGCTCAGCATGCCGGCGGCACAGGCGATGCAGGAAGAGAAGGCGCTTCCGGGCTAGGCATGGACGGCGCGGGACGGGATGGAGCCCCGTTCCGCCGGCCGTCCCGCGCGTCAGGCCGCGCGGCGGCTGGCGAGGGCGGCGGGCAGGCCCTGGATCGCGCGGTCGATGAGCGCCGCATCGGACTCGGCGGAGAAGCTGTCGGCCAGGATGCGTTCGGCCGCGCGGCCAGCGAGTTCGGCGGCAGCGAGACGGACATCGGCAACAGCGGATTTCTCGGCGGCGGCGATACGGTCGAGTGCCATCTTTTCGCGCCGGGTTGCGGCGCCGGCTGCTTCTGCACGGGCGGCCTCGCCAAGGCGCTGCGCCTCGGTCCTGGCGTGTTCCAGCATGACTTTGGCGTCCTGCATCGCGATCTCGCGCTTGGCGGCGGCGTCGGCCAGCATGGCTTCGGCCTCCTGACGCAGGCGGGATGCCTCCTCCAACTCATGCTTGATCGCCAGGCCGCGCTTGTCTAGCACGGCCATGAGGGAGCCGAACAGCTTACGGCCGAAGATGGCGAAGAACAGGAAGAAGGCGACCCCCACCCAGAAGCGCGGGTCGGCCCAAAGACTGGCGTGGTGTTCCATGGTGCTGGTCCCTAGGCGCGGCTGGCCATGACGGCGCCGACGGCGGTCTCGATCGCGGCCGGGTCGGGGGCGTGGCCGGTCAGGCGGGTGACGACGGCGCTCGCGGTGTCCTGCGCCACCTGACGCAGCGCGCCCATGGCGGTGTTGCGGGCCTCGGCAATGCGGTGCTCGGCCTCGGTCAACTGTCCGGCCAGGCGTTCATCGGCGGCCCGAGATTGCTCCAATGCCTCGCCCTTGGCCTGGGCGATGGCGCTGCCGATCGCGGCTTGCGCCTCGGCGTTGGCGCGGTGGCCGGCAGCGGTGATCTCGGCGATGGCGGCGTCCGATTCCAACTTGGCAGCACGGGCGCTGTCGAGGTCGGCGGTGATTCGGTGGGCGCGGGCGTCCACGACGCTGGCGACCTGCGGCAATGCCCAGCGTGCGAGCAGGAGGTACAGCCCGCCGAAGATGAGCGCCATCCAGACCACCTGGGCGATGGTCAGCGGATTCTGGAAGTCGAGCTGTGGCATGCGCCAATCCTCGGAGGCTGGAAGGGGCAGGGACCGGCGGGAAGCCGGCCCCTTGGAGCCGGCGCTTAGGTGAACAGGATCAGGAAGGCGATCAGCAGCGCGAACAGCGCGACCGCCTCGGTGAGCGCGAAGCCCAGGATGCCGATCGGGAACACCGCGTCACGGGCGGCGGGATTGCGGCCGACGGTCGTCACCATCGCCGAGAAGATGTTGCCAATGCCGATGCCCACGCCCGCGAGCGCGATCACGGCCAGGCCGGCCCCGAGGGCCTTTGCAGCAGCGACTTCCATGGATTCAGTCCTTCTTGAGATTTACGGGGTATAGGGAGGGTCCGCGCCGGCGCTAATGCAGGTGCACAGCGTCGTGCAGGTAGATGCAGGTCAGGATGGCGAACACATAGGCCTGGAGGGCCGCGACCAGCAATTCGAAGCCAACGAGCACCACGTTCAGCGCCAGCGGCAAAATTCCCGCGGCCACGCCAAGGGCTCCGGCGCCGCCGAGCAGCACCACGAAGGTGGCGAACACTTCGAACATCACGTGTCCGGCCACCATGTTGGCGAACAAGCGGATGGACAGCGAAACCGGGCGCGAGAGGTAGGAGATCACCTCGATCGGGATGATCAGCGGCGCCAGCAGCTTCGGCGCGCCTTTTGGGAAGAAGTAGCTGAAGAAGTGCAGCCCGTGGATATGCAGCGCCACGGCGGTCACGATCACGATCACCAGCAGCGCCAGCCCGAAGGTGACGGCGATGTGACTGGTGTAGGTGAAGGAATAGGGCAGCAGGCCGAGCAGGTTGCCCATCAGGACGAAGAAGAACAGCGTGAAGATGAAGGGGAAGAACCGCCGGCCCTCCGGCCCGATGCTGCCCTCGGCCATGGAAAGCAGGCCGGAATAGGAGATTTCGGCCAGGGACTGCAGCCGGCCCGGCACCACGGCGCGCGGCCGCATGCCATAGTGGATCGCGCCGAGGATCAGCGCGCCGCCGAATACCATCATCAGGTTGGAATTGGTGAAGTTCACCGAGCGCCCGAGGCCGCCAAGCGCCGTGTGCAGCTCGAACTGACCCAGCGCGTCCATCTTACCTTCAGCCGCCAAAATCCCGTCCTCTCCAGTCCTACGCCCGCCGTCCTACGCCCATAACGCGCAGGGCTCATAACGCGCGGGGCCCGATCAAGCCCGCGGCATCATCAGGCGCCACACGTTGGCAATGCCCGCCGCACCGCCCAGCACCACGAACAGGCCGAGCAGCCAGGGCTTGGTGCCCAGCCACCGGTCCAGCCCCCAGCCGATCGCGACCGCAACCGCCAAGGCCGAGACCAGCTCGACACCCACCCGCACGCCGATCCCCATGGGATTCGCCGTGCCAGCCGAGTTGGCGGAGGGCACCGGTACGTCCATGGCCTGCTTCGTCCGCGCCGCCCGTAGCCGCTCCTCGAACGAGCCGCCCTCATCGTCACTCATGCCAGCCCTCCTGCACGCCCATCCGGCCGCGCCCTATGGGCAGCGGCTTGCTACTTGCGGGGATGCGGAGTGTCAAGACGTTGTGGGATTTGGGATTTGCGGGAGGCGTCGCGGCCCTACTCGGCCGCAACCGCCTCCATCATGCTCACCGCGGCACCGAAATCGACCGAGAGCAGGCGCGACACGCCGCGCTCCTGCATCGTCACGCCATACAGCCGGTCCATCCGCGCCATCGTGAGCTGGTGGTGCGTGACCACCAGGAACCGCGTCCCGGTCTCCTGCACCATGTCGGCCAGCAGCGCGCAGAAGCGGTCCACGTTGGCGTCGTCGAGCGGCGCGTCGACCTCATCCAGCACGCAGAGCGGGGCCGGATTGCAGCGGAACACCGCGAAGATCAGGCTGAGCGCCGTCAGCGCCTGCTCGCCGCCGGACAGCAGCGACAGGGCCGCGAGCTTCTTGCCCGGCGGTTGCGCATAGATCTCAAGCCCCGCCGACAGCGGATCGTCCGATCCCACCAGCGCCAGATGCGCGCGGCCACCGCCGAACATGCGGGCGAACAGCGCCTGGAACTGCCGGTCAACGCGCTGGAACACGGCGGTGAGCCGGTCCCGGCCCTCGCGGTTTAGGTGGCCGATGCTGCCGCGCAGCTTGGCGATGGCGGTGGCCAGCTCGTCACGGTCGCGCAGGACGGCGCTGGCGGCCTCGGTGATGGCGGCGGCCTCGATCTCCGCCCGCAGGTTCACCGGGCCGATCGCGTCGCGCTCGCGGACCAGGCGGTCGAGCCGGGAGCGGGCGCGGTCCTCGGCGGCCTGCGACAGGTCGGGAGGCGGGCCGGGCAGCGTGGCCCCGGGGCCAAGACGCTCCAGAACGCGCGCGGCAACGTCGTCCATCCGGGCGGCGGCTGCGCCCATCGCGGCCTCGGCACGCACCAGCGCCTCCCGGGCGGCGGACAGCGCCTGGCCGGCGGCGTGGGCCGTGTCGCTGGCGGCACCGGCATGGCGGTCGGCGGCGTCGAGCGTCGTGGAAGCAGCCTGGTGGGCGGCCTTGCTGATGCACAGCGCCTCCTGGGCAGCGGCGGCGTCGCGGGCGACCTGGCCGGGGGCAGCGGCCAGGCGGGCGTGCTCGGCAGCGGCCTCGGCCGTGCGGGCGATGAGGTCGGTGACGCGCCCGGCGGCATCGGCGGCCCGCATGCGCCAGTCGTCGCGCTCCCGCGCCAGGGTGCCTTGCCGGGCAGCCCGGGCCGCGTCGTCGCGGGACTGGGCATCCAGCGCGCGGGCGGCGGCGTTGTCCCGGGTGCGGGCGACGGCCAGGGCAGCGCGGGCGCGGTCCAGCTCGGCACGCAGGGCGGCGGCGTCCGGCAAGCCAGCATGCTGCGCCTTGGCCTCCGTGAGCGCCGTGGTGGCGTCCGTCGCCTCGGCCTGCATGGGGACGATCTGCTCGTCGAGGCTGGCGAGCTGGGCCGCGGCGGTCCCGGCCTGGGCCTGAAGCGCGGTCGCGGCCTGCCGAGTTCGGGTGGCGCGCTGCTCGGCGGCGCGCTGGGCCGGGCGGGCTTGGGCCTCGCTGGCCACGGCGTCACGCTCGGCGGCGTCGGCGGCGGCGTGGGCCATGCGGGCGGCGTCTGCGGCGGCAACGGCGGCGTCGAGGCGCGTCCGCAGGACAGCGAGGCGGTTGCGCTGCTGCAGGCGCACCGTGGCGGCGGACGGCGTGCCGGCGCGGATCGTGTAGCCGTCCCAGCGCCACACCGCGCCGGCCGGCGAGACCAGGCTCTGGCCTGGCTGCAGGGCGTGCTGCGCCGCGTCCCCGGCCGCATCGTCCGCAACGACGCCCACGGCGCCCAGGGCCCGGGACAGCCCCACCGGGCCCCCCACCAGCGTGCCAAGGGCCTGGCCCGGCAGCGCGGGCGCCTCCATCGGCGGCAGCTCGCGCCAATGCCGTGCGGCGGCCGGGTCGGCGGCGGCGGCGAGCTCCTCCCCGAGGGCAGCGCCCAGCGCGTCCTCCATTCCCGGGGGCACGCGGAGCTGGTCCAGCATGGGCGGCCAGCGCTCGTTGTCGCGGACCGCCAGAATCTCGTCCAGGGCGTCGGCCTCGACGGCGAGCTTCGAGCGGGCGGCCTCGGTCTGGCTCGCCGCCTCGCGGGCGGCGGCGGCATGGGGGGCCGCGGCGGTGCGGGCTGCTTCGGCGGCGTCGAGGCGGGTGCGGGCCCCGGTCAGGGCGGCTTCGGCGGCCTGGTGCTCCTGCCGGGCGGCGGCGATGCGGGCTGGGTCGATGGCCTGCGCGGCGGCACGGATGCGTTCGGCGTGCAGCCGCGCCAGGACGTCCCCGGCGCGGCGGGCGCGGGAGGCGGCCTGGTCCAATAGTGCCGTCAGCGCCTGGGTCCCGGCGGATGATGCGGCGGCGCGTTCGGTGGCCTGGGTCGCGGCCGATTCGGCGGGCCCGATCGCCGAAGCGGCCATGGCCGCTTCGGCGCGGGCGGCTTCGAGCCGGGCGGGGCTGGCGGCGGCGTCATCCACCAGGCGCCCGGCCTCGGCGGCCAGGCGCGCATCGGCGCCGGCAGCGTCGCGTTGCACCTGGGTGGCGTGGGCCAGGTCGCGCTGCAGCTGGTCGCGCCGGGCGGTGGCGGCGACCAGCGCCTCGCGGGCCCGGGCGGCGTCGGCGGCGAGCGCGTGCCGCGCGGCGCCGGCCCGTTCCAGCGCAGTGCGGGCGGCGGCCTCCGCATGGCGCAGCGCTGGCAGGGCGGCGACGGCGCGGGCGGCCTCTGCCTCTGCGGCGCTGGCGGCGGCGGCGGCCTGCGCCCCGGCCCGGCCCGCATGCTCGAACCCCGCTGCCGCCTGAGTGCTGGCGGACTGCGCGCGGGCGTGGGCGAGGGACAGCAGCGCCGCCTCCGCCTCGTGCGCCCCAGCGGTGACGTTGCGGTAGCGCTCCGCGTCCTTGGCCTGCCGGCGCAGGCTGTCGAGCTGCGTTTCGAGCTGGGCGCGCTGTTCCTCCGAGCGTTCGAGGTTCTGCTCGGCGGCGCGGAGCCGGCTTTCGGCCTCGGCGCGGCGGGCGTTCAGGCCGGTGATGCCCGCGGCCTCCTCCAGCACGACGCGGCGCTCGTCCGGCCGGGCGCCGACGATGGCGGCGACGCGGCCCTGGCTGATCATGGCGGAGGAGCGGGCGCCGCTGGCCAGGTCGGCGAACAGGGTCTGCACGTCGCGGGCGCGGGTTTCCCGCCCGTTGACGCGATATTCGCTGCCGACGCCGCGCTCGATCCGGCGGGCCACCTGCAGCTCCGGCTGGCCGGAGAAGCCCGGCTCGCCGCCGTCGCCCTCGAGGGTCAGGCTGACCTCGGCGAGGTTGCGGCTGGGCCGGGTCGTGGTGCCGGCGAAGATGACGTCGTCCATCTCGCCGCCACGCAAGGTGCGGGCGTTGCTTTCGCCCATGGCCCAGCGCAGCGCCTCCGCGACGTTCGACTTGCCGCAGCCATTGGGGCCGACGACACCGGTGAGGCCGGGCAGAATCTCGATGGTCGCGGGCTCGGCGAAGCTCTTGAAGCCCGCAATCCGCAGCCGGACGAAGCGCGCGGCCATCGCGGGCGCCTAGGCAGTAGCGGCGGCGTCGACGGCCTTGGCGAAGTCGTCATAGGACACGGCCCCGGAGGTTGCCTTGCCGTTCATGACGAAGGTCGGCGTGCTGTTCACGCCGAACTTCTTCTCGCCCAGGTCCTGGTCGGTGAGGATGGCGCGCTTCAGCTCGGCGTCGCCGATCGTCGCGTTGAAGGTGGCGCGGGACATCCCGGCCAGGGCGGCGAACTTCGCCAGCTCCTCCGTCGAGTTCACGCCGCGGGCGAAGGCCCAGCGGTCCTGGCTGCCGAGCAGGGCGGTGATGAAGGGCTCGTAGCGCTCGGGCGGCAGGGCGCGGGCGACCATGGCGGCGGTCAGCGCGATCTGGTCGAGCGGGAAGTCGCGCCAAACGTAGCGGACACGGCCGGCGTCGATGAGCTTGGCGCGGACCTGGGGGAAGGTCTCCTTTTGGAAGGCGGCGCAGTGGGTGCAGGTCAGCGAGAACCACTCGTTGACGACGACCTTGGCATCGGCGGAGCCCAGGCTGCGCTCGGCCATGCGCGGGTCGGCCGATTGGGCGCGGGCCGGGGTGAACGTGAGGGGGGCGAGAAGGGGGGGCAGGGCAGCGATCAGCAGGCGGCGGGTGACGGGCATGGGGTCCTCGGGAATGCGATAGACGTATGGTCCTGCTGCCGGTGGGCGCGTCAAGCCCGATCGGCGCCGCCATCACGTCGGATCGGCGTCGGTGTCATGTCGGATCGGCGTCGTTGTTAAGTCGGATCGGCGTCGCCGATGCGCTGGCCCAGCGCGGCGAGGGCGTCGCGCAACGGGCCGGGCGGGATGCCGGGCACCTCGCCCGCGGCGGCGGGCGGGCGGGGCCGGGCGGGCGGGGCCTGCGGCGGCGCGGCCGGGTTCTGGACGAAACGGAGCCGCTCGACCACGACGCGGCCCAAATGGCCGTTCACGCGGGCGAGTACCTGGTCGCTCAGGTGCTGCAGCTCCAGCGCGACCGGGCCGGTGCAGGCGAGCGTGAGCGTGCCGCCCGACAGCCGGCGCGGCGTGGTGGTGGCGGAGAGCTCGGGGCCGACGATCTGCGCCCAGTCCGCCATGACCTGCGCGCTGCCGGGTGCGCGCTTGCGGAAGGCCGGGCGGGTCAGGGCGGGCACCAGGGCGCCAATCGGACGGGGGCCATAAACGTGGCGCGGCACGTCGTTTGGAGGTGCGCGCTCCGTTGAAGCTGGGCGTTCCACGTCCGGGGTCTGCTTGCCGGGTCCATCGCTTGCCGCCATATCGCGCTCGTGCTCCCCGTCCCGCCTGCTGCCGCGCTGCTGCGCTGGTACGACCGCCATCGCCGCCGGATGCCTTGGCGCGCCTTGCCCGGGGAGCGGCCCGACCCGTATCGGGTCTGGCTGAGCGAGATCATGCTGCAGCAGACGACAGTCACAGCGGTTATCCCGTATTATGAGCGCTTTCTGCTGCGGTTTTCAACCGTGGAGGCGCTGGCGGCGGCGGAGGACGGCGCAGTAATGGAGGCGTGGGCGGGACTGGGCTACTACGCCCGCGCGCGGAACCTGCTGGCCTGTGCGCGCCGGGTGGCGGCGGAGGGCGGGTTTCCGGACGACGTGGCGGGGCTGCGCGCGCTGCCGGGCATCGGCGAATACACGGCCGCCGCCATCGCCAGCATCGCGTTCAACCGGTCGGTGGTGCCGGTGGACGGCAACGTGGAGCGGGTGGCCGCCCGGGTGTTCGCCATCGAAGACCCGCTGCCCGGTGCGCGGCGTGCGGTGGCCGCCGCAGCGGCACGGTTGGGGCAGGACCCGGCGGCCCAGGCCCGGCCGGCCGATTTCACCCAGGCGCTGTTCGACCTTGGCGCCACCATCTGCACGCCCCGCGCGCCGGCCTGTGCGATCTGCCCGTGGATGGAGGCGTGCCGGGCGCGGGCGCTGGGCGTGGCCGGGACGCTGCCGCGCAAGGCGCCGAAAGCCGTGCGGCCGGAGCGGCATGGCGCGCAGTTCTGGCTGGTGGATGCGGCGGGCCAGGTGCTGCTGCGCCGCCGTCCGCCGCAGGGGCTGCTGGGCGGCATGCTGGAGCTGCCCGGCGCGCCGTGGCGGCCCGAGCCGTGGTCCATGGCGGACGCGCTGGCCTATGCGCCGCAGCCGGCCGGATGGCGGCTGGCCGGGCAGGCGGTGCACGGCTTCACGCATTTCGCGCTGACGATGGACGTTTATGCGGCGCGGGTGGAGCGGATCACGGCGGAGGGCCTGCTGCGCGACGTGGACGCGCTGGAGCAGGAGGCGCTGCCGACCGTGATGCGCCGCTGCGTCGAGGTGGCGATGGGCGCCGTTTAGCCGGGGCTTAACTTAGTGGGGGGCTTAACTTAGGGCCTGAGCCAAAACAATCGAGTCGAGATTGTGGGTAGGAATCGGTTTGCGGATCGTATCAGCCTGGCAGGGTAATGGACACTGCCGCCATCAAAGCCCGCTTCGAAGCGCTGCTCCTAGGAGAGCGCGACCGGCCCCAGCGTCCAATGGCGGCTGGACCAGAACACCTACGAGAAGGGCACCAAGGTGTCCGACGAGCAGATCGCCAGCCTCAACATCACCCCGGCCAAACACCACGGCGAATGGAACTACACCATTGCGCCTCGAAAGCCGGGTAGCTGACGCGATTGTTTTGGCTCAGACCCTTAGAGGGGGCTTAGCTAGGCCGCCAGCCCCAGCGCGTGTCGAGCCAGTTGCGCAGCGCGAGCAGGGTCGGCACGTCGGCGGCGATCGACGCCATCAGCGCCGCGGTCGCGGGCACCGGGGCCGCACGGACGCCGAGGGAGGCCGCCTCGGCCATCAGGTCCGTGGTCGCGGAGGCCTCGGTGCAGGCCCGGCGCCAGATCGCCACGCGGTTGGCCGGGGAGAGCCGTGGCAGGACCAGCGCCACGTCGAGCACCGTGGCAGCGGCGGCGGCGCGGAGGGCGGCCAGCAGCGCAGGCGGGGGGGAATAGCGGGACGCGGCCTCGATCGCGGTGGGCACGGCGGGGAAGGCCGGGTCGCGCAGCCATGCGCCGGTGGGGTCGAGGGTGCCAAGGGTCAGGACGGGCACCATGCCGTGCTGGGCCGTCGCGGCGGCGCGGGCGCCCTGGCCGCAAAGGAACACGGCGTCGGCGGCGCTGTCGGCGCTGGGCGTCACCTCGATCCCCAGCATGTCGAGCGCCAGCAGGGCGGGCAGCGCCGGGCCGGCCGGGCGGGCGCCGCCGACGCGCAGGGTGCGGCCTGGGCTGAGCGGCACGCGGCTGACCAGAACGGCGGAGGCGATGCCGGCCCAGGCCGGCACCCAGCGCGCGGCGTCGAACTGGGCGCGCGGATCGCCGACCAGCCAGGCTATCGCGGCCGAGCCCGGCAGCAGCAGCGCGGTGCCGCCATCGGGGGCGACCAGCGCCTCGAACTGGTTGGCGCCAGTCACGCCATCCGCGCCGCCCACGGTGCTGCGGGCGACCGGCTGTGCCGTGGCGCCGGGGAGGGTGCGGTCGAGGGCGGGAATCAGCAGGTCGGCCCATCGGTCGAGTCGGCCCTGCGGCGGGCCGGCGATGAGGAGGGCGGCGCCTTCGGGGATGCCGGTCTGGGTTGCGGGCGCCAGCGGGCTGGATGCGGCGGCGGTGGCACGGGCGGCGAGCAGGCCGCCTGCTATCGATAGCGTGTGGCGGCGACTCAGCAACGACCGCTCCGTCATGGGCTCCCTCCGTTATTGGGGCCGCGTTCGGCCCGGCAGGCAGTCGTACCGCGTCGGGCCCGGATGTCAAATCACAGCATCGGAGTGTGCTGGGCCGGCTTTAGCGATCGTAGGCGACCAGCGCGTCGAACGGCACATCGAGACGGGCCCGGCCGCCGAGGAAGGTCAGCTCGATGAGGGCGGCGGCGGCGGGGACCTCGGCGCCGACCTTGCGCAGCAGGGCGATGCCGGCGGCCATGGTGCCGCCGGTGGCCAGCAGGTCGTCGACCACGACGACGCGGGTGCCGGGGGCGATGGCATCGGCCTGAATCTCGATCCGGTCGCTGCCGTATTCGAGGGCGTAGTCCATGCCGATCACCGCGCCCGGCAGCTTGCCGCGCTTGCGCAGCATGACGAAGCCGCAGCCGAGCTTCAGCGCGAGCGGGGCGGCCAGCAGGAAGCCGCGCGACTCGACGCCGGCCAGCAGATGCGGATGGTAGCCGCGGACGACGTTGGCCAGGCGCCCCATGGCGACCTGCCAGGCGTCGGGGTGCCGGAGCAGGGTGGAGATGTCGTAGAACAGGATGCCAGGCTTCGGGAAGTCGGGGATGCCGCGGATGTGGTCCTTCAAGTCCATGATGCTGCCCTGGTTATGTGTGGGGATGATGTGCGGGCGGCTGTACCGCCTTGGGGCCATTGCGGCAACCAAGGGGCCGGGCTACGCAGCGCGCATGTCCAGGCCTACGATCGCCACCATCGCCGGGTTGCTGTTCATCACGGCCTATATCGTCGCGGCGATCACCTTGCCAGACCTGGTGCCGCGGCTGCACTGGACGCTGGAGGCGCTTTATTGGTGCGTGGCGGGCATCGTCTGGGTGTTCCCGGTGCGCTGGCTGATGCTTTGGTCGGTGCATAAGCGGTAGCGGCGCCCATTCCGGTCGGCGGCGTTATGAATGCCTTCACACTCCCGTCAGAAGAGGGCAACGTGGCTGCAATGGTGGCCGGCTACGCCGGCTGCTCCAGAAAACCCGGAGAGGATCGTCCATGAAGCGTCGCACCCTGCTCGCCAGCGCCGCCGCGCTGAGCCTCGCCACCCACGCCCATGCCCATGCCCATGCGCAGGCGGGGCGCACCCGCATCGTGTTCTGGCACGCGATGAACGGCCCGCTGAACGACGAGGTGAACCGCATCTGCGCCGAGTTCAACGCCGCCCAGTCCGAGGCGGAGATCGTGCCGGTCTTCAAGGGCACCTATCCCGAGACGCTGACCGGCGCCATTGCCGCCTGGCGCGCCGGACAAGCACCGCACCTGGTGCAGATGTTCGAGGTCGGCACCGGCTCGATGCTGGCCGCCGGCCCGGCGGTGAAGCAGACCTGGCAATTGATCCAGGAGACCGGGGCCGCGATCGATCCAAAGGCCTATATCGGCGCGGTCAAAGGCTACTACAGCCTGGCGGACGGGCGGCTCGCCTCCATGCCGTTCAATTCCAGCACGTCCGTCCTGTGGCTGAACCAGGACGCGATGGAGCGGGCCGGGCTTGATCCTGCTCGCCCGCCCGCGACATGGCCCGAGGTGATCGCGGCGGCGCAGGCGATCAAGGCGAAGTCGGCAGCGCCCACGGCGTCGACCAGCAGCTGGTTCGCCTGGATCCAGCTCGAGCAGTTCGCGGCCATGCACGATTTGCCGTACGCGACAAAGGCGAACGGGTTCGAGGGGCTGGACACCGAGCTGCGCGTCAACACCGCGCCGTTCGTGAAGCAGCTGGCGCGCATCATGGACATGGCGAAGGACGGCACGTTCCGCTACGCCGGCCGGGACAACGCGCCCGATCCGCTGTTCTCCTCGGGCGAGGCGGCGATCGCCTTCATGTCGTCCGGCACGCGGGGCGACATCGTGAAGAACGCCAAGTTCAAGTGGCTGGAGGCGCCGCTGCCGTATGACCCCGAGCTGACCAAGGCGCCGATCAACTCGATCATCGGCGGCGCGAGCTTGTGGACCATGACGGCGCCGGGCCGGACGCCGGCGGAATACAAGGGCGTGGCGCAGTTCCTGGCCTTCATCGCGCAGCCGGCGCAGGACGCGGCGTGGCATCAGCGCACGGGCTATGTGCCGGTGACCTTCGCCGGGTTCGAGGAAAGCAAGCGCCAGGGCTTCTACGACCGCAATCCGGGGGCGGACGTGCCGATCCAGGAGCTGACGCGCGGGACGGTGACGGCGAACAGCCGGGGGTTCCGGCTGGGGCGCATGACGGAGCTGCGGAACATCGTCTACGAGGAGGTCGAGCGGGCGTTGCAGGGGCAGCAGACCGCGCAGGGAGCGCTGGACAACGTGGTCGGCCGCGGCAACCGCGTGCTGCGGGAGTTCGAGCGGGCGAACCGGGCCTAGCCCCCGGACGCTCGCATGGACCGGCGGACGATCTTTCCGGGATGGCTGCTGCCGATGCTGCTGGTGGCGCCGCAACTGGCGCTGACGGTGGTGTTCTTCCTGTGGCCGGCCGGGCAGGCGGTATGGTTCAGCGCCACCCGCCAGGACGCGTTCGGCCTGCGGTCCGAGTTCGTCGGCTTCGAGAACTTTTCCGATCTGTTCACCGACCCGCTGTATCGCGAGAGCATCGCGCGGACGGCGGGGTTCTGCCTGGCGGTCGCCGGGTTGGCGATGGGGGTGGCGCTGCTGCTGGCGGTGTTCGCCGACCGGGAGATCCGCGGACGCGGCCTGTACCGGACCTTGCTGATCTGGCCCTACGCCATCGCGCCGGCAGTGGCGGCGGTGCTGTGGATCCTGGTGCTGCATCCGCAGATCGGGCTGCTGGGCCGCTGGCTGAACCGGCATGGCGTGGCGTGGGACTACAAGCTGCGGGACGCGCAGGCGATGGGCGTCGTGGTGCTGGCGAGCGCGTGGAAGCAGGTGAGCTATGACTTCATCTTCTTCCTGGCTGGATTGCAGGCCATCCCGCGGGCGGTGACGGAGGCGGCGCGGATGGACGGCGCCCGGGGCTGGCGGCGGTTCCGCACCATCACCGTGCCGCTGCTGGCGCCGACGACGTTTTTCCTGCTGGTCGTGAACCTCGTATACGCCGCCTTTGATACGTTTGGAACCATTCAGGCCTTGACCGGCGGTGGGCCCGGCAAGGCGACGGAGACGCTGGTGGTGAAGGTGTACCGGGACGGGATCGTGAACCTCGACATCGGGTCGAGCTCGGCGCAGTCCGTGGTGCTGATGCTGGGCGTGATCGTGCTGACCATGCTGCAGTTCCGCTTCCTGGGGCGCCGGCGTGCGGACTGATTGGGTCGCGCATCTGGTGCTGTGCGCGGGCGTCCTGCTGTTCGCGCTGCCGCTGTGGCTGGTGCTGGCCGGGTCGACGCAGCCCGCGGAGGCGATCGCGCGGGGCGAGCTGTCGCTGGTGCCGGACCTGCACGGGCTCGGCATCTATGCCGACGTGCTGCGCGCCGGCGCCCCGGGCGCGACGCCGGTGTGGCGCATGCTGCTGGTCAGCTTCGGCATGGCGCTGGCGATCGCCGTGGGGAAGATCGTGATCTCGGTGCTGTCGGCCTACGCCATCGCGTTCTTCCGCTGGCCCGGGCGCATGCTGGCGTTCTGGGTCATCTTCCTGACGCTCATGCTGCCGGTCGAGGTGCGGATCATCCCGACCTACTCCGTGATGGCGGGCCTCGGCCTGATCAACAGCTTCACCGGGCTGACCCTGCCGCTGATCGCGTCGGCCACCGCGACGCTGCTGTTCCGGCAGGTGTTCCTGGCGGTGCCGGACGAGCTGATCGAGGCCGCGCGCATGGACGGCGCCGGGCCGCTGCGGTTCCTGCGCGACATCCTGCTGCCGGTGTCGTCGGCGAACCTCGCGGCGCTGTTCGTCATCCTGTTCGTTTATGGCTGGAACCAGTACCTGTGGCCGCTGCTGGTGGCGACGGACCCGCGGCTCGACACCGTGGTGATCGGCATCGTCAAGATGATCGGCGCCGAGGTGCAGACCGAGTGGAACCGCGTGATGGCCACCGCCGTGCTGGCGCTGCTGCCCCCGGTGGCGGTCGTGCTGCTGATGCAGCGCTGGTTCGTCAAGGGCCTGGCAGAGGGCGACAAATAGATGGCGACGCTTGAGCTGCATGGCCTGAAGAAGCAGTTCGGCGCCACGGCCATCCTGGCGGGCATCGACCTGGCGCTCGCGGACGGGGAGATGCTGGTGATCATCGGCGCCAGCGGCTGCGGCAAAAGCACGCTGCTGCGGCTGGTTGCCGGGCTCGAGACGCCGAGCGCCGGGCGCATCGTGCTGGATGGGCGCGACGTCACCCACGCCGACCCGGCGGCCCGCGACATCGCCATGGTGTTCCAGAACTATGCGCTGTATCCGCACATGTCGGTGTTCGACAACATGGCGTACGGCCTGCGCATCCGCGGCGTGGCCCGGGGGGCGATCGCGACGCAGGTGCAGGCGGCGGCGGACCTGCTGGGCATCGGCGCGCTGCTGTCCCGCAAGCCGCGGCAGCTCTCGGGCGGACAGCGGCAGCGGGTGGCGATGGGCCGGGCGATCGTGCGGCAGCCCAAGCTGTTCCTGTTCGACGAGCCGCTGTCGAACCTCGACGCCAAGCTCCGGGTGCAGATGCGGGCGGAGATCCGGCGGCTGCAGCGGCGGTTGGGGGTGACGAGCCTGTATGTCACGCATGACCAGGTCGAGGCGATGACGCTGGGCGACCGGCTGCTGGTGCTGGAGGGCGGCCGGCCGGCGCAGCTCGCGACGCCGATGGAGGTGTTCGCGCGTCCGGCCGACCTTTATGTGGCGGGCTTCATCGGCGCGCCGGCGATGAACTTCCTGTCCGCGACGCTGCTGCCGGGCGGGGGCGCGGTGCGGCTGCCGGGGGGCCAGGTGATCGCGTTGCCCTCGGCGGTCGGGGCGGAGGGTCCGGTGACGGTCGGCATCCGGCCGGAGCACGTGTCGCTGGCCGAGGGCGGCATTCCGCTCGTGGTCGAGCTTGTGGAGCCGCTGGGGTCCGAGAGGCTGGTGCATGGCCGTATGGCGGATGGTACGGCGCTGCTGGCCAAGCTGTCCGGTGCGGCACCGATGGGGGAGCGGGTCGAGGTCGTCCTGACGCCGGGGGAGCTGCACGTGTTCGACGCGGCGAGCGGGCGTCGTTTTGGGTGATTTGGTGTAACAGCCCAGGTCTTTCAGCGGGGTCAAGCCATGCGTAGGTCATCGATCAAGCGGTCGGGCTGAGTGGTCAGTGTCTCGAGCATCTCCCAACCTTGCTTCCTGGCTGTCGAGAGCAGCGAGCGGATGACGGCAAAATCCTTGGCG
>JAABUK010002264.1_pt1 | contig 34961 bp, 31 predicted proteins | sample 5559141 | NCBI WGS metagenome assembly JAABUK01 (sample SAMN10711869, study PRJNA513367) | rock metagenome | isolation source: Antarctica rocks | place: Antarctica: Victoria Land, Pudding Butte nord | collected 2016-01-03
TATTAAAACTATTAATTATTTACTACTACTTATAAATTATTTAAGTAATCTACTACTAGTTACTAAGGTAAGAAAGGAAGTTATTAATTAATATTTAATCTATTAACCTTATAATCTTAATAGGATTGATAAAGAAATATAAAAAAACTTTATAATAGTAATTATAATAATAAGGTTATATAATAGTATTATTATATAATTCTAGAATATAAGTATATTTAGATAGTTAGATAGCTTATTTATATCTCTCTATTAAATTATATACTTATATATACCTTAATTATTAAGAGTTAGGGGCTTAAACTCTAATAAGGGGTTTTTAATTATCTTAATACTTTTATAAACTCTTAAGAGCTAGTATAAATAAAAGGAAGTAAGTAAAGATATATAATTAAGGGAGGAGGATATAAGCTAATTAATTAATATTACATATATTTTATTAATTTAAATAGCTAGTTTTATATTAATAAATATCTAGGTATAGTTTAATTAACTAATTATATACCTCCTAATAGCCTAGTAGTAGTAATAGGATAGTAGACTACTAGCGACGTATATAACTTCATAGTACGTCTAGTATATTTAGTAGGGGTAGAGGTCTAATATTACCCCGCCCCGCAGTATGGCTAGGGCAAAATTAGTACGTAGGGGGACTGTGGGAAGGGGACTGTCCGGAATGGAGTCGGCCGATAGGCGCGGCTACAACAGCGGCGCCAGCTTGTTTGGAGATCCCACTCTCACAAACGACAAATCGAACAATAGCGCCGTATCACACTCCAATATCTGCATCTTTCGATTTCGGTAGACTGCAGACGACTGAAAATGTTGTTGTACGCGGGTCGATGACAAGATCTGGACGGAAATCTCATGCACACAGTCATAGGCCGACCCAAAGGACGTGGTCCCAATCCGAAATAGCGACAGCGAGAGCTGCCGCAGTTTCCCGTCTTAGTGGAGCTCGAAGGGAAGGTCCTGAAAAGCAACCATTCTCGATAGCGTAACGTTCACCCAGATCGCCCGATCCAAGGGCAGCGCTGACCTCATGCCCGACTGAGGGTGAGCTCGGTGCAGCTTACTCTCATCCTAGTATCTCGGTCGAGGGCCAGCACACTGGTTCTCTAACTAGTCAAGTACTGCGTGAAGCACCTGGTCGCTCGATCGTTGCGCCCGTCAGCATGCTTTCTCTCGTGACATTTTGCTTTCCTCAGGTTCGTTTTCGGGCTACAGTGTGGCTCTTTTGTCGATATATCGTAACCCCTGACTAAACTAGCTTGATATCTATGTCGTAGAACAAGTTGCGGACGTGTAGGATACGCATGATGTAAAATATATTCTGGAGCTAGTGTTCGTGTGATTGATACTAGGTGTTAACTCTAGATAGGCTAGCATTCTTGAGCAATTACATGACAAATCAAGCCGTAGTCAGCGCCCAAGATCTACGTACTTTACTGGGGAAACAATATTCCCAGACGACTACTCAAGAAGTAGTTGCTGCGTGGCCAACCGATGTACCGTCCAACAAACCCAACCTTAAATTCCCACTAGTACCTATCATTCCAACAAATCAGTACATCTCTCTCATTTCTCCTGCCTCCTTTTCCTACATACCAAGACCAACTACCTCCCCACCTTTCCCCTGCTTCACACATTTCAAATACACAGTATTTGCCGCATACCACAGATCCAGCCAAGAACTATGATCGGATTCTTCAGGACGTACCACGTCAAGAACCACATCACAGTGACCGCCGGCTAACCACACCGTCAGCGCATCTACACACGAGTCCTATGATCCTTCAAAAGGAAGCCCCGGTGCACTCACGAACTGAAAAAGCCTTTGGCAGAATATTACTCCATCGGTGGACCACGCCTGCGCGTCCAAATAACGCATTAGTCTTACTGAAAGGTATGAGATCCAAGGCTTTGGCGCAAGCCGCAGCTGGGGGAATCAATGCTGCTGGCTCGTTAAAGCAATGAACGTCCCGTGGGGGATAAGATCTTGTGTGGCCGCGCACCAGGACGACCATTCGCTCGTGTGAGCCTATGTTGTCACAAAGTCAGCATGGTCTGTGGTCTCTAGTCCGGTCACTGTCATGACCCGATGTGAAGGTTCTGTCGAGCATATTGGACAGGATGATTCGATAGTGGTTTTGGGGGGCAATTCACCTTGTTCTGAGAGTGTTCCTCCAGTTCCATGCCTCTGCACACAACCCTGTGCCAGCGTGGTCGCCGCATGCTTGATCTCGCCCCAACAAGTTAGCTCTTCGGCAGGATCCATTATACGTTGCGTCTGGATCCTGATTTCGATTGTACACGATCCGTCCGCTGTCGAGATAAGATCACGATTGTTAGCGGTGAGGTTAAGGAGATTTTCGACCAAAGACTCTCGGTGGTAAGAGGTAAACATAAAAAGGCTTATGCTTACCGCTTATGGCCTGCCACGGCACGGTAAGTCCAAAGTTCCCAGTCTTTCCGCGTTTGCCAATCTTTAACACATTGTTGTCGCCCGGTAGCGAGTCAATCACTTGCTGGCAGCTTGCAAGACTTGGAGCGCCCCACGTTCCCTTTTCACATGTCAATGCGGGTTCACCCAGAGGGCCACCGGAGGCTTCGAGTGAAAGCGATGATGAGGAATTAGTCGGAGCGAGGTCAAAGGTGTGCGAAGCGTCTTGTGGATCCGTAGCGTTTACTGTGCTTGAGGTGTTACGTAGTATGTCGGCATACAAGGAAAGATTGCTTGAAGACGGAAGCCTTATCAAATCTTTTGCAGGATTGGCATTCGTACGAGGCTTCAGCGTACCTGACAAGACAGGTATGCATACTGGGAACAGCAAACAAAGGTAATATGTGATTCGAGCCATCATACCTAAAGTCCAATGTAGCTAAACACCGAACGACCTGGACAGAGATATACATAGGCGTTCAAAGACAGGTCTCTGCTGAGACACGGTCGCATTCTGGGAGTGTGGCTCGATTTGCGCTTGGACGGGTGTCGCCTTGTATTGAAACAGCAGTCGCAGGTGTACGTTGCAAAGCGCCTTGTCGACATCGCCTCCTAGAATGCGTGAACTCAGCCGATAGTGTGCGATGCTGTGAGCGATCTGGTGCTGTTACCCATTGAAGACTTTCGTTTTCAAATGATCATCTCAAAAAACAGGCTTTCCCTAGGCGACCAAATGTTTGAACGAGAAACATTGCTACAACCGGTAAAGATAGGATACTGCGCCACTCCAAAATCTTCCGAGGGTTCCCAACCGACTATGAAGCCTCCCTGGAATAGGATTGAGATTTGTCGGAATGTGACTTTGGCTGAAGGAGGTTTGATGGAAATACTGTAGGAACTTGCAGGCGCTTCCAGATGTCGAGCTTCAGTGAGCACTGCCTTATCGTCCCAATTGAATGGGCTCGCAGCTCGGGCATCCAGAGTGTACGCTCTGGATCGCCACGTCTTTGGTGCTGAAGGTACGTGGGTAGCTTAGCCATAGAAATTGGCTGCCGTTCGAGAGTCCGTTCTCATGGGTCGTTGCTTTAATTCTGCCAATCGACTGATACATCGTAGTATACGCCTCATCGGCAATTTGTCGCCATAATAGTTGCTGGAGCAGTTCTGTTAATCTGAGGACTGTAGTACTCACGGCCATATGAATTAGCGGCAAGAAGATGACCTGGCTCTGGTATTATGAGTTAGGTTAAAGAGTCTTTGATAGCTGGAATCCAAGAATCTTTAGGTTGTCTCTAAGAGTACATTCTAGACTATGCGGTCTAGCTACAACGCTTCTGTTGAGTCAAGTCCAGCGTTGCGACTTTTGTATCCTCTGTAGAGATCTAGGGGAATGAGAGATCTGTAGCAGTGAACAATTTGAGTAAATAGTACACGCTCGACGGCCATGCAATCGCAATATGAATGTGTATTTCTCCATAGGTGCGCCTTCCCCTTGAACTCCCTGCTCCATATAGGGAGCCTCGATTGTTATAACCTCTTAATGTGGTGAGCAACATTCCAAGGCTGTCTAAGCATAATAACAGATAGTAGGCTACAGGAATAGATCATCAAGAACCATGACAATACATAAAGAACCACCTAGGGTCAACTCTTCCTATACCTCAGCTCCTGTAAGACAGAATCGGGTGGCATTATTCGGATCATGAAATCCCAAGTCCTTCGCGGTGTAAATCACAAAGGCGCGGCAGTCCAGTCATCGGGTAGTCGAAAATCTGGCGGTAAAACATACTGTCCATGGCAATGACCCGGAGTCTCACATCCTCGGAGATTGCAACGTCCATACAAGCGGCAATAGCAGTCATCGGCGCGCGGGCATGCCATTGTATTAAGCCGCTCCAAGCCGACACCGCCCTCTACACCAGGTGATGAACTCTGTTCTTGCTGCAGAAACAGAATGTGCCAAAGATACGACAGGATTCGGCCCGCAACGCGGTCGTCCCTCGGTGCAACATTCCTAATCGGCGAAGAACTCTCGTCCGAATGCCCGTCATTGCTCCCATCGAGCAGCCACTGTCGCAAAGCGACATACTCGTCACGAGAATGCTGCCACACACGGTCACGCGCAACGACAAACTGGGCGCAGCACTGCGCGCGAACAGCATCAGTACGACCCAGAAGCACTCTCGCGCCATCGGACGGGGCAGGCTCATCGCCGCCAAACAAGGCCCCTAGAGCACCCGGCAGCGCCGCATCAGACACGGCGCGAGCGTTCCACGGCTCCACCATCGCGCTCAGAGAAATTTCCAAACTGCCCTGCGGAGGCGCATAAGAGGGTTCACACATGCTAGCGCTCCAGTCGCAACGCAAATTGTGATACCCCGACGGCGCGAGCGCCGCAGACACATTGAGCGCAGCAAGCAAGGCGGCATTGTCATAGTTGGGGGCATCATTGTGCCAAGCCCTGCGCGAGCCATGCACGAACACTGCACCGGCTGCTGGAATGTCGGCGTAGTTGTCGATTAGGAATGTCAAGTACGCCATTGCTTCGTGGCCACGGTTCGCGGGGACCTGCAAGTTGGGGGACGCTGAGGAGGCGGCTGCGTCGGCCGTGTAAATGCATAGGTGATAGAGATTGGTGAGTGGGTCGAGCCATTTGGGGTCGCCGTCGGCTGCGACTCGCGAGACGACGAGCGCGGGCTTCGAGCTATTCTCTAGACCGGGACAGGTGCCGCGAGCTTGGGGCAGCGTAGTAGAGGTGGTTTTGTAGCGAATCGTAGTCCATGCGAAGGTTTTGTCGTTCGATTGGTGGCGGTTGAGGTATATGATGAGAGACAGTGCGCTGCCGAAGAAGATCAGGTTGACGAAATATCTCCGCGTCTTCCGTCTCATCTTGAGACCTGTGTCCCATAATGATGCTGGTTACGATGTTGACGAGGCCTGGAGTAACTTGTCAGTGTGTTGCGGCAACGGCGGAAGTCGCGAGTCAACTGGGAGTGAAACTCTCCTTTGCCTCAGCCCACCAAGCATTTCGTCGTTTGTAGGTTCAGAAAATGATTCGTACAAGTCGAAAGGCCAAGTTTACGAACGCAACAGTAATGATGATAGGGAAAGTGAGAGATGGTGGGACTCCGAGGACTAATAGGGTTTCGTGAAGACTAGACGATTGGTCATTGCTCAATCTATTAGTACGTCTCACATGGTGCGAGATATCGATACCTCTTTCTATGTACAGACTATCACACAGTCGAGCTATGGCCCCTCAAATATGCACACACCAGCACTGAAATACCCCCCAACCTTTCCATCCCCTTATCTGGGCAACCTTCCAGCACTACCTCATAGCTCTCAAGAAGTTATTCTCCTTGATCCTTCTCCTTCTTGCTTTCCTCATAGCCGCATTCAAGTCCTCCCTCGCCCCTTGTGCATTCATGCCCTCTTCCAAGCCCATACCAGCAGGCAAGTCAATGGACTGTTGCTCGAGCGGGACTTTGACAACGTGTTCCGTAGCGTAGCCGCCAGTGGCCAGGGCTCGTGCAGCTTTAGAGGCAAGACGTCTTTGCTTCTTTGACTTGGCTGCGAGAATGGAGGGTCAGCATTTGGTATTGCAAGACGCCTAGGGATCAGAGGGCGCAGGATAGCGAAGGCTACAACAGCGATCACGCGATCAAATTCTGCGAGCCAAGTCCTACCCTCTCATTGTGACAATGTAAGAAGAGTGAACTCACCAAAAGCATCTCCAGCCTCTCCCTCAGCCTCCACCCCCTTCGACTCTTTCTCTAAAAGCCCCCAAAGCCAAGTCGGGTATTCATGGTCCTCCTTCGCCAACGGTGGCTCCTGTCCTTTCGTATAGCCCAATCCCTTCAGAGGCGTCCCAGCTAGAACACTACTCTGCACAACCGGTGCATGTGGCTTCGACGATGTATTTGGAGAGATTGTAGGGGTTTTTGAGGGCGAGGGGGTGAATGGCGTGGAGAAGGGTTGAGCGGCTGATGTTGAAGTCGCGGGCGGAGGATTAGAGGCATTAGCGAGGGTGGAGGTCGTGGAAACGCTGCCTAGCGCGAGCGAGCGCGAGACCGAGCGGACAGTGAGACGCTGGGTGCAGCGTTGACAGATCATCGTTGTTTGCAAGCATAGATTGCTCGTCGTTTCGATGGGGAAATATGGAGGTCGCTGCTCTTTTTGGTTAGCGGCAATACATAAGTCACGTGGTTAGCTCATCATTAATCGTCAACCCAAATGCAGTCGTGCCAATCGTCGTGCAGAACATCAATTCATTCCTCAGGACATCGGCGGCATCTGAAAGTGAATCTCCCACGCGACGGTTTGCCTTCACACCCTACGAGACCATTCGCCGATACGATTACGCGAGTATTTCATTATGAACGAGGTCAGATTGATTGTCATGAACTTCGATTAGAATCAGCTAGCAGCCTCCACTTGATCGATGGCCGAGCCTCACGAGCGACGCACTCTGCAGGTAGCAAGATACGTGGGCGAACACGGTATGAATTTATGCAAAAAGCCTGGTTGTATAGGTAAACATTTGACCAGGAAGGGTAGCTCTTTTCTAGGCTATACACGGTTCAAAATCTTGACTTTGCTGGATATATCTGCGCTGAATGAAATGTCTCCAGAACGAATCAAAAGTCTGTGTCATATTGAGATTACCTCCACATCAAACTGTCTGCACCACAGACGAGCGAGAGTTGTGTATCATTGCGCTGTACAAATAATCCCAAATAAGCAAATCTATACATTATCAACCTCATTGCCCTCCAGGCTTCCTCGCCCACCCAGTCAAACATCTCCACCCCGCCCCTGTCGTCTTTCCCTCCTCCATCACAGCAGCCACCCCCTCAAGCATGTGACTTTCCTCCTTCCCCATCTCTGTCTCTAACCTCACCATCCACTGCTCCCACGCCCAACTACCTACCAATTCCGACATCATCGCCGCATCAGCCGTGCTTCCCACAGGACCCTGTACAGCCTCTAGCTTCTCGGTTTCAAACGTTGATATATCTGGCGGTGGGGTCTCTGGTAGTACTTGCGGGTCTTTCGTGGAAGTGCCCATGGGCAGAAAAGTCCATGCGCGCTTGATATCATCAAAGCCCGCGCGGCGTACACGACCGAGCCAGCTCTTAGTAGGTACGGGGTCGTAGCCGCGAGTCTTGAGATTGAAGCCGAATTCGACCGACACAGCTGTGCCACGGGTGCCGGCGTTGACGAGTTCGGAGTCCATCATGAACCATTCCAGATATCCACCTGGTTTGAGACAACGCAAGCATTCTTGCAAGCATAGATCGTATTCGTCTGCTGTTTGGCCGAGTGGTCTTTCGGCTTTCAAGAATGTGAAGAGTGAGCGCGCAGAGATTGCGTCGAAATAATTGTCGGGGTACGGCAATTGCCAGAGTTCTGTAACTGCTACTCGACGATGATTCCGCGGACCGCGGATACCGGAGTCGACGAGGTTTTGCTCCACCGAGGCTGTGTAGATCCTTGCGTATTGGTATTCGCGCGAAGCATGCCAGGCCCAGTCGCCGTTGGGTTGGCCACCAAGATCTAAGACGCGCGATGGGTTTCTGACTGTGCCATTCTCGACGTCGTCAAGGGCCTGGGGTTTGGTAAGACCTTTCGCGGCTGGGCTGTTGAGTAACTTGCCTCCACTAAGGTACTTGGCCGCTTCGAAGACCCACATCCTTGCATTGACCTGCTCAAGAGCTTGTCGCTCTCTGTCGACTCTTGCGATGACTTTCTGCTCGGCTGTCTGTTCGGGCTCCTCTTTACCTGGCATCATTGAAATTGGTCTTTTTGGATCTGGACGCTCCACATGAGTAATTTGGAAGCTGCCCTGGAGGGCTTCGAGGTGCTCGTGTGGAAGGTTGATGCGACCGGTCTGCACTGAGCCAGACCTAGTGTGGCGGTGTCTGAATGCATCGATGCGCTTTTGCTCTGCTTGGATGTGCTGGAAAGCGTGATAGTAAATCGACTCTCCTTCACTGGATTTCTTGGGTTGAGTGAATGCCCTTTTCGCAACCTCGCTTTCGAGGAAGCGCACTGCTTTCTGGATCGGAGAACCCAGGGAGTCGCCACGCATGTGACTACTAGCTCGCTTGAGATTTCTGTTACCGAGCCCTACTTCGCTGGCAGGGTATGTGTCTCTGAGGGATGCCATATATGAAGTCTGAGCAGCAAGCCAAATGCTGGTTCTGTCGAGGCTCTTTCCGGCCATCTCTTGAAGAGCTTGCTCATACCCTTCATCATGATCTCGCGAGTGTGGCGTTTCCGGACCAGATAGCTCATAGACTGGCGTCTCTGTGACGGGGAGTGCAGGCATCTGTCGAGCAGTAGGTGGCCCATCGGTATCCGTGTCGTCAATCTCGATCACTTGCGCTACTGTCGCAGAGGGATCTCTGTTCCAAGGGCAGTTGTAGAATTGCTCGGCAGTGGTAGAGGATGGTGGAATTTGTTCAGACCTTGCGTCAGGCACGACGAAAGACCACGTATGCCTTGCATTAGATCCCAAGGAAGAGAAGAAGCCGCCAGGGGATGGTATACTTAATCCTGACATGCTGTATTCGGATGTCTGCGACATGGGCGTTATATCGGCACTCAATGGTCGAGCCTGGCGAGATAGTGTCAAAGCCATGTCAACCTCCTCCATTTCCTTTTCCGAGTCTGTTGGGGACGCGAACTCCTGAGTCGGCGTATGGAGTGAGAGATGTCTCAGAGTGTCCATAGCTTCTGCGGGCAACTGGACGCCTACTTCCGAGTACCCGTCTTCTGAGCCCAAGACGGGACTGTCCGAGAAGTTGCGATTCACTCCCATTCCAAAATCGCGAATGCTGATAGCTTCTTCGGGGCTGAAGCCTGATCCATTGTGCCACCCGGTTCCATCATCGATTACTATCTTGAGTTCAGGCCTCGGCGCTTTATTCCGCTGCCTCGAGCCAGCATCTCCCCAAATTTCTCCACTCCTGGAGTAGAGTTGAAGCTCAGGTGTAACAGGCGCACTTGCTCCGGCAAGAGGGTCGGAATTAAGACTTCCATCCAGCGACGGCGGATGGCTCACAGATGGCAAGTCATGGCCCAGCATGGAGAGTGCTGCTGGCGAGATTGGGATCTTCGGTGGTCGGGGTGGCGATATGGTTTGGGCTTTCTGTATTGTTGGCCAGTGGCTTGGCGACGGTATTATCAAAGAAGGACATCGTTGTTGCTTCATCTTCGACCGAGGAGATTCGCTTGAGTCGACGGATCCGGTGCTGATCGAAGTCATGACCGAGGGGGATATGTCGGAATCGTCATCAGATACATCGTACATCTCGTCGAAATCTTCTGATTGGTGACTGCTCTTGTAGTATGAGGAAATTGACGAGGTCAATGATGGCACTGGCGATGTTGATGTTGATCGTGCTGGGCGTAAATACTGGTCCCTTCCACGGAAATTGGCCTCCCTTTCATCCCCACTGCACTCTTCTCTCTCGCTGAATTCGTCTTCTATTATAGTATTAAGTGGGTGTTTCCGGGCCAGCCGGGCTGGGGATTCATAGGTTGTAGAGGGCAAAAGAAATTCATCCATGATGATGGTAGATAGACTTGTTAGATCAACTAACGGTCCGAAAATGAGAAATTCAGTATTAGTGGGCACTATGTTCAAATGGCGTCCGATCAACGGATCTATGAGATGGGTATTCGGTCCACGAGATACACCAACAGAAAAGGGAAACTGTGAGAAGCAGAGACGACAATCTAAAAGAAGCAGCAAGTACAAGCAGGAAGGATGAAAATTGAAGGCCGCGACCACCTCGGGTATATTAATATCACGAGCATCTGGAGGTACTGCCCTGCTTCGGGCGGGCGGTTACACAGTACCGAGTCTAAGGACGTCGTGCATGCCAAGGGCCTCGAGAGCGCCAGAGCCAGCAGAAGCAGAGCTCGCACAAAGAGATGGAGCCAATCACGAGTAACAGAAACATTGGTGTAAGCACTGTTGGAATGGGTGATTGGGTGAGCGTGCATGACTTGTAAGCGCCCGCTGTTGCTATCTTAGGATGGCCGACCAACGAGGCCTGGTCTGTCGTGGTGCGATGTCTACGCTTTCCATTGCGGGTCTGCAATCGATAGCGCATGAACATAGGACTTCGGAATAGGATCTCAAATAGTGGGAGATGTTGATAGAAGGAGAAGAGTGTGCAAGCAGACGTACTGGTACATACGGCGTTAGATTAGGTACAACGGCGACACTAGCGGCCGGCAACGCCAAGACATGACGCTCCTGCAACAACTCTTTGACGATTTGGACAGTTTGGGCAGCGGAGACTGTGTAGATTTGAGTATTGGCCTACTTTCAATCGACAGATCCCCTTTGGAACATCTCCGCCATGTCTCCACCAGCTGTCATCGCGCCTTCAATTCTGTCTGCAGATTTCGGAGCTTTAGGCGCTGCCTGTTCTGACACCATTGCGCAAGGGGCTACATGGCTCCATATCGATATTGCAAGTCTTGCCGCCCAACTCTGTGGCTATGCAAGTCATTGTGCAGTGGAAGCTAATATCAGTGCTCCAGATGGATGGCCATTTCGTTCCCAACATGACTTTCGGAGCGCCTGTTGTGACCAAAATACGGCCTCACGTCCAGCGCCCTAAAACCGCCAAGGGAAGGGGTACCTTTGACTGCCATATGATGATCGCCGAGGTAGGCATGTGTACGCTACCCCCCTCCACTCCAATCGAACCTGGGAGCTCCGCTCGCTAACCCCTTTGATCACCCTAGCCTAAGAAGTGGGTAAAAGACTTTCAGAAGGCTGGATGTGACCTGTACTGCTTCCACTACGAAGCCGCAATCACATCCACAGCCGCCGAGAACCCAGCAGACTACAACGAGGCTAAGACTAGCCCGAAAGAGATGATCAGATACGTGCATGAAAACGATATGCTAGCGGGCATAGCCATTAAGCCAGATACACCTGTGGACGTGCTATGGGAGATTCTGGAAAACCCAACGAAGGAAGAGATTCCGGATGTGAGGATGTAGCCGCTCACCCTACAGTGATACTGCTGACCCTGGCTCAGATGGTTTTGGTCATGACGGTTCACCCAGGGTTTGGCGGCCAGAAATTCATGGCATCAGAATTACCAAAAGTTGAGGCGCTACGGGCGCGATACCCAGAACTCTATATTGAGGTTGATGGTGGACTAAGTGAAGGGACAATAGACCAAGCTGCGGAAGCTGGTGCGAACGTGATAGTTGCAGGCTCCGCAGTGTTTGGCGCGAAGGATCCAGCAGCCGTTATCAAGATTTTACAAGAGTCTGTTGAGAAGAGACGACAGTCAAATCTATGACGAATAGAGAATTACCATGCACGATTCATCATTGCCGAGCCAATGCCTCCTGAATGAAATAATCTGCAGGTTCGATGACAGCCCATGTGCAGTAAGCGCTACTCGTGTAACGACGTATGATAGACACCAGAAGCAATTTATCCTCGCTGTTAGCAGAGAATACCTGATACGTTCTGCATGCCTTCCATATCTGAGACTCTTGATGGTAGTTGACAACCTCGTCGAAGAACTCTCGTCACATAGCATGTAGACAACAATGTATCACTTCACCCTGGAGTACGGCAATTTATATGCCGTACTGGAGAGATAAACGTTCGCGAAGAGTGGGATTTGCGTAGGGAACGTTTCACACTCAGCCCTGCGGCGCAACAACTCCCAGATCTCCATCAACCTTCATTGAGGATCAAAGGAACATTCAAACATGACATATATTCGCCCACTAGCCTCTGATCTGAGAGAGCACACTACATGACTGATAGTACCACATCATGCCTACAGCCACGTCCTCTGCTCAACAAGGGACCGCGGAGAAATACTACGAAGATGTATCTCCATTGACTTCAGATGCAGATTCGGGATTCGAGGATGATCCTGTTGTGAAGCATGCTCGCAATTCGACGGAGATAGCCGAGCATGACCGTGAGCTGCTGGATGAAGAGGATGAGCGGGAGAAGCTATTGACAGCACGGAGCCCTCGCGATACTCCGCGAGGCTTCTTCAATAGAAGACGTAAAGAGGAACATTCCAGCGGGACTGGTGGCAAGATCTACAAAAGAACAACCCAAAAGTCACGGAAGAAAAGGCGAAAGACGAAGGGCGGCAGTCATGACAAGGAGGGCGAGCTCGTGTACGAAATGGAAGAAGGTGGTCCTAAGAGCGAGACGAGTTCACAGGCTTCATCAAGTTCAGCTGAGTTGGATAAGATGAACCTCGCACACTCATCAAGGAGTAGGGTGAGTTTCGCAAAGTCTACGTCGAATAAATTGAGCTCATTCAGTGCCTTTCGTTCTCGTAGCGACGGAAAATCGTCCTCTGGTATCTACTCGCAATATCACTAGCTGCACTTTTCGCTTTGCTCGCATTCGGAGCCTACAAAGTCTCCAAATCTACAAAAGTTCCACCATCAGCCGTGCTTCTTTCTAACGGAACCGCCCTCTTTGCACCAACAACTATTGTCATCTCCCTTGATGGCTTCCGAGCAGACTTTCTGCAACGAGGAATCACCCCCACCTTGCGCCAATTCATTGCCCAAGGTGTCTCGCCGAGATATATGCACCCTAGCTTTCCCAGTGTGACCTTTCCAAACCACTATACTCTGGTGACGGGCTTATATCCGGAGAGCCACGGTATCGTAGGCAACACATTCTGGGCTCCTGAGTTGGATGAAAGTTTTCGTACGGAGAAAGGAAGCATGGAAGAAAAGTGGTGGACTGGCGCTGAGCCAATATGGGTCACGGCTGAGAAACAAAGTGTAAAGACCGCTATACACATGTGGCCTGGATCTGAAGCTGGTTCAGAGTATTCAGCTACATATTTGGATAAGTTCAACATGTCGGAGGTGCTGCCGCGAAAGACGGAACGGATTCTCGAGCTGCTTGATCTGCCAGCTCACGAAGCCGATTCTGCGTCCAGCCAACGACCGCAACTCATTGCAGCCTATGTCCCCGTGGTCGACTCTGATGGGCATAGCTATGGCCCAAACAGCACGGAAATATGGGATACCATCTCTAAAGTTGATGTTATGCTTCATCATCTATTCGAGGGTCTCAATGAGCGTAATCTCACCGAACTAGTAAATGTGGTTGTGGTAAGTGACCACGGTATGGCTACGACCTCAACCGACCGCTGCATTCAGCTAGACGATCTTATTGACCTCGACCTTGTGGAGCATATTGAGGGCTGGCCGCTTTATGGCCTGCGTCCTAAGAATCCAATCGATATCCGCGGTCTTTATGATAGATTGCTTGTCGAATCCCAGAGCAGCGGCAATTTCAATGTCTACCTCAGAGATGAGAATATGCCCGCGAGGTATCACTTCTCGAACAACGAAAGGATTGCTCCTCTGTGGGTTGTACCAAAAACCGGCTACGCGATAGTACACAAGGAGGACTTTGATGTGAAAGCAGCAAAAGCCAAAGGCGAGACTTATCACCCTAAGGGCCTCCATGGGTATGATCATGAACATCCACTGATGCGTGCGATCTTTGTCGCTCGAGGCCCTGCATTCCCTCATCAGCCTAATAGTAGGCTTGAAGTGTTCCGTAAGTTCTATGTCACTTCGCTGTAGAATGTCTACTAACATCATTGGAGAAAATACCGAAGTTTACAACATCATTTGTGACTCCATTGGTATTGAGCCCAAAGCCAACAACGGGACATTGCGCCTGCCACTGAGACCTGTCGGCTTGCACTCTGACAATCCTAGCTCTGCAGAGGATAGCCCGACTGATTTCTCTCCTGACGGAATGCCGCCAGCAATGCCAGCATCACCAGAAATATCTGAACCCAATAATACATCCGACGAAGAGGTTGAAGCTACAGGAACACCAAAGGAGACCAAAGAGGAGATACAGAAATTATGGGCCTACGCCAAAGCCAAGATGGCCGCTGCTCAAGAATGGGCAAAGAAGGTAATCGCAAGTTTGAAAGACAATCACAAGGATCCCGACGAAGGCAGTAGGTCATTTGACCAAGGAGATACTCCTACATGACATATTTTCTTTGGGCGTATGGTAACATCGACCCTTGCTTTGGGCACTTGGGTATATTTTTGGGACACCATGGTTGATACCCCATTATCGTTTGCTATTTCATGATAGTCATATAAACAACAATCGGCTACCTTTAGCGCAATGTTGCATGAAGCCTTGATGCGCCAATGCTGAATATTATTGCAGAATTCTAGAAGTCCACCCGAGACAACGTAGGTCTATTACAGGGAGGAACCATTCCCAAATCAAGGTCTTAATACCCTTCAAATATCCCACACTAATCTCTAGCATCATTGCGAAAATCCCTCGTGGTGACGCCTGCCACGTCCCGATGACTCAATAGGAGCGTACGCGAAGTAGCTTGCCCCGTTTAGACTAAGAAATGTGCTTGAATTCCAAAGATATGCCAGAATCTGTCTTATCCTGTTTTCGATAGCTGCTGTGAGATAAAACAGAGGGCGAAATCAATGCTGTTTGTGAATATCAGCTTACAGTGGGCGATTTCGTCGCCGTCGTTGATTGAGTATTGGGATATGCGATGGTAGAGGTAAGAGTGATGAGATGCTGGTGAATGAGGGGTTGAGGTTGGAGAAGGAAGGTAGAGGTGGTGGTGTGGAGATATCTTGGTTGGGGTCTACTGAAGATTTTTCGGTATATGGAAATTATTTTGGGTATCTAGCTTATGCTTGCTTTTATAGCAGACAAGATGTGGGGATTGGCAAGCTGTCACCTGTGTAGGCAATCGGCAAGGTTGCCGTGCAACACTTCTCTCGAATATCCCAATAAGCATAATGTAGAGGCTCTGCCAAAGATATCACACATATGAACAAGAGGCCGAGATGTGGAATAATATGGGACCGAGCTTATATAACAGCCACAAGCCCCACTCCCTGCCTCGCCTTCCTGACAGCAGCTTTCAGGCTCTGCTCCTCCACATCGGTCCATTTGATGCTCAGGTCGTCCCATTTCTTCGTGTAAAACTCTCGCTTGTATGTCCGCTTCATCTCCTGTAAGCGTCCCAACTCACGGGGATCGCCCGTGCCGCTGCACACAATGAGTAGTGTACAAGGTGGTAGAAAGTCGCGGATCGTTTTGATGTGCTGGACTGTTTTGGTGACTACGGCTGACAGGGCTGTGGGGGAAGCCTCTTCCTGAGACTGCGTGGTGGTGGAGTGTCGATAATCAAGCAGCCAACCTCGAAGCGCTGCAAGCTCTTGGAAGCGGGCCCACGTGAAGTGCACGCCCCCACCAGGGATGTAGCTGCCATCTTCGTCGCCAAGTACAGCGCGCTTGACTCCCGTGACGACTTCCTCGTCGGATTTGCAGCCGATGCAATAGCTCGCCATGGAGCCGAAGTTTTTCTCGGGCGTGCCGTGGTCGACGATGGCGCCTGTCTTGCCGTCGCTGGTATCGTGGGCCATTCCTGGTCTTGGACTTCTCTTCAGCCGTTTAAAGATCGACTCGTTGGTTGCCTCACTGGTGCCCCATAGTGGACCTCGTTCGCACTTCATCTTGACGAGATCAAGACAGGCCCGTGCGTCTTCGATACTATCGTGACCGTTGGTGCCGTGGCCTTTTTGTATTTCGCGGTTGAGGTACTTCTGGGCGAGCCACTTTAGGGAAGACTTCATAGGTGAACCGCGAGGGTGCGGGTAGAGGATTGAGGTGTCGATGATGAACGGATGTGTCATTTTGAGAGCGAGGAGATCCGCATTGAGGGAGTGGCCAATGAGGACATGTTTTGGTGTGACGAGCTTGCGAAGGCGTTGTTGTATGTCGTCAAGGGTGGTGGCGATATTTTGAAGCTTGGCTGGTGTGATCCCAGAATAAGGAGTGAGGTAGTCAATAATAGGTTTGTTTGGCATAACGAACTCGTCCATGATCACACTCCCATCCCATTCCACTAGACTGATGCGTGTCAGAGCCATCTCACCGCCTTCGACAAGGCACATCTCGCAATCCATGGCGAGAACGCCTCGGCCAGCCGTTATGCTACCCTTTTGGATGTCTTCATCGGCGACACTTCCATCATCAAGATCTGCCACAAGGGTATCCGTCCAGCCATCCGTAGCTGTCTGCTTATCTAATTTTCTCCGTCCTAAGCTTGCCGTTCTCTCTGCCGGATCCGTGAACCATACCGGATGTAGCAGGTAGTCATTCTCTTGTAGCTCCTCTTTTGTCGCGACAAACGCTGTGATTGGCGTCCGCCTGTTTTCCCAGTCTCTCCCCACTCTGGCAGGCTTTGGACCTTTGATCTGCTTGTCTTCGATTTTCTCTTCTTGTGTTTTCGGGACAGGCGAATTGAGCATTGCGTGGAGAGGCGAGTGTACCTTGCCATATCTCTCATCTCCAGGAGCCTTGACAGGCCAGAGATGGGTGAAGGTATCTGCTAAGGGTGACAGCGGCAAAGGCAGCTTGTCAGATGCCAACGGTATCGGCAGGTAGTCATCTGGAGATTGAGGACGAGCTCTGACGATGTAGCCATTAGACTCTGCACGGTGTTTTAGGTCAATGGCTACCGCTGGCCCAGATTTGTCTCCCTCCTCCAAACCTTTATTATGGCCATTGTTGGGATTTGCGAAGTCAAGTAAAGAGCCTGATCTTGTCCTGTCTTCAGTGAACGGATTAGCAATTTTAGGTGCCTCGGAAATATCAATCAGATCGTCCACATTGGCAAGTACTACATCAGCTCCACTAGCTGGATCAGAGAAGTCAATCAGGTCTTCTTCGGGACACTCAAGCTCAATGCTGCCATCAAACATGCCCCTCTCCAGACCAGGTACGAAAAGAACAACGGCCTTCCTGATCATGTTGTGGTGTCTCACAGAGACCCAGTTTGGCGCCATATTGCCGTCTGCCAGACAGTATAGCACGAGTCCTTGCAAATGGTTGATATTGACACTCGAGTTCAATTTGTGCAGCTCACTGTAGCCTAAGCTAGGATAATTAGACTTTTTCTGCTTCTTCCCTCCCCTTCCAACGGTCGTCCATTCCTCGGAGCCCGAGTCTTTCTCTTTTCGATCTTGCATTGGCGTTGTTGAATCCTCACCCCGCAATTTTGCTGGTGTTGCTCCAATGCTGGTGCTCGATTCCCCATCGGCTATGTCTTTCTCATACTGAGCGCGGTTGCGCTTCTTTTTGTTACCTCCTGCCATGGCTGCAATGTAGACAATCGCAGGTACCTTTGGCAGTGGCTGGACGATTATACACGGGGACAAGATTCTCCGACAGCGGTCCTATTCAAAAGATTCTCAGTCACAGGACCGAGTCAGCCGAATCTTGCAAGCCTCCAAGCTTCCGTGCTGACGAAGTTGAGCTGCTGTCCAGAACTGTCCTGGTACTTCGGCGGGTTATGCAAGGCTATTAAGGGAGCTCAGGTTGAGCCAGAGTCTGGGCCGGCCTTGTGTCGGGCTATTGCCAGTGCTCCAGCCTGACGATCTTTAGGTCCTTTGTAAACTTTGTCCGCGTTCTTACATGCAACCACGATTTCGCCCATTCTCCAACGACAGAAACCATATCACGAACCATTTCCACTTACAAGTACAACACCCGTGCAGCCATGCCTACTGACACTGCTGCATTGGCAGCCCTTGTGATCGCCGTCGTTGCGCTCATCGTTGCAACTGCTCAGCTCACACAGGCATTGATGGCCACAGCATACACGATCCGGAAATGCGACGGTATCGTGACCGGCGGCCTAACCAAGGGTGGGGTTCGTCGATGGCATTGGCGGCAATTTCGTTTCACAGTCAATTACCAATCTATCGTCTTTGCTCTTCCTGCTTCCATTTACTCCGCACTTGGTATCAGTCCCACTGTTCGACTCGTCACACCTTCTCCGCAACTATGGATGAAAGCCATGAAATTGAGAGAATCTCGATCCCATTCTACACAAAGCTGCTGCATCTCTTTCGTGCAAGACCTGGTTATGTCAATTGCATCCGTCCAGAGGATATGTCTGTCATGGATGAAAGCGGAGATCGAATACCAGATGATCTCACCGTGGCACCAACTCGTGTGGACGCCATCTCAGTCATGCTGACATGTATTGCCATGGGAATGCAAGTATTCAGATACTCGCCCACTACAGGAGAGATTGCCCTAGGTGGAGGTGTTGGTAGTATCTCATCGTCCACTCATCCAGTACTTGGTTGTTTGTTACACTATAGCGTCTTCTCAAACGAGCCGAGCATCGGTTTCGAAGCTACCAGAAGGCACGGTCGTGCACTTCGCCAGGAAAATGGCGTCTGGGCCAACACTGTTTTCGGAAGGTTCAAGCATCGTTCATTCTCTCCCGAGCTCGTTTCGCTCGAAATCCTACGGGAGCGAAACTTACCTGTTCTAAGAGCCCACGGCTGGCCAGAAGATAGCATCACCGATACGATCAGTGGAGCTGCATGCTTTATGGCCTTTGCTCATGTCGATGTGAGTTGGTATCCAAGCTTCGAACCCTCGATAAGAACATATATAGATACGCAAACTCGATCAAGTCTACCTTCTTCTTCTGCTTACCTACCTCTTCCCAGTCTTCTGATACGAGGGACGTGCTAACAAGAACGTGTACTAGGCATACGAAGCTGTCCCACCGTCTGTGGTAGGACACTGGTGTGCACATTTTGCCGAGACCATCGTTAAAGCACATCATGTGGAGATCTTAAAAAAGGAACTAGAAGGTAAAGACGCCTTTACATTCTCGCCTGAACTCTTTCGAACCAGACAGTATTTTATTAACAAACATGGCTGCTCGTCACCTTATCTGCCCTGGGAGTCATTCGATCGCCAGACGAATAGAGAGCCTGCTTCTGAGAAACGAGACCTTGATTCGCCAGTCGCCCGAGAACTGTTGCGTCATGTTGAAAAGACAGATGTGCTTGCAGTCCATTATTTGATCACTGGCCTGAGCGGCGGCTGGCAAAAGCACTCTGGTGATTCCGGTGGTGTAGCCTTCGACAACCACGACCCAAGTACCTATATACCTATGAATACAGCGTGGGAAGTTATTCTGCGTGCTGACCAGTGCATGCGCCTTATTTATCTTGAATGCAAAGGGATACCTACCCCCGATTTACAGCGCTAGTTGAAAAAATCGTTGTCACAGCGATATCATCATTATCAGAGACAGGAGCTCCGTCCTGGGGAATTCCTGTTCAAGACATTGAGAATTTCTGGTGGGAAAGGTTTCCCGCTGCATGTAATAAGATATTGAGCGCTCAACCTGAAGTCATGATTGCCTATGAGCGTGGCGTTGACTTTGAACGTTGGGTTCCCATATATGCTCGCTTGAGCATTTTACGAGCAGCTTATTACACCATCATGATGCGGGCGGCAGAGGAGATTGGACCTGGACTTACTGAAGACAGTAGGATTGATACAGCTCTCGCCTACATGGCATGATGGAGTTTAGGAATTTGATCAAGTGGCCGGTAAGCAGGACAGGTAGTAGCCAGAGGGTATGCTCCCCAAAGACCCCCATATTACAGAACAGTCCATAATGGCGCAGCTACGGTATTTCCAGTACTGAGTAGAATTCCTACAGACGCATTTTCAAACCCTTGTCACCCATTTCTGGGCAATTCGGTGCTCTACCAGCGCTAGAAAGTTTGGCAATGCGGGCATATCACCGCCATTACTACCATTCTCCTCGATGCTAAGCCTGGTTGCGGCAGAGGGTCTTCCTTTGAACATGCAATTTCCGGCTCACCACTGAACCACATCAATAATTTGGTTGGCAATGAGTACTTGCAGTAGTGACCCAGCTACCTCAGGCATGCTTGATGGGATGGGAGAATGAAGTCCTCAATTCTATATCCACGTTAACGGGGGCAAAAATTGAATGGGGTTTTCATTGAACCCTGTGGAGGTAAACGAGATTGCTGGACGGCTTGCAGTAGCGACTTTACTGGACGTGCTAGGCCAGTAGAGAAAAGGTCTTCGAATTGAAACAGTCAATCATAGGAGAAGTCAAAAGGAGTGTGAATCTTACCTTGATGCTAGTGGAGGGACATCTATCGAAATGGTGCTCAAGGACCAGAAAAGGGCAGGGATGTTGTTGGGTAGCACGGTTAGATTTATAATTTTATGGAGCACTGATCGCCTGGTCGGCCACCACAGTCCCTCTAGCCCACTGCACCTACAAACATATTTGCAACCATAATTGTGGCTAGCGACTGTGATGGGGGAGACCATACCTAAATGATTACTCTAAGACTTGAAGGAATATCGATGCCAAAGAGCTGCACATCTAGGTAATCATTCGTACACACGCAGACCTTGTCTGAGTCCAATCTGGCAACAATAATCCCGTCGTGCAAGGCGAGGGTATCGAAGCAATAAACAGCAACCTAATTCGCTAGACGAGGACTAGTGCTTACCCTCAGCGTGCCTTCAACGACTTGCGACTTCGAAGAACCTGCAACACATCCTACAAATCCTTCAGCCTCTTCTCACTTACTTGTAACCTCTGCGAATATGAGTTATGGGGGTTACGGTCCCCCTCAGGCCCAGAACTACGGTCCTCCTCAGTCTCAGGGCTATGGCCCGCCTCAGCAATATGGGCCTCCCCACCAAGGACCAGCCCAAGGTCAGGGTTATCCACCTCAGAACCCAAATCATGGCCTGCCTCCGGACTGGATCGCTGAATGGGTAAGCCCTTTCCCCACCAACGAATCACCTCAGATCTCAAGTTATCATTTAGAGGAGGCTGACATTAGAATCTGCAGGATGCCCCTGACAACCGTTGGTTTTACGTGAACCAGAGGACGGGCGAGCGGACGTGGGACCGCCCTGGCAGCCATCCTCCCGGACCTCCGCCAGGCGGCCCCCCTTGGGCAATACGCAAATGCCACTGGACGGGCTCCGATGGGGCAGCCCTACCAGCAATCGCAACCACTTTCTCAGGCTCCTCAACAGAAGAACCATAATCTGGCATATGGAGCTGGAGGAGCAGTGGCTGGATTGGCTGCAGGCGCCTTGTTAATGCACGAAGGCGACAAAGTCAGTGAGTGCTATCTATCTCACCTCTTGTGTGCTTGTGTCGTGAGGGTCGTGACTAATGTTCGTTTGGGAGTACAGAGGAGCACTGGGAGAGAGACGAGCATAAATGGAAAGAGGACTTTGAAGGTCGCAGATATGGAGATGACGAACGTCGCGATTACGAGCGCCAGGAAGAATATGGTCGAGGTGGATATGGTGGTGGCCCTGGTGGTGAAACCATCATTGAAAACAACACATATGTTGAAGACGATCGTTATGGTGGGGGATATCGGCCTCAGCCTGAGACCATAATCAATAACGAGACTATTATCGAGGATAATGGATATGGAGATCGCCGGGGCTACGACAACTACAACGAGACAACTGTTGTTGATGAGACAGTTGTGCGAGATGATTATGGCGGCGACTCGGGCTATGGTAGAGAAGAGTACAGGCAGGATGATAGCTTTGTCGACGACGCTTCGCGCTGGACTGGGGAGGAAGTAGGTTGACACTCCTACTACATGATACGGGAGTCACTAATAGCTATGTTAGGTACAAGAGGTTGAAGACGTTCCCGAGGACGTTGAAGATTATCGGGGCGATGATCTACGCGATGAGGGATACCGTAACGCTGCTGACCTTATTTAGGATGTAGCTATCTCGTTGCTACCAACCATAACGTGCTACGATGATGTTAATGACCACTAGAATTGCCTAGAGGCTCACACTCTGCAATGGCATTTGATAGCTTAGGGCTGACAAGCGAGTTTATCAATTCGTTCACTTCTAGCCTGATTGGAACATCTAAAAGAGCGCCAGCTGCTCAGGATCAGCGCAGGTACATCAAATCTCCCTTGACTTGATTCCTGGTTGGCCAAGGTTGATTTGCCTGGCGCTATTGTACCTGAAGTGTTCGAAGGCCGGCACGAACGAATCCTTAATCGAGACATGCTGGGGTAAAACCAGGCGTAGTCAGTACTAAGCAGTGGCCTGACCAATTCATCCCTTTCGAGCTCGGACTACCTGAAAGGTTTCGAGCCCAAAGGAAGCCGGCCAAACCGACATTGGTACCATCTATTGAGGGACTCAGCCTACCAGCCGCATCATAGAAACCCAAGCTATTGATCATACATTCGTTGGACAGAGCTCACGAGCCGCAAATGTTTGCCCACAATCGCTTGGGTCATGGTGCCACCATTTTGGCTCTTGACCCATGGGACGAATAATCGATACTGTGACCAAGATCGCAGATGCCCTCATATCCATTATGCAAGCGCTAGAGCTCGGGCTAGGGATAGCCGCCGCCAACCGATCGGGTAGTCGCTAGTGACCGCGAAAAGATCGAATCCTGACTCCTAAAGTACTCCGTCCATTGGATTACTACTCGTCCATCCTCGAAGGGTGGTCGAATTTAGACTCCTGCTCTACATTCCATACACCGCATCCATTATGGAAGGATGGTCGATTTACCCCTCCCTACGATGCAACGTCTCCACACAAGAATACCGTCTCCTCAAATACCTTTTCCCACTCAGGCTACCATCATACAGGTGACTAGGATGGTGATAGGTCATCAATCGCAGCGTACTTATCAAGTCCACGAGGCAGCTATGCAGATGCATCTGCATCACTGCCATCATGTCGCGGGCCGCGATTGTCGTCATCATGCTTTTTCTGTTGATGTCGTTTTCGTCGTGCATTTGGGTTAAAGTGTATTTCGTATTGGCCTTTCAAAAGCGCAATATCAAAATTTCCACTCTCCTGTTTTACTGTCTGCGATTTCTGCCTTTCCACTACTCCACGCTACGAAGTCTTGCGGGTCACACCCGTCTGGCCCAGTGATATCGACTGATTGTCAATTCTTTTTTTCTTCACCGCTTCTTGACAAGGTGACTGTTGCACGCTGTATGTGTGTATATACCGACTCACGACCCCAGACTGCCAACAGTGGGATCCCCGCCTTAGACTTGACAACTGGTTGCTTGGAGGCCCTCCCCTCAGGATGCAAAATCGAACGGACTTCGTTCATGGATGGAGGTCAGCTGACTGTGGCCGCGGGACCATTGATATTGTCTGGAGCTGTCTTGGAACCATTTTTCTTTGCGTTTGGACAGCCATACATCTTCCAGTACCGCCCTACTCGGGTAATTGGCAATTATCGAAGCGGGCCAAATTCGGCAGAAGTAACGTGTTGCCTGCTTTTATAAGTGTGATAGCTCCGGAGAGCTTGGCTTTTGTAGCGGTCATTGGTTTACTCAAAGCCAGGAGAAATAGGGCCATCTTGCGCCGTACGATTGACGAGAAAATGTCTCTTGCTCATGGATTTTTCCTGGACATGGGTGGTTTTTGCCTGCGGTTGCCAGCTGAGGAGTATCTCCAAATTAGTGGCAATGACATAATAAGAGCGGCGGACGCTCCACTCGGCCCAGAGCCGCCCCAAATAAGAGATGTCCTCATGTACCCAACCGGGCTAGCCTCAGATCCCTGGAGATGCGTCGAGGCACATGCTGCTGGACATGGCCAGGACGTGGCGGTGGCGTCTAGCTCCTCAAATGAGAGCGCGGTGAACTCTGGTGGAGGAGTTGTGCCAAGAATGTCACACCCAAGATGGTTTGATGAGTTGAAGTTGATATCTCAGGAACAAGTCAACAATTCTGCGAAAAGCGACACTTTGACAAAGATGATCACATGTATGCAAGCATTATGGTTTGCAACCCAGGTCATAACCCGACTTTGTCAGCATCGCGCCATCACTCTCCTGGAAGTCAGTACCTTGGCGTACGTCTTTTGCGCCGTGACTGCTTATGCTGCTTGGTGGAAGAAGCCCCAAGGCTGTACTGATCCTGTTGTATTTAGCTGCACAGAAGAGGAGAAACCATCTCATCGGGAAACCACGGGTCTCGAAAGAAATTCAATTGAGTTCTGGGGCTTATCCGAATGGGCAATAAGTCTCGATAGCCGATTGGGAAGATGGGGTTCAGAAGTTGCGCTCTTTATGGTTTTCGGGGCTACATATGGAGCAATACATGTTGCATCTTGGAACATAGCACTGCCTTCGGATTCAGAGCTGTGGCTATGGAGAGCAAGCTCTCTCTATTGTCTACTTTTCGGTTTACTTCTGAACCTGATACATATTGCTCTCTTTCTGTTGGAAAACAAGATGGCATGGACAGGTCCAGGGGATTGGTTGCTTCCCATAACCTTGTGGGTATATTTCATCGTCAGGGTGTATATGCTCGTGGAGGTCTTTCTCAGCTTGCGATCCCTGCCTTCCAGCGCTTATGATTCCGTTCATTGGTCAACGTTCGTACCACACATCTAGCAAAAGTCAGTGCTTCCTCACACATCAATAGAATCCTTAAGACAACCACGGGCCATTCAATTAGACTCATTTAGATTCCATCAGCGACTTTCACTCGGCGCAGGCAATTCTTTGGACGTCGACTGAGCGATTTCCTGTAGTCATGTTCCATTCTCCTTCCTCAATGTCTTAATTCACCGGAAAACCCCCTCAACCTAACAAGAACTGACGCAATTCATGACTTTTCAGCTGGAAATATTGCTCGATGGGACGATGTCTTCAGAAAAGTCTATATCCGAAAGGGTGCAATGGGCGAGCATTTCTTCAGCGAAATACCTCCACAGGGTACTTCGGACAGGCCATAGGATCATTCAAATATCAAAGGTCGAAGTATTCGTTCATAGCTGTTGACATTTGTAGATGCATTTGCGTCATGTTGTAGTTCATGAAAGAAGCTGTCATCTCCAATGGACGTCAATACGACCTTAGTGCGTGGTTGCTGTTATTTCAGAATAAACCTCAATTGGTATTCACATGTGAGTGAGTTGTTATTCTGTGATAAGTCAAAAGTTCAAATCATGTCAATATCATTAGAGCATTCGAAGGGATCGACCGCTCCACAACAGCAGTCACGTTGAGGATGGCTATTCGCACGAGCCACCTACGCTCGATTATAGGTAGGCTAAGCAAGACAATGTGGGTCTTGCCGAGAAAGTATCCTACACTCTGCGCAAACTTTCCGAGAATTGAAGTCATATTGTTCAGAAACGAGGGAGATTTTCTTGACGCATGATTTGCTATGCGTAAAGGCCTTTAGAATTCACTCTCTGAACGTTGCCACACAACAGGAGGTCGTGTCGACACTAGGATCTTTGATGCTAAGATCGGGTCTCGGATTAAAGGAGTATTGTTCCCGGTGATAGAGGTTGTTTGATATCGGCTTCCTTCCAAGTTAGCGTTTGGTCATTAGAAAACGGAAAAGGAATGGGGTGCGCGGCAGCTGTGCCATTTGAGTCCGAATTACGGCAATTACCCCATGCTTGTAGCTCGCGTGTGCACAGTGTTGACTTCCAATCGAATTCTTTTCATGTGTTCAGGACGTCGAAGTAGCTCCATACTGGGTTCAGAATACCGATTCGCAGACCCGTCATTCATCGCCCACGCCACCTCTTTCCCCCAAGTTTAGCCTCCTTATGCATCTATGTGTCAACTCATATCTGTGGGGCAAGCATTTGTGTAGTGCCCGTTCGAAGTATTATGGTCAGAGGATTGATTCAAAGCGCAGAGCTCAAGGTAGATTCGCAGACACATATGTATGCATGTAGCGGACATAGACGTGGATGATAGTAGATTTGGTTTGCTATCATACTATCGACCACTGTATATTGCTTCATTCCTGATCATCATCCATGAAGTTTCCTCCATTGCCCCGCTTCAATCGTATATGCCCATGGCCCCGTACTCAAGCTCCTCGAGGGGTTCTTTCGTGTATGACTTCCAGTCACGTTCGCTCAAGCCTTGATGGTCCTCTTGATGAGCGCCATATCCCGACAACTTGTCCTCATCATCAACGAGATGATCCACAAACTGGCTTTGACGATGACAAGTAAACAAGACCTTTATGACCCGACTCTTATCCTTGGTCAATCCGCATAATCTCTGAACGACACGCTCAAAATCATGAGATTGGTCACTGCTCTCATACAACGCGATGTTATCAATGACACAGATCACATATTTCTTGCTTGGTAGCTGTAGAAGCATATTTTCGAAGACGTCGAACAGCACATCAATGTCCCTGCCCTCCTTGATATTCTCAATCTGTTTGTCGTTCAGAAACGATAGATCCGGGACCGTGTGCAAAAGCTGAGCCATGAAAACCCTAAGCATGCCGGCAGCGTCGTCGGTGATGTTCTGAGGCGATCGTATGGATCGGGAGCAGAAGAAGTGAAGGGTGAAGACGGATGTTGTGTGCCGAAGGTCACGTAGCAGTAGTGCGGACAGACATGTAACTGGAGAAGTCGCCTCCAACCCGTCCGCATTGGCGTTGATTAGGAGTACCTGAGAGGTGGGAGCCTTGAGCCATTGATGGAACTTGGGTTGCTTGATCAAGAACTTGATAAGGTCTTGCTCAGGAATTTCCAGAGTGCCGAGCTTTCTAAAAGCGTTAAAAGTGGTCTCGAACTAGGAGGTCGTTGCGCACGTCTAGCGCGTCAGACAAGACTTCTTTAGTGATAAATGAGGTCATCGTCAGCTTGCTTGACACTTAGGGGTGGGGAGGTGATACTAACGTTCTTTAGATTTCTCAAGCTTGGATGATGACTCCGACAAAATCGACCCAGTGGCTACTGGCGCTTGGTTACCTAAGGTATCCGGTTGTCAGAACGCTGCGGAAAAGGGAGTGCGGCCAACTCTACCTGGAGGCTGAGCTGGCGCTTTGCTGCCAGTGGGAGCGTGATGAGACATGATTTGCTGATAGGGTCTTGTTCTATGACTTTGAATGTCTCAATGAAGTGTGGATTGGGTTGCAAAACTTGATTGTAGACACTAAATAGCCAAGGAACACTGTCCTTATGTAGGAATGCTATTAGGAATGCTATCAACGATGTCAGCGATGTAACACTGAGAATGGTACAAGTTGGAATGGACGAATATAGACTATCGAACAAAGGACCATTACCCTGGGACACTAAATTTATCTTGGCCCATTCCGCGCGTAATACTTCACACAACTAGTCAATGTGATTTGTGATTTGTGCCACTTCGGGTAACCTCCCAATTTGTGCCACGAGTTGTTCAAAATTGGAGAGACGCTAGTACTACCAACGTCCAAAATAACGTCCAACTGCGTATGGTCAGCAGGTACATCACTTGAAGCAGCAACCATGAATAGAATACGGACCTATTTTGGTATTCTGATGCCTGGTTCACTTTGCACGTACCTTCACTAACTTAGCTGAATTCACCTAACGGCCGTAGATCTAAAAGTGCGTAATACTCGCATTGGTGCTTCTCACCTGCTCGAGATTCCCGTTCCAGAAAATTGACTCGCAGGAACCCTGATCATGACAATCTTTTTTGGAAGGAAAGCTGGAGGTTGAACTCTCTTTGCCGCGTACTTTGTCCTGACGGAATAACAAAGCACCTTCTCTAATTAGCATGGTTAGCTCGTACTACCTGCTCTCATTGGCAAGCCCGACTGAAATTTTAGCTCAGCTCGGCGTCCTTAGCTTCACAGAACTGGTTTTGCCATGATTTAAACATAGCCCGCGTCCCTAGGGGAGGTATCTAATCTCATATTAGAGATAATGAACGCTCCCACAGCTCGTATCACCTGCTCTCATTAGCAAGCCCGACTAATCTTTTGGCTCAGCACGGCACTCTCATCTACGCAGAAATGTTTTTGCCAAGTTTTGTACATAACCCGCGTCCCCAGGGGAGGTGTCCGATCTCAACACAAGCCAAATTAGAGATAATGAACGCACCCACAGACTCCCAATGTAGGCGTATTCTCGAACCGGAGAATCATTTCCTTGCCTGAAGCCGATTACAACCACTCGACTTCGCAACAAGCGACACACCGTCATAGCTGCCGTACAGCCACCTCAACGGTCAACGTGGGTTTCAAGACAGGCAATTCATACTCAGGTTGAGCCCGAGAGGACCGCCATTGCATTCGTGGCTCGACTTCGACGACAAAAATTCACCGAGAGCGGCTCACATTTTTCCCTAGGACGCGGAGCATCATTGGACTGGCAGAGCGAGACGAGCTCAACGAGATCGAAAACGGACTGATGTTATCCTCATTCGTTGGAGCAAAGATTTCCGCCCTCTTGTTAGCAATCGTGCCGGACGTCAAGGGCTGGCACCTCCTGAAACCAAAATCCTACAAAGTCCGCCTCCTGGACTTTGATGCGAAAGGCATGGATAAGTACTATCCTGGTGAGCTGGAGGGAAATGAACAGCGATGGAAGGACATTGATGGGCAATCGATCCAATTTGTGATCGACCACCAGCCACGGGCGAGGTACCTATACTGGCAGTATTGTACATCAATGTTACGACTTGCCTGAAGATTGCCCAAAGCGCGCCGTAATCATGCGTTGAAAAGGGAGTTCCAACGAGGCTATTGGGGTACGAAAGGACAATTTATGGAGAAGGGTATGCTGATGGCATTCGTGGAGGAGATGGGCCATGATTATGAGGATCTGTTGGAAAGTGCTATTGACGAGACAGCTGAGGACAACGGTATTGACTCCACAACACTGGTTGCCTCTGGTAGAGCCATCCATGGCACATTGGGACATAGGGAGGAGGATGAGGAGGATGAGGAAGAGGGAGAGGAAGGGATGGGAAAATGAGAAAGTTAAGGGAGATGGGGAGATTGAGGAGGATAAGGAGGACGAGAGGGATGAGGAGGATAAGGAGGACGAGGGGGACGAGGGGGATGAGGCGAGGATAGAAATGAGAAGATGAGAAGAATGAGGGGGATAATGAGATGGAGGAGGATAAGGGCGAGTGGGTGGCATGATGAATACTGGCTAGTAATGAATGGCTCAAAGGATCCAGTAACGCTATAGCAGGAGGACTCTCTGCATTGATGTAGAAGCAGATTCTCAGTCTTTGGTGCCGAGTCAGGTTTGGAATCTGTAGTCAGGTTGTTCCCTAACTCCGTCTATCTATCTCCGCAGCCTGAAATTTAGTACATAAAAACCTACGTATTGCTCTAGGTTCCTCTACTATTTTCCCCGTACTACATTATTCATTTTGCAACGAGTAGTACACCGTCGTAGCTACCGTCCAGCGTTAGAGGTCAACTTGCGATTCAATAAGGAGATTCATACCTAATTTGAAGTCATTGGTATATCACTTGTAGAAACGGCAATTGATACAAGTACTATTTCCATGGCCTGCCAATCGAATTTGAAGCAGTATCAGCTCTCACCTTCACCCTCACCACCCAAGAACTGCTCTTTCATATCGTTCCACTCGCTCCGCTTTCCTCTCTTCCTCCTCTCCTCATCCCTCCCTGCAACGATTTCCACCGCCCTCTCAAGGCTCACCCTGAGTAGACTCGGTTTGCTCCAATTTCCACTCTCCAATTGCCCCATTTCCTGCTCCGGCATCTCAATCATCGCATCTCTCTCCCCATCATCTAGACCAAATCTCCCTGCCGTCTCTCCATCTCGGAAAACACATGAGACCCCCTCCGTCTCCCACTCCACCCGATCCAGCACCACAAAAACCTCCTCGAAAGTGCCCATCATGCTATAAAGCCCCCTCTCCCTCTCCATCCCATACCTTGGATCGAACGCGAGCACCTTGGGCGCCAAAACCTCCGGCGCAAGCTCCTTCAACTTCTGCGCCAACTCCGCATGAAAGGCCACCACTTCCGTCAACTCCACTCCTGGCGGCGAGAAATTCATATACTTGCCCCAGAAGCTGTGCCTGTTGACGCCCGTAGGCCCCACACGTATTACGTCTTCACCCTTAAACCTTCCAGGCCACCACTTCGCATAGACCTTCTCAAAAATGTCCATCTCCACGAACGGTTTGCCAAAAGAGACATTCTGATAGATCGCGCAGTCTTTGTAGCAGAATTGGCGCGCATCATCACCGTCCATGTCTGCAATTGGTTTCGTCACGCGTTCGTGGAATTGCAAGGGGATGTCGAGCGTTTTTGCACCGGAAGCGTTTCGATGGATATGTACCGACCACAAGAACGATTTCTCGAGTGTTGTATGGTGATACGATTGCGCGCAGGCCCGCCAGTGGGAAGGGTCGATGTGCCAAGTTTGGAGCTGGGTGAGAGGGCGCAGCCATTGGGCGGTATTGACTTCTTGGATTATCGAAGCCAGTTGGGATGGGTAGAGTGTGTCTTCCATCTCGCGTTTCCAGGATGGATACATCTCGTGGCCTATGAGGGTTTCGATGTGGGTGGGGGATGTGCTGGCACTGCTTACGTTCTCCATGATTAGCTGGCAGAGTAAGAGATTTCGTCGACAGCATAGGTTGATGCTGCGGAATGGTGGCCAGAGCTGAGAGGCTTTGGCATTTTGAAGTATGGGAGGGTTTTATGAAGGGATTTTTGTGGCACGGATTATACTGTACACGTCAGTCAGACCCATTCAGGAAGACCCGAAGGCTGTGCAAGCACTGCCTCGTGGTTTCAGATTGCGTAAGTATGAGATGTATTCAATGATGATCTGCACCGGCGCTTTTCGAATTCATGCATTAAGACACCAGTTGCGGCGAGTGTCTTGCACACTTTAAATACATAGTTCTGTCTGTTCTAGTGGCTTGGCATTCCTGAAAGCTAGCCTGCGAGCGTGCTAGCTGCAATTCGACTTTCTAAGTAATCCATATATCACGTACCATATCAACACTCAGAAGCTCTTCGGGTTGGTCATCAAGTCGAAATCGAAATAGATAGCCCCCACAAAGAGCTCAACTAGATCTATGTCCGTCAAGGCAGTCCGAAATTTCTCAAAAGCGAAAAGCAGCCCTAAACCTTATCCTTCTAAGCAATGAAGCTCCTACAGCTGTGTACTAGAAACAACCAGGTCGCAAGAGCCCTTTAACCATTCTCACTGTAATTCGGCCCACATATGTCCCCCGTAACCATTCTCCAGAACAAAATTAGGATCCTGGAAGACACCAATTCTCATGATGGTCTTCGAATGCAGAGCCCTTTTATTACCCTTAAGCAAGTTGATAATCCCTTGACCATTAGGCGAACCCAGAAGCGCCCAGAAAGCGTTGGAGGTGTCCTGCCATTGAGTTGGATTGTTGGGGTAGAAATATTCGATGGTACCTAGTTCTTTCCCCGCCATAGCCAAGTCGATGATTTTCGCCGTTTGTGGATTCTTGATTTCCTTGCGTAATATGTATTGCAAGCTTGAGAAATCCGCCGTGAGGGCGTCCGTGCCTGGGTTGGCTGAAAGATGTGCCCTTCGCCAAAGGTACCAAGCGATGGTGGACCAATGGTCCGGTGCTTGTCCTGGCGGCTTGCCTCTATGGTTATCCGCGGCGATGATGGTCTTGCTGCTAGGGCCGAATTGATTGATGAACAATGCTGTCCTATCCCCTTCTCTAACATCCTTCCGTGGATATTCGACCGTCGTGGAGTAGAAATCCTTGTCAGAGTTGATTCCAATTTTGTCGACGATTTTGATCGTAGCTGAGTTGAGTTTGCCCATCCTAGGCCTGAGGTCGTACTCTGCATCGAAGTTGCACAAAGCCTCATCGGGCTGGTGAACGTCTCGCGCTTGAAATTCTTGCCAATATCTCGTACCACTAGGTCCATATGTGTCCCACGTTGGGTCGGGGGTACGCCGGACGAGAGTCCTAGTGGCAATTTTTCCATCTGAGACAATTGCGCGCCTAATGTTCTTGGCTGTGATTCCCTCCAGTTCATCGGGAATCTCATGGTAACTTCTCTTTGTGGGATTGGAAGCTGGGGTTGTAGTGGTTGAATGGACACAATCATAATTGCCTAGCACGCACTCAACTTCATTGGGAGAGCATACACACTGATAATATATAGTAGGACCGGAACGGGTCTCTGCCAGACATGTCCCCGTCTGACACATGCCATTGCAGTTCTCATCGTAATCTTTGTTATCCGGTCCTTGGAAACCAGAGTAGCACTTCGAGCTGCCTGCAGCGCTTACGGAAGAGGCATCGCTAGAAGTTGTTGACTGGGTATTTGGTGTTGGTAGCGTGGTCTTTAGAGAGGATGGAGCGGTCACAGTATGAGTCGTTCCTGGGGAAGGGGTAGTTGTCAAAGATATAGTTCCACGAGAAGCCGTTCGTAAGCTCGAAGATAGATTCAGTGTACTATAGTCTGTAGTAGAAGCTGCCGTGCTGGGAATTGCCATAGTAGTCAGTCCTCCGGAAGACGTCGAAATGCCAATCGTGATAGGGGAAAAGGAATTGACGTCGTAGCTTGATGGTATGTCGCCGGTGATGATAGAACTGAAAGGCTGGAGGATCTCACAAGCCGATGCACTTGCTGTACTCGTGGTGGTTCTGCCATAAGCACTACACCCTATAGAGGTCGCGGAGCAACTGGTACTGCAGGAAGCTGTCGAGCTTGCGGCGGAGGAGCAGATGACATTGCAATCGCTGACAATCGCTGAAGTGCTACAAGATGATGACGAGGCACTTGGCATTGAGCTAGTGGAGGAGCTCGATGTTTTTGTCTGCGATGCCGTGGCGCTATTCCAGTCTCGCGAGGGGTTTGAAATCGATTTCTTTTCGTCATCTGGCTCGGCATTCTCATCATAAATCGGATTGCCATCTTTATCAACAGAGATTGTGATATCTATGGATCTCACACCAGGCGGCGGCTTGATGGTGCCCGGCGGATAGACGCGCCCAGGTAGTAAATCAAGGGAGTAACCACAGACATCACAGCGGAGGTGCGGCGGACAGAATAACTACAGGCATTGGTCAATACTATCAGGCCGGAGTTCGGACACAGCAGAACACTCACAAGGCAGAAGTGACTATGACCATGGAAGATTGGGTGTGGTTTAGCACCTCCTGTAGCTTGTGTATGGCCATCGCTCGAGACACCAGTACTGATCTCGATAAAACCTGGTGTCGTCGTGCCCGAGAATGTGACAAATGCCGCAGTTGCAGTTGAGGCGATGGGGTTCGTCAGTAGAGGGGACTCAAGTGCTGGTAATTCACTATTTCTGGACCTTGTTGTGGGAAGAGTGATGAGGCTAGTCGGTTCAGGCTGGAACAAGGATTGTGGCAGTCCTGTCGGAGGCGAAAAGACGGGCGTTCCAGGGCCCACGCTAGGAGCTTGCCCTGCTAAACCTCCAGCGACGTCCGTGGTTAAGCCAAAAGGCTCTATCACCACCTGAGGTGTACTGATAGAACCAGAAGCGGCAATAGTAGATGTGATCGTTGTCGCACCCACTGGAAGCGCCTGGATACTGAGCCGAGCCGCGTTAATAGTAGATGTGATCGTTGTCGCACCCACTGGAAGCGCCTGGATACTGAGTCGAGCCGCGTTAGAGACCGAGGTTGGGTTAAGCCCAGCCACTTGTCCATTAGCACTGGACGACTGTTGAACTAGAACGCCACTCGGATTCCATGACGCGTGAAGGGAAGCAGATACAAATGAACCACTGGGTTGGCTCGAATACGAATTCGGAATAGGGTATGGAGGTACCGAGTTTGATCCATATGCTTGGTTAGAGAGCGTATTGGAGACTGATGGTATAGACATAAACCTGCTGGATGAGTACGTTAAAAAGGACATAGGGTCGGCATTCGGCACGGAAGGTGACTCTGAACCGCTGGGTTGATTCGACTGCGCGTCGGAGGTCGGATATGGTGGTATCGAGCCTGATTGGATGGCCGAAGACGACTGCGCTTTGGAGGGTGTAAAGGAAGTGAGTGCGCTGGCTTTGTCTAAAGGAGGCTTGGCCGCCGTAGGACTGGTGTCTGCTATCGCTCCAGTTGTAAGATACGATGCAAACATTGAAGCAGAGTTGACAGCGGGCAAAGAACTGCTGAGTGAAGATGGGGTATTGAGTGGTCCATTCGGGGCTGGTAACGCAGTGGGGTATGGAGACGAGTTCATTCCAGGTATGAGATTCGATGGGTCGCCGAGTCTGGCTGGGGATGCGCTGCCATTGGTAAAGATTGGCGAGATACTGGAGACAATGGTCCCGAGAGAGGTTGTTGTTTCAGCTGATATAAACTCCCCACCAGTGCCGCTAACTCCACAAGTCATAGGAAATGATATCGGAGTAGCTTGTATAGCTGGAACCGGCGTTGTAGTCGTGACTGTCAGGGAGAGACCAGGAAACGCCGCATAAGTCAGGGTAACGGCTTGAACATGAGATGAACTGCTGTACAGCATCATAGTCAGCAAGTACTTGGATAATACACATAGATCGCATGATCGAGGGGCTTACTCAATCTTGTGAAACGTGGAGCTACCAATTGTTGACGCTGTGGAGAGTGCAAGGTTTGAGACTGCGAGAGCCGGATATCCGGACGGTGGGTTCAATATTTCATAGGTCCCAGTTGTTGTAGATGTGGGGAAGACCTGCCATGGTTCAGTCTACCGTAATATGGATCTCTGGCATAGGGTAACGTACCATGAAACCTACTCCTGCGACATGACTGCCGCAGCTAGTGGTACATGTCCAGACAGGATACGTAGCTGA